>Ga0131853_10005651_pt1 | contig 22564 bp, 13 predicted proteins | sample TergutLab28metaG_FD_92764 | JGI IMG/M metagenome (GOLD analysis project Ga0131853, IMG submission 92764) | Labiotermes labralis P1 segment gut microbial communities from Petit-Saut dam, French Guiana - Lab288 P1 (version 2) (version 2) | ecosystem: Host-associated > Arthropoda: Insects >...
CAATCTCCTCCATTCCCCCGTTACCTCGTCCCTCCTAGGTCCAAATATTCTCCTCAACACCATGTTCTCAAACACCCTCAGCTTCCTTTCCTCCCGCAATGTCAACGACCAAGTTTCACACCCGTACAAAACAACAGGCAAAATTATAGTTCTATATATCTTGATCTTTAAATTTTTGGATAGCAACCTAGAAGACAAAAGATTCTGCACCGAATGATAGCAAGCATTGAAATGGTGAATATTAGCTCTTTAAAAGGCCCGCCGAAGAGAAACCTTTGCCCTCTTCACCCGAAAAAGAAACTTCGTCGTCATCATCATCATCGTAATGATTATTATCATCATATTGGTACTATAGCCTGGTTCCAGCTTTGACCGCCCTAACAAGACTTCTCCACTCCATTCTTTTCTCTTCCTTTGTTTCCCAGTGACTAAACACTTCTCTTAGTGTTTTCTTCAGTACTAACCATCCATCTTATGGGGGTCGTCCTACCTTCCTTGTAACATCTAGACTTGTGAATGTTAGTTTTCTCTAAGGGAAGAGGTGATCTGCCGTAAATAGGTGTCCAAGCCACCTAACTCTTTTAGCCTTAATTTCTTGAATGATTTCGGACTCGTAGCAAAATTGATACAAATCGTGATTGCAACTAACTTACCATTGTCCATTTACCTTTACTAGGGGCTAGCTTTACCAAAAGTCCCAGTCAGAATGGGATTCTTCTCCCTCTGTTCCACCTCAATACAGTACAGATGGGAGACCCAGTTTTTAAAATGCTTTTAAAATGTCCAGTAATAGAGACTAGATATTTGACACAGGACCGCCCTAATGGGGGCCCCCCATCCTTTTCCACCTAAGAATGAAACGGTTCGAAACAGTGTGGCTCATAAGACACAGATTTCTTCCGAAACTACAGTTATAAACCTGATGACAATATACAGTTTTCAGAGTAATTTAATGCTGAAGAAGACAATATGCGTTCTTACTTTCATAGCCCTATGCTTTTACATTGTGAATAGCTTCTGAGACTTAAAGTGATCAATTCCATGCCGAAGCAAGAAAATTTAAAACCATATAGCGATGAAGTAAGAGTAAAAATCATCATCATCATCTTCCTCCATGGATTAGGTCGTTTGACCTGTTTCGGCATCGACGCATTGCCATCGTTTCCTGGGACGTCCACAATCTCTTCTTCCTCGAGGTTTGTAGTTGAGGGCGTGTTTCGGGAGTCTGGTGTTTTCCATTATTTCAAGGTGGTTGATCCAGTTTTGTTTGTATTTGAGTCTCACGTCTTGTATTCCAGAGATAAGAGTAGAAATAAAATTGAAAATATATACTGGAATGTATATTTTGAGGTACGCATATTGTCCAGACGATATCTTGACGAAATGACTACCTGACTCGCCACGGTCTTCTTGAATCTCATACTCAGATCCCTTGCTGAAGATCTTGTCAAACACTACGGTAGGAAATTATTCATATTTTCTTCAATCTCTATCACATCGAGAAGTAAGAGTTTGTAGAATTTGCAGAATTTTGCGTGGGTATTTTTATCACACGCTTATTTTCTTTTCTTCCGAGTGACTCCTGTTTGTACAAACTGATGAAGTTAGTTTTATTTTTTTGATGTTTTGCTGACCGTGCATCTCAGTATAATCTTAGCAGTTGACCAACTTAATGTACAAATTCTTCTTTTATAACAAGTTTATTATGTTCCTGTACATGTTTCGAGCACTGTTGTGCTCACCATCAGGAGGTTAAATTGTATTATACAGCATCCGGTATCGACACACGCTGTAGGTGGCCGTCCGATGCGTAGGTGCCCACCGGACGGCCACCTACAGAGTGTGACGATACCAATGCTGTATGATACAATTTGACCTCCTGATGATAACCACATCTGTGTTCGAAACATGTAGAGGAATATAATAAACTTAATTTAAAAGAAGAATTTATGCATTAAATTGGTCACTTGCTAAGATTATGCTAAGATCGATGAAGTTAGATTTGAACATACTTTAGAGTTAATATAGAAAGTGTTACAAATCGGCATTAAATTAACTCTATATCTTTTATTCTAGACACTTATAAGTAACTCCATTGAAATCCGTGCAATAGTTTCTACAGTGAATCCTCCGAACGGATACACATAAAATGATTTCCCATTTCCGCGTTTTGCGTGAAATGTATAAATGTTCAGAAATATTTCATGTCCTACTATATCAGGACTTCATTGTGTAGAGACCTGTGGATTGTAACAACGACCAAAATATTTTCACGGACAATGGCGGTCTCCATTTCATGGTTTAATATTTTATTCTTCAGGGATTTCTCTGATTATAAAACATTTCGCAACATTCTGTTGAAATGCGCTGGAGTTGGTCGGGTTTCACAAGTTAATACAATTTTAAACTACGAAGCAGGATGACATTCGGCTGGATAACCTGCATACATAATTTTAGAAAATCGATAAACACTAATTAAAAATTAATTTTTCAATGAGTATTTGCAGACGCACGCACACAGTCAGAACACGATGACATCACAGGCCACACTTAACCCTTTCATTCCACGCACAGATATATCGCGTGAAGGTTTTATTGGATTCTAGAATGAGTAAGTGGCTATGAAAACAAACGAAAGAAGAAACGTGTCATACCATCTCTCAGCACTTTCCTAAAGCTATCTTTTCGTGATTTCGGCCCTAACCTTTACCTTAACATCGAAATGAATAACAGGCAAGGTACGTGTAACGTAATATTGGTTGCGCGTTCGCGTAACCAATATCTCCATGGAAGCAGAAGTATTACATATACTGAGCGTGTCTATAGCCTTTCCAGTATGCAATGCGCATGAGCCAAACTGTACCATCTGTATCCTGTCTGGTTCTACCATACTTTTCCACATTATCTCATAAAAGACACGGTTTTCGAAAAAAAAAAAAAGTATTGATTCTAAAACGTTTTTTGATTTTCTCTACAACTCTTGTCTAAAACATTTCTTATTCTAAGAAGAATTCAGAGAGATATCATAAATGTACATAAGTTTCCATCTGAAGTACTAGTTATTCTTGTCAGATTTTAATGAAAATTGAGTTTTATAGACAGATTTTCGAAAAATGCTCGAATTTCGTGAAAATCCGTCCAATGGTAATTGAGTTTTTTTTCGATGTGGACGACAGGCAAGCAGACATGACGTAGTTAATAGTCGCTTTTCTTTAAATTCCGTGAACGCGCCTAACAAGCAAAAAAGAAATATGTTCGAAAAACACGGAATGTCTTTTTTTAGAGCCGAAATCCTCCTCGTAGGAGGTTCGACATCTTTACTGCATAGCCACATGTGATGCCGCCCCTTCTGCAGGGCTCAGACCGGCGAGCACACGTACTCTTCGCACAAGGATGGAATACGATTACATTAGGCTTACAATACGCAAAACAGGCCGGAGGCAATAGTATGCCTTCTTGGCCAAGCAAAATATTGTAAGTAATTGCAACGAATCATTTAATGTGCGTTGTGTTGTGAAACGTTTGGAAAAATGGTTTAAAATATGAAACTTTGTTGTAAAAGTAATATTGAAATCGTAATTCCAGTTGCACCTTATGTTCCTGTATGCAATATTAACGTCTGGCACACAGGTTTAGTTCCGTGAAACGGAGACATTTTAGTATCTCATGTTGGAACGTGCCATACGGCCCTGTAAAATATTCACATTAAAACGCTGAGGGTAGAATACTTTTAGAATTCAGACGCGTTGAACTACAACGATAAAAGTGGTCCGTGTGTCTTACTTTCTGCCATATTCTAGATTGTCATTTCATGGTTACTTTTACTTCTTTTAATGCATATATTTCATATTCAGGCAATCTCGATGGTGATCGAAATTATAAAACGCACTACTATGTGAACGCAGGCTGGATGAAGTAGCCTTCGTCGGGAATTTAGAATGTCCTTTATTCCGAGGCTGAACGACATACGCAGGACGCCCAGTGAACCAAGCGGATTAACCCTTTAAAGACGAAGCGCAGACTGCTTTATTTAAAGACCCAGTTCGTACCGCGCAGTAAACATTTATCTCGGTTTTAAAAACCAATATGTAAGTGGCACAAGACGTTGTTTGTTCTCGGATAAATACAAAACACATAAATACAGTGTCGGCAGAGCGTACAGTTCTTGAATGCTAACTTGCTGGTGCATCACGTAACCAGTAGATTTTAGAAGGCTAAGTTAGGCTGCACACGTAGTTCGGAGGGACGAGAGAGAGCGACATTTATTACGTATCGACAACATCGGTGGAGATGTTTTTATACAATGATGTATCAGTCAAACGCAACAAAACTTTATTGTGTTTATCATTGTATTAGGGCGACATGTTTCATTTCTTATAGAATCGTCCTCAGCACCTTTCTAGGAATGCAGATCCTTACTTGGCAATGTTTAAAATGCGTCGTGGGATCCCAGACGCTCTCATTCTTGATAAAACTATGTATGAAATGCATTTTGTACATAGAAGGGTCTGAGGATGATTCTATAAGAATCGAAACATGTCGCCCTAATACAATAATAAACATAATAAAGTTTTGTTGTGTCTGACTGATACATCATTGTATATTTATATATGTGTTAAACATTTCGGGATGGAAAACATTAAATTTGGAAGGTTTTTTTTTTGCAAGGCAAGGAGAGTCGAGGGAATATGGCTGATAATGTTTATATGGATCTGAGGGTGGGACATGAAGAGAATCGGTCCAGAATAGTCCACAGCGAAGTACTTCTGGGACTGTTCATTGTGGATGACTGTGTCAGCGCGATTCCGGTCATTCCTCTGAGGATGGATTCACTAAACATTTAATTGTAGTACATTTTACATTCTCCCATTTGTGACGTCGGAGATTCTGCTGGTTGTCGTAGGTAGGTCCCTTTCAACTCATTTCGTTACTGATGCAATCGTTATTGTTTTATTTGAATGAGTTTTTGCTAGTGGGTGGGAGCGAGCATGGGCTGTATGTTAAAACAATATTCTGGAATCTGACGACTTAGGCCACTTTGCTTCCAAATAGCGTAATTCAAGAGCGTAACATAGGTAGCTCTCACACCACACATTGTTCTCAAGCAGCGCAAATTGTAATTTTCCCCTCTCTCGCACATCATTCTATTGTAGTTCTGACGTGCGCTAATTTGTGACCATGTTCACAAACGTAATTCATATTTGATACGGTTTAAACAGTAGTGGACCTATTTTCTTATGACAAGCGAGTGTGTTTTCTTTAAAGCTGACAGGAAGGAATATTCTACGAACATAATAATTACTTTTCTAAATGTTGGGGTCTTCTAGTTTGCGACTCCATGATGGTTGGTAGCTAGGAACTAAATTTGGGGAAAACTCTGCTGCGTCCATCCTTAGGACGAAAGTAGCCTCCAAGTAGAGCCCGTATCTTCTTGAGAAACTTTACTAGCTATCTGCGAAAAGGAAGGGTATTGCATCCCGAATTCTGTGATCTTAACCTTGGCTGCAGTGAGATACCAAAACTTTAGTCAGGAACACAACATATTTTTTCACGTTACTTGTATTCAGAATTCAGATTAGCTCTATGGGAGAATTTTGTTTGCAAAGTTATCTTTGTTGCTTGTCACAGGAGATGCAAGGCAGCTGCTGTAGACCTTTGTGGCTGTGTATTCTTTAGTGTCCGAATGTAAATCGTCGTTATGCTTTGATTTTTAGATGGAGCTTACATCAGTCAAGCTTGATGAGGAGTTCTTTTTTTTCTCCAAAAATTTCCTCTCCGAAATTATTCAGCGGTTCTAAATAAAATTTAATATTAACGCCACATTAAATACAAAAAGCAGCCCCTCTACAGGCCCGGAGGTGCCCAGAGGGTTCCAGGAATTTAAGGACCCCAGATTTCTTGACAACGGCACAGGATGGTGGTAAGGTTGTCAGCATTAGGCACCGGCCGCCTTTACCCCCAGGAAATGTTCCTGGTTCTCATTTCTGTTAGAGGCTGAGTCGACCCCAGGGCCATAGTGCAATCGGAAGGATTTTATGTCAATGAAAAATCCACTGACACCATCTGGGAACGAAACAGCGACCTTCCGATTTGTAGCACAACACCGGGAGAATATAAATGGAAGTTAAAAATCGAAGTTTATCAGTTTTACAAATACAGATCACTCTACCTTTCTATAAATCTTTTACTTTGCAACATTTACAGAGAGAAACTAATTATACGTTCATAAAATATACACATACAACAATACGCTCAATATACACTGGTATATTCCTATTGTATATTTTTGGTTGTGACTGTAGAAAGCAGTTAGATATACGTAAATCAATTTAAGATGCTCGAAGGTAGTGCAAACTCGGTTTTTTAGAAGTGAGTGGAACAAACGCATCATCATCTCCATCTAACTAATATCGAGTTGGGCCACTTGTGGACCCGTTCCAGTCTCACACGTCTAAAAGTCTCTTTAATGGCCTCCCCTCGTTTCTTCTGCTATGGAAGAAACGCAAGTTCAAAATTATTTGTAAAATCAATAAAATCTTATGTCAGTCCTAACAGAGAAACATTCTGATGACACTTATCCTTCAATATCTTTCGGAAAAAGTAACAATCCAGAGTTTATAATTTGTTTATTTTCATTTACAATCTGCGAGCATTTCGGAGTTGAACATGCATTTTCGGAAACACATAACCTCTCTATTTCATGCACAGTCGGCAGTAGGTGACTGAATGTGTTTAGAACTTTGGTAGCGTGCTAGTGAGGGAGGAAAAGAGAAGTACTTGAAAAAAAGAAAACAGTCATACTGTCGCTTTGTCCACCAAATGCGCCATATGGCTTTATGGCGTCTCGTGTATTGCAATCTCTGAGTGACGTCCACTTGTAAACAATACTTAAATGAAAAACGTCCTTTTTTTTTTCGCAACTAGAACTTGTATAGTATTCTATTAGGAATTATTGTTGTCTGTCGTTTTCTGCTTTGCTGAAATTAGTTTGTATACTGAAAATTCAGGTCTCCTGGGACGTTATTTACAAACAATGCTTTGTCATGTTGCTGGTGTTACATGGTGTAATGTGACTCTGCTTCTTAATTACATTAATCTACTTGTGGGAAGGTGAAAACGGTAAAAAAAGCGTAGCGTTTTGGAAAGCTTTCATCTCATAATTATTCACGTTGGCTACCGTCAACATCAGTTCTCCAGTACCACAGTTTCGCATTTCATGTCAGATGGCCGAAGACTATAAAGTGTATGAAGCTTAGAGCCGTTAAGCCAGAACGTCCAAGGCGACCGGCAGTTCCCTGTGTTTTGTGCGTGGTGACACAACCAAATACAATTCAGTGCCTCGCTGCGCACTGAATAATGTAAAGTTAAAGGTAAAGTTGTCGCTGTGCGTTATTATTATTATTATTATTAATTGCAATTGAGTTGTCACTCGGTGGCAGCAGTCCTTACACTAGTACAGACAAAACAAGTAAGAATAAATGTACATGAACGAAACAATACAAAACACGGTACAAACAATACAAAACACAGTAAATACAACTACACATATTGCCAAACACCCACACATTACAAAACAAGTTAAAACAACCACAGTACAAGTTGAAAATTAATTAAGCATTATGTCATTAAATCGTATGGGGCAGTTTAGGTGTAACTCTAAGCGTTATTGAAATTGTGTATATGCGCAGGCAGAAACTACATCAATATTACCAGACTTGGCTGTCCTTTGCTAACAAAATCCGTGACATCTTCAAATAGAAATTGTTGCCCGTATTAGCATCACTACTACTGAAGAATGAAGCAAAAATCTTCTTGATGAAAAACTGTTTATGCTCTTGCAACCCGTTTAGTGCATGAAAGTAAGGTTCGTCAGAAATGCCTAACACAACGACTTGAGGTATTCCGAAAAGTATCTATATTTATACCACAACATCAAATTGAATGCAGTACCACATGATGTGCACTAATTGTCCCTGCTATCTTGCCGTAAGTTATGATTTTTTTTGTAAAGATGGCAGCTGCAGTACCGTCTGAAGCACTCTCTTCCACTACCTATTATTTCTTCTATTCATAAGCACTATTACCTCCGCAAACAGTCATAAATTCCATATTCAATCCACGAAGGCATAGTCGGAGAGTGGCGTATAGCTACAATCCTTCTTAAATTTGGCACTAATAAAGGAATGTATTAGCTTCGCACATCGGCCACTTTATCACCGGGGAAAGTGCTCACTCTTTCAACGACCGGAAGTCTGAGCGGCTTCCACTGTCCAACTGGGTGCTTTGGAGAGGAGAAGAATCGCTTGCCTCTGTCCAGCCGGCAGTCTAGTCACCATGACAGTTACGGTTTGTCAGCTTTCGCAAACATTCCTCACGATGGAAGGCGGTGTCTGAAGTTAAGTGTTGCGTATGTAACATTAGAGATGTGCCTGTACCTAAAGCTGTAGGGGAAAAGGTTTCCTTTTTCAATTACGGTTTGCAATTTTACACCTCGACCGGAAATTATGCGTCTGATATGAAAAGAAAATTACTGATTTTTAAACGATTTATCTATTCAGCCTATTGCATAGACTGCGTATGGAATTGGGTACACCTTATTCAATAGCACCGACGATTGTTCGGAGGAACAAGAAAAAATTAGTCTAAAACTGATATTTTCTTTAAATTCGTGTTTGATAAATCAGTTGTTCATTTTTACACTCCATTTCTCTTAGTCGAAACGGTAGGTGTAGAGGGTTTACAAAATGCTTGCCATCTGTCACAGTCTCGAGCCATTGCTCTTACTCCTTTCCATGCAATTCTTCCTTTTCTTCAAAATCTTCTGTATCTCTTCTTCCTAAGTCTGTCTGGGGTCTTCCTCTGGGTATGTCCCCCTGTGCTGTAGCTTTCCAGGTCATTTTAGGGTTTGTCTCATCCCACATTCTTAAAAGGTGCCTAAACCACCACAAACAAGCTAATTATTTGTAAACGAAAAGCTAAATATTGTCTGGACTTGCTCGTTTTAATACAAAAATGTGGTGACGAAGTAAACATAAACATTTTACATTTCAGTCAGCTTGTCACTCGGATTACCCTTGTTGTCGTGACATTTTAATGCGTACTATGTCTGCCACTTCTGTCACCAAACCCTACTTCGCATCTTCTGCGCGTGTCTCACACATTTACTCTTCCAAACATTACGGAAGCAGGTAACTCACGTCTCACAGCACGGGCTGATGAGACTGAAGCACGAAAAAAAAAAAGTGGCACAATAAAAACAGATTTAGGAAAACATGAGTTTGTGAGAGAAGGGTAACCGAGAAGCGACAGATTCCGTGATGAGGACTTTATAGCAGATTTACAATAATAACAACTGTAGTACTCTATCCGATCTTACCCCCAGAACATTTTGAATATGGCTACATTCACCCTCTTATCGTTTATCTCCGCGAAAATGTCGCGGGATACTTGAAACTATATAACCTGCTACTACTCTCAAGGGAAGCATACGACTTTTTTCGGGGTGCCTCACTTCAGCCTTATCATCGCTATGTTTGGGCGCAGCAGGAAAGTGTGCTGTCTTGATTTAAATTCACACGTGCTTTGCAGGACAGTAATGGTAAGGACAAGTCTATTTTTGCGCATAATCGCCAAGCCGTGTGTGAGAGCAGCTGAAGGAAAGATAAGCTGAATTAAGATCATACAGCACAGATATGGATCAATACACTTACGTGACTTTGGCAAACGCTGCCTTTGGCCTTACCGTCCGCACCGTACACACGACCTACACAGCGGCTCTCAAGACCACCACGCATCCAAAAACTCGGTGCAGAAAACCATATGCTGCAACTCAACATCTAATGTTCCTGATGATGGGCGTTTGTACCCGAAACATGTCGAGCTAAGAATACATCAATAAAATTACCTAGTTGCATCAAGTTGGCATTTCACTTTATTTCATGATGAAGATGCACGGTCAGACAACCCTCAAATTTCCATTTTATTCTTTTCACAAGAAATCTCTTAAGAGCATACAGGGACTTCTTTGCTTCTCGTTACAAGAGGAAAGATGTCGGCTGGCTGATTGACTCTTGTAAGTTAGTTTACATAATGGCTGCTTAACTCCATTGAGCAGTTCTTCTTGAGAAGCTAATAGTCGCTCACCGTGTTCATAAGAGCCGGCCACTTGACGCTGTACTGAATCATATGAAATCAGTCCACTCTGTCGGACCCCATATAATTAAGGTCTGTTTTAACATGCCTATTACACTCCCATCTACGTCTAGGACTTCCAAGTGGTCTCTTCCCTTCGGGATGAATAGTAGTTAACTTCATGCCTGTCATCAAGCACTCTCTTCAAAGTCGCTTCCTCTTTTGAAGTTAAACGTGATTTGAAGGCAGTTCGTAAAAAATGGTTCGAAGCACGTGTGGTCTTAATAGACCAAAATGAACACATCCGTAATGTTCTTTAAAGGTTTTGCTATTTTATTATGCCTCAGTTCTAGTGCACGTATCGTCATGTTTTTACTTAAAATTTTTTGTTTTTTTGAAGGGTTCTTTCAAACATTCAGCATTCCGAAGAGAAACGTCACCGAAACTCGATACGTTTCTCTCACGTGACGTGGTGGATGGGCACTAAGTTTTTTTTTCCGACAAAAAGAGCTGATCTCAGTCACAGGTCCAGGGATATAAAATATCTCTTTCCATCGGACCCAAGTTTTGCAAATAAAATACATACATACTTTTAGCTTTTCTGCACAAAATTTGCGCGAAAAAAATTTAGCCTGTTAGCTATAAATGCCCTTGGAAACGCCAAGTGTGTAAAATGTTTGAAATTGTTTTAAATTTTTACCTAAATGGTAAGCGGCAAAGTTTATTGAAAATCTCCAATATAAAATTTAATGAAATTCCTGTCAGAATGTCTCGAGTTGTTTCTTATGAAGAATTAATAATAATAATAATAATAATAATAATAATAATAAGCTGAAGGAGAAGGAGAAGAAGACCAAGAAAAAGAAAAAGAAACAGAAGCAGAAGAAGAAGAAGACGAAGAAGACGAAGAAGAAGAACAATACAGAATAAAATAAAAATTGTTGATATATACTATCAGGCAAAATATTAATCACATTTTGCTTTGGAAATGTTTTCTAAAACACGTTATTGAAGGAAAGATAGAAGGACGAATATAAGTGACGGGAAGAAAAGGAAGAAGACTTACGCAACTACTCATTGACTTTAAGGGAAAGACAGGTAACTGGAAACCGAAAGAAGAAGCAATAGATCACCCTGTGTTGAGAACTCGCTGTGGAAGAGGCTATGTACCTGTCATAGGACAGGCAACGGCATGGATGAAAAAGTGCTAAGAAGACCAGAAACCCCTACAGAATTTTCCTGGTCTGACACATCAGAAATTGGTCGCTTGAGACACTGAGAAGTTGTTAGTGGGACAAAATTAATATCATTCGTAGGAAAAAGGGTTGTGAATGTTGGTACTAGAAAATACTGGCTCTGGAGCATATCCCGTATTGTGTGCTTAGAAGCAAAGAAATGCTGATGATGACGACGACGATGATGATGATGTCATGGAGCAAGAACTTCATTCCAGTGAGCTCCACACTGTCGTGGCAATATCCTCATTAACTCGTGTTCAGTAACCTCACCGTTAGGACGGGCCCCACCGTGGCGAACCTCGTGACACGCGTTGTTAATTCGGCGGGGCACTTAACCTCCGGTCAGCAGCTGTGCAGGAAGCAGACAGCCCGTGGGCGGCCCCTCTGATACACGCCCATGTGGCCGTCTCAGTGAAAGTTGTACTGCTAAGCCACCGTAATCGTTAAAGTCGATTACGTAAATGCTACAACTGGTCGTGTTAAACACGTGTGTATGATCCTCCTAAAAGTGATTTAACTTCATATTTCGTGATGAAATTCACCCAAACAAGTCAAGACACGCCCTATTTCTTTGCCGGTGTAGATCAGGGAGGGCGTCTGAACACTCTGCTTTATTACAGCTGTGATTTAGGGAAAACGCTGTTGCACTCAGTATCAGTGGCGTAGCTCAAAAAAAGGGGGGGGGGGAGACAGATTTCAAGGGGCGGCATAGTGAATATTTTAAGCTACGAGTAAATATATTTCGGCTCTCAATAAATTTTCATTTATTGAACAGAAATTTTAAAAAATCAGTAAATTGCTGTTATCTTTTTAACTCGTTTTCTATTTAGGAGTTGCCATAATGATTACTTGTGCCTGGCACCAAAAGCCTAGCTACACCACTGCTTATAAGACAGTAACTGTTGTCACCGCAGCGAGAAACTCAAATCTCATTCAGAGACAAACTCTGTTTCATAGACAACTGTAATTCCGGGAACAGATGTATACAGTGGCCGGTAAAGTTTAGTGGACGAAGAGAAGTTTCTCATACGACTGAATGTATAAGCCGTGATCATACAAGCATCAATGATGTCTTGCAATTCCGGTTTAAGCCAATATTTTGGATGTAATGAACTTCTCTGTAGTTAGACTCAGAAACAGAAAATAATGTTGTTTGTCAGTAATCCTGAATATACTATGTCAAAGTAAAATAATTATTGTAAAGTTTTATGAAGAAATGTAGGGCTTAACGTCTTCGCCCTTAACGTGGTGTGACCCCATGGATTTTGCCTACTGTACGATGTAACTCTTACGGAATTATGAGACAGAGGTAGTTGAAACTGACTCAGGTTCATGCTCGAAGGCGGGGCTTGGTACTAGCGGTGTTCTACTATCCAATTCTGTTGCGTGGAATTAGTTAACATCGACAGCGTCTGATCACGTGTGGATAAACTTCTATGTATCTACGGAAATTTAAAGGCAAAGACAGCATGAACTGCAGACCTTTTCCCGAAACAAACTAGTTGGACGGCAAATACGCCTCTTCACTGGAAATGTGTGAGAGATAACCTACGACCTCTGCCCACGGGCACAGATCAATACAACAAAAGCTTGTGTTCGGGCTTAGCACACTATCCAATTTCTACTTAGAACCGTGTGACGTGTTTCATTCTAAAATAGGCCTATACTTTATTACTATCTATTGCCATCGGTGGTAATTCATGCAAAATAAATAATGAATAAATAATGAAGGTAATAAATTGTAATAAAATATATTATGAAACACCAGGGAAATGCACAGGTATTAATTACAAGCTTTCCATAGTTGCCTCACTAGCATGTACCCCCCACTGATACAAAAGAGAAATGGCAAGTAAAATGGTTTTTTTTAATTCAACGTCAGCAGATTTGCCTTGAAGAGCTGATAGTCGCTGATGATCTTTGAAGTTAGAATTTGACGCTGTTCTGAGCAATTCCGATCGAGTCCTGAGCTCTACATGAACCACATTTCTTTATCTTAATGTGTTGCATTCATTTGTTTATTGAGAAAAAGTTAGATTAGGTTAGGTTCCTTTCGACACAATTTTTATTCTATATGATTTATAAAACGTTTTTTATAATTCAGACTGCGTGTTTCGGTCCATTCCCTGGACAAAATTTAGGTCTATGACGGGATTAAACATTAAAGCGTGAAAAGTGAAGTATTTCTGTTATAGAACTGATTATGGTACAGGGAATGGAGCGAAACATTTATTCTAAATTACATAAAATTTTTGTGAGCTGTGTGTAAACAGAATTTGCGTCAAAAGGAAACTTTCTATTTTAAATGTACATAAAATCTTTTGGGAAAGTCGTTTTTAATATTATGCCATCGTGACTTCCAAAGTGCTCCGTTGGTCTGAGACTTTTCGACAAAAGGGTGTAGGACCCATGCACGTGCTATTTGTATCGCCCATCCTATCCTGCTTCGCTTGAAACATTTGCATTTTTATACGATGTGCGTAAAGCTTTGTGACTGTCTCTAGTTCATGAATTTTACTGTTGAATATCAAATAATTTATCTTCCAATTATTTCCTCATCCCAAAGCTACAGATGAAATGACTTTCTCCTACAGGCGTCCATGAAAAAGAGTAAAGCTAAATGTTTATATTGTGACCAATGTTAGGCCTTCTTACGCGAGTAGTGTGGAGGGACTCGTGTTTAGACGTCGTCGCTGCCAAACGTACTAGCCGCATGACAATCCTTAAGCAGTTTCGAAGGTGCGTGAGAGAACGAGAATAAACAGAGACGCCTTAGCCCAATAATTTCCATTAATATAAAACAAAATGTAACTCAAATCCTGTTATTTTTTTTTTTTTTGCCATCTCTCACATTCATAGAAACATGGCTTTGTGGCATGAAGACCACAAAAGTAAACGCTCTTCTTATACACCGCTGTGATAACCTAAAATCTCACAATGTTTCATCTCTTTAAATATCCATATCATCAGTCAGTCGTCATTGTTCTACGAACTGGAACACAATGGATTTAACAAAAAAGACACAACCGAATGGTATAGATCTCACTTTAAATTTAGATTAAAAGGACGCATATTATCAGATTGGTATAAAGGGGGATTATCGCCGCGGTTTTTATTGTCCCTTAATTAATTTGTAAAGGACAGAAAGTACTTTCGAATTGTCATCATATTTATAATCTCATTTAAGCTCCAAGGGAATAAGCCTGTTGGCTTCAAACTATGTCCATTTGTATTTAGTCTGTAACGTAAATATAATTTCTATCTATGGTGACGCGCATGTAGCCTGCAGAAATCAAATTTTTACAGATATCTCATATACTGTCACCATGAATTCTACCCCTATTTTTACGCTGTAATATAATGTTCTCTTTCAAATCGGTGTAAGATTATAGTGATACGCTTTGCTCATAGGCTTTTTTCGAGATAAAATTTTACAAACTTACGAAATGCCCAAATTCTATTCCATCTCCTCGCCAAAAATTACAAAAAATAGCAGTAAGAATAATTCCCAAGGAATCGCTTCGTTACACTTTCCCCCAATAAATTTGTATAAGCCTATTTATGTGCTCCACCTCACCACTTTGCAAGTTCATCATTCACTTGACAGCCCAAGTAATAGCTGGTGAAGAATACAGATTATAGAGCTGTCCATTACATAGTTTCCTTCAGCACCTGTTACGTTTCCTTGCGTGTGCACATTTTGGAGAAGAGTTTTTTTTTTCTAAAAAAAATCCTCAAATTGTGCTCTGTCTTCAGAAGTAAGAAGTTTATAAGCATGTAAACAAGCAAATTACATTGCGATTCACTAACCCACACACACTATATAAAAGTAAATTAGGAAATGTGTAACGATATAGAGACACGAAAACTTATTTGCGGATATTTTCGAAAGAATTGCTTGTTATTTTAATGCCGTTTCAAACACCAATGAGAAAAATATAATTGCATTATCGGCTTTAAAATAAATAAGAAAATTGAAAAAATATGGCCGCAAACAGGGAACTGGAATTTACTAAGTACACGGAAGAAGAACATAATGTCCTCTGTTTGAAAGAGAACCGTGCCCAACGTATGTTTTCAAAAAGTGTTTTTACGAGAAGACATCGACAAGGACTTCTACGTAGTGAATGGTGCCCAATGAACGAAAATGTAGCCCATAGAAACATATTGAACTGTATGAGCGTAATGGAGATGAGAAATGTTGGAAAATACGTAATTAAAATGACAAGCGAATGGGGAAACACACACACACACACACACACACACACACACACACACATATATATATATATATATATATATATATATAGAGTAGGATATGGGGGAACAGAATGAGGACATTTTTGGTGTAGAGGCAATACTGCAATGATACGGAAATAGAAGTGTAGTAGTAGAAGCGTAGAGTATGATTAGCCAAATGAGAGTTGTAGGCCAGTACAAATATGCATATATTTAAGGAATCTGCGCTCATTAAAGTCATGGCGTAAAGAACAAAACACAACTCATTAATTTCATATATATATATATATATATATATAATGAAGACATATGTTAATCTTTAATATAGAACTAGAAAAATAATTTAATACCCTGAAACGACTAGGAAGAACCGGGCAGGCTGCAGGCTCACCAGAGTTAAAGCAGCATGCTGTCACGTCCTATATCTTGTACCCTGTACAAACAACCATGATTGGTCGCATTCACTTCAAGCCTTTTATTCTACAAAAAAGATATCGCTCAATGTGGGTTTCGATACACTGATTTCTCTTTGAATAAAAAGCAAGGATCGAACGTCACACCCGACCGGGTTTGGTAGTTTTCATCCGTCCGAATGCGCGTGCTGCAACAGGCGGTCACCATTTAGTGCTTATTCTACACTGCAATAAGTGTATAAACGTTCCAGTTGGCTGATGTTTACTTTCAAAAAGCTGGATTCACACTAGCCAGCATTACGATTAGGAGCGCACAGTAAGAGAAGTTAAACTGGCTGTACTAAGTTAATTTATATGTGCATTCGTTGGTTGATAAATTGAAGTTATTCTACAAAAAATGCACGGTGCTACAATAAGATTTATAGTTAATGCCCAACAGGCAAAACTGAACAACAACTATTAGAACTGAACTAAACTAAACTCCGTGGCCTTAGTCCGCACGCGAACTATACCGACAGAGCGGCCACCGCCGGTCGGCGAAGTTAGTGCCAACTTTTGCGGATAGAGGGGTGTCACGTGGTCAGCGAAACGGGTCCCCACAGCCGTTAATTTATGTTTTCTAGACCTGGAGCCGCTACTTTTTTCATTCAAGTAGCTCCTCAATTGACCTCATGAGGCTCACGATGCTGAGTGGACCCCGTTCCAGACCCACTACTACTAAAAAAATCTGGTAGCGCCGGGGATCGAACCCGGGACCTCTGTATCTGTAGCCAGAAACTCTGACCACTAGACTACAGACAACTATTAGAATACCAAGATAAATTTCTTAAAAACAAACCTAGCAATATGGTTCAACAAAAAATTATATGTGCATTCGTTGTTCATACATTTAAGTAATTCTACAAAAAAATGCACTGTGCTACAATAAGATTTATCGCAATACTAAGTTTTCTGATTTTGTAAATCTGTCTTTGTGATAGTCATAACACGGGAAAGCGACAATAGAAATTCTTCATTCATGACTGTCTTCATTCCAGACGAAATTTGAACTTGGGTTTCAGGCGTGTGCAGTATGTTCAGTGTTTTTGGCTTTTACTTTATCATAGTTGGAACTGAGCAGACATGAAGTACGGTAGTTCTGGTGGGATCTGTGAGACGCTTGTGATTTGGTGGTCAAACAATGAAGTCCGGCCGATTTTATATATAAAAATAGAAGCGCATGAAATAATAAGAACACTGTTTAATTTTCCGCCAAATCGTATGTCATGCGTGCAACACGGTTTTCTCATCTTTGTATGCGTGGCGCAAAACAGTCGTGAGCCTACAAAATTAGTGCATTTAATTCGGCGTTTACGTTTCTGTTGACGTCCTTGGCGTCCCGAAGTCTTCTTAGTTGAATGTGGTTTTCCCTCTATAGAACAAAAAATTCGGCTGGTTCGAGATCAGGTGAATCAGGTTGGTGGCTGATCTCCAGCACGCAACGATTTGCCGTAAGTCTCATCATTATGATGGTCGAATAAAGAAGGTCTTTTTGCTTCGAAATGTGTCAATGTAGTTTGTCTAGTAATTTTGGCCCCACTCCCAATAACCGCTCGACTGACTTTTCCAGTTCTTGTATATAGCCTTCATTCTTGACTGTTCTTACTTCACGCACACATTTTTTGTGTACCGGGGTACTGATAAATCCTTAGCCCGACCAGGAAGGAAACAAACTCCACCTGTCAAAAGTGTGATGGGCAGAGGAATGGACTGATTTGGCTACGGTAGGGACAGGTGGTGGACTCTTGTGAATGTAGTAATGAACCTCCAAGTTCCATAAAATGCAGGGAATGTAGCTTCTTTCCTTCCTGGTCGGGCTAAGGACTTATCAGCACCCCTGTATTGCCGCCCGCTCATCAGAAATAAAGTGATGAACATAAATTTGATCCTAGACTTTCTGAAATGAATTTTTTGGTCTTCATTTGTGATGTAATTGTGCAATACATGATCTCAAGGTTTGTTTGAGGGTCGTATTTGACATTTCCAGTACTCGTCTCCAGTAATGATGTAACTGACAAAGTGTGGCTTGGTCTGAGAATTATGGATGAAGTCTTCACGGGTTTTGAACATGCATTTTTTTTTTATTTGCTTCATCAGTGGGACTGCGCGGAACAAACTTCGCACAGCTCCTTCTCCTCAGCAACAAGCTCATGAATCATCTCTCTTTTAGGGTACAGGTCATCGTCTTATCAATTATAGTGTCATTCAGTAGACTATCAGTATCATTTCACGAATTGCGCAACCATTTCCACATTTCGAACTGTAAAATGCCGCACGTCCCTTCGGTAATCTTCAGGATCTTCATGTCCCTCTCTGAATCTCTGACATTATTCGACGATATGCGTACTAGACGGATCCTCACTTCGATGAAGAGTTTCATGTTGCTTCTGTAGCGGTTTACCCGCGTTCGAAATGAAACTTCAGGTTCGTTCGCTCTTCAGTGAAAATAGGGAAAATACAACACATGCGCTGTGCTGCTACCGGTACGTTGATTGAGGTATCAATTTCTTTTCGTTAATCCCTGGCGGTCGTAACTCAAGAGAAACAAGCCAAAACTGGTTCACGCGCCAAACCGAACTTTCGCGATAACACAGGGTTTACTTTTCGTTTCCGTAACGTGCAGTCATCTGTTACGTGTTATACTCCAGTCACTTCGTGATACTCCGTCTGCTGTAGTCGCTCTCTGATGACAGTTTTACCTTGCTACAACGAAGACGGAAACGCAGACATTTTAAGAAACGAATAAACGGATGACAGCAGACTGATAGTTGTTGGTGTCTTCAGGGGCTGGGCAAGGCTCTTGTCATTTCGGAGTGATAATTGTCCTCTGCTTGTGAATAGAGTAATTATGTTCCTAAGCATATACCCGTATTAGGGTCTTCCATTTCTTTATTTGACTCAGTAATATATTTCGTTGCCGATCACAGTGGCCGCGCGGTCTAAGGCGTAGGTCTGCGGCCGCTCGCCTGCTGAGATCGTGGGTTCGAATCCCACCGGGGACATGGATGTTTGTCTGTTGTGAGTGTTGTGTGTTGTCAGGTAGAGGTCTGTGCGACGAGCTGATCACTTGCCCAGAGGAGCCCTACCGACTGTGATGCGTCGCTGTGTGTGATATAGAAACCTAAAGAATGAGGTGGCCATGGCCCGCGTTGGGCTGCAGCGCCACGGGGGATATATATATATATATATATATATATACATCGTTCAACACAATCGTTATTTGAACCGAAATAAATGGGAGGCACTTTGGCAAATATATTTGTATATTAAAAACTTCATGTGTTGGACTGTAGATGTAGGCTTTTGTTGTTCACTCAGATGCATTTAATGTCCAACATACTATGTTATTGTAACACTATTTCCACATATACATACTTTCACTGATCAGAGAGGCTCAGACTTTGAGGGACTGCCTCAGGCGTGTACACTAGTCTGAAATGTCTCGTATAAATGAAAACTAGATCATGTGTATATATTTTATTGGTAATGCTTTTAACAGACTTCTGTCTTGAATTTCCAAGTCCCTCTTCCCCAGTAGGCCTCCTAAGTTTCAAGTTTGTGATAAAGCACTTTAGGTGACAGAGACCAAACAAGGGCAAAAACTGCATAAACGAAAATTTTGATATTCTTGTCAGGATATGTCTAGTTGCATCTGCATTTATAATGAACGAAAATAAAAAAAAATAGCGTAATGTCTATAATAATATAGGTTGGCCAAGCTATTTATTTACAGCAATATTTACATCATACTCGGAATTTAAAATTTACATTGTCTATGACCGTATTTGTTACACCTTGAGATCCCGAAGTCCGTCCACTAGATCATCGGACCAGTAAAAGCGGGGCTTCTCATTGTCCTCCAAACTGAACCGTGAATGAAAAGGACGGATTCTTCAGAACTACAGGACAATGGCCCCTCTGCAGAATTCAGTGATTAAAAAGAAGTGGATTTTTTTTGGTCAGTAACACTTTGAAATAAAAATAAAGGTTGAATAGAGATTAAACAAACCAACAACAAATTTGTCGTATCATCTTACTTACTTACTTACTTACTCCATGGTGCACAGTCCTTCTTGAGAAGCTAACTGGTTTGCAGCTAGTCAGGAAATTCCCAGCATTTCACGGAACCCGAAGGTTCATTACCGCACTCACAAGCGTCCGCCACCTGTCCCTATCCTGAGCCAGCCCAATCCAGTCCATATACACACATCCCACCTCCTGGAGATTCATCTTAATATTATCCACCCATCTACGCCTAGGTCTCCCCAGTAGTCTCTTTCCCTCCGGTTTCCCCAGCAAGACCCTATACACCCCCCTCTCCTCACCCATACGCGCCACATGCCCAGCCCATCTCATTCTTCTCGATTTTATCACCCGCACAATATTGGGTCGTATCATCTCCTTTCCCTTATTTTTACTTTTACTTCGTCCTCTTCATGTTCTTATTTATTTTCTTCTACTTCTTGTCCTTCTCTTCTTCCTTCCTCTTCTTTTTCTTTCTCATCGTCCTGACACACACACGATCTGCAAAAGTCCTTCCACATAAATTTTGTAGTAATGCTACCTTAAGTTAGACTAAGGCCGTTTATTTCCAATGGCGCCAGTCACTATCCACTTGTAATTTCACGTTATAAACTTGGTGCAGTTTAACCATCGCACTTTTAAAAACAGATTATTCTAGGTAACATATTTACCTTTTTCTGTATTGCCAACCACTCGTCTGTTTAATCTCCCTGATCACGTAACGGTTTTGAGCACTTTGAATTGCGTGCAGGGTCTTGCACTGAATATCGTCTACAGAATGTCTCTTACTTGAGGGTTGTTTGACCGTGCATCTTCCTCATGAAATAAAGTGAAATGCCAACTTGATGCAACTAAGTAATTTTATTGATGTATTCTTAGCTCGACATGTTTCGGGTACATACGCCCATCATCAGGAGCATTAGATGTTGAGTTACAGCATATGGTTTTCTGCACCGAGTTTTTGGGTGGGTGGTGGTCTTGAGAGCCGCCGGGTAGGTCGTGTGTGCGGTGCGGACACACGACCTACGCAGCGGCTGCAACTCAACATCTAATCCTCCTGATGATGGTCGTATGTACCCGAAACATGTCGAGCTAAGAATGTATCAATAAAATTACCTAGTTCCATCAAGTTGGCATTTCACTTTATTTCAATATCTCTTACTCTTTTTTTTCTCTCATTTTATGGTTTAATTAACGACTCTGTCAATAACTCAGAATATGTAGCGTTGAATGATAGGATGATTGGTGAATGTGAAAGGATTTGGAAGGAGGTGGTTGTGTTGTATTCGATGAATTCATACTCTGTCAGAATTTGTCTGGGAAGGCCGAGTGAAAATACTTAAAAAATCTCTTGGGATAGTCGGTGTCCTCCTCAAGATTCGACCCGGACTCTTCTGAATGTACGTTCCACGGACCGCTGCACTAACCTGCTCTTGTCCCGAACGTAATAAGCTGCCTTTTTAAAAGTCCTTTCAGAGTTGTGAAATAACTCAGGATATTAAAGTGATAAAACAACACTGTCTTTTATGACTTCAATTTTCTAAATGGAAATGGTGGGTATTTTGTATAAAATAGAAATGAAGGCAGTTTGTGGCCATGCTTAGTTACTAGCTGCAGAAATACAGAGCCAGGAAATTGGAAAAATATAGCACAGCACATCGCTTCCCCTGCTTTTGTATTTATGTGAAATATCTATCTGGCTGGTAATTCGTAAAGGCGTGAAGGCTCTTTGAACTCAGAAAGTGCAATTTATCAATTTAATCTGCCCCAGTTGTTGAACTTCGAAGCCTCATTGCATGCGATGTAATCGTAATGCACATATATACCAGCACGTGGGCAGCTGTTTGAATGGCGCTCTGTCGTGTAGCAATGTAATTCAGTTAGATATTTACACAAAGGCAGCATCAAGCATTAAAATGCGCTTGGAGTCGAATGATCTTGTGAAAGAGCAAGTGAAGAGGGGATAAAGGAAAGGAGTAGGTGTTCACAGGGACGGGTCTCCGCTTCCCCACAACATACTTACTTACTCCATGGTACAGAGTCATTCTTGAGAAGCTAACTGTTTTGCAGCTAGTCAAGAAATTCCCTGCATTTCACGGAACCCGAAAGTTCATTACCGCACTCACAAGCGTCCACCACCTGTCCCTATCCCGGGCCAGCCCAATCCAGTCCATATACCCACATACCACCTCCTGGAGATCCATCCTAATATTATCCACCCATCTACGCCTAGGCCTTCCCAGTGGTCTCTTTCCCTCTGGCTTCCGCACCAAGACCCTATACACCCACCTCTCTTCACCCATACGCGCCACATGCCCAGCCCATCTCATTCTTCTCGATTTTATCACCCGCACAGTGTTGGGTGAGGAGTAGAGATCATTTAGCTCCTCGTTATGCAATCTCCTCCATTCCCCCGTTACCTCGTCCCTCCTAGGTCCAAATATTCTCCTCAACACCATGTTCTCAAACACCCTCAGCTTC
>Ga0131853_10005652_pt1 | contig 22563 bp, 11 predicted proteins | sample TergutLab28metaG_FD_92764 | JGI IMG/M metagenome (GOLD analysis project Ga0131853, IMG submission 92764) | Labiotermes labralis P1 segment gut microbial communities from Petit-Saut dam, French Guiana - Lab288 P1 (version 2) (version 2) | ecosystem: Host-associated > Arthropoda: Insects >...
CCATATATATTAAGCATAGAAGCATTAGCAACTTCAATATAAGGCAAAACAAAACTCCCTGAAGATGGTCCAGACAGACTGAAACATGTAGGAGTTGTAGGAAGTATTTTAACCAAGTGACGTGTCTTAATGTGTAAATAAGACTTTAGAATCACATATTGGTGCAATTAGTTGGTTATATTTTAATAAAATTTACTGAAGTAATTATTTTGTTTACATAAACTGTCTTCATTTTGAAGACGCACTCACAATAACTCACAAAAAATTCACTTTCTGTGAGCACTACCCTACCCACCCTTAGTGCACACGACACTAGTACCGGGGTGCTGCTAAGTCCTTAGCCCGACCAGGAAGGAAACAACTCGGAAGCATGTCATGGACGCTCGATTTCAACATCGAGACGCCAGCTGTCATCAAGTTTTTTTTCCTGCAAGGCAAGGCGCCGAAGGAAATACACGCCATTCTGACAGAAACATTAGCTTGTTTCCTTCCTGGTCGGGCTAAGGACTTATCAGCATCCCTGTAGTACAAACTAGTCAGCTCCGAAACGGCAAACCGAGCCTCGTTCGTCACAAACCAGAATCGTGGACTGTTTCTTAAATGGGACAAAGCATAATAAATATATAACAATGAAACAGTTGACGCAACAACAATGAAAACAACATTCGGACAGCAGATAAGCAGTAACAAGGCACCAAAAAATATGGATTATTGGAATACACAACTATTCAAAAACCCGGACACCGGAGTCTAACTACATGGATATAACAGACAGAATTGAACAAGGACATCAGAATGGTGCCGCACTCCGCCACGTAATATACAGACTTCATCAAACCTTTTTTTACAAATGCCATACTGTTCACGGAACACGCATACATGTAATTCCACTTACGGCCAATCACTAGGCCGATTTTCACCACTTTAACAAATGTTCAACACTAAGTGAAGATCTCTGCAATCAAAATTCACCAGAATTGGCCAATAAACGTGCAAAGTAGAAGTGAATATTCAATTCCGCCAGTAAGTAAAATATGACTTTCATGGCACCGATTTCCACTCAGAATCACTAGCATTCTTGTAAATGTCTCCTGTCCGAACGAACGTATAACCAAATCGGAAGAAAAATGTAGAAAACACAACTACGGCTTTCAATGCACCGACTTTCATGAAAACTCACAATTTCGTAACGGTATTACGTGGAGAGCTGCATAACATTTCATCTTAATGGGTCAGCAGATATGATAGATAGGTAGATATAGATAGATTAGACAGACATAGATACATAGATTTGATTAGATTGATTAGATAGATACATAGATTAGGTAGATTGATACATATATAGATTAGATTAGGCAGATACATAGATAGATATATATAGATTATATTGATTAGAGATACACAGATTAGATAGATATATTTTAGATAGATAAACATAGATAGATAGATAGATAGATAGATAGATAGGGACAGGAGGCGAGTCCTTGTGACTGCGGTAATGAACCTTCGGGTTCCATAAAATGCGGGGGAATTTCCTGACTAGCTGTAAACCTGCTAGCTTCTCAAGAAGGACTCTGTTCCATGGAGTAAGTAATTAAGTAAGACACGAAAGAATGGGCAGAACTTCATGTACGTCGGTAGGTCAAGTATGGCTGACGTGCCTATTTTCACGAAATCCATACTTGCAAGACAACGTTTCGTAAAGAACTCAAATCGAGTTTTATGAGAATCCCACATTCGGTTTAGCCGCTGATGTATGCTACAGACTGACAGACGGACCAGGTCTCCACATTAGGTGTTCCTTTACTTACAAATAACGCCTAAAAATAAAAACAGTCAAAGAAATAAGGAATATCCTGGCTCTTTGAACAAATGCCACAGCATTACCATGATGCGCTCCGGCCCGACAATACCACTGATTTTAGTGTATATTACAGCGTCAACCTTTACATTCATGGACTATCTGCACGTCGTTAATTAAAAGCATCTAACCTATGTTGCACCCTACAGAAAAGAAGAAACAGAAAATAGGCTTATTTACATATAGCACACACTCGCCGTAAAAAAAAAGACAACTTATTAAGTACAACATGACATGATACAAAGTAGTCACCACAATGAATCTTACTCTCCTTCATTATAGTCACTTGTTCTTCTGTTGGTACGCTTGCAGCAAGTAATGATGGGAGATTCGTTCGACATCATCAGGGTGTTCACTGTGAAAAGGAATTACCCTAAAAGAGGCGTTCACGTGTTACGCAATAACGGACAACACTAATGCTCGCGATACTCCAAGAAATTGTGTAATGTTTGATAAGAAAGCCCGAAGAAACATGTTCCGACTTAGTCTCCAAGGTGTTCGACGTTCAAGTTCAAGAACTAGGACCCCGTTAACGTGTTAACAGGAGTGTACGAAACGTCGGCAATCACCTACCAACTATAAGGCATCGCACCCCCAAAAGAAAACAATGCTCACAGATGTTCTATGCTGTTCTGACGAAAGTGATCTCTGAGTGTTCCACCAACCAACTTCACATGCTAACATAAGAGGTCACCACCAAACATGGACATGCCGTTGCGATTATTGGCGGTTTTGTAGCAACCTTAAAGATAAATATAGAAAGGTCGGTGCTTGTGGACCCCGTTTTATAAAAATCTGCATAAATATTGCTTTATGAAGGCCGTAATATTTTAAACGCCATCGTAATAACCCCTGACATATCAGCTATTATGAAAGAATGGTAAATTACTCAAAAATTAAATCTTTTCGAAACTAAAATGGAATTTGCCTCACGACGTAACAAGCCCACTTAGTCGCAATGCTTTGGCAAAGTCGACACTGCTTTGCTCTTCCTTTACAGTGCTAAAACCAATCTTTTACGATCGGCATAAAATTTTATTTAGTGCAGCTGCTACAGTGAAGATGAACAGAAAAACTGTGCGGGTTTCGGAGAAAGCATGTAAGGCGAGTAAAATGAAGAGCAGAATAGACAATTCCAGTTCTCATTCAAAACGTTGTGGTTTCGGCGATTTTGAACAAACACAAAATACCACCGTCTTCCTTGCCATAACTCAACACAATGTCGTTAAACGAGTCAAGGCGAACATGTGGAAAGGAATAAAATGATTTCCGAACAAGTGCATTACTATACAGTGGAAATACAAACAGGGTCTACATGCACCGACCAGCCCCCTCTAATCACTAAGCTCGACAGGCCAGACAGACTGTAGAAAAAGTGTATGACACCGTGCCTTGAAATTCCGGACATAACTATGTTTAGCGATTAAAATATCTGGTGTTCACCCAGGCAAGAGCTTCAACTAGGGACAACATATTTAAGAACGCCCCAGCGCATTTCCCAACGACGAATATAGTTACGATTTCCACAGATTAGTGCTGGTAATACTTCGTAACGCTTTGAATGAAAATACCTAAATTGAAAACCGACTACAGGATATGACTGCTTCGCAGTGACAAATTTTATTTCCGACAACCACAGGGCGTACGTAGTCTTAATTACGACAATGTGCTCATGAAGACAGAATAAACAAAACTCCAGCTCTTAGGTTTTATATCATAACTGCCCTAGAAGCTCATGAAAGTTTCACGACTTTTTTCTTCAGGGCGATAAGAACAGGTAACTTATGCTTACGATTCTACAAAGCAATTTCAGCGCCTTCAATTCTACAAAGCAATTTCAGTGCCTGTCAGTTCTCTAAAGCAATTTCAGCGCCTGTCAATTCTCTAAAGCAATTTCAGCAACTGTCAATTCTACAAAGCAATTTCAGCAACTGTCAATTCTACAAAGCAATTTCAGCGCCTGTCAATTCTACAAAGCAATTTCAATGCCTGTCAACTCTAAAAAAAAACTTCACTTATTTTGGGAAAATATTAACATCAACATGCCACTTTTTGTCTGGAACTTCCTACCATTTCTTACCCGGGCGTAAAGTGAACGGGGAAGTCATAGACTCACTTCCTTGTTTAACGGAATATATGAACGCGTACAGGTAAGACCTCCATTCCCAAACACCTCTGACAGAGTTTAGCATCACTGTCAGCTAGAATAACATAAAGTCACTCACTGAGAAGTCCCGCGATTACAATAGTTGGTGAAATCGCGAAACGCGTACATTGTCAGTCTCTGACTGTGGCCGGACTGTCGCATTTAGCCAACACCCACTCAAGTAATAAACCTGAGTTGAATCATGTGACCTGTGCATCAGGAAATGCGACTATGAAACGTCAATTAGTCATCCATTTGATGCCACGAATTTTCACACACACACGAGATCGATTAATTTGTCACTAGTCGACAGGCATCAGACACGTGCAGGACTTCCCATCAGTGTTTCATTTGACGGGGACATTTTAGAAGGGCTGAGCGTTTCTTCCCCGAATTTCGCGGCGGAGATTCGAACAGGGTACATCCCCAAGTACACGTTAAGAGTGTTACTGCGTAAACCAATTTGCTCGGTGGTCTGTTACCGCGTACAGAAAAAAAGGTGCTTCGTATTACATAGCATGAAACATCCCTTTCATGTTGGAATATCAATAAAGGCATATCCCAAATAACAGGCAAAAGTGTACGCAACAATACAGGCCTACATAACGATAGGTAAAGATAAAGGTAAGGCAGTTCCGTTACAGGCCCGGACGGGCCCAGAGGGTTCGAAGTTAAGGTTCCCAGATTTCGTGACAACGGCACAGGATGGTGGTAAAGTTGTCAGCCTTAAGCACTGGCCGCCTTTACCCCAGGAAATACTGCTGGTACTCATTTCTGTTAGAGGCTGAGTCGACCCCAGTGCCATAGTACGATCGGAAGGATTTTATGTCAATGAAAAATCCACTGACACCGGCTGGGATCGAACCAGCGACCTTCCGATTTGTAGCACAGCACCTTAACCACTGTGCTACCGCGGTCCCCACATAACGAAAGACTTATGTCAAAGTGTAATAAAACACTCTGTGATTCGTCGTTACTTATATTCCTTCAGCCACAGAAGACGGAATCACACCAATTTCGCTAGGAAGCAGAATTTCGTATGACGCATCTACATTCAAAGACACCACCAAACGCCGTGACCGATTATGTAGTGTTTCTGCCTCGTATTTTGGAGATTCCGAGATGGAATCCAGGCCAGGGAATATCGTGACTGAGGATTTCAACGGTTCTTCGCACTCCTTTTATGGAAATTCCAAGATTGTACTGCATTAGCGTTAAATTGTTAAAAAGGGCACTTCATTCCGCACTTTCCATTTCATTGCCATAACATTCGACGGTATACTGTCTGAGCTACTGACTGTCGTTAATTAATGCACACAAGAAGAAGGCTGTCCGTTTCCTGCCAACAATTCCAGGCTCTAATACAATCGGATGAGGGGTAGTGTCACCGCCACAGTCCGAACGGTGGTCATAAATTTTTATTCCGCAATGTATTTACCAAGAGCCTTACACTTATTTATGTACTATTTACTTATATACGCGTTTCGATGTGTACCCAGGATGATGCAGGGCTTAGCATCCCAACATACATCGATAAATACGGCATACATAGGCATGCACAACATACAGTTCACAAGTTTCTGGCCATCGAAATACAATGCAACTGCAATATCTGACCTCCCAGGCTATGAAACCTGGCCTTTGGCATTTAATTAGTATAAACTCATACGAACTCGTCGTGGGCCGGGTAGCGTAGACGGTATAGCGACTGGCTGTACGGTCTGGGGATCGAATCGCGGTGGGGGAGAGATTTTCCGCATCCGTCCAGACCGGCCCTGGGGCCCACCCAGCCTTCTCTACAATGGGCACCGGGTCTTTCCCGGGGGTAAAGAGCGGTCTGGTTGTGACGTTGACCACTCACCCCTTCTAGTGCCGCGGTCAAGAAAGTGTAGAGCTATACGTCTACTCCCCCTATGGACCGTACGGCCTGTACAGAGCCTCAGTGCCTGTACAAGGGTGCACTTTACCTGTACCTTTTATACGAACTCGTCAGTAAACAGTGGTAATTTATGATGCGAGTCTAATCCATTTCTTCTCGGCAAACTGAAACGTCGTCGATTCTCAAAGAACTGTCGACTTCACGTTACTTAAAACCCTATGACAGCCTACAACCTGAGTGCACTCAGATATTATCAAGCGCGTACACATCAAACAGGGTATGACAGAAACTCGACGTACCATTCATTATCACGTGTCGTGATATATTATCAACACAGCTGTTGAATATACTTCTCAATTTAAAACCAGCTGAACGAAAAGTGCCAGCGTCCGTTCTTTTCATTAACATATTTCAGGTTTTTAAGCACCTTTTGAAGTCTTAGAAAGTCCATTTTTGGCGCGTTCGCAACGAAAAGCTGCACTGTAAAAATGTGCCTATTAAAAATGCCATGTCGGTATGCAAGAAACACCTCAAGAACTGCTGGAAAGATGTTCATGAGATTTGATTTCGGGGGTTTTACTGAACTTGTCGAGGCATCTATTTTGAAATAAAATCATACAACAGTAAAGAACGCCTTACGTGACTCCCTAGTTAGGTTTTTTTTTAGCATCCAGAGAAGCATCTCCCTGACTTTTGGTCGCGGATTCCCGGTAGGACACGGTGTTTCTCCTGTGGGGTCATGAGTTTATTCCTGGGGCTCTGCCAATTCACAAAGCTTCGCAGCAAGCCTTGCTCCTTTTGTTAGAGTTTCGTTTATTCTGGTATGACTATTGTGATAAATACAGTGTCAATTAATTTACTGCTGATACTGGATACACAAAAGTTTCTCCCCGTATGCACTTTCTCAAGTCTCGATTAACAGGGCCAACCAATAAAATACAGTAAAACCTGTGAAGTTGGCCACCCTTGTAAGCCGGCCACTTATCACAGTGTTATAGAGCCGGCAAGTTCCTATAATATTATACATGGTAATTACCCCACAATTTGGTAATCTCTGTATCACGAATCGTCGCCGACTTCACGTTTGGTGCTATGTTTTAGGTTGAAGTTCTATCTCCATATGTTGACCATACGAAAGCGTTGTGTAGTATTTGTGTCATAATGACCATGGGCTAAAATCATAATTCATTAGCAGAACTTCTTCTTATTCCGACACTCAACCGTAAAGACGTTTTCGTCTTCTGCACCAGATCATTAGCTTTTCTAACTTTGACGAGAGGGCTCAAATTTCTCAGTTTAGCTTATTTAGATCATTTATTACTTCACATCTCCATCATTAGTACTATCTTTTTCTCATTCACTCTCCATCCTCTACAAGTATGGACAACACATTGGAATTTTCTATTCGTAAATGACCCATTGCCATACAGGAAGTCCCTAATCACTAAAGGGTTACGCACCTGCTTTCCAAATCAGCAACCTGTATCTGCACCCTGAACTGCAGATATGCAGAGTTCAATCTTCAAAATGTCAAGTGGTTTCCATAATATGGTCACCTGCATAAACTGGCAGGCTATGAATGGATCCAATTGTGGCTAACATAAACACGTCTCGCAGGATAAATATGTGGCGGTCCAAGAAACTTTTTGAAGCAAGATAGTGTCCTTAACTCCCAAAGGTCGGGAGCGGTTAATGTACAGCTTAAGTCCCGAAATATTCACCGGAATGAAAAACGTTCAAATAAAATTGTGCAGAAAAGTGAAACACATTTCACGTCCACCACACTTCTTCCGCATCTCTTATGTTTTCAGAGATAATTAAACAAAAGAGAGTGAATACGCCATAAATGTACGCTACTGTTACGTTTCCTAACCTGTTCTTAGAAACGTTCGCAAAGGTGTGAGAAGCGGCTATAAGCTTCGTCATGTCCGTCTGTCTGCATGTACCAACTACATTTCCGATGGACGGATTTTCGTAAAATTTTACAACGGGAACTTTTTTTACAACCTGTCGAGGAAATGCAAGTTTCGTTAAAATTGGACTAATTTAGAGCAAGCATTTTATACGGAGACGTGTCGTGGCTGTGTTCGAACTTCTATATTTCTTCTGCACGAATGTCTGGTTTCCTTCATTACAGATTCAACAACGAATCCCTTTTCGAAATGTGACACCATCTTAAGTACTGTTATTTCGAAGAAACTAAACACTGGTAAGCCACATTCTAAATTTCATACACCACCTTTCATATGATTTTCTCGTTATATAGGTTTCCACAATCAAAATCCTCCGCAGGAAACTGCACTGCATACTGACGAACAAAATAGTACCAAGATCTAACAAATATCCTTGGAGTTTTTTTTTTAACATAATTGTGACTGATACGCCAATGGGGATGTTCCATATATTAAAAAAGTACGTAGCACTGTGCTTCACACGTCTGTCAAGGGCTCACACTGGACCAGACTTGTGTGAATAAGAGGTTCAATTATGCAACATACAGCACAAGCGGTGGTATGCGAGGCACACAACGGCCGTTAAACATGCCGTGTGCCTGGGTTATGTTTTAAATTGGGCACCCTTACGTACAATTACAAAACAAGAAATGTGCGGCCACAGAGTTATCAAATGGTATTTACCAGTGCGAAGAGACAATGGCGCGAAGATATGAACGCGTCTAAATTTCACATGCTAGTACAATCCCTATCTTGTTTGACACCAGAAATACAAGCACTTTTGTTTCCACTTTCTTATAAGAAGCAAGCATAAAAATTAAAATTTGTTTGAACTTTAGACCTAACTTTCATAAAAACGCCTCAAGCCTGCCAGTTATATTTTCTGCTACCACAGCTTGAAGGCCTACATTTTGGAAACACTATTCTGACGTCTACAATACATTTCCTAATAACTTCTCACTCATAAAACTATTTGTTCTTGCTGTTTGACCTCTTATTGTATATTAGACAATTCAGCCTATCGTCATGTGCATTTGAACCTAGCCGAACGCAGGATACAAATGTTTCTGTACCCCAGTGTTTTGTTTTCTATTTATTTATAATTTACGGTTTTGTTTAACGACACCGTCAGTAGCTCCGTTTACACAGCGTCGAACGGTCCGACGATTGGTGAACAAATTAGAAACAATGTGGAACGAATTTGTTGTGGCGTAATTTGCGGTATTATTCGAACGTATGACTGAAAGGACAAAGAAAAATAACGACAAACTTGTCAAGATGGCCAGCCTCACGGTTACAAACCCACACTTACAGCAAATGAAGCAAAATCCAACGTTCACAGCACACACACACACACACACACACACATATATATATATATATATATATATATGGGAGTTCGTATTTCATCGTGAAGAAAATAATACAAGGCATGAAATGTGAACAGAAACTAACCACGAGGCGAGTTCGGATCCTCGCACCCAGGACTCTCCTCAGATGGTCATATTATTTAATCCACTGGTGTCAAAACTTTTGTTGTGCACACTTCGTATACACATTAAAAAATGTTAACACTCTTATTAACGCGTCTTTTTATGTGTATTTTAAAGATTCGTTATGTGTCTTACGCTGAATTTATGATGCATGTATCGGTCACATATACCCTCAAAATTTAAGCTCAACAAAATGTTTTGTAATTTCTCTGGCACCATATTAGTAGGTAATTAAAATCAAGAATTTCAGCAGTTAAGCATTAAATACGGTTGCTGTATTTTTTCCTTCACTATTCGTCATGCAAAACGTATGGTATCCTCATTAAAGTTTCATCCCATAGAAAGCAATATCAAATATTATCACTTCACGAATTTTTGTCTTACTTATTCGGTATGCAAATCGAATCTCTCTGCACCTCATTGTGTTCAATGATTATGACCTCACTGGCAATACCGTTTTTTTGGTAATTATCTCACAAACGACACATTTTTCGGGGGAAAAATGTATTTGACAATAAATGTGCATTTTCATTTTCTCTGTAAGTTTAATCTGAAACCTTTTTTTTTATTTCGGGAAGAATTGAGATATAAAATCATAAACGAAAGCAGGTCTTCACGTAAACGGTCTCCTATTTTTCCCATTTTAACCAACATGATTTTCCCCACAGACTTTAACAGAGTCAACAACATGAAATTTCACGAACAATCCGCCCAGTGGAAGCACAGTTGTTCCATACGGACGGACGGAAGACATGACGAAGCCAGTGGTCGCGTTCCGCAACTTTGCGAACGCGACTAAAACCTTAAAGTACATTTATTTTATAAACACCAAACAAAGATCGAAGGTAATGGTAAAGGTAAAGGTAAGTGTACTGTTGTTTCCTGTGTACGTCATCTAGACACAGTAGAGGGACTGAAGAGATCAGCTACATTCACTCTTAACCTCGAAACCAGATGGAAGTGAGTAAGCAAAAATCAAGTTTGGAGGAAAGTACGATGTTAACATGCAGGCCCACGCGCAGAGTGCTACTAAAAGCACCTTGAAGATGCGGTAACCCCTCTGGCACAATGTATTGCGGGTACATATACATCTCAGGCTGTCACAAAAGGTGCAGGTTCTTGTGAAGCACACCGCACAGTAATCATCTAAAAGCTCTGTGTTGTGGTGATTTGGACGGCCACATGTATCTACACTACCATATCATTTGAAAACCTGATAAACCACAAGTCTCCATGCCTAGTTCTCATGTACCGGGTCGCGTCGCGCGTCGTAAGAGATGGAACGTTAAATCTCTGAGAATCTGTGAAAATAATGCAGTTGATTTGTTGCTGTACGTAATGAATATTCTGATGTTCAGGCACTAGGAACTTACAGTTTCAGGAACGCGGTTTAAAGTGACACGCACAAACTTTCAAATATTAAAATACAATATTTACGAGCTATACAAACTTGTAATATTGTTACAGCAAACACAAAATGCATTTAACCCTTATCCTGCTAACGTGGAGAATACGGTGAGCTCCTAATAATGCCAGAAAATGGCAGATGGGATTTAACTCGGAGTTTAAAGGGTTAATCAAACTGTGAGTACAGCATTACAGTAAAACATGTCTATGTAGGGCTTGTGATAATGAACGTTTTCTCTTGGTATGAGAATTTTGGAACAAAACGAAAAGAACACTATAAAATATGAACCGCCTAGAGTGAAGCGGAAACGAAAAGCAGCACTGCAAGTGGGGGAAAAAATTGGCTTTATATCTATTTTTATGGTTTCTGCGGAACTTTCCGTATAATCGATATCAATCTCCTGAACAAATGTTTCGCTTGGCGAGCTAACGCGAATGACCTGTCGCACTTCTGCATTTGTGATGCGTGTGCACGTCTTCTATGAAGGAATGTTTGCAAAGTGTAACATCTACCGAAGTCTGTGGCGAATTATGAATTGCAAAACACGAAATGCGGTGGCCTTTATAAAAAAAAGATACTTTTACCATTTCAAATTCTTGCAATCCACAAGCTTGGAATGTCATAATTTTGCGTAACTTCGCACAGTTCTTAAACGAGCCGCCACTGCTGCTCACCTCCCCACCACCGGCCTCGCGCTCCAGTTCACCTTCTCACGACCCATCAAGGTAGTCGGCAAGGACGTCGCAGCCTGTCCCTTGGCAAGGTGAGTTGGGTCGTAACACCAACCCGTTCGCGAGCTTCAAGAAATTACGATGCTGCATTCACCAAAGTGATCACCCCTTTCTATTGTTTCTAACGCCGAGAAAACGTTTATCTACGCCGTCTACCCAAAGGGATGGGACATACCGAAATTTCGGGCTTTCGGCGATGATGATGATTATGAGTAAACGAACGATACGAAAAACTTGTAAGTTGTTGCACTGCGTGTGTCCGCGGTTTGAGAGTGTCTCTGCCTATGTAGGATTGGCATTTGTGATTTGCCACGCACCTAAGAATCTATTACTTTAGTAAGCATGCCCAAATAATTAAGCACAGTTTGTAGTTTTATTCGCATATGAAACAAGTTTTTGTATAATTTAAGTGGGAATGTTTACAGCTCATCAGCAATGGCAAATATTTAAATAGCTGCCGCTACTACAAACACATTCAGTTACTGTCACTCGTTTGCGCTAGCTCCTCGCCCCCCCCCCCTCACATTGTTTACACCATGATTACGAGTCGAATACAGTGCTGTGTGAAAGTTTATCCTTTGTTCGTATATAAGTGTCAGTACATGCTTTCTCATTATCAAATTTCAGAGGACGGGGAAGCCAACCACTGCCCTAATCTTTTATAAGTATTACTTTCCGAATTACCTCTTTTACTACAGCTGAAAACTGTGGATTTAAAGTGTTTTAACCTTTTGGCGCCGGAATTATATTTTTAATTTTAGCACACCCTGTATATAAAATGTGAATAATACAGAAACCAAATATGTTAGAATTATGAAACAAACTGCATTTTGAAGAGAAAAAACGGAGAGTATATATCATGTTTCAAATATTCAGTACCTATATTTGTTGAATAAATATATATAATGCAACTTTAGAGGTTAGCGGTGCGGTACGACCACTATAGTTGGCATTAGGCGTCAAAAGGTTAATGAGAGCTGAAAAAATTTTCGCAAATGAGTACGCAATCCGCAGCTGTGAAATTCATAAATTCACTAGTCTACACTAAACAGCAATGGCGCCTACAGAACAAACAAATACGCTTTTTCATCTAATGCAGGAAACTGAAACGATTTCCGGGGCATACCAATGTGTCGCATCACCGTAAAATAATTAACAGTTACTTTTCGTGACAAGTTCCTTTGCTGTGTTCCGTTTCTCTACAAAATCAGAACACTTTGTGAATTCTAAAATCTTTCAGAACGATTGGACAACACAGAAAACAGTAAATGTCCCACTACATGCAGAAGAATAACCTTGGGACAAAATTAACACAGATACATGCATACAACCAGACCACACTTCAAATTTGATAGAAAAAACAGGACAATATATATCTTGCCCAATGTGTTCTTAGAGGTGGACATTGTAAGAACTGCTTGCTTTTTCATTTTGTCCAGTCAGTGTATTTATGTGTTTTTCGCATGACAATAAGCATGTACTGCTTCTCTGGACGGAATTGGGTGAATGATTATTGTGAGAGACGTTACGTTTTATGCATAGCATGATCTGAACTTTTCAATAGCTCAAATGTGTAAAAATAAGGTAACAAACGCTAATGCCAAGAACTTTATTCTGCCTTGGATGTACACAGGCCACAGGGGTAGCAGATGTACACGATACACATCAGGCATCCACGAAGTCACCACTGACATTTAAACATTTCCCAACGAGGCAGAAAGGCCTGAGTGTCGACGTAGAAAAATCGTTGTTAAAGGTCTGCAGTCAGGAGGTGATAGCCTGCTTCATGTCGGCATCTCTTTCGAACCATTGGCCAATAAAGTGCTTCTAAAGGGGTTCAAAGAGATGAAAATCGCCAGGCTTCATACTTAAAACCGGACTCGGACTTGTGACTAATTAAAGGCAATGGATTTGAGGCTATGGACCACCCTCTCAACAGTATCATCTCCCACCTGGTGATTTTCAACTCTTCGCGCCCGCAAAGAAGCACAGGCTGGCACGCGATTTGCAACAAACGCTGACTTGAAGTACACAGTCATCACTTGCCTAAAGACACTTGCTACGGAATGCTTCTACGCCAGAATACAAGTCTAGGTACCACGGTGGGACGAATGCGTCAAGGTCAGTGGTAACTACGTGGAGGTCTGATGTGTACCATCTGCTACCCACGTGCCACATACACATGGAAATAAGAATAAAGTTCTCGGCATCAGAGTCTGTTACCTCATTTTTTGAAACTTTTTTGTATCTAGATGAACATCAATCTTAAAAGTGTGATGTAAGATAGGCTGCATTGATTTTTCACAGATTCGGGTATTTTTAAAAGAATGGCTCGAATTAAACTTTACCAGTTTTAGGTGCGTTCTCACAGTCGCGAGAAACGTCTCTTACATTCGTCACGTATGTCCTTATGTATCTGTCTGTTCGCATGTGTTGTCAGCGCGGCTCCCAATGGACGTATTTCCGTGAAATTTGATATTTGGGACTTGCGTGAAAATCTGCTGAGAAACTCCAAGTTTCGTTACAATTGGACAAAAATATAGGAGGCTCTACATGAAGACTCAGTACATTTTATTGCTGCCCGTGCCATAAATTCGCCTTAAGAGCATTTGTGTGCAACAATCAAAATTTTCATATTGTTTACAGTCACATGTACCCCGAAAAAACATAAAGAATGGATTGCTACGTCTTCAATGCAACAATGGTTATGCCATCACACCATGTTACGTAATACACGCACTGCCTACCTTACTGAGATTGCTGAGAAACTGTTAGGTCCAAAGACACGTTATGCATGTTTCATCACCAAGAAGAAATGACGATGCAAAAATTCCGCAGAGGTTTATCACTACATACATTGCACCACCATATGGTAATTTAAGCTACCTTTGGACGAGTTCGTGAAACAAGAAAATTTCCGTATATTGCATGAAGACCAATTCACAGATATCGAAACCACTATGTAATTGTAAACATACGGAATGTTATGCTGTTCAGGTAAGAACAGTACTCTCCAATTACAACCACAGTTACAAATGTAAACCGAATTACTTCCAAGTGTTTCAACTGATTGTATGGGGCCTATGTAACTCGCCACACACACAATGAGAAAATGTACTTTATATTTCAGAGGTCATAAAACACAGGTAAGCGTTGGCAACACAAACTGGAAGAGATCTCTATTGTTCCGAATGCATAACACCAATCCATTAGACTGTCCCTCCAGAGGTATATGGAGGAGTTTCCACTGTGGTGAAGCCGAGGACACTTTCAATACTCACTTTCAGTTACTGTATTCTTCTTGGCATAATTTTGTAAGTGCGTTTTTCACGAAGCTGCTAAGACAAAGGAGCAGACCCGGGGAGCTGAACTACAATCGTGCTATATGAGTCAGTCCATTTCGTGCAGCTCCACTAAGCAACAGCACAGCTTAAACGTGAAATGACGTGTTCCAGTCCCTAAAATATTTACGATTCCACAATTACGGAAGACTTACTTCATTAAACAAATCACCGATATGTTCTTAATTCGGCCCAATCTGTGTCTATCATTTTAACATATTCTTTGTCACGCTACCTTATGTTAGGTTCGAGACGGCTCGTTGAAACATGCAGCAGAATCTGACTGCCAAACCCCCTGAAGTCACAACCTTGCCATCGCACGACAATTATAAACGTGGACACCAGTTACAACCAAAATAAGTCACCAAGCCATTTGCAGGAGTAAATGTCTGCATTTAAATAATTAACACTTGTCAAGGATGCAGACGCAATATGACGTCACCAACAAGATGGGCTTGGCAAAGAGTATGCAATGCTTGGGAAGCAGAGGCCGACTTCATAATCTGATTGGCATGTATATCTCTGTCTCTGTCTGTCAAGGCCGACAGGTGACTAAACATGCAAGGATCTACATCATGCCTCATGAATTCCGACGACGACGAATGAGGCCATGCAATGCAGCATGAGTTTATTTGTTCCTCTGTTTATTAGCGTGATAACTACACGTACCACCTACCGTACTATTTGAAAGCTCTACAATTCGCCAAAAGTGTGTTTTCTACGGGTTTCGTATAATTCGTACAATAAAGAGATAATAATGCCCTAAACAGCACTAAGCGGTTGGGCTTGGTCATACAGATGCCAGTGTTTCTCTTTGAGCTAAGGAAATGAATTTACAGGACCTACTTACACAAAATTTCAACATTAAAGGGTTAAGACAAACAGCCACGAAAAGGATTTTGGGTTATTATGAAACGGATTAAGACAAAAGACGATCGCGGAGTCGTATTCTACTGCAAGAATATGTGTATTTCTGACATACCCAGTGCAGGTAAGAAAGAGTAAGCAGGGAGGTCTTTCGATGGGATAAGCACACATACCAGGAGTCTCGCTACACGTATACGTACTGATAAACGCAGAATTACTGGTGTACTGGAAGAGATCACGTGGATTGCACTGGCATGATGAGTAATAAACGACCACGCAAATCCATGAACAATGCTGCTGCTGGGACGTGACGTCACGTCACGTAGGCGGGTGCATGTGTTAATATATACTAGCTGCCTATATGAACAGCATTATGTAACCTACCCAACGTCACTTATCAAAAAATTGTCCTACTCAAGGCTGTCAGAACTTCAGATCACACAAGGAAACTCGTCTTCAATTCTCTTCAATACAATTAACTTGCATGCACTCTCTCTGAGATATGCAAAACGTGAACGCACGAAGGAGACAGATCGTACATGTCTGTTCGCAAGTTTCATCTCCAAAACTACTACAGAGATTTAGATTAAATATGATGCTGGGATAGATGTATCCTAACAGCAATGTTGTAGCAACATAGCAGCCGACACTTTTTCAGCAAATAGTGAGAAGTTTCGACAAGTCACGTGACATACGGAAACATCGAATGTCTTCAAACAAGGTCGCATGCAGGAAACAATCATCTTCACATATATCTCCACGAAAGAAAACACAAACAAGCCCTCGAAAGAAGTGACGTAAAGACACCAAGACGTCAGGGCATTGTGCAGCAATGGTCCCGAGAAACAGGATGGTGAACAGGACGAACGACGCGGTTGCGGGTGTGTGCCTGCTGTATGTACGGCAGTGTCAGGGCACAAATCTCGAACCTCGAGACCAACTATCCTCACATTTCTCGTAACATTCTTCGACACATCCAGCCTTATTCCATACCCTTTCTAATTCATTCATGAATAAACATCCTACCATTAGGCACTATGCAGGCCCAGTTTGAGTCACTGAGAGCGTCGTTAAAACATACAACAAAATCTGCTTGGCATACTTCTGCAATAATTGGCAAATGCTGTTCGTTAAGGTTCAGAACCGCAGAAGATCCAAGGCCTACGCTATATAGCTAAGTGGTCAGAGTTTTCGAGTAGGCCGGCGATTCCCCCTGGCCGCCGCGGGAGACTGCAAAATATTATCTTTCAATTCATGTGTTATACAGTGCAAACTACCGAAAACGACTTGACAATCACCCCAACAACCTAGCAAATGCATTATTTAAAGAGCAATTCGGAACTCGCAGACTTAAGAGACTGTATCCTACTGACCTCGTCACTAATGGTTAACTAACTCAGCAACATCCACCAGACAACATCAATACTTCCGATTGAGAATAGAATGGGAGAACTTCACTGGAAGAATCTCCTACATGCCTCTAACGCTATCGACACAAAGGTTACTAAATGTCCTCGGACAAATTGTAACAAACAATGTATTAAAAAAATTATGTGTATTATTCTTTCATACGACTAAGTTGTTATGACAAATAGATATTAAGTTCTTGGTACTTAACTACTACATAAACGGTAGTGTCTGGCCTATGGGCGCTGTAAAAAGACTGCTGAGACACTAAGGGCGCCGTGAAGCAAGAGAGTTTCAGAACCGCTGAAGTAGGCATTTCCCCGCCTCTTACAAAACTCGAAGCTTCATTGCTGCCTTCACAGAAGCCAACGACCAACCACTGGCCGCAATCCCGAGCCATACGAAGCCAACACACCTTCACATAATATTCCACTTCAATGTTGTCCTCCCACATACTCCCAGGTTTTCCAAGCAATCTTTTTCATTTCCATTTTCCAATCAAACTTTTGTATGAATATTTCATCAATCCCACACATGCTACATAATTTTTATCCTATTATCCTGCTTCATCATTATTTGGTGAAGTGTACAAATTATGAAGCTCATCATTATACAATCTGCTCCAGCCATTTGTTCCTTACTTCCTCCTAGTTCAATATACTCTCCTCAGAACAGTGTTCATATAACATCCCAATCACCCTCTCACTCACTCACTCACTCATTAAATCACACGCACATAATCACGGTAATAAATACGTCCCTTACGGCATTATACAGAACTGGGATTAGTTAAAATAAGCCAGCTGTGACAGTGGAGGTCGCGAAAGTATGGACTTCCAATCCCATGTGCGTCTCATCTCTAAGGTACCCATTCGCCCGGCATAAATTCCTTTAAGGTCGCTGTACACGGTGCCGGTGCTATTAGCTGAACGCCATCTCGCGTTAAAATCGAAAAACAAATCGGTTCCAGAAGCACCATGTTAATGAAGTGTACATGAGGTTCGTTTGAAGTATTCGAGACGGGCTCTGTAAGAGAGAATGCCGCCGTTGTTTGATGGGAGGGTATTCACGGGTTGATTGAAGTTTTGCGTCTATTGAGAATATATCTTAGTCGGCACTTGATAAAATACAAGCAGCACATAAACTAAAGAACAAAAATTTACCTCAAAAGTATTAATGTGAGTGTGAACACACAAAATGCAACCGCTTCAACCAAAAAGAAACTCGTACTAAAATCTGAACTCGTACCAACAACACACGAAGAAAATCCTGCAATTCGATTTATTTCTCGATTATCGAACACTATAGGGTTACATTCCGTGCCACTACTCGCACCAGACCTCGTTCTTTATGCGACAGGTACAAGAATTTACACCGTGTGCCCCGGGAATAGTATATTACAGATAATGTACCACTCACCATGCACTTTATGCGATTCTTGAAAGGTGACTTTCCTACGACGACCCAGTGATGACTCGACATCAATGTCTCCGACATTTTCCCGGGAAAGTGAAGAGATCAGAATTCCGCGGAGAGCTTCCAGCGTGTTGCTAGGGATACGCGGCCCGTCACTGCATTCCTCTGTGCCCATGGTTACTTTCACACGCGCTCTACAAATATTTCACTTAACATTACACACGACGCACTAACACCCAACTATTTGTTCGTCACTTCCGGCTTACCGTTCGAGAAATCCAAAAAGAAATACATACAAAACTCTTTTGTGGAATTTTCAAAGATACATTACGTGCAGGGTCACAAGAATGAAAACATGCATATCCACTACTCTTGCATTAGTTTTTTTCCCCCCCTAACAGCAGTAGCATAACTCGAAATTTGTGCTCATTTTTGCTACTCATATGATTTTACTGCCTTTAATATTTTCAGCCTTCAGCTGGTTACGAAACGCTTTTTTCTTGTTTTAGGCAAATTAATTTCATTATATTTTTACTTTGCTAAAAAATATAACTATGAAATCGTGTCCAGACATTCAAAAGGGGAAGACGAGGATTTTATATCCCCAGGAGCACTGTCAAGTTACAGGTGTAATACAAACCAAAAGAGCACTGTCAAAGGCACAAGCTAAAAGAAATACGGCTAAGGAGCACGTGCGTGTGAAATCTCTGATCTACAACCGACCGAAGAAAACAATTTTTTTTTCTATCCCCTTATGTGCTACTTCTCGGAGCTAGCCCACGCGTGGTTACGCCAATGCTAATTATTTCACTTCACTTGCAATAGCGTCAACTGAAGAGAAGCCAGAATTTCGGGCCACCCAAGTACCGAACAGCAATCAGACCTACATGCCTTCTTTTATTTAACGACTGCCTATCCAAATTGGTTACTAATGTTTATTTTACTATGTGCAATTTTGAAGCTGTACTAAATATTCGGAGTTCACTCACGGCATCACCACACCCTACTAGAAAAACTCTGCAGCACTGCTCTTTGGCCAATCCTCTTCGCCACGTTCTAGAAGTAACACAGTTGCATCATTAGCCTTCCATAATAAACACGGAGAAATGCGATTTACATAGCAACCAACAATCACACTGGGATTCAAACTACAACAAATATTCAGTTAACAAAGATCACTTCAGAACTGCGCGAGCGTCCAACTCAATGAACACGTACCCACAGACTGACTTCAGCTGAAGGCGAGAACCTTGAGCACCATCAAGTCTTTCGCCCATACAGACCTCACACACGCACAGCCTTCTAACCAGTCATCACAACAAGCGTACAAAGGATGATGATTATGTTGATAAGGACGACGAAGACTGTGGTGGTGATAATACGATGGGTAATCACACGCTACGCACGTCGCCAGAGACATTTACGTTGAACGTACATCACGCGCACGCACATACACACACACACACACACACACATATACGCGCGCGCGACTTATCTGAAAACACATCCCCTACGGAACACAAGGAAATCCATTCCGTTTCTGCGATGAAAACGCCAAAAACAAAAATTTCGCTAGCATTCCTTTGCGTTTGAGGGTTTTAGATGAATCAAAATTGGAACGACTCATATTCCATTGGAATTTTTACGCCTTTAAGGTACATTAAGCGTGGCTTACGTATCTTATCTAATCATACCTATAATTACGAAACATACATGCAAGAACACGTTAAGACGTACTTCACTCAGGTTATCTGTAGAGGAGCAATGAAAGCGAAATTCAGAGATGTACTAACTGACAACCACAGATCAAATCTTCCGTGTCCGACAGACGAGCAAGCGACAGCACTGTATATGTCATGTTAGAAATATGTCTTCGGGATAAGTGAACGTTTCGAGGAATGTCGGCTACACGAATTTAATTTTTCTGCCGACAATTTTTTAATCTCCCTAATAAAGATGATAAACTCTGCGAAATGCATCTTCCTTTGAAGTAAAATGTTTCCCGACGAAAAGAAACATTACCAGTGCAAACAGAGCGGTGTGTAGCTCATAATGGTACGCCATATTAGCATGTGGACTCCCTAATCGAGCCTCTAACATTATACGAACTATGAAGGACTCTGCTGTGCAAATGAGTAATAAATAAATTTAGAAATCCGGGTTTCTTTGCACTGTCGATAATACTGGGGCTTAGACTGAAGCCAGTGCTGGCTCGATGCAGCCTGTTCATTTTACTGACAAAAAAGTTCGAAACTATGCACAAGTTAATAACTCCAAAGCGTTTGCAGGTTTTTTGCTGGTTTTTATTCAATGATCTCCAAAATCGGAGGACTACAGGAGGAAGAACAGCCCTATCATAAATTGTGTGCGTCTAATTTCTGTACATTTCTGTTCCCAATAGTGCTCAAACTTTACTGACCGCGAGTGACAGTCAACATACGATCAGAAAGGGATACAGGTCTTCAAGCTCACGTAGTGACCGTCACGGTTGTCCAAATACAACCACAAGTGGCATGGGCCAACAAATCCCTGCAAACGCAGCGGAAATAAAATTTAATTAAAATAAACTGAGAATCTGAGATGCTACAAACGGGCGAAGGGACAGACGAACATGGCGAAAGTGGCAGGAAAAATTTTGCAACTTCTCCCTGCGAATGCACTTGAAAGGTGCGACATTCAGTCATGTTCTGTAGGTTTTATCTCACTTATCGGTACGTCAACAGTAAGACGACTGTCCTAAATTAACAACAATTGCTAAAAACAGAGCCAACAGAAGCTCAACTTTGCCATTGTCGGAAAAAAAGACTTCCGAATATGAGGCGTGGCTATTAAATGATGACACTGCGCGCAGCTCCTGATCTTGAATGTTGATCACAAAGGCCGATATATAGGCCCACTAGTTACCGCTGAACTTACCGCCACTGGCGGGCCAAATTATGCTGCGATATGTTGACGTTGTGTCGAGTAATAATTTTTATGGATGGAGTTTGCAATTTTCCGCAGGCATGCGCAAGAAGACAACAGAAACGAGTAAACGAAGATTCTTGTGAAACTAATGAAAAATGTTACCCAGACTTTAAATTTGTTACGTTGGGTGTACGGAGTAGATGCCCTACTAAGAGCTCGTATGTCTGAATGACAAAAGAAGTTTTCAGAAGGAAGAGGGGACACAGTAGGCGACGAAAGACATGGCCATCCGGTCAGACGAAAATGTGAAAACGGCGAGGAATCCTGTGAGAAGAGATCGACGTTTCAACAGCCGAATAACAGAGTAGTAGGATATGAAAACAGGAAGGTGCGAAAAATGTTAACGTCAAATTTGAACATGAAACGTGTGCGGAAATTATAATAAAGATCGCGCGAAGACAAAAAATCGGCAAGATATCATGTTAATCCGGAAATTTTGGAAATAACCAAGGCAAGTGCCAGTTTTCTGAAAACACTAGTCTCTTTTAACGAAACCCCATTTCTTCATTTTGAAACTCCTTACACGGTGCATTTCAATCGACTCATTTTCTGTAAAAGGTAAAGTGTTCCCGTTACAGGCCCGGCGTGGCCCACAGGGTGGGTAGAGGTATAGCTCTACTCTTCTATGACCGCGGCACTAGAAGGGGGTGAGTGCACGCCCGGGCCGCACTTTACCCCCGGGAAAGACCCGGTACCCATTTTACAGGAAGATGGGTGGGCCGCAGGGTCGGTTTGGACGGGCGTAAAATCTCGTCCCCACCGGGATTCGATCCCGGACCGTTCAGCCCGTAATTAGTCGCTATACCGACTGAGCTACCCGGCCCACAACTCATTTTCTGTACTACGCTTAAACCAACTAAAAGCACACACACAATACAAAGTAGCATAGTCTTTAATCACTCAAACATGTGCAGGCACTACGGTGCCGTCCTCATGGAGTTCTTACACCACTGGTCTAAGAGGTATGTATCATCATACCAAACTACAAAACCAGAAGGTGACTCGACAATTCTACAGTGACGTTTTAACAAAACTAAAGGAAAGAATTCTGAAAAAAAAAAAAAAAAAAAAAAAAAAAAAACACACCCACAAAAA
>Ga0131853_10005653_pt1 | contig 22563 bp, 13 predicted proteins | sample TergutLab28metaG_FD_92764 | JGI IMG/M metagenome (GOLD analysis project Ga0131853, IMG submission 92764) | Labiotermes labralis P1 segment gut microbial communities from Petit-Saut dam, French Guiana - Lab288 P1 (version 2) (version 2) | ecosystem: Host-associated > Arthropoda: Insects >...
GGAGCTACTTGAATGAAAAAAGTAGCGGCTCCAGGTCTAGAAAACAGAGATTAACGGCTGTGGGGACCCGTTGCGCTGACCACGTGACACCTCTCTATCCGCAAAAGTTGGCACTAACTTCGCTGACCGGCGGCGGCCGCTCAGTCGGTATAGTTCGCGTGCGGACTAAGGCCACGGAGTTTAGTTTTAGTTTATTCCATTTGACCCAGGATAAGCTCCTACACGAAGAGTAATTTACTGCGGCGAGAGCAAAGTGTTGTCCTTTTCGACGTCCGGAAAGGGTGTAGTGGGATATAACTATAATCCACACGTTCTTAATCTCGCCAGTAGATGTGAGTGAGAAGTCAGCAAAACGCTCTGGCCGCTTTTGCCCCTGGACAGAATCCAGGTACTTATGGAATAGGCTGCTATGTAGGCCTCAGAGCGGTCTTGTGAATTTTGGAGAAGAGAAAAGTTTCGTATCCCTGAAGGAGCTTGAAAGTCGTTTTGTCGAGTCAGTAACCTAATCAATACACCGACTACTCTGCCAGGGCGCAGTTAAGTGCAGTCAATAAGATTCGTGATGATATAAAACAAGAGGAAATTTCTCAAACATTAACGTAAACATCAGTTCAGAAGCAGGGAGACATTGCGAGAGGTTTATTATATTTCGCTTCACAAATTTTAAAAGACCAAACAGGTTGTACTTCGATAGCAAATGCAGTCATTCCATTAGTCATTTTCAGTAAATGACCACGCATGCTGCTCAAAAAAATTCGCAAGCTCATCCGGTAGAGTGAGACTGGTACATAATTAATTTTCAGATTTTTTTTTTCTCCTCCGACAAAGAGATGTCATCTTTAGTAGTTTCGTCTTGGAACGAATGCTCATTCCTTCAAGTAGTGAAAGTTTTATTTTAAACGCACATATCTGCAGGTGACGTAACAACGTCGGGTGGGAAACAGAAAGGGAAAGGGGCAGAGGAAGATGGAAGAATTATTGTTGTTGGTAACGCAAAGTAGAGGAGTAAAGTGACGGAGAAATAGACAAGAGCTTCAACCTTTTGGCGCCGGAATGATTTTTTTAAATTTTAACACACACTGTATATAAAATGTGAATAATACAGGAACCAAATATGTTAGAATTATGAAACAAACTGCATTTTGAAGAGAAAAAAACGGAGAGTATATACCATGTTTATAATATTCAGTACCTGTATTTGTTGAATAAATGTATAAAATGCAACTTTGGAGGTTAGTGGTGCGGTACGTCAACTATAGTTGACATTAAGCGTTTAAAGGTTAATCCGTAAAACGTATGTTTTGCCTTAGCTTCGTCCATGAGCCGCTGTAGAATCACTTACAGTTCCACAAGGTGTATCAAATAGTGTAGCGTCTGATCTGAGAAGTCGCTTCTTACATAAGTCGCAAACTTTCATTCAGTTTTTCATCGTCATCTGTACATTAATACTCTTTATATATAGGCAGTTGTGGGCCCGGTAGCTCAGTTGGTATAGCAGCTGACTACGGGCTGGACGGTCCGGGATCGAATCCCGGTGGGGATGAGATTTTCCGCCCGTCCAGACCGGCCCTGGGACCCACCCAGCCTTCTGTAAAATGGGTACCGAGTCTTTCCCCGGGGGTAAAGTGCGGCCGGGGCGTGCTGCTGACCACTCACCCCCTTCTAGCGCCGCGGTCATGGAAGAGTAGAGCTATATCTCTACCCACCCTCTCGGCCACACTGGGGCTGTAACGGGATCACTTTACCTTTACCTTTATATCTCGGTACTTAGGGGACCTAAGTGTTGCAATAAGAATTTTAAAAAAATATTGAAGAAACAGTTTTCTAAATTTCCCTGAAAAATAAATTCGTAACATTGGCAGTGGAACGTTTTGCCTACTGGCTTCACATTTCATTTCGTTAGCTGATAAGCCAAGACATGGAAGGCAAGGCAGAGACAAAGCTGAAATCGATATTTTAAAGTAGAGTTGATTACATACTATATCTAGACGCTGAGAAATACGCCTTCCTTCCTTCCTGACGTTAGACAAGCTGATTTATTGCAGAATATGGTCTATTCAAAAGAACTAATAGCGAGGAAGAAGATATGAAGAAATCTTCAGAGTGAAGACGGGGAGGGTTTCGGTTCACTTCTGATGTTCGGTAGGATTTCATTTACGCTGCTCTGTAGGTACAATAAACACAAAACGGTAAACAACGACCGTTGTATGTGCTCCATCGGAACAATGCACATCCATTATGCGTCTCTCTTTCTATTGACTGATTTTTTATTCACTCAAGCACATTTTCGTTTAGGGAGTGCTGAAGGTTGTGGGGAGTTTATGTTGAATGGAAAAGGATCTGGAAGTAGGAAGTATCGGTCTCCTTCAAGGTACTACCACGGTACTTTTCAGAAGAATGGAAGAAAAGTTTTGATGTATAAAAACAGACAACAGAATTTACCGAATATAGGAGTAAAAATTGACATCTACATGTAACCTTTTTGGTTAGAACGTTGAAAGATACGTTAGCAGTGAAAGAAAGAAAAAAAATGTTTGCTTGATTATCAGGATATTAAAAAACTACAGCTTTTGAACTTAACGATGGTCAATACCACAACGTCCTTCGCGTAAGGCCAGATCTTTATTTCTTAATGTTGAATTTTTTTTTTTTTGCTGTTTCCTTACTGTGATTCTGGAAGGGTTTTAAAAGAAGACATGAAAAATCGTGAAGTCCGGTTTGCCGGAACATGGGTCTCCCAGACATGTCCGTTGTGCGGATTTGTTACATGTTGCTAAGAATATTTCATGCAGAAGTGACAGTTTGGATGTGTATGTTACATTTACCCATTTCTGATCGTAGAACCCGCGTAGTGTGGTAAAGTTTTTCTCTTTTTTTTTCACTTTCCCTTAGTTTTTCCTAGAGACTACTGAGAATATACCCTGCAATAGCCAAAAGAGAGCTTTTTCAAAATCTTAACACCTATGTGTATGTTGCTCTAAATTCGATTAGGATTGTGATGAAATAAGACTTCATTTCCTTCTGTTAAAGTGTTAAAAGTATCAAGATAGTAGACCAAGATTTTTTTTTTCCGTAAATGTTTCTAAATATTACTGCTAAACGTCTGAATTTACACCGGTATAAATAATTCTCCTAGACTCTGACTAAAACTTAGTTTTTTGTTTTGTCCAAAATGTCTCCTTTTTTAACATACAATAGGCTGAATAGTAATTATGCAAAGGTATTGACAAGTAACATTTTATAAAGCTAATACAGTAAGTTTTTCTATATTTTAGTGCAGTATTCACTTATTTAAGTGATGCTTACCTGAGTTTATTTTTCTGTCCCTGGTACGCTGCATGCCACTTTGGTTACTGAAGCAGAGTATATGAGATCCTCTTCTTAATACAGCTTCTTCAGTCTGTCACTAGACGCTATAAAACCTACGTAATAGGCAAGAATCTTTAACTAACACAAGATTCTGTTATTTTTAAGTATTCTGCGATGCTATGCTTTTCAGTTCATAGGATCGTATTGCCTCCATCTTGAAGGACAACCAATCTAACACACTGGACTGCTTGACCTCGAACATGGAGGCTCAATATTTATTTATTTTGGTACATACGTGTGTATACTGAAAATTTTAATGTCAAAATTTCGATTAGACTAAATTACTGTCATGAAATGTTTTAACGAAATTTCGGGCCAAATGCCTGATTTCTTGAAGATTTCCTTAGTTTTGATATTTCCCTTCAGATATATAAAGGACTACTAACTCACTATAGGCTTAGATGGCTACTTTCAATAAGTCGTCTCATTCAGAACTCGCTGAACTTTTGCGCTATGTAATTTGACGTACTAAAATGGTCATTATATCGCTTATTAATAAAGAAAATACACCGAGGAATGGCAGCGGCAAGTTGCCTTAACATTTGTTATGTGAATAATGTGCTACAAGAGATAAAATAATCTGAAAGAAGCAACACGTTCAGCTTTTGTGACGAGTGTCACGATCAATATTTGAACGTAATGTCTCGACCCAACTTTGCTGACGTCGATGGCAAATACATCCTATAACGGAACCTAAATTGCATTAGTTGTTTCTCGATGGTTTAGCTGATTTTCTCTTTGAATCTAAAACCCAATTATTATGACAATATAACATAATTTACTTTCAAAAATAGAATACTATTTGTAAATGAAAATGTCGTAATCATTTTTATTTAGCTGTTGAATCAACTTCCCCTACGCTAAATCTGCCTGCGATATTTTTGCATAGGCTCTTGTTTATGGCACATGTCGCTGTGTTTTTTTATTCATGGTAAACCAGATTCAAAACAACAAATTTAAACTCAATCTCCATATCGTTTTCAATTAATATAACGTTCAATTAAAGAAATAATTTTAACGCAGTTGTGTTAGTCTGATAAACTATGCAAATTAACATAAACCTTTTAGAATATTATTAGGTCTGGTGCTGAAACAATAGGAAACATGATAACCCCATTTTTTTTAAGTTCATCAAATCGCCATAAAGTTATTGCAGTCTAACAGCGATCTTGGCTGTGTCTCTGGTTGGCTTAAACAAGTACGGTTGGAAATGCTTCATTCGAAGCACATAAAGTGTCGAAAGGTCAGGGTAACTTCAGCCTCTACGTTATGTTTCGGCATTTCTTGCAAACTTAACTCTTTAAAAAACTAAGCCAATGGTAATTTGATGTGTATTGGACCGTGCATCATCTTGATAACTGAAGAGTAAAATCCAACTAGATGCCACTTATTACTTTATTGTGTTTATGTTAGGCTCAACATGTTTCGGGCATCATTATGCCCATCATCAGGAGCTCACGACGATAGTGTTGGTTACCACATAGGCCGTCTGTTTCTTGAGTTGCTGCTGGTTGGAAGTTAAGTGCAGGCAGGATGGATGAGTGTCCGTACCGAAGGCTGTAACACGTGTTGGATGGATGAGTGTCCGGACCGAAGGCTGTAACACGTGTTACAACCTTCGGTACGGACACTCATCCATCCTGCCTGCACTTAACTCCCAACCAGCAGCAACTCGAGAACCAGACGCCCTGTGTGGTAACGAACGCTACCGTCGAGAGCTCCTGATGATGGGCATAATGGTGTCCGAAACATGTTAGCGTAACATAAGCATAATGAAGTAATAAGTGACATCTAGTTGGATTTTATTCTTCAGTAAACCAATTGAAGTAAGTTTCTTCCCCGAGGTTCCACGAATTTGAAAAGTCTACCAATTTTGCTAGAAGTTCCTGAGGCATCGACCGCTTTTCGCTCCTTTACCGGCAACTTTGAAGATGAAGACGGGAATGGTGGAATATTAGATCCAGACGGAAACAAAAGTACATGGAAAAAACCCTGTTTCAGTGCCCCTTTGTCTGCCCCAAATCTCACAAGGTTCGGTCAGACCTTGAAACTTAGCAACCACTGCAAAGACCAGCAAATAATCTCCTGAGAACTCGCGAGGTAAAAGGCTGTAGTTCATCCCCGTATTGTAAAATATTTCGCTTCTTAACTCACAGTGAGCACATGGTATCTCCATTGCAAAGACCAGTCTGTTAATGTTATAACAAAACACGACAGGCAATGTACGTAGCACTGAGGCGCGTTCGCGTTACCATTATTGCAGTGAAAAAAAAGTATTATGAAAGCGCGCGCGCGCGTGTGTGTGTGTGCCTGCACGCGAGTTCTTGCCTTAGTTATCGTTCATACAAATCGCATATTTTCTGCGCAACATTATATTGTTTTTTGTTGTTTGTTTGGTTCTACCAAATTTTTCACATTGTCTCATAAATGGCACGATTTTAGAAAAAAAAATTGAAAATGAAGTTTATGTTTTAATTTTTACAAAAATATTTTTGTGAAATATTTCTTGTTCTAGGAAGAATTTAGTGAGATGTCATAAATATATGTTGGTCTTCGGGGGAACACTGAGGCCCAGATGGTACTGGCACTGAGCTACAGGCGGGAAGGTCGCGGATTCCGTTCCTGGTGGTATCACTGGAATTTTTCATTGGTACAATATTTCTCTCAACCTCTAACAGACAACCGTAACAAATTTATGTGCCGATTGTCTTGAAACCTGGGAACCTCATTCTTCTGAAACCCTCAAGGCCTGTCCAGGCCTGTACAAGTATTTCTTTTCGTTTATCATATTGGTCTTCACGTAAACTAGCTGTTATTTTTGTCAGATTTTAATAGTACTTATTTTTTTCGACAGGTTTCCAAAAATTTTGATATATCAAATTTCATGAACATCTGTCCAGTTGCAGCTGAGTTATTGCTTGCGGAAGGACAGTCGGACATACCCATAGATATGACGAAGCTGATAGTCGCTTTTCGCCGTTTTGTGAAAGCACCTATTTTAATCACGGTTCGTTGTAAGAATCACAAGAAATATGAATATATTTTGTGCAGGACATGGACGCTTTTAATGCTAAAGCAGTTGGTTGATATATCTACCGAATTTTGAAAGCTCAACAAATAGTCAGATGGAATCACTCCATCGCAAGACCTCCACTAAAGCAGAATAACAAAATACAAAAGAAACGCCCTCTTATTACCTTTTCGCTAGTGGGAATGGATCCCTCCAACCAGTTCTATGGTCTGTCCATGAAGCCACACGCAGACACTGTGATCGTCAGTAACATAAAACTGGAAAAGTTTACAAATTACGTATATAAGTGAAATCCCTTATATTGGCTTTGTCCTTCTCGGCACAGCCCCGAGTTTTGCAACTAGACTCTAAACAAATATGACGTATGGGTGTCTCGTTTTTGTGTGACTGACTGTATTGTTGGCAGCTCTTCAGCCTGCAAACACGTCATCTCTTGTTCCGACAACAAAGGACACTACAAGATAAGAAACGGATCCGAAATGGCTTTCTTTTTTAACAAGTAACAATGTGAATTTATGGCGGTCCGTATGTTCTCCTCTATGTCAGCAGTCAGCATCGTACAGTACTTCACAGTTATGCGCCTTAAAATCTCAGGAGCCTCTATTGTTGTAGCTTCTTACACAGATCCAATAAATCTTCGCATGTAGAAAACAGAACTGTAGAGCTGAGATATCCATCGTATCGTGTTTCCTTAGAACCTTAATTTGTAACACAACGTTGTAATTTATGCGAATTTGAAATATTAAGATTGAAATTTTTATTTTTTACCTGTGGCGCTGCGGACAAGGCGGACTATGGTCTCCTCACTCATGAGGTTTCTAGATCACACACAACGACACAACAAAGTTGGTAGGACTCCTCCTGACCAGTGATCAGCCTGTCGCTTTGGCCCTAATAAAATACAACACTCAAAGCTGATGAACATCCATGCCCCCGGTGGGATTCGAACCCAAAATCTCAGCAGGCGAACGGCCTCAATTCTACTCCTTAAAACGCGCGGCCACTGAGATGGGCTTAATTGTAAGTATTGCAATAAAAAATATTAAGGAAGTGTCGTTTTTGGAGTTAAATTTAAATTAGAATTCAGCATTTAGAAATTCAGTCAGACCAGCTTTCGATATCAAGCGATGAGACAGCGCGTCCTAATTAGGCGCCTGTTACATCACCTGTACCTTCAGTGTCGTCAGAATATGATAATAATTTATAACTTTTTTTTAGACGGCGTGCTATTCAATTACAAGAAGATCATTCAAAGAACTTCTATCGTCTATTTATAATGTTTTTAGAAATCGTTTTTCAAGCAAAAATAAGCCACTGCGTGAGAATAAAACCAACAATTGCATATAAAGTATGTGAATTTTTTATATGTGTTGAAAATCTCTTCAACTTTTCGGCCACCTTTTGTGGCCATCTTCAATGAGATGTTATACGAAGTTGTGTTACAGAAATTCAAACCAATGTACAAACGTAAAATATTAACTTTTAAATGTACGGTTTAAAGTACCAGGGTGCTGATAAGTCCTTAGTCCGACCAGGAAGGAAACAAGCTCGGAAGCACGTCAGGGACGCGCGCGATTTCAACAACATCGAGACGCGAGCTGTCGTCAAGTTTTTTTATTTTTTTGTAAGGCAAGGCGCCGAAAGAAATTCACGCCATTCTGACAGAAACATTAGCTTGTTTCCTTCCTGGTCGGGCTAAGGACTTATCAGCACCCCATGTATGTTAAAATATAAAATACAGATAAAATTATTTGTGTTAAATTTGATTGGAGTAATGAGTGTTCCGTGTGTTGTTTGCTTCGCAGCATCATCCAAGGAAGGTGGTGCTGTAGTGTCTGCAGTACGCACTGTGTCAATTAAAACTTCATATTCTATATCAATACATTGTTTGTGATTCCTTTGTAACACATCCTTCGCACAGCATCTCCCTGAAAATGGCCACGAAAGGTGGCCGGAACATGTAGGAGGTTTTCAACGTACATCATAAATTCACATGTCTTACATGTACGTTCAGGATCGGGACAGGTGGCGGGCACTTGAGAACTCGGTAATGAACCTAGGTTTCCATAACATGCAAGGAAAATCTTGACTAGCTGAGAACCGGTTAGCTTCAAAAGAAGGACTCTTCTGCTCCATGGAGTCAGTAAGTAAGTAAGTGAATGAGTGAGTAAGTGAGCGAGTGAGTGAGTGAGTGAGTAAGTAAGTAAATAAGTACGTGAGTCGTAAGTTAGTTAGTTACTAAGTAAGTAAGTAAGTTAGTTAATAAGTAAGTAATTAGATAAGTAAGTAGGTAAATAAGTAAGTCTTATTATGTACTTGTTGACTGCGATTCTTATATTAACGCTACAGTGGTTGTAGAAGATTTATGTTTCGAGAAGGCATGCCCGTTGCTTTGCATTTATTCTTATGGGAAATTTAGGCTTGAATGGGGTAGGGACGGGTAGTGGACCCTTGTGAATTTGGTAATGAACCTCCAAGTTCCATAAAATGAGGGGAATATAGCCTGTTTCTTTCCTGGTCGGACTAAGAACTTATCAGCACCCCTGTACCTAACACGAGCTTTGGTCAGAAAATATGTTTACACGATGTATATTTTCATAACTACAGAACCTATATTATTTCTGATTATATGAAGGGAATTCGTCGCTGTTAGGTTATCATCTGTTTCCAGGGACGAAGCTAAATATTGGCCGCCCCAGATTTGAAGATGGAGTGGGACCTGCAGTGACGCTGTAATTGATAAGATAAGTAATTGTATCAACAGGAATATAAAAGCTCTTCTCTCAGTATATTAATTGCCTCAGTTGTGACGCAGACATGTGAAAAAGTAGTGGGGCAGCAGCACAATTTATGCAAACAAGCCTGGACATTTCGCAGAATAAAAAAACCTCACTCAACTGCTGGAATTTTAACTATTATTTCTCAGACGTCCAGCCTGTATTCTTATCACTATATCGACTAAGCTATCCCGGAATAAGATCCATTTAAATATTATCCTCTCATCTACGCCTGTATCTTCCAAGCGGCTTTTCAACCAAAACCCTGCACCCATTTGCTTTCTCAGCTATGTGTATCACATGCCACCTGCTCATCTCCTTCTCTGTTACTTGGTTCACCAAACGATACTCGTACGTACCGTGGAAAACAAATAATGACATTCTTTTTTATACTGAATTCACCTGGATAAAAAGGGGAGTCCAAGAGTAAAATCTTGTGCACAAGGTTATAAATTGTGTGTTTCTATAAAAATTTGGAGAAGATGAACAGTTAAAAAGTCACACGTAATTAATTAATTAATTAATTCAGGGTTGTCAAGCATCTTTTAAAATTGAGAGTCACAGAACACAAGAGAAGAAGTTCATAGACATTGCGAGGTGATTTTACGCTGCAAGACAATGCGGATTCTATGTGGATATTTCTACATGCATTAGTGAATTTGAAACTATTACACTAATACATTTTATAGACATAATATGGCTGAAACACGGCAAGTTTCTCAGAAATTAAAGCAACGCTAGAACTTCCCCACTGCATACCGTTAACTCATGTATTAGAATGTATGTTTCCTGTAAAAGGATGAATTTCATCATCATCATCATCATCTTCCTCCATGGATTAGGTCGTTTGACCTGTTCCGGCATCGACTCATTGCCATCGTTTCCTGGGGCTTTCACGATCTCTTCTTCCTCGAGGTTTGTAGTTGAGGGCATGTTTCGGGAATCTGGTGTTGTCCATTCTTTCAAGGTGGTTGATCCAGTTTTGTTTGTATTTGAGTCTCACGTCTTGTATTACAGAGATCTCTCGTTCGTTTCTTATGACTTCGCTTCTTATTTTATCCAGCCTTGTGTATCCCGTAACACTTCTTAGAAAGCGCATTTCTGCAGCTTCTAGGCGAGTCATGTCTCTCTCTTCGTGGTTACCCATGTTTCGCTGCCACACAGTAGTGATGGTCTAGCTACAACTTTATAGAATTTCATTTGGGTATCTGTACGGGTTTTCTTTAAGTGTTTCCTAATAGTGCCGCATATTCCTTGGAATCTGTTAATTTTTTTTTGTCGAAATCTGGTTCACCGTCTAAACTCAGTTCACATCCCAAATAATTAAATTGTCTCATTTGTTCTAATATTGATCCGTCTATTTCTATTTTAGAACTCACTGAGTGTTTTCCTTTAAAAGTCATGATTTTAGTTTTGTCCGTAGATATTTTGAGGTTGTAGTCTTTGTTCATTTGGTTTAATATATAGACATATTTCTGGAGTTTGTCTTCACAGTCTTGTATTATTACTTGGTCGTCTGCGAAGAGTAATGTGCTAAGGTAGATGTTTCTTTTAAGCATTATACCAGCGTCAGCTTCGTGTTTGCAGTTTCTTAGGAAGTCGTCTATGTAAATGTTAAAAAGAGCCAGGAAGGAAAATTCTTGACAAACTATATATATTAATCAAGGAGTAAGACAAGGGTGAATTTTATTAAACATTTTTTCGAAGATAAAGAATGGGGTGCAGTATATACGCATTTTCTTCCTCCAAAACACCACGAATTTGTGGTAAATCACACACAGTGTCCCTGTCAATGCAAGCTGTCAGCATCCAGCTGACCGCATGTAACATGAAGCAGGATTTCATGGAATCTAAAGGCATGTGCGCATTGTAATGTCAAACTGATGATTGGTTGGAATTGTCGTTGGTGGCACATGGACACATTTACCTTCCGCTTCTGAGTTCATGCATGCTACATCACACTAAAGACAAGCAATATTGTCTGTTTCTGTGGGTCGTGCATTAACAGACCCACGTGCAAGTACGTGTATTCACAACAACTGTAAAAAAGGGGATTAAATATTTCGAAGTAAATGATCCAATTGTTTTCAAAGGTTTCGTGAATTTTCGTTTTCATCCAGTTGTACTGATTGATACTAAACCTTCGCGAAATGGGCTGTTCTTTTAGGTAAGTGTAAACATAAAGGAACGTGAGCGAATGGAGGTACAGCTCCACTTATTCGTATTCTGAGTACCAGATTGGAGGAAGAGGTCAGATCCACTCACTGGCGCTTGGCTCTGGAGAACAGAAACATTTCTTGACTCTTCCCAGAATAAACTGGAGTGGATGAGTTAGCGAGCGCTCGGGGCATATTTGGAGCAATATCAGAGAAATTATTTCGATGAGATTTTTACCATTTTTTGTTATTATCAGTAAATTTTCATTGAATGTAATATGTACATTGGTGGCCGCGACGTTTAAAACGTGGGTCTGCGGCGTCTCGCTTGCTGGGATTGCAGGTTCGAATTCTATCGAAGTCATGGATATCTCTCTTGTAAGTTTTATGTGTTGCCATTTAGACGTCTTTGCGTTGGACCAATAAATCGCTCAGAGGAGTCCTACCGTGTGTGTCTGAGTGCGATCGTGAAAACTCGATAATCAGGAGCCATTTGCCCAGTAGGGATTGTGCGCCATGAAAAAAAGTGTAGAAGCAAACACAAATAAAATTATAAATGTAATTAAATGTACACTTATTAGTTAATTCTGTTTACTGAATTTCATGTTGCCAGCATGCAGACTAAATTTTGCCGAAATTGCCGGCACCAAAAGGAAGATACTATGACCTCCAGAGAAACACCACTTTACATAATCGCGAGTCCTCTGAGAGGACACTTGACACGCACATCGCACACCAAATGAAATAAACAACATCGGCCAGTCAGAATATATAGTGACAAGGCCGAAATTGGTCTTCCATTCAGAGTTAAGGCTATGCTGATTTTATCGTATGACCAGGTTCAACTCGTAACACACCACTGAAAGGTAAAAAGACCTTTTCCATCGTCTTAAAAAAACATACACCACACGACACTGTGACAGCTACTGCTTTCGTCCTCGGGTGAACACATTCTCTTAGATAAAATCTGCACATACCTTAACTTGTGAGACACATTCATACATATTTAATGTAAAAAATAGTAAGTCATCCAAATAACCCTACATGCCACAAACATAGCACCACAAATGTTTATGGAAATTAAACACATAACATTAAAATTAACGCAAACATATATATTTAAAATAAAATATGTTTAAAACCGTTGGGTAGTTTAGTAAACAATCAGCACTCTCTAGCTCTGGGTTAGAGAAAGGCACATACACGTAAGTCAAACATCCAGCAGTAATCAATGTTTAACCTCACATTTCACTAAGTTTTTATAATCTCTTTTATTAGTGGCAGCCATATAAGTGACATATACACGCTGGAGCATGTTAATCATGCTAATTTTAATGTAGACAGTATGGTTGTATTATAATACTTCAGCTATGTCCTTCTGTCTTTATTTATTTCTCTATATGTTTAACAAAATATTCTTCACGACTCGTAAGAACAATAATGGATCCACGTTTCAGGAAGGACAAGGGTCAAAAGAAACCGAAAGATTTGTTTGTACCTCTAGCAGAAAAGCAGATGTAGGTATATTGACAGACATGAGAGATGGTTAAGTTTCCGTATTTAAGGCAGGTAATGTGATTTATAATCACTACCTCTCGCTGTAGCAGATCTCTCTTCTGGTATGTAAAGCTGACTATGTATGTAGGTTCGGTTGGTTATACTCATAAATTAACAGGAACGCTCGACTGTATGCAGATGAGAGCTAGATGCTGGTATTACGAACATGCAGTGTAGCATTACCTCTTGTTTCCCAGCTCGAGTTTCCTGTTTCCTGTTTCAATACCTAGACTGAGAAACATTATTAAAATATTGTATTGTGTCGCATAGCAAGCGAAAAGGCCTACTTCTGTTGCACATTCTGGGAAGAGAATATGACAGCTCAAGTGGTAATATAAAAGGCAGTTCTGACTGAATGACGCACATGTACACTAACGGGAATCTCACATGGACAGAGGAATGTGTTGTCAATTTTTCCGACACTGGGATCGTGGGTTCGGATTTCTCTCAGAGCTTGCAGAAAGGTCTGATATATTTCTGCGTATGTACGTGACGTGTAATTGACTAAATCTTTGTCCAAGGAGTCCTTCCAAATACCAATAAACAAGATTTAGAAAAAGCAACATTTAATGTAGTCGTAGAGACGTTAATAAAGATTCAAGTCTTCTGGAATATTAAAGGCCGTGTGGTCTGAAAAATGGCTAGTGACATTTCTATAGGTAAAAATGTCTTTATGGTTACGGTCAAGCAGTCCAAGGAACTCTTTTTGAACTCCTTCACCCTGAAGGTGGTGGCATCACCCTTCTTAAAATGTCGGCAACTGTGTGCCAGTCGACACGGTGCAAAACTCCAAAATTCCGAATTACAGAAACCCGGAGGTCTTGGGTAGCACTGGCCCCTCAGCGTCACTGAGGTGAATAGAAATGTGATGAAACTAGTTGGTGCAGATTTATTTAATGTCTGGGATGGCGTGCTTTAGCTTCGTGTTTTGTTTATCTAAGTTTATTGCTACATATTTTTACATATTGCTACATATTTCAGCCACTCGGGAATTTTTACACGTCGGAAATTAAATCAGAAATTCTTTGAAATTTCCGAAGTGTGGTGTTGGAGAAGGACAGAGAAGATCGGCTACACTGGTTGAGTAAAAAATGTAGTATTACATACAGGCAAGAGGAAAGGAATATTTTACGTACAACAAAACGAAAGGATGCTGACTAGAATTGTCAGATCTTAACACGTTATTGAAGGAAGATAGAAAGAAAGACAGAAGAGAGGAAAAGACGAGGAAGAAGGCGTAAGCAACTAAAGAATTACCTTATGGATATCGAGGAAGTGATGGAAATTGAAAGAGGAACTGCTAGATCGTAATCGGTAAAGAACATTATTCTGGAAGAGGCTATGGACCTCTCGTAAATGAGGCCGCGTGACGAATGAATTTCAGTCATACATACAAAGCTAATGGTGAGAAGTCTTCACTTGTCGACACTCCCTTGACATCCTGGGTTGAAATGTCTATGGTCTTGTAACAAGATATTGAAAGCGCAAAACATTTTAGTAATCACTGAAATTAGGGGTTTCACATTTGTTTATTGAACGATACTTCAGTGATTCCTGTTAACCATGATGGACTTGGTGCAGGCAAAAAAGACAGCGATCAGAAGCAGGTCTTGCACTCATCCACCAACGCGTCTGCAGGGTGTCTGAGCCACTAACGCCACTAGAGTAATCAGCTGACGTAAGGCGATAAAGCGCTGCCTCTTTCAGGTTTAAGAATACATTTCCATTTATTTCTAGGAAAATATATAGCACGCGTGTCTATGACCTATCTGGCTGTTTGTTAAATAAGTGCTCAGATATCAAGGGACTGGGTGAATCAACGTGAAAGAAATTTGCGCGGTTTCTGTCCTTGATTTTTTTCACACTAAAATCGGTATGTATTTGGTTGGAAGTAATGGTACGTGATTAATTTTTTTTTTTTCGCAGCCGGGTCTTGCTGTTTATCATATTATCAATAATGCAGTATCATTAGAGCATCATACTGAGTACGATAGTAACTGAGGATAAAATGAATACATAAGCTGTCTTTTGATGCGCTACAATACATTTTTACTGATTAAATTTCTTATTTCATTATAAAATTCATTTCACATGGAATAAAATTAGCAAATAAGGCAAATTAAACAAAATTTGTTATAATCATTTGTTTATGTCCCATTAGAAATGGGTTCTTACGACAAAAATCAAATTCTGATTCAGTTACGAAACTACACATTATGTTAAATATAATAATAATAATAATAATAATAATAAGGATGTATAAGAATAATAGAAATTTAGCACCAAATTTACGTTATCATACTAGGGAGATTTAAATGACAACAGCAGAAGTCTAATTAAAAAGCTTGTATACACAACAATAAAACACATGTTTACATGTTATGTTACTCACATCCCATCCCGCATCTTACCAACTGGTGTACTAAAACGAAGAATTTATTTGACTGCTCTGGGGCCACTCTCACTCATTTTCTTGATCTTGTCCTCTTCCTACCTGCTGGCTCATTTACATAACAACGTGACACACAACACAGGTACTTTTTGCCAGGGGTCACATAGTGAAAAGCTACTGCACATATCCAAGGAGTACAGCAGACAGAACTGCTCTCTTCTAGGTTAATACGCAGCGAGTAACGATAATTTCTTAAGGACGTTTCGGGACAACCTATCAATCCTTTCTTGATCCCTGGAGATGGGACGTATAGTTTGTCCTGAGTCGTCGGTAGCAAATTACAACTACTCGCTGCGTAGTAATCCAGAAAAACGCGGTTCTCATCTACTTCGCTGGGGAGGTCTGAAATCGCGCAAGGAATACAGCATTCCATTTCCGACTGCGGAAGACACATGCATGAAAACTGTATAAACCGCGACTGGCACGGCCAAAATCTTACGTAAAATTTGGAATCAGGGCAATAGCGGACACTGATACCACTTGCTAGAGCTCAGCTAAGTTAGCTGTTCCTTTACTTAACACAGAGCATAATGTAAGAAATTGCCGTTAAAGGCCGTATTTTCGATACAGCTGAATACAATGGGAAAATCGCCTATGGCGATGGACTGCTGTAAGTCAAACGGCAAAATACTCTATCAGTTAAGCAAGCCTTCATTTTGTACTATCGCTCGAAGTTCGCGCTTCCTTCTGTACATCGCGTGTTGCACCATCCCTTTCCTAAAACGTCTGGCAAGAGATTTCTCTATTATCCAAAACGACCAAACTGTCTCTGGGGTGCACCCAGCCTCCTAATCAATGGGTACTGGAGGCTTTTTTTGAATAAAGAGGCAGAGACGTGAGACTGGCCACAAAACTCCACCTAGTGCCGAAGTTAAGGATGAATGGAGCTCTAACTCCACTCCCTCCTTGGCTTTTAGAGTTAAATTTACTTTACCCTTACTGTTACCTTTTGCTGTTTAACTTCAGTACTATCACTGTCCTAAGGCAACTGTTGCCAACTTAAAATCTATCCGTGTCCACTTTCCATTCTCATCTATGAGGTTTCGATTCACAAGTCATCGAGATATGCGGGAAAAGAGTGCCGCACTACAGGTTCTTCGGGAAAGATCTGAATATTTTAATTTATGGGGAAAATAGCTGAATATTGTGGGGAAATTTTTTGATGAGATTTTTATCTCCTTTCTGCAGAGAATAGTTATGAACATAAGCAAATGCTTTTAAACAATTTGGAGGACGGCCGAAAGTTTTCAATATTAGGCTGTATATTTGAAACACTAATATTCAAAAACCCTAAACGCCAAATATGTAACTGTGGTTTTAATTTTTCAACATACCCTACAAATTAAAGTTACAGGCAATATAAAATAGTGGGAAATGTTATAAAGTTTGGGTACATTTGTAGACTTACTTCGTTACAAATTTTGCAACAGACGGGTAGTTGGAAAACAACTATTATTTTTCTATTCCTATAATCAGAAGGTATTTCAGTTATTTAATGATAAACGTATGCCGATCCCAGTGACCGCGCGGTCTAAGGCGTTGGTCTGTGGCCGCTCGCTTGCTGGGATTGTGGGTTCGAATCCCGCTGGGGAGCATGAATGGCTGTGAGTGTTCTGTGTTGTCACGTAGAGGTATCTGCGACCAGCTGATAACTCGTCCAGAGGAGTCCTACCGAGTGTGGTTTGTCTAACTGTGTGTGTTATAATGAATCCTCGATAATGAGGAGGCTTTGGCCCACTGGGGCTGTTGCGTCATGGTAAAAGAAAAAGAAAATATCGTATCTTCGCTACCATTAAAATACAACATTTGGGTCCTTAAAATTAATCAGACAGGCTAAGCACAGAATGTTGCAAAGTATTATGGTTCACTCCCAAAGAAGGTCTACCTCACGTGCACTATTTTGCTTTACATAATGTTCTAATTATAATTTATAACAATACCGTAACTTAGAAACAACATAATCAAATACGGCAGTGAAAAGCTTTCTTCTAAACATGAAAAAGTTGTGTAAAACAGTAGAACTTTGCGATCGAATCTGAGGCTGTAAAGTGAAAACAGGAAGAAATTACTTTCACAGAGAAGGCACGCGCCACATCGCACTCGGCATTAAGCCACGTGACTTTTCACCTTATTCGCAGGTAGTAAACTTTCACTTTTTGTGCTACAAACGCCCTACACTCGTAATTCACTGAAATGACATTCACACTAGAACAGGACAATTAATCCTTCTAAACATTTCCGAATAACATACAAATGCGAAAACTATGAGGCAGAATTTACATTTGAAAGCACGCTATGACGGGACTCACGAAATAATTGCCGGACTGGTGTTTTAGCAGTTCCTCTTCCAGTTGCCAATGAACGTACATACAATGACGTCATGCAACCTTTATTATGATGCCATGTCCCTATGTAACAGTTTACGTGTACACGAACTTGGGGGAAAAAAGTAAATAAATGTTTCAGAAAGACGGTAGAACTCCACTTTTCAGAACCCTCGTTATCTGGTTCGCCAATTATGCTGATCGGCTTGGCCCTTCGAGTAAGGTTGTCTAGAATCCTACAAAACTAAATTATAGGATCAGGTACAGTACAGGGTTATGGCTTCTAGAACTTCAAATCAGGCGTGGTCGAAAAGTTTAGACGAAAGTACATACTGTAAATAGAAACAGACAAACTTCAAACTGCCAATGTAGACTATTTTCAAAGAAAAATCCAGTTATCCGGATTTTCTGCATATCCGGATGGCTCGCCGTTCCAATTAATCCGGATAAATGGAGTTATACTGTACAGAAATCGTACTTAGTTAGATATAGGTCTAGAAACAAACTAATGGGGCGCACCACAGAAGGCCTGAGTGTTAAACTTTCCAAATTACATTGCTACATAACATATGGAGGTTAACGTTCAGGTGACAATACTGAAATTATTTTTCCCAGATGCATTCAGTTAGATTAGTTTGTAGACGTGACGCATTCTTTTGTTATTTAATTACGCCGTTTCAAGCGCCTACTTTATATAGAGTGTCGAGTGCGTCGGGGAGATTGTCTTAAACAAGTACATTCTTGTGAGGCGTCCGTCGTGGCCTATTTCAAGGTATGATATGCACATTCCTTGAAGAATCTGTCACAAACACGCTCTGTCTGTGTAGTGACTGAACTACGGGATTTTGCCCCGTCTGGGGCAAGTTTTTCTGCTCCCCACAGCGCCTAGACCGATAAAGCAGCCGGTTCCTGAAGCTGATCACTCACCAGCAACTCGTGCCGACGTCAAGAACGAGGCGAGGTAAACCAGAATCGTCGTAGGTGTAGTAGTGTTGTGAAAATCAAGGTGCTGACTATAATATTAAACCTAAGTTAGGGGAAGTAGAGGAGGATAGAATGGAGAATATTTCTGATTGTTTACCTACGCAACAGATATCATTATAAAATAAGAAGAGTGGCACTGGTGAAGCATATACCACCTTTGAATTGTAGGACTTTTTTTACCAAATTTTCTTCGTGGAAACCGGAAGACCTGACATGAGGGATACAGGGTTAAGGGGGAAGTGTAATGTTAGAAAACAAGTACTACACCTGTCGGGTAAGAGGCTTTGTACTGTGTCTTCTACTTAAGGTTAGGACGCAGAGGTGAATTCTTTGAAAACAGTATCATCATCTATTTTCCCTTTCCATAAGAGGATGGAAAGTTTTTGGTGATGCTGAGACTTTTAAACTTACAAAGTATGAATTTGACCTGAAATATTTAGGATGTACTTCCACCCCCCCCCCCCACCCAAAAAAAAATCGCTATCTCTTATCCAAAGACGAGTTAATGTTAATGTACGCTCTGGTCAAAGCGGCAGTTTTTGAAATGTTACTGAAGACTGTACATTTTTTGTATTTTAAGTATTAGAAATGACATTATTCAATTAATGTATAGAAATAGTAAGGATGGTTGTAAACGATCTTCAAGCAGAAGGCGGGTATCGTCAATGGCGTTTTCTTGTTTCCCAAGTGGTTATTATGCAGCGGACAGCCTACATAGCCTATATATATATATATATATATATATATATATATATATATAATGTATTTGATTCACAGTATTCGTGATGCTTTGAAAAGATACGTAGCTCACTCACCAACAAATGCACTATTTATTAACTTGGTTAAGAGTTTTAAATTTACATTAAAATACACAACAATATCGCTCCTACATGTTTCGGTCTTTAATGACCATCATCAGGGAGCTTTATCTGCCACATCACCTAATTTATACAAAGACGCAATTTTACCGAGCGTTATAACATAAACATAACGTTAGTTAGGTACAGATAAAGCTCCCCGATGATGGTCATTGGAGACCGAAACATGTAGGAGCGATATTATTGTGTATTTTAATGTAAATTTAAAACTCTTAACCAAGTTAATAAATAGTGCATTTGTTGGTGTGTGAACTGCGTAGATTTCGAAATGCACGGAGCAACGATAAAAACTTTGAAACGATTTTTGTATCTGTTTCTGCTCGAAGAAACTGGGCTTCTCCTCTGAGATGTTTGTCCAGAAAAGACAGAGCGACTCGCCTGGCCGAATTCTGGCGGTTGGCTTGACCGGAAAATCAGAACTGCTTTAACGAACTGCTAGCATTAACAGGCAAGTTTAAAAGCAAGAATTCGAGATAAACTTGTAGAAAATTACCTAAACTTCATCCCACTAATTGTATATTAGTCAGACCCGTTTTTTACAAAATAAGTCCCCAAAGTGACCTCTACCACCAAGCAAACACAGAGAAAGGAATTTCCTTCCTTCCTTCACATTGTTTGTGTTTTTGAAGTCATGGCAACAAGCATGCTTTGTTATTTCAAATAATTTCATGTCTTCGAAGCCCGTTGAGTGCAAATAAAAATCTACGAATACTACTGCAAAGCTGGACCACGCTGTACAGGTTACAGTTAGAAAGAACTTAGTGGACATTGCATTTCACCATAAAGAAACAAGTAGGGAAAAAATTCCTAAGTAAGATGCATAGTAACCGGAATAACTCAGTCAAGTGACTCGAGACGAAATGTGTGTTCGGGTTTCGAATACCGACGAGAGCCGATATTTGCCAAGCTACCCTTTTCGAACAGCTGCTACAAATCATCCAGTTCCCTAACCGATGGATAATGGAGGCTCTAATCAACTGGCTTAAAGCGGCCTAAGCAAGAATCTGATTACAAATCTTAATCTTGGGTAAGTTTTAAAAATCCATAGAGTTACATCTCGGCTTCCTATTACATCACCTCTTGTTACGAATATCATAAGCGATTGAAAATTCGTTGATGACCACATTGTGAGCCAAATACTTGTGACAGCCACGTTTAAAACATTTTGGCCTACTGACATTAACACAGGACTTGACGGTAAAATAAAGGAAATTAATGGTACCTGTTATTTTGCACGGGTACGAAACCTGGTCTCACACTCAAACGTAAGGCAGTATATTGAGAATGTTTCAAAATAAGGCGCTGAAGAAAATATTTGACATTGGCCTGCAGAAGAGGAGGTATTTGAAAAAATTCAGATGTTTTCATTTTCTAACAAGACAGGCAAGTTAATATTGAGAAGCTTTCGTGCAAACATTGTTGCGTTGTAAAAGCAATAAATATTACATATTCTGAGTGGGTGTTTGTGGCCTTAGATTTCCAGCATACTATGCACATGCTCCCTATTATATCGTCATCTCTGGCCTGTAAGGCTGTACAAAGGTTTTCCACATTATCTCATAAAAGGCACTATTTTTTAAAACGTTATTGAACACAGAATGTGTTTTTTGATTTTCTCTACAGATTTTGTTGGAAATATTTTTCATTCTGAAAATAAATGTGCGTGCTATAGTTATAAATGCATATTGGTATTCATGTAAAGTACCCGTTATTCTAGCAAGATTGTAATGAAAGTTGAATTTTCTCTGCCAATTTGCGAAAAATACTCAAATGTAAAATTTCATGAAAATATGTCCAATGGGAGCCCAGTTTTTCGATGCGGACGGATGAACAGACGTGACGAAGCTAATAGTCGCTTTTCGTAATTATGTGAACGCGCCTAAAATTGAAGAAGTGAAGAGGTGCTGACAGTACGATAGGGCCTTGTAGCAAGTAAGTAACAAATGCAATGCTGCCGAAATGGCAGATTATTTTCATTGGTGTTATAAAGATTGATTCTGTTTTATAATCAAGTAAACCTATCAAATTTGTTTACTAAGTATTTCAGTCACATACATCTGTTACTTGGATGCGTGTTTTGAGTTCTTTCGGCGAAACGCCGGTACATTTTTTATTTGATTTCCTCGTTTTTTCTCCGTTCCTTAACATGTCTTTGGTAAAGGATGCGCTTTTTCCATGCACATGCTTTTCGCATTAATTACACCGATGAATATGGTGGTGTCCTTTGTATATTATTGTATTATTACTCTAGTATATATTGAATGGCCAGTACTTTTCAATGTGGACCATATATTTGATTTTGCTGTAAATCTGATTACTGTGTTTTGTATTCGAATATGTTTAAAGCTATTGTCTGGCGCAGCAAATGATTGGTGAATTATCTGCATAAAAACAGAGCACAATTCACAGCAGCTTACGTATTTTACATTCCCTGAAATGGGTCTGCATGTTGACTACCACATAGTAAAATACGTTCCCATATTTGGTTGCAGTTTACTTTGGCAAAATTTTCGTTTTACTTTCGTAATTTCGTTATATAAGAAGGTAAGGCTATCGAAATTCTGATGTGCATGTTTTGAAACTTACGTAAAGTAGGTCGTTAAATACTAGCCACATATTCACACGTCACATCATATATATTATATGAACTGCACACTGTACGACAAGATGTATCATCTTGCAGTCGACTTGAATTTTTCCCATATGCAGTCTTCCATCATTTTTTGCGGAGGTTAGTCTCCAAGACCCCTCGCTAAAACCAAAGATTTGCCAATAATTGAACCCCCGGAAAAAGTCTTAGTATTTTTAGTGTTATCTTTATAATAATACATTTTAAAATTTCCGTGTTTACTTATGCCCCTTTCAGTCTTTTAACCACAAAATAATAAGAAAATATACAAAAAACAACAAACAAACTCCGTGGCCTTAGTCCGCACGCGAACTATACCGACAGAGCGGCCGCCGCCGGTCGGCGAAGTTAGTGCCAACTTTTGTGGATAGAGGGGTGTCACGTGGTCAGCGCAACGGGTCCCCAC
>Ga0131853_10005654_pt1 | contig 22561 bp, 18 predicted proteins | sample TergutLab28metaG_FD_92764 | JGI IMG/M metagenome (GOLD analysis project Ga0131853, IMG submission 92764) | Labiotermes labralis P1 segment gut microbial communities from Petit-Saut dam, French Guiana - Lab288 P1 (version 2) (version 2) | ecosystem: Host-associated > Arthropoda: Insects >...
AAAATAAAATAAAATAACAATAGCAATAATAGCAGGTGTACGACCAGAAATACATAAATGCAACAGGATAGAAGGCTTCATGACTTTTGAACAGAACTCCTTACCTACATATGTATGTCATTCTGCCACAGTCCCACTGTACTTGTATAACAAAATGATACACCGACAGACAAATAGTAAGAAGGGAAGAAAATCAACACTGCTTACCATATCAAAAATCCAAACACATTAAACAAAATAACACCAACTTTTTAGTGAGCACTATAACCTTTCTTGACAAAAAGAGACAGACAGACAAAATTTACTGCCTGTTATTATTGTGTATGAAACCTCAATCTTGCACAATGACCTCACTTTCTCCTCTATACAACTTGCACATTTAAACACAAATTCTCCACATATGGGGCACACCTGCAGTCAATACAATGCAGGGTTAACCCTACCCATTCCCCCTCCTACTCTTGCTATACTTACAAATTTACCACAGGAACAAAACAGCTCTATTTAGAGAATACATGTGGAGTAAGGGCAGTGCAGTCATACAGGTAGACTAGGCTACAGGCTGGCCAATTTGGGGTTTAATCCTAGCAGAGGCAAGAGCTTTTTCTCTTTTCTAAAACATCCACACCAGCTCTGGAGCCCACCCAGTCTCCTGTACAAACAGACACCAGAAGTCTTCCCCAGGGTAAAGTATCCAGGACATGAAGTTGACCACTCAGCTCCATCTAGACCTGAGGTTAAAAATCAGCACAGCCATGCACTCCACTACATGCCTTCACAGTGCAGACAGGGCCAATTTCACCTGCTTTTGTACTTGTAATTACATGTAATGGATGTGTATTCCAATAAAACTAATATGACAGTTAAAGTGTGTAAGAACCATGCATATATATATATATATATATATGACAATTTATCCCAAACAGAATTGGATATACCAATCAAGACAATCTCATTCTTCTAGGACTCCTTCACCCTTGAACACTAAGGCAGCACATTCGTTTGAAATGCTGAGACTCAATAATCCTGCTACTCAGTACTTATACCCAGGTTAACTAAATCCTCAATCTGAAACTACATGTTCGTAAAGCTCCATTACTTTCTCCAGGAGAAAGGCCAGTAACACTTGAGAGTCCATAAACCCAGTCCTTCTACCAGAAAAACAACAAACCCCGTTGGGCGTGAAGTTTCATGGCAACCTCAAAAATCAGAACAACATAACAAGACAGTACATGGCCCTACACCAGACTGAAGAAAGAAAAGATATGAAACTGGGAAGGAAGGGGGATAAAGGTTCTAGGGACTGTCATGGGACGATCACATGTCATCTGGACCACAATGCATAGCTCCAACAGCTTAAACCTCATACACAAACAGATACACAAGAAATTAGACAGTTGTACCTTGTAGTTACCTAGGATCAATACTGATGTAACTGACTACAGACTCCATCACCCTAAACTTGTGGACAAGGTCTGATGCCATGGAGCGTGAACGACTAGCTATCACTCGCAGCAGTTTCAGGGCTTCCACCAGTGGGACGCCATACACAGAGGCCATCTCAGATGGCTTACAAGTCCCCACTTCAAAACAAACAGCACAATATCACCATGATACCTCATCAAGATAAATACCATACACAATCCACAAAATGACATTCTGGGTGTGATCAGAGCAGAGAACATCTCAATTTGGTTGCTACATTCGAATAATATATTCCACTTGCTGTGACAACTTGGGTCTCAGGTGGGGCTTCACCTCATTTAGCACTAGGCTGAATGAGGAAAATGAAACAAGGCTTGGTAACTGGCATGATGTAACACAACCACAAAGAGTGTACTCTGTGGTATAATAAATAGATATTAGCAAGGTCTTTTTTACATCAAAATATAATACAGTATCACTGAAAAAGCCTGAGTGTAATTTCATTCACACCCCTGAGAAAAGTCCGAACTTCCATGAGCTGATTTTCATGAAACTCATAAATGCTGAATTTTCCTCTAGCAGATGAAAAATATGAACACTAAATTGAAAAAAAAAAAACTTATTTGCATTAAATGCAATAATGAGGTCTCAAAGCAGAGGTACTAGTAAATGTTAAGTCATCTCTTACCTCTTACAACTGCATGCATGACACAGTCAGCAATAAATAAAATGTTATCTCTGTCAGTGTTACTAACCAATGCCTCTCCAATCTCTTGATACAAAACTAGTGATGATTATAGACAGCAATCTTGGACAACATGTTATTGCAAGTGCGGAATCATGAGAGTGGCGGGCAATTCTTGTAAGAATCTCTAACACCATGATGACAGCTTTTGGGCCTGGTTGCAAAACTTCCAAGATATACCTGAAACAATACATTTTAAGGTATAATAAAGGGAACCTGCACAATAATGAAACACAGAGAATGGGCCGAAGAGGGGTAGTATACAGTAATCGCATGCAGCCTACTTGTCATAAATGTGGAAACATTTTAAATCTTCACAAAATACTTACGTTACAATACAAATTTTAATTAAAAGAATACGTATACCACATTAAGGACCTATCTACCGTAACACACAGTGTCACATCCCACATCATCCTAATGTTCATACAATACTCACGCCATGAGAAATTTGCATCTCATATTGCATGTCTACTTGCATTACTTACTCTCCCCCCCCCCTCCAAAAAAAAAACACTTTAACTGATTCAGCAAATACTCAATTGTTTGCAGTGTGCAGAAAAGACAGTCACCAGTAACATTCACACACTAGCCATAACAACATGGGCTGTACCATCTTTATTCAAACAACATTTTGATGCATGGCACTTTCCTTCTCTTTTTAATTCTTTTCTCATACAAATGTGACTCAAGTACGGGTGTATCCGTGATCAGGGAGTTGCATTTGGTTATCTTATTCTGCCAACAATTAGGATGTGATATAAAGAAATTAATGTCACTGCAAGCAAGCTACCCTAGCTTGGTGATATATAGACATGAGTAAGTATGTGCACCTGTGGGATTTCTGTTCAACTACAAGGCCAGGCTCCTTAGTGTCACGTAAAAAATCTTCATAAATGAATGCAAAGTTTTATGTTTGTTCTATTGCTTCCACTCGTTTCATGATTATCAACACAGCAGTACACAGATGGAAAGTAAAGAATCAGATGTTTACATTCCTGGAAATCATTTCAAATAATTTTTGATGTACGGACTAAGAGTTGATCAAGTCACTATGCAGAAAACAATGAAACAAAATACCAGCATGTTTTATCTCAAAAGTGACCTGACTTAATACCTTCAATAGAAAAACCAGACCCAAAAAAAGCCCATTTCTTTGCAGAATACTGACAAGATTACCTCAGTCTTAGTATCAAATCAGTCCTCAGTGCACCCTTCACAATGTCCAGTCTCAGAATTTGGTGATCTTTCAGTTCAGCCTCTTCTTCCTCCTGCTTTGCCTTTTCAGTGGGTTTTGTTACCTCATTCTTCACCATGAGGGATGGCTGGTATTGCCCATTCCAGAGTCCTAGTAACCGGTCGAGGCAAAGCTACAAGTACAAGTCAGATTTCTATTATACAGCATGTTTTTTTTTAAGTCAATACTAAAACAGTGCATTAAATCATTACAGCAGAGGCTACAGAATTATATTTATGACCAGCCATTCACCTTACAGCACATATTTTGCAAAGTTTTCTTTGCAGTATTTACATCATCACATTTAAAAACCAATAAAACATAAACTGAATGGGATCAGAATATGATCCAATGTCATTCTTTCATGCTAATGCTTAGGGTTACATAACCGTTCATAGGAAGGGGGTACATTAGGAATATTCAGTTGTGTCATTGTTTTCACAAAACTGCAGGCAAGAGGGAAAATAAATTTATTACTAAACTATTATTAAACACAATGCCACGAAGATTTGTTGGGGTATGGAGTACACCATAATTCCACACATTTTTCCTCTCACCACTAGTTGCTTAACTCCCAGAAAAAGACCCCCATTCCTCCCCCCCACACACCCAACATACAGAAGGTATGGTGAGAACCAGTATCAATCTGGAAATATTAAGAAGAGAAATATCTCATGCTGTGTCAAGAATGAAACTACATTTCTTCAATCATATAGCTAATGGCCATTGCTATACAGACACAGCTCCATAGCAGCATCAGTTACCATAATTACATAGAAAACAGGAGATGGTGTAGTAATTATGAATGTTTACCCAGCAATGATGCAGACAGAAGCAATCAAGAAATATTTTAAAATTTATCCCAGAATTTACCTCAAGTACCAAACCGAAAGTTTTGGAAACAATGAGATTAACAACTCTACATTTTCCTGAAGCATGACCCTTCCGTTTTACTTCCTTGATATCTGTGTGCTGTACCTCATCAGGGTGATTCCACAGCAAATTTCTCAGAGCAAGAAGAGTTGCAGTGACCATGGTTTCAGTGTTGTCATCCAGTGAGAACCGAAATAAAAGATACAAGTCTGCGTCCATCAGCTGATTCAACAAAGGTGTTTCCATACATTCATCATAATAGCCAGCCTTTGCCTGCAATGTAAGATAATCATGTTTTGCTGTGACCAGAATAGAACCAGAAATGCAAAGTCAATAATGTTCACATTTGATCTGTAAGCTGATTTGTATCAGATCAGTATAACTATAAATTCATATAACCAAATGACCACAAAAACGTTATGGGTACAACACAACCTACTGGTATTTTTCTCTAAGTCTTCTTGACTTCCTACAAATTAGCCAACCACACATACACTGCATACTGCAAATCCTAAACCCTCATTACATTTTGATGAAATACCAAATAAAGAATCATTACTGAATTTCATCAAGACATAAATAAATGTCAGCCATAAAACGAAGCAAGTTTATTTGAGAATATAATTAACTCTTTAAAGACGAAGCGCAGACTGCTTTTTTTAAAGACCCAGTCCGTACCGCGCTGTAAACATTTTTCATCTCGGTTATAAAAACCAATCAGTTTATGCTGTAAGTGGCACATGTCGCTGTTTGTTCTCAGATAAATACAAAACACATAAATACAGTGTTGGCAGAGCGTACAATTGTTGAATGTTAAACTGGTTGGTGCATCACGTAACCGGTAGGCTTTAAAAGGCTAATTAATACACCTGATAAGCTAAACTAATAATATCTAGTATAATATTTAGAGATTTGATGCTACCAATAATTTTCAAACATATCTCCTGTCTCACATCAAATATAACAAAAATTAATATACTGAGCGTACAGAAAACCTATATGGATGCTGAATTGTATGGCATTGCATGCAAGATTTTGAACAGGGCTAAAAGGATCCTGGGCACCAGACCACAATAATGCCTAATTTTCTACTGTTATGCTTGACATTAGTCAAGTACCATTCAGATGTTTTCTAAGTGCATACATAAAATACATCTGATACTACAGTCTTTTCTGTTTCTTCCATGAAGCTAAAACTTCAGCCAATGGCAAAAATTGTAAAATATGATCAAATTATACAATCAGCTGGCAAAAATGTATCAAATACTGTTACATGATACCTGGCAATTTCAAATCTGTCACAGGACAGGGAAATATGTCGTACGGAAACTTCCTTGTAATGATACTGGAAACAATGCCCCAAATATCAGCCAAGTGATTTCTCATATAGGCATTTGGGATATTTAAAAAGAAGCTAAATTTTATCCTATGTGACACCAACATATAATACTGCCTTGCATGGGTACACAATCAAAGATATCTTGTGGCAATGTGGAATCTATATGATAAGAAGGTTACAACTGACTACAACTAATATATTTACAGTGATTGTTTACTTTCCATCCCAACTCATAAATTTAGATGCAGCACTTAAACCTATAGAAAAGGAATATGTTGAATGCCACCTATCACCTTGTCCAGAATGTTAGCTAAGGATGTAAGTGCTAGTATTCGCTGCTGTAGCACAGCACAACGGGATAATTTGAGAAGTTCCTGCAGCGTGTAGCCTGGACGCTCTGGCTCTTCACCATGATGATGCAATGCTTGGGTAACATTTATCTTGTCAACTGCATACGGCAGCAGCATACCTGGAAATACAGCACCAATTAGAAGGTACTGTTTATTAGCCAAAGAAGTAGTAATAAACCTCTTTGAATGTAAACTTCTTTTGAAAACATAAAGTTCTCTCTATACATGCCATAAGGGCAATGATAGGTGGAGTACAGATATTTTCATTTATTCTTAACCTTGGTACTAGGAGGAAGTGACTGATCAGCCTCAAGTTCTGGCCACCTTACTTAGGGAAAAAAGCCCCTGGCACTCACTGAAAAGGAAAGAGGGTGGACTCCAGAGATGATCTGGACATTTTGGAAATAAGACAATTTTTACTCATGCCAGGACGTGTACCCTCTATTGTCCAACCTGTAGGCTACCATTATACCAAATATACTATGCCAGCTTTCCCTTTCCATAAGAATACAGCTGAAATTACTCAAAACGTGTAACAAAAAATGCACAGCTGCATTTTTGGAAGTTTTAAATGTCAAATAACAATCATGAGATGCAGCTCCTAGGAACTTTCATCACTGAGCATACAGCAGGTTTGTTCTTTGGAGCAATCTTGGTTGCTCAGGGTCCTAAGAATTAAGGATGTGAATATCAAAATCCAGTCCATTTCCAAGCACTCATGTCAGGGATTGGAAGATGACAGACACACTAAATACTACATGGCTTAACTGAAACCTGTGGCACTGAAAGCTCATGTAGACAGTATAATAATCTTGTGATCAAGCTTCACATAGTACCCCTCACTTTACCAACAGAACTACATGGTTACAACTAAATTGTTTAACAAGCCCAAAATATTAGAGCTCAACTTGATCACCAATTTATGCACACACAAGATACACTTTCTATCCATAACTTTTGGTCTATAAATGTAGAATAGGAAACATAACATTTTTTGCCCTAGTCAATATGCAGCCCATTAATCCATACAGCCACACTATTTCCAAAAATAAAGAATTAAGTCTGGTGTAAAATACTATTATAAAAACATATATGAAAAAATAAACAATCAATTCAAGGAAAATTTTATCATAAAACAAACAAATTATTTTTCAATATAAATTATTTGATACTGCACAAAAATAAAATAAACTGCCATAACATGGCCAAATTATGCAATTTAAATGCAATCTACAGATTTCAAATAAAGGAAACATAAATTTGCCAAGTGACCCTGCAATATGTCTTGAGCACCTTTCCTACCAAAAATACTCATATAGACCCAATTGTGTATTTTCTCACCTCACCTCTGAGGTATATGTACCAATTTCCCAAGATGATGATATTATTTCATCTCAGTATGTGCCATTAATAGGAAACATACTAAAAAAAAGATAAGGTATTATCTCACTACGACTAGTCACACAGCAACTTTACACACAGTATGGACAACAAACTGACCAATATCTGCCTGGATTTTACTGCACCCTACCTCAAGAATTTTGTCACTAAGGCTGATTGTACCAGTTTTCAAGGAAATATACTCATTGTTTTATATCTCACAAACACAACCAATCGAAGTTGTTTCCACCTCCAGAAATTTTACACCTAGGCCTCAAAACAATCACCAAGAAAGTCTGTTTTCATATCTGAAGCTTCCACTGTCTGAAAACCCCCAATACTTTCCAATGATGTCAGGCTTAATAACTAATGTGAGATTTGGGTGGTTACAGCGGTGTAAATGAGGATTCAAATCTTCTAGGATGTGATGCTGTGTCAATGGGTGAATGGTTCCTGACATTTTGAAGAAACATGACAATACTCTCTGACTTACACTATTTCAACTTATGCACTTTTAGATTTCTGTAATCTTTAAAATTATAACAATTTAAATTTAACATTTTTGAAAGGCGTGCCAAATTTTTCCTTGCAGAACCCCTCCAAAAACCAAGCTTTGGCATCCCCAACATGGAGAGGGTTGACATCTATAGGCACCCAACAGGGTCAGTGTTCCACCCAAGCCAAGGTGAAAGGCACTGTGCCAAGAGTTGAATGGCACTGCAGTGGTGACGGCAGTGCTGCTAACAATCCACCTGAGGCACCAGGCAGCACCCCGCTGTATTTATGCCTTCCACCCATAAAGGGCTCTGAAGGTGGTGACTATTATTGCCCTATTACTCCTATGAAGAAAACAATATAAAAACCTTTCAAAAGCAGGAATACTGTAGTACAGAAGTATCTGCCTAGATTCACTCAACACGGGGCCAGTCAGTATGGTGAACCACGCAAGGGAGCTATATTCCCAGCAAACCTAGGGACGAGCATTTAGCGTAAAGACAAATGAGCACAAGACCTCTGCCAAATATAAATTTATTCAAATTAATCTGCACCATAGCAAGGCTGCAATGGCACTCCTTGCCAAAAACTTCCTATGGGGGATATATATATATATATATATATATATATATCAATCACTTATTCAGGAACCCTTGGTTTAAGGGGATCGAATAAGGATATAACGCAATATAATATAATAATATATATATATATATATATAATATAATAATAACCTGTGGGAGCTGGTACTTCTAGATCCTGCATGTTTTTGGAAACATATTTCATGCCCTTCTGCTGCTGAAGTTCTGTTCTAGGGGTGTGATGATGGTGAGGATAATTTACACCAGAGGGACCAAGAGTGAACTTACTGTTATCGCGGCATACCTCCTCTAAGATTCAGATGAACCACACCCTGTGAAAGGGGTTAAGGAAAGTCACTGAAAAAACTGCAGCTCATCGTTGGATGTGATGCCAATGCAGAGCACATTATACAGGGATTCACATACATCATTCCACAAGGAGAATGCCTAATGGAATAAATGGTTAGCACAAAACTTTAATATTCTTAATAAAAGTAATAAGCATACTTTTTGTATTTAGCAACAGGAAGGAGGTTATAGACTTGACATTAGGGACAGATAAGATAGGGGGCCTGATGACTAACTGGCATGTATCTGATGAGATCTCTTTGTCAGACCACAGATACGTAGTATGTGAAGTTGGTGACCTGGAAGTTACCAGGCTCACACTTTGCAAACCCAAGGGAACCAACTGGGAATCCGACCCAAAAGACCAAAATGTGAATCTAGGGCTGTACCAAGAGGTATACACTCAGTGCGGGATGTACAGCTGGCTGATGACACATTGCAAAATGCCATCCTCCCGTCCTAACATTAAAACTGTACAGCCAGGGCGGCTCTCTTGTTAGGGATAGGTCCTTGGTGGAATAAAGAGTTGAGCCACCTTAAAGCTTCAACAAGACAGCTTTTTAATCGAGACCAAAGGACAATGATCCTCTTGGAGAAACTACTGTCAGGGGGATTGAGGATGCACCTAAAAGGGCCAGGCTCATGAGGATCACGGCCAGTCACCTGGCCAACAGGGCAGAATACATTGAACTACCTGATGGCTGATACACACAGTCTGGAGAAGAGACCCTGATGGAACTACACATAGTTCATTTCCCAGGATCTGCTGAAGAAGAAGTGACCTTGGAAAAACAGGGGCAGCCAAAACTGATGGTTATGTGTTGCTCACATGGAGGAGTGGGAACTGTCTAAAAAGGTCACTAAACAGTCTAAAATAACATGGCCAATATGTGTTGCTCACATGGAGGAGTGGGAACTGTCTAAAAAGGTCACTAAACAGTCTAAAATAACATGGCCAATATGCACATTCAAACTATTTAAATCAGCAGGGGCTAATGGAATTCTACCTGCACTCTTGCAACAAGGAGTCATTCTTTTAATAACTCATCTGTGCCATACCTTCAGAGCCTGCCTAGAAAGAAGATATATACCCAAACCTTGGAGGCAGGTCAAGGTAATGTTTATCCCAGAACCTGAGAAGGCTACAGCATTTCATCCTATTAGTCTGTGATCCTTCAGTCTGAATATGATGAAAAATTGGTGGACAGGCATAGTAAGGATGAGCTTCTGGGGATACAGCCCCTACATCAATACTAATATGCCAACCAACCAGGGAAGTTCACTGAAACCACACCACATCATGTGATCACACACATAGAGTAAGCAGTGGAAAACAAAGACGTTATACTTAGAGCCTTCCTAGATATTGTGGGAGCTTTTGATAGCATCTCATTTGACATCATAACAAAGGAAGCCAAACAGCATGGGCCTGGAGACACGATCTGCTGATGGATCGGCTCCATGCTGGGAGGCAGGAAAATCACAGACACATTTGTACGAGAAACTCTGGAGGAGTATGTGTGCAGGAAATGTCCAGAGGGTGGGCATTCTATCACCTCTGCTGTGAAGCCTGACTGTAGATGAACCCATATGAAGACTCAATGACAATGGCTGTTTAAACACTGTGGTACGCAAATGATACTGCTATCCTTGTCTGCAGAAAATTACCAAACAAAGTGTCAGAGCTTCCACAGGAGGCTCTGAGTACGGTACAACAGTGGTGTGATAAGACTCAGCTGTCTAACAACCAACAAATGACAGTAACAGTACTATTCACCTGCAGGAGAAATTTCAAGGGCCTAAAGGAACCAGTCCTCTATTAACACACACTGCAGCTGACTACTGAGGTCAATACCTTGGACTTATTCTGGACAAAGGATTGACACTGAAGGTACAGCTGAACAAAATGTGATGAACAAGGCCTACACAGCTTTCTGGACCTGTAAGGACACATATGATAAAACCTGGGGTCTGAAACCCAGGGTGTTACACTGGATTTACAACAGGTTAATCAGACCTGTTTTAAGCTACAGCTCCAAAGTATGGTGACATAGGGTCAGATATAACATCAGCAGGACAGAGGTCAATAAATTACACAGATTGGCCTATCTGGTGAAGAAGATGACCCCAAAAGCTGCAATGGAGGTCCTCCTAGGACTTTCTCCTCTTCATGGGATGAATGAGGTGGAGGCCATGGTCGGGATCTACAAATTAATGTGCACCTGAAAGTGGAGACCTAAATCTACTAACTTTGATCACACCAAAAAAATCTTGGGACATGAAGCATGAACCCATCCTACAGATGAAGTGTGACAGGATGCTTCTGAGATATGCATACTACAAGCCACTCCTGGTCAAGTTCCATGACAAGTGTGAATGGCAAAATGGGGTTTAACACAGACAACAAATGAGGCCTGGTCAGGTACCCAGATGGATCCAAAACCAATAACTGCACCGGTGCTCGGGTGTATAATTGGGCTTGAGAAGGGGGCACAGCTTCAGTCTTGGGTTCCACACCACAGTATTCCAGGCTGAAACATGCCCTATTTATGCTTGTGTAGAGGAGAATAAAGAAAAGGGTTACAGAGGTAGGAACATCTGTATTGTTGTCAACAGTCAGGTAGCTATCAAGGCCCTTGACAGCTTCTATATAAATTGCAAATCAGTCTGGGACTGTCATCACTACCTGATGAAACTTACAGTACATAACAGGATCCAACTGGGATGGCTGCCGGGGCACATGGAAACTGGTGGAAATGAAATAGCTGATGAATGAGCTAGACAAGGCTCCTCACATCCCCTTACAGGACCTAAGCCTGGACTTGACATATCTGCAAAGGTTGCCAAAGGGGTGATCATGGACTGGACAAGTAGAAAACATGAGGAGCATTGGCAGCCCACATGCAGGCACAGCAAGCTAAGGGCTTCCTTCAAAAAAAGTCCTCTGCGAAAAAAGCTGGACAATTGCTCATCCTAAGCTGAAATGAGTTAAGAATATTGACAGGGTTGCTAACAGACACTGTCATTTAAAAGGACAGCTATTTAAACTGGGGATGGTAAACAGTCCTGTGTGTGAAATATGCAAGCAAGCATCTGAAATGGCTTCACACTTTATTTGTGACTGTGAGGCCTTGGCCACATTAAGATTCAGGCAACTGAGTTGTTACTTTATGAAACAGGAAAGACACTGCACTTTGTTTAAGGTGTGGGACTGCAGAATGAATGAGATAAATGGCTGCACAAAAGACAGTACCCATTCATGTTCGTTTCTCGGGCAGGGTACACTAACTCAGTTCGGTGGCTCTGAAACCCTAACCCCTGGGAATATTCCCAGGTTGGCAACTTATTAGATCTACATCCTTCTGAGTTGTTCCACTTGATTTGTACAAATAAGACACACAATAAAGTTCATCGAGCTTTATTGTTATTAATACTGTAGTGGAATGAACTCACACTCTGTCTGAGCAAGGCAATGCAACTAATCTCCTTCGGTCCAAACTGCATTCTGTCCTGAAAATAACTAACATAAATTCCATCTGTCTGGTCCCCCAAGTGCGGAAACACAAGAGACCACTAGACAGCAAAATGCATTTCTTACCTGTCCAGGTAAATATCACACATCTTCCCACAAAATCCATCTTCCTCCACCTAACTCAAACTCATCCTAATGGCCAAAACATAATCATAAAAGCTCCCCCATAAACTAAATTCAAACCTCGAAAGCTAAACTGCCCGGTGGCAAGATCAATAAGTCAAAGTGCCTGGGTCACTCGATGTCCGCCCTTCCGAATTCTATTGTATTCTTCCCTTGCAGAAATGGAAGTTCAATGACACGAAGCTGACAGGAGAATATTGCTGGAGAATAACAAAGGCCATGAGGCAGTCATCCTGTGGTCAATCAGTTCCACCATGTTGGAGTATTAATTTCAACTGGACTCCTTTGTGTACACATACACAATTGAATCAATATACTCAATTTTGATTTGTGCAGGATCATCTAAAATGTAGCTATTGCATAAGTCAAGAAGTGTCTTTAATGCCTTCATCTTGAAGAGTTAAGAAGTCCAAGAAAAAAGAAGGCAAAGGTCCTACATTCCTTCAAAACACTGTAAACCACTCACCCAAAGATACAGTGTTAATCCCACAAGAAATGAATCCTTACTTTCTGTTGCTCTGTTCCAGTTTTCGTAAATGTGAATGCACACACTCACCCCTCTAACCCACTCACATTACCACTGATGTTAAGACATGTGGCTGCATCTGGAACTATCATGAAATGTGACAGGAATAATATCAAAAAATAACTGGCACCAGACACCATGCTTATTGAAGCATGTGTGACTTTGGACCCAAGAAACATTAAATCACATAAATATGTATGGAAAATTAAAATAACAGAATTTTACACTATAAAAGGCATGAGTGCAGCCTACATGTGCAAAATTACAGAAATACAAAAAGATCAGAATTTAAATTTCTTATCATGATAGATCAAAGACCAAAATATTCAATCAATGAGCAATTATTAATTCAACAACTTTAACAGGAATTTTCTACCTTGAAAGTCAAACCTTGCAGAATATGTGGTGTCTGGTGGGGCTGGAGGAGCAGGGGGGATATCACCAATCCACTGCAGCTTCTCATGTTCAACAACATCCATGTGCAACCACTTGTTGGTTTCACTGGATTTCATGGCCAAGTCACCTACTGCACTGCTCATTTCAACACCAGACTGACAAGATGTTCCCTCATTTTCCACATGAGTACTCTGTCTGTGTTCATCATTTTCTGATGTTACAACAAAGGCACTAGGCATCTCAACTCTGTCCCCTGAGTGACTGGTAGTTACTGTGTCTACATTATGCTGTGAAGATGAAGTGTCCACATCTCCTGTTAATGACAGTCCTGATGGTTCAACAGCACCCATCTTCATACAGCTAAAGGTCTCAGATGTTAATTCAGAAATATCTGAAGGCTGTTTAGCAGTTTCATCTACCGTCACGGAAGGTTGTTTCCCTTGCCTTCTTGATTGAATAAACTGAAGCAATTTTGGATCCAACTGAGAAGCAAGTTTCTGTTGTTCTTGGAATATTTCGTCTGCAGACAATTTAGATAATTTTGCAACATTTTCCTGGTGTATAGCAGGAGCATCTGGACCAGTTATGACAAAGCTTCTTCCTCCTGTAACACAAAGTTCAAGGATGAAACAATGTCCGTGTTCAAGAACCTAGAACTAACGACCAGCCTGGTAGGATCATTGCAACTCCACCAAACTTGAGTTAAAGAGATGTCCAGTGTAAATAATCCATTCTAGTTTTCCCTAGTTCTTCTTAGTTCTTGAACATGATGCCAAGACATGTCTTGAAATAGGCTGTGACTACCACATCATCACCACCACCACCATATTATGTTGCTTGCACTACCTAACCCTACAGATGATACAAGCCCATCAAACAACCCTAAAATAAAAAAATTCATAAAACTGTATGAATTTATTCACTCAGATGAACATAAAGCTAATATATGTATTATCTACCCTAAAACTGAAATGAAACAGAATTATAGCACGACATGAAAATCTTACTTTCACAAACATACGGACAAGTCTGGGCACTTTGCTAAATGTGTAAATGCTCATGTATCATTCTTACTTATATATCCTTCTTACCTATGTTAACAGTAATTTTCCTTCACTAAGTTCAAAGAGGACTACATTGTATATGTCCTTAGAGGCAAAACACAGAATTCTGTCCCATGGCCTACCTGATTATACAGGGTAATATGCTGCATAAGCTTGTACCAACCACAACTCATAAGTCCATTTATTATCACATCTTTGGCTTATAAAAATTATCTTTCTCTCAAGAAGAGGATAATACAGGAGAATTTCAATAACATGATATGTAGTATACAATATACAATGGTAGGATTAAGGGAAGATACAAGAGTGCCTCAACACTACAGTTGGAGAGAGGGGCTATTTTGTGCTCCCAACTGACTTCCACAGAACACATCCTGTTTTGCTGGTGACTAATACAGATTAAAGTTGTGTTAATGGAAAAAAAAAGTCTATATTTATTATAGTCCAGCTCCCCAGTTATTTATTTGTAAATAAAACAGTACAATAAAAACATAAAATCTTCTCACACTCAAGCAATTTAAGTGTTAAAACAATAATGCTTGTATTTCATACTACACACTGCAAATCTATCTCAGGATAAAATTATTTTTTCTTTTGCAATAGATTTAAGCAATGAATAAAGACAGGATAAGAATCAGAGTCAGATGCTTTGTTTACAGCATAAATAGTTACTAGAGCATGGGATTGGACTGCACCAACCTGGAATGGTTTCAAACATTTGTATTGATCGTATGAGGAGAGACAATCATTGTAAGACGGGCTGTATGAAAGTCAAGCCTCCTATTTTTATCCCAGAAACTATAATGCAACTATAATTAAATTTACATATACCCTGGGCACATTCATTACAAAGTTGAAATTATTTTTCCACAAAGTCTCCTTCATTTTCAACAAACTTTATCAACCTTTGCATGAGATGCTGCATGCTGGTCACTTAAAACTCTTTGCTGAAGTGTCTGAGCTCTTCATGCATGCTATGTTTCAGCTTGTCGTCATCTGAAAAATGGCATGCTTAAATAGCATCCTTCAAGGGACCTGAAAGGTGAAGTTGGAGGGTGCTAAATCAGGTCTGTAGTTGAATATGAGGGAGAAGAGACATGGTTAGTGTCATTTGGGACAGTGAAGGAATCTTGTTAGTGGAATGTTTGGAGAGAGCTGCTACAATCAATTCAGAGTGATATGTGCAAACATTAAAGTTAAAGTTGAAGGGCTCAGCCAGACAGAAAGATGAATCAAGTCCTCATCCACCATGACAATACCACAATGCACACCAGTCTTACACAAACGAGGCACTTGCAACAATGATATGGACTGTTCACCCTCATCACCCCTACACTACCAATTTGACACTCTCTGACTTCCATCTTTTTGGCCTCCTGCATGTTGCACTCTGAGAACACTATTTTGTGGATAATGCTGGGACACAGCTTGTGCGATGAGCTCCAATGCTGCAGCAAAAAAGTTTTATGCGAATGACATACAGCGTCTCATGCAAAGGTGGAAAAAGTATGTTAATAATGAAGACTTTGTGGAAAACTAATTTCAGTTTTGTAAAGGGTAGTGAATATCAAATTTCGGTTTCATAGTCTATACTGATGTTAGATTTAGTTTTACAAAAACTACCCGGAAGCCTTGCTGCTAGTTGCCTTTGCGAATTCAGCACAGCGCAGCAGTTCACTGTACCTTAGAATATGGCTGAGATGGACGTTTTGTCAGTTTGTAACCATATGTTAGGGTCCATAGTGACGTTACAAGGTTTGTTAAACCTTTAAGAATGCATGACACATCAGTCCACCTCTATATATCCACCTGCTTTACGGAGACCCGCTCTTTGCTCATTTTGAAATAACTCGCCGAATGAAACTACTTGACGCTACTGGCTGCTATGTACCTCTACTTTGAAGATAACTTGTATATTTTAAACAGTGTTTAACTAGTGCAACGTAGAGACTGAGATGCTGTTGAACATCAGCTACTTACTGATTATCCAAGGTGAGTCGTGTTGACTGAGTTAGAAATTTTATTATCTTTGAGCTGAGCAAGTTTGGTTATTATTTTGGTAATTTTAATAGACTAAATTCCAAATTACTCTGCGAGCAGACATATATATTTATGAGGTGAGACAATTACTTAAACTGATTAGTTTAGACGTTGTTTGGACATATTTGTACATTACTTAAGATGCTTTTTTGACTTCCCTTTTTATTTATTAGAACTAGTATTTTAGAATATACAATTTGAATTGAATTGAATTATTTGAACGGCTCTACAATACCCTTGAATTCCTGAGAGATTATAGAGAAATAGAACGGATTATCTGTCAACAATAGGACCAGACTGTTGACATGGTGGCAGCACTACTATAGAGAGGTTAAGAGGTGAACAATCGACCCTGTAACAAGTAGTGTCAACTCGTGGACGGAACAGGGAACAGGTTACCCGGGGTTTGACACTACACTTACAATATATGTAAACTTCAATATAAGTCTGACTATAGTTTCTGAGGGGGGGGGGGGGGGAGACATTACTTTCATACCACCCTTCATAATAAATGGCCCTGGAGACCATGCAGCCTCCTGTACAGTGGGTACTGGGTATCTTTTCCGAGAGTAAAATGGTCAGGGTGTGGCATTAACCACCCACCCAGTACCGAGGTTAAAGAAATAGCAGAGCTACAACCCTATTCCCCCTCTTGGCCATGACTGCCTGTTATGGGGTGAACTTTACCTTTCACCTTTCCCTTCGTAATAACAGAATCAAACAGCAGGCACATATCATAATGTGGAAGACAATAATGACCACTTATCACAGCATGGAAGACAATCATGATGTACAAACAAACTGTTGGTAAGCTATTCAGTTAACTGTTCAAAGAAGACTCCAAAACATTGTCCACACAAAAAGGTAAGAATTCTATTATAAGAATATGCTTTGTATGATGCCACTGTATCAGCACCAATAAGATGGCACTATCCTTCGCAGATACTCGGAGCCACTGGGATGAAATGTCATCACACCCATGAATATGGTGTGGCAAATGAGAAGACATTCTATGAAGTACATGGTTAAAGACTAAATAATCTATTCACAAATGATGCACATAAGAATTACATTGCAAATGATATTATCAGACTTCTTACCAAAGTGGTGGTTTAAATCCTCAAAGTCAGTTTGCTGATTTTTTTCATGTACATCCATCATGATCTCTCTTGTTGCTCCAGTACCTTTCATTTTTTCAACCTGCTGAGCAAATATGCTCTTTCCTTTCGCAATGAGCTGAAAAAAAAATCTGAAGAAATAAACTTTATTCCACAGAAACATGTAAAATGGGTGACAATTTCCTACAGAAACATTCTGATGACTTTCCACATTTAAATTACTTATATACATTTTAACCTTTAGGTTTCTAGATGACATGAAAAAAAAAACATTTTAAAATAAAATTAAAAGTTTCACATGCATAACCACCAGTCTGATTCTCAGGCTTCAGGAAAAAAGGACAGTACAAAGTGAATTTCTATTTCACTACATCCATACTGGAAACATAATAATTCATCTCTGCAGCTGAACAAGAATTTCCATATGCCAATAACAGACATACCTTTTCATCTCTGACAAATGGTTCAGGAAATCCTTGCCACGATACTGCCTTAGGGGGTGGTGCATACACGTGTGTCATATTTTTTTCCTTGATTTCTCCAAGAACATCTGGTCCAACTGTTGACATTCCATTAAAAAATTACTCTCACAGCAATGGTCAACATAATATGGCTGGTTTCCTTCCTACATCTCACTTCTGTCTTTTGAGGATAATGCAGATAGTGACTACGTTCAAGCACTGGAGAATGTGTGGCCTGACCTAAGCCTCCTTACACAAGCTAATATACAGTGTTTTAATTACTCACTTAAGTTAAAACTAGTAAATCTTGATTCTACTATGTATTTCCACCAACAGCATATCATAAAGAACAGATATGCCAAACAGAATGAGTATACAATGTTATTAACATTGCTAGTCACAAATATTGAAAGGACTGTACACATCTTATGACTGAGGATTAAATTACTCTGTATTACTGTATACTCTATATGTATGCCTAATACAAACCATTTTCAAAAGCCTGGTCATATGTCAGAGTTCAAAGAAAATTTCTGAGTATACATTAATTCCCAACAACTTACATACATCAGTCTTGTGAAGGAATTTCTGAGCTTAGTGGGCACTGATTTTATTTACTATGAACTGCATGTCAAATTTGTTTTTATGGACATCCATGTGTTCAAAATCCATGTCTGTACAGTTAATCCCCTTCAAAAGAGAAAGGAAGGAAACAGGAGAGAAAGAAAGAAAGAAAGAAAAAAAGGAAGAAAGAAAGGAGCACTCTATTCACATTACTTATAGCACTGCAGTCAAAACCAATTTTTCTTTGCTGTGTATTAGACAAACAAATATAGTGTCCATTTCATTGTAGCCCTGAGCATTGCAACTTTCATGGCAGCTTTGTCATACAGGAAGCCCACATCCAACTGGAGTCCCTTTCCTCTCCTACAGTTTGTCTTTGCCCATTTCATAAAAGTGGGCTTTGAAATACCAAGAGCTTCTAAGCAGGCCTTGCAACTTTTGAAAATATTTCTTGACACATGAGAGAGCTCTAATCTTGAGAAATGAGAAACTTCTCTTCAAAAACTGTCTTTCAGTTCTTGCAAAGATATTATTGATATAAACTCTATACTATGCAAGTATAAAGTTATTCAACAACCTTCCAACTATAATTCATCACTATAATTCATCATACTTGGCTCTACAGCCCTGGGCGGGGCATGGCCTTGTAAAAGTATTTTTTTTATGGGGTGGGGTTGTTAGCCTCATGCCCAACCCCCAACCTGGAGGGCCAGGGTATCCCTTTTTGTCTGGGTCATCACCTTTGACCTCTCTGGCATGGGAGGTCATACCAGTAGCATATGCCACTGCCAGCATAGCTCTCCAGATCATACGACGACACAAGCCCCAGCACTATGCCAAAGCAGGGATACCTTCAGAGGGTTCAACTATTATTAGAAGTAAGTATTCTAGCCACCATTACCGGACTATCTTGTAACTCCCTCCTACTTTGTACATAAATTTATTTCACTTGAAGAGCTACATAAGGATATGTAGAAAATATTGCTTGGACTTGTATGCACATTGACTTATATAATACTGTACGTCTACCCTTAACGGTGTTTGTGAATAGTATTTTAGAATTACATAGACAGATGCATGTTGCAGCATTGGTATGTGCATTTCATACATGAAATAACTGTCACAGCTGTATCTGCATCATATTATACAGCATAAGTGTATAGACTGATCTTCCTTTGTCAACTTGACTTGTAAAAGAAGTTCTGCATTGGTATATAACATGTTCTTACAACCTTTGGTTTGGCTGCAAATGGTATCTGTGGAAGGTACATAGCTTCTATTATATTTGTACATGAACTCACCCACATTTCTTGCCGTTTCATCTTTCGTGGTTCTAGTTTCTGCTCGACTGGAAGCAAAATTTGACTGATGTTTCTTGCGCAAAGCATCCTGCGATTTGCCTAGAATACAATCAATTAAAACAGAATAAAATACCTTAATGTCGCTGAGGTAACTGTAAGGTAGGATAACACTAGGACCACTCAATATGATGATCATATGTAGTACAAGTTTTCATTAAGTCATAAATATGAGAACTGCAAGGTGTTCACAATGGCGTAGTTGAAGATTCAGGTCTTTTGGTGCCCTGCTGAGTCACTTGGCGAGTTTATAAATTAAAAACGTTAAAATATGAAGTTTTAATACCATTGACATAACAGTGACAGCAGACTGATAAATTCTGTCACTAATTGCAATACCATGAAGAAGTTCATCAGCTCTTTATAGACTTCAAAAAAGCTTATGATTCAGTTAGGAGAGAGGTCTTATATAGGATTCTCCTTGAGTTTGGTATCCCTAGGAAACTTGTAAGGTTAATTAAGATGAGTCTGACTGAAACATATAGCAGAGTCCGGGTAGGTGAGAATGTCTGTCAGGTTCCCTACTAGGAATGATTTGAAACAAGAAGACGCTCTATCATCACTGCTTTTCAACTTTGCCTTAGAGTATGCCATTAGGAGGGTTCAGGTAAACCAGGATGGCCTGAAACTAAACGGTACACATCAGCTTCTGGCTTATGCTGATGTTAATATATTGGGAGGAGGTATACATACTTTAAAGGAAAACGCAGAAGCTTAAGTAGCTGCTACTAGGGAGATAAAACTACATACATGGTTATGTCTCGAGATCAGAATGTAGGACGAAAACACTGTGTGAGGATTGATAATAATACTTTTGAGAGAGTGGAAGAGTTTAAATATTTGGGAACAACTTTAACACATCAAAATTCTATTCCAGAAGAAATTAAGAGCAGATGGAGATTAGGAAATGCTTGCTATCATTCGGTGCAGAATCTTTTGTCTTCTAGGTTGCTATCCAAAAATTTAAAGATTAAGATATATAGAACTCTAATTTTGCCGGTTGTTTTGTATGGGTGTGAAACTTGGTCGATGACTTTGAGGGAGGAAAGGAAGCTGAAGGTGTTTGAGAATATGGTGTTGAGGAGAATATTTGGACCTAGGAGGGACGAGGTAATGGGGGAATGGAGGAGATTGCATAAAGAGGAGCTAAATGATCTGTACTCCTCACCCAATATTGTGTGGGTGATAAAATCGAGAAGAATGAGATGGGCTGGGCATGTGGCGCGTATGGGTGAGGAGAGGGGGGCATATAGGTTCTTGGTGGGGAAACCAGAGGGAAAGAGACCACTGGGGAGACCTAGGCGTAGATGGGTGGATAATATTAGGATGGATCTCCAGGAGGTGGGATGTGGGTATATGGACTGGATTGATCTGGCCCAGGATAGGGTCGGGTGGCGGAGGCTTGTGAGTGCGGTAATGAACCTTCGGGTTTCATAAAATGCGGGGAATTTCTTAACTAGCTGCACACTAGTTAGCTTCTCAAGAAGGACTCTGCACCATGTAGTAGTAAATGCAATACCAAACATGTCACTTTCTACACTGCACAGCCTACCGCACATCAGCAGTATACGTACCTGAATTGCCTTCATTTTCATCCCCACATTTTCGTTTTCTCAAGACAGTAGCAGACGGTGCTGGCTGCGTATTCGTCAAGAACTCTTCTTGAAGTTTCAAAATATCTTCGTCCGATTCTCCACGCTTTGGTCTCACGAACATTCTTGAAACGACGATATTCAGTAGATATACCCTACACGAATGGAATGAATATCATCTTCTAGTCCTCGTTCATATAGCGTCTAAAAATCCCACTTCAGTTTGCTGATTTCAGATAATTTCATAAAAAGTCCATGTTCTACACATTAAATCAATCGCACTTCTAAATGTAACAACTGCACATAATTCATCATAACCTATACATTACTTTGAGTTGTAACGCATGCCATGATTCTTAACGACCAGAGACAATTCATGAAAATATGAGAGCAGAGGGCATAGATAGTGTATCATCCGTGTAGATAATAGTCCTTGACTGGAATTGGTTTTTTGCAATGGCGCCACATGCAATCCGCGAATAGAGTATACTTGTAGTGTGCAGGAGCCAGTACACGATAGGTATAAAAATGGATACACCGCTTGCCCCGAAACGTCAGTAAACTGATATCGTACACATGGAGTCAGATGTACTAAGTCGGTATTCTTTGTTGTTTAGAACTTCATATATAAAAATGAAACAATTGCCACTTTCTGTTCTACCGCCAGATCATCCCTGAGGTTTTCCCCTCCCATGTACTCGGTTTTTCCCTATCCATCTCAGTAATAGTCCATGTTTCACTTCCATACACTACAACTGGTTTCAAAATCACTTTATAAATCTTAATTTTAACTGCTTTACTTATGGCTGTTAGACCAGAATATTTGTCTTAGACTATAGAAATATCTAATACTTGCAGTAATCGTTGATTTTACTTTAACACTTTTATCACTTATTAAGCTTTTCTTTAATTTATCAGGGTGCCTAAATATCTAAAATTCTGAACCTCTTAAATACTTGTCTGTCTGTTATCAGATCTTGCTCAAAATTTGTTATATTTTTGTTATTTTTTTCA
>Ga0131853_10005656_pt1 | contig 22560 bp, 12 predicted proteins | sample TergutLab28metaG_FD_92764 | JGI IMG/M metagenome (GOLD analysis project Ga0131853, IMG submission 92764) | Labiotermes labralis P1 segment gut microbial communities from Petit-Saut dam, French Guiana - Lab288 P1 (version 2) (version 2) | ecosystem: Host-associated > Arthropoda: Insects >...
CCCCCCCAAGAGCGGAGGGGCCCGATTCTGAAACCTTTTGGCCCCCAAACCCGCCCCCCCCCCCCCCCCCCCCGTTACAACAAGTGCAGTGTATCTCACGGAATCCCCGTCTATTCTTCTACCCCTTCTATCTTTTGTCAAACTTCAAAACGCTAAACAGGAACAGGGTAAATGGTAAATAATGAGTTACCTCAACCATATAATGTCTGAGAAGAACCAATCAGCCCTAACGCATGATTCAGTCGAAAAATAATTCACCATCACAATCATTTTATTGTTGTTTAACTCTGTGATACAACAAATTGTGCTTAAACATGTAGACCTAATTTTGGGCAAAACACATGCTCTCAGTTACAACAAATTAACACGCCTAAGGGACGTAACACATATGGGACAAACCGGCCTTTCAGTGTCGGCCTCTGTGCACCGCACGGACCTTTAATTCCTCACACGTTGCCTACCTCGGTGCACCGTACCGTCGTGAATGCATCTAAGGGCAGAACAAATTTAAAATTTCTCTGTTCTCCGCAGCAACTACAGTTTCAACCGCAAAGTAATTTAGGGTTTGGAAATACATATTTGGTCCGAAAATCCGAAAAAAGTAAACAGCTTGAAAGACATAAACATAAATGGGAAGATGAAAGAAATCTTAGGCTAGGAGGTAATGGACTCCGGCTCCGGACAGGCACTACTGACGGGCTTTTGTGAGCACGGTAATGAATCTTCGTTTTCATAAAAGGGAAGGAAATTGCCTGGATAAACGACTGTTAGATTATCAATAACAACTCAATTCCAAGGAATAACTAGATCCCAACAACGACCTCCTTTCAAACAACATCTTATTAATGTCAGGTGTCTACAATCTTAAGTAGATGCCATTATTATATGGAGAATATGAACTCAGGTTGGGAAGCACAGCTGTGACGTCATAACTGACGCTACGAATATTCGTTATCCTACATAATACATAGCTGCACCTTGAGCGACATTTCCTGAAGAGTAATTACGGGGTAGATTATGAAGCCAGAGACAAAGTGCGCATAGAGTGTACTGCCAGATGTGACGCATTGCGACGGAATTACGGAAGTAGCTCACTTCCGATACAGAGTCAGTGAATCTGAGCTGCACACTCAAGTACTTTGGGCAGCACTCAAGTTACAGCCACTGCATGAGATAGTGCAGCTCTGAAGGTTGGGCCTATTCAGAGGGCGATCATTCCGCATGCCGAACAGGGCCACGTAGCTGTCATTTTCCACCACCAGACTCACTAACAATACATTAACCCGGTATATATCATATTTAAAGCAGGTTTAAGTCAGGGAATGCTTGCTATCATGCGGCGCAGAATCTTCTGTCTTCCAGTTAGCTATCCAAAAATATAAAGATTAATATATACAGAACTGTAATTTTGCCTGTTATTTTGTATAGCTGAGGGTGTTTGAGAATATGGTGTTGAGGAGAATATTTGGACCTAGGAGGGAGGAGGTAACGGGGGAATGGAGGGGAGTGCATAACGAGGAGCTAGATGATCTGTACCCCTCACCCAATACTGTGCGGGTGATAAAATCGAGAAGAATGAGATGGGCTGGGCATGTGACACATATGGGTGAGGAGAGGGGGTGTATAGGGTCTTGCTGGGGAAATCGGATGGAAGGAGCCCACTGGGGAGACCTAGGCGTAGATGGGTGGATAATATTAGGATGGATCTCCAGGAGGTGGGATGTGGGTATATGGACTGGCCAGGATAGAGACAGGTGTCGGATGCTTGTGATTGCGGTAATAAACCTTCGGGTTCCGTGAAATGCGGGGAATTTCTTGACTAGCTGCAAACCAGTTAGCTTCTCAAGAAGGACTCTGTACCATGGAGTAAGTAAGTAACTTTTGTATAGGTGTGAAACTTGGTCGCTCACATTGAGGGTGGAACGTAGGCTGAGGGTGTTTGAGAATAGGGTGTTGAGGAGAATATTTGGGCCTAAGAGGGACGAGGTAACAGGGGAGTGGAGAAAACTACTTAAAGGGGAGCTTAATAATCTTTACTCCTCACCCAAAGTTGTTTGGATGATAAAATCAGAATAAGGAGATGGACGGGGCATGTAGCGCGTGTGGGGGGAGAGGTGAGGCGTATTCAGGGTTTTGGTTGGGAAATGTGAGGGAAAGAGACCACTTAGGAGACCCAGGCGTAGATGGGAGTATAATATTAAGATGAATCCTCAAGAAGTGAGATGTGGGGCATGGAGTGGATCGAGCTGGCTCAGGAAAGGGACAGGTGGCGGGCACTTGTGAATGCGGTAATGGACCTTCGGGCTCCATAAAATATGGGGAATTTCTTGACTAGCTGAAAACCGGTTGGCTTCTCAGGAAGGACTCTGCTCCATGGATTGAGTAAGAAAGTAAGTAAGTAATATATCACATTTAAATACGCGAGAAATGCTTTAATCGTTTCTTAACTGTAATTTAAACAAAAACTGTACATGTTGTACCCTTGATATACACTTGACATCAGTAACGGAGCCTACTACAGATTTCAAAACCTTGTAAATTATAATTTAGCATTAGCAACTGGTTTTAAACATGGCGTATTTTGCTTACTGACGATGGCACACTGGTACCAAAACATGTTGCAGATAGGAAGAGAGCTGCGAACGTCTGGACCATTACGCAGCGAGTAGTGGTAATTTCTTACCAACGCTTCGTAAGAACCTATCGCTAACACCGGGAATGTCCCAGTACCCATTGTACAGGAGGATAAGTGGGCCCCAGGTCCGGTTTTGAAGGGTGCGTAATATCTCGCCCACACCGGGATTCGATTCCCAGACCGTCAAGAAGGTAGCGAGTCGCTGTACCGACTGATCTAAGCGGCCCACCATCAATATGTAGTGTTATATTGAAATTACTTTAATATTATTAAAACAAATGACAGTTATTAAAATCTTCTGAAACCAAACGTCACTTGCACGAAGGATGTACTGCATCAGGTACTGTTTTCTCCCACAGCTGGATCGTAAGCGATACTTTTCAACCGCTGCGTGGAACGCAAGAGTTGTTTAAGAACTGTATCCAATATGGAGCATTGGCGAAGTGATAATTACCGCGGTAAGCTGAAGTGCTTGGAGACAAATCTATTCCGATGTCACTCTGCCCACCATAAGTCTTAGGCGGAGAGGTCTGGGATCGAACCCGTGTATGTGACGAGAGGTTGCCAGTTAACCGCCTGAGGCACGGCACGTCGTCTTACGTTATAATTAATATTCAAACAATCATCAACATCATCGGCTCTACAGCCCTGTGTGGGCCTTGGCCAGGCTTCTATATCACACCCAGCGACGCACCACATTCGGTAGGACTCCACTGGACGAGTGATCAGCTCGTCGCAGAGACCTCTACTTGACAGCAAACAACACTCACAACAAACATCCATCCATGCCCCCGGTGGGATTCAAACCCACAATCTCAGCGGACGAGCGGCCGCAGACCTACGCCTTAGACCGTGCGGCCACTGGGACCGGCAATATTCAGATAATAATCGATCTAAATTCAAATTCAAAGAATCATTAACGCTGAACGAAGGTGAGATGGACAGGGCATGCAACACGCAAGGCGGAAAGGATAAATGCACTCATATTCCTTGTCAGTAAACATCAGCAGAACAGAAGAGACTATACAGAAAAGGTTCCAGAAAGGGTAATATTAAAATGAATCTTAAATATTTCATGCTTATTAAGTGATCTAATTAACATGTCTTACAAAAAATGACAATGAAAATTTGAACGTGTCTGAACTGGTTGAGGCAAGACATGGTAACGTGCCTATACGCTTGATACAATAAGGGGTCGGAGAGACAAACATTTTAATTAAAGACGCAAATGCTACGATTATATTGCGTCGGTGACGAACAGAATTATTAGCATGGAGCACTGGTGGAATGATACTGACACGAAAAAACCCAACTACTCGGAGAAATCCCTTATTGAGTGCTACGTTGTCCACCACAAATCCCACATGGATTGATCTTGGATCGAACCTGGCCCCTTGGCGGTGAAAGCCTGAAGACTAGCCGCTTGAGACACGGCATGGACCGGTATGTGAAGGACATTTTTGACCAGATATATAAGATTGTTTCTTATCATGTAAGATATTTAATGACAATGTGACCCCCACAGCAGTCGAAGAGAGGTCAGACGGCTTGTGTGCGAAACAGGCACTATATTATTTGAAAAATATGACAATACTCAATGAATCCGAGATCAGTGAAATCTGTTTTTGGCATGTTCACAGCCAAACTTTGTACGAGACCGGTCCGGAAAATATCCTGCCATTTTGAATATCTCGAGAACCGGTCGCGTGGCCTTGATGGAAACTGGCAGCCAGTCAGAGGAGATCTTACTGTGTATCCGTGAACAGTCACTCTCCCGTGGGGCTAGTCAGTCGGCAGTGAGACGCCGTTGACTAAGCTTGTGTACTCTGTGACTGTCGCATTCACAATGACCGAGCGAGCAGATAAGCGAATGTGCATCAATGCGTCTGCCCATTCTGCACCATTAGTGCTGGCTCCTTTGGGAAAAACATCGCATCACCCTGGTCTGCCAGCACTCCAACAGCCCAGATATGGCTCCCTGTGACTTCTGGTTTTCCCTAAGCTAAAATCGCCGTAGCAAGTGAGGAGATTTGTGAATGCGACGGTCACACAGTACACAAGCTCAGTCAACGACGTCTCACTGCCGACTGACTAGCCCCACGGGAGAGTGACTGTGTTCATGGATGAACAGTAAGGTCTCCTCTGACTGGCTGCCAAGTTACATCAAGGTCACACGACCGGTTCTCACATTATTAAAAAAGGCTGGATATTTTCCGGGCATCGCTCATACAGATCTACGCATTAAATTCACCATCGTGTCCGTCAGTCTGTCCACATGTAACAGGCGGACAATCGCTGAACGGTGTCGTTCAATGTGACCTTATTCATTTTACCAAAATCTGCTTACCGTCCACAATTTCGGTTAAAATCTGACAACAATAACTGACAATTTACATGTCAATCTACTTGCGTTTCTGCGTGCATCTTCTGGCTATCTGTCCAATTCAGGGGTTCTTAAACTTTTTGTGCCGTGGACCCGTTTGAAAGTCTGGCGAAACCTACAGATCCCTTATCATAAAAATTTATTTAAATGTATAAATACAGATAGGAAGATTTAAGTTACCATACATTTACTGGAGTCTACAGGCCATGTTATTACTTTGATGCATACATTCAATGAAAAGTCAGATTTCAGTTAAAGGTTAGTGGAAATAAAGTTCTAATTCTTTTCCCATCAAAGTTCACGGACTCAATGATATTTATCCACGGATTCCCTCTTCCGCAAACCCCTGGAGGTCCGTGGGCCCCAGGTTAATAAAGGCTGATCTAAATGTTCCTCGAAATAAAAAATATACCAATTACTTTTTTATACAAAAACTTAAACACACATTTTAGATCCAGCAAAATTTTTCCTCAATATTACAGCTGTGGAAACAAATAACAATGAGCGGGCCATCACCAGTGTCACGCTATGCCCTCATTTTCTTACGTGTTATTTTAAACTTCACCTAGAATACGGAGTGCACAATAACCGCACTCAAAAATTCGGTCTTATTTTGTCACAAGCAGTGAAAGACTGGCTTGCATGAGTTCCATTACAAAAACGGCTGATAAAAATTCTCTCCTTTAACATATTCTTTGTTTGCCTTGTCAGTCATCCTGTACTGAGAACAGACTTACACCTATATGCTTATTTCTTGCAACAAGTTTCCTTTATATTTTCCTAATCGATTTTCTATAAGTCATATGAATGATTTATGGAAAGGTTGTGGGAAAAGGAATTTCCACTGCAGAGTGTTCGGGACACCAGGAGTGCAAGTGAAGGCTGTGGGGGTGGTACAATAAAGCCTTCAGAATATAAATAGAAATGTCAGAGTTATGGTAACACACAAAATGTACGTAATATGAAGACATTTGTTTGTGGCAACTTCACGACACAAATCGACAGACACAGCGGGGAAACAGAGGGAAGAGTTTACTGTGCCTGAGTTTTCAGATATTGTAAGATATTATACATCATTATTACGTAAAAATACGGATATCAGCTTGGGCAAGCGGTGAAGCAGTTGATTGAGGCACTGCATTATAAGCCGGAAAATCGCGGGTTTGATCCCCGATGGTGTCATCGCAATTTTTCACTGAATTGGATTTTCCAGCCGCTCTATGGTCCCGGGATCGGCTCAGTGTCTAACAGAAATGAATATCAGGGTATCTCCTGGTGGGTAAAGGCGGCTGGTGTGTCTGACTGACAACCTTACCACTTTCATGTGCCGATTGGCGTGAAATCCTGAGAACCTCAACCTCCTCGAGCCCTAAGAGTCTGTCCAGCTTTACCTACAGTAAGAAAGGTTACATTCCTAGTGAAAGGTAAATCAGTCCGGTTACAGGCCTGGAGTGGCCCAGAGGTTTCCAGGAAGTTAAGGTTCCCAGATTTCATGACAACGGCACAGGATGTTGCTAAGGTTGTCAGCCTTACGCACCGGCCGCCTTTACCCCCAGGAAATGTTCCTGGTACTCATTTCTGTTAGAGGCCGAGTCGACCTCAGGGCCATAGTGCGGTCGAAAGGATTTTATGTCAATGAAAAATTCCAGTGATACCAGCTGGGATCGAACCAGCGGCCTTCCGATTTGTAGCACAGCACCTTAACCACTGTGCCACCGCGACAGTCCTAGTAAAATGTAAAATAAGCCACGTTCTCAGAAGTTGTTGACAAAAACGACCTAACTTCGTGTAACTTATCTCTGCTTGAGAAGATCGTAGGTCGTCAGATATTCAACAAAACTCTCACATTTCATAAAACCTAAATGTTCATTGTCGTGTTCTTGAACTTATTTCGAGAAAAAAATCTAGCCCAAAGCCTTACTTCTTACTTCTTTGAAACCCACTTTAATAGTATTCTCTCCCCTTCACCAAAACCCAAGGTGAATTTCTCCTGCTTAATATTCGTGCCACATGATCAGCCCATTTCTTCCTTCTTGATACGAACACCATTATAACATCAGGCGAATTATAATTTTAATGCAACTAAGATGTCTAATTCATCCGGATGCCCAGATGCCTTTTTATCCTTGAAAGTTCACAGTGGACTTCGCAAATTTCGAGTTTATCAGAGCTGTCTGAATGGGGAATCCTTTCATCTGGGGTACGACATTGCGTCAATAATTAAGCGGCTCCAGACGTTTCTAAACATACTAATTCATTCCAAACATCGGAAGCCGTTATAATCATTGAAGCAGTATCGAATATCAGGTGAAAGGACCACGCAGATTAATTGTAATACAAAGCGATTTAAATTTCTTATATTAGTGTCATAATCTCTGAAGCAGTATTTATACCTTCGAAATTGTTAAGACACCCTGTAATTTGTTTTGTTACACAATGGAATATGATCCAGACATACTTTTTCAATTTAGGACACAGGTCTGTTTAACGTTGAAGTGTGGGCCAGAAATGAACTATGTGATGAGATCAAGTCAGGCTGAAAATATTATATGATATGTTGACCACACAGACCTAATAAAAATAAAAAAGGTAAAGCTCACACTAGAACAGTCAACGAAGGCCCGGATGGGGAGTAGAGCTATAGCTTTACTCTTTCTTTGACCTCGGCGCGGCGATGGCGGTGGTTGGTCAACGCCATGTCCCGGGCGCTTTGCCCTCGAGATAGAAAACCGCTAACCATTATATAGGAGGCTGGGTGGGCCTCAGGGCAAGGTTGGACGGGTGCGGAAAATCTCGCCCCCCACCACGGTTCGATCTCCGGACCGTCAAGCCCGTAGCGAGTCGCTATGCCGACTGAGATATCGCGGCCCACGTTTAATAAAAATTCAAATTCTGTAAATGTTAACTGACATTAAAAGGGTATGAATCGTAATAACGAATAAATTACACTTAAATCTTTACTCTTTTTGGGGACTGTGAGAAAGTGACTGAAATAATATTAAATTGTATTTATCTCTACATAATCATCCTACCGGATAAAGTAGGTCTTTTATGAATAAAATTGTGATAAGAAATGATCCGGATAATACGGAAAAAGCCTTTTTCTATCTCACTACAAGTACGTACACTTTATCTGTATGCCCGAAAATTATGTATGGATCAGATAAAGTTGCTGAATATGGCTCTCATGGAGGGTGTGATATTGTGTAGTTTGGTAAACAGAAACTTGTTTCCACTTTCAAGTTAGAAATACGGCTCTTCCGTCCTGAAGAGTGAGGCAGCAGATTGCTCAGAAATGTATCTATGCACCAAACTATACGGCGACCCAGTCCACAAGGCCGTAAGACTCTACATGATTCGCCGTGAAAACTTCCAATATTTAATCATTCCTTCTGATAATAAAAAATGTGTGGCAAACTGTCACCACCAATACAGAGAAACCGAAAAGCATCTCACCACAGGAAGTTACAAGACTTGTTTAAACGTAATTACATCGTGGTCTTTAGGGCTGGGTGAAACAGGTGGGCCAGGTGCCTAGCACGCGCTTCGCTGTTACGTTCACAAATATGCAGCCCACTCAACTTCTCAGCGTTCGGTCATACCTCGAGGAATTCCCATAGATTGAAGTCCGGAGACCGTGATGGCCATTCCACCGTTTGTTATGTCCCAAACCTACTTTTGCGAAAGGGTGTTCTAGCCAGTGCCAGATAGCAAGTGAGATATGAGCAAAGCACCATCTTGCCCGCATCTTGCAGTGACAGCTAGATGTGAGGGATCAGTTCGCTTACCAGAATGTTTAGGTATACGCTGGCTACTGTGTCTGGACGAAAGGTCCGAGAAGAAGTATTTACCAGCTCTCAGTTCAAAACCCCTCGCCAATGGCAGATACGAAGCATCGTCATTTATCCACTTGTATTCAGAGTTTTCAGTTCAGATATCTGGTTTCACATACAAGTGATCATCAGCGGCGAACACGAGATGCACATTTCCTGTGGGTGTGGCTGAAGTGACGTCATCTTCATAACACGTTGCTATATTGCATGTCCAAAGGGAATATAAGTTTATATTTTTTTATTTAGTGAAGGAACAAGCAAATTAGTGTATCTGACCTTGCCAGGAACCGGATGCTGCCTCTATATTTAATTCTTAATGAAGAGTGTTTCCCAGGGCAGTCCTTCTGCGACAATGATGAGGAGACACCGACAAAGACAAGAGTGAAGTTCTGGGTAAGCAGGAGTAAGCACGGAAGTTTAAGATCTGCGGACATATTTCTCTGATACTAACTGCAGAGCGAAAGGAAAGAAGCTCGTTGTTTTGTAAGATTTCTCAGACTTTCCACTTTAAAGGGTACATTAAATTATGCAAACCGCATGATTGCTGCATGTACCACCAGGTTTAACATTCAGAAATTCTAAAAATAGGCTGCACTTAAGTATTTTGCATGCATCTCAAAACAAACAGCGATTTTTTAGCTGTTTCTTTTCGATAAACAAGATGGAGTGTGTTTACTGCGCAGTTACTACCTAAATCTTTAAATACAATTCAAGTCACTCTTAGTCTTTAAGCCGTCCTGGGAAACATGGTCGCCATTCCAGGTTCAATATCTGCGCTTCATTATGTGCTGAGAATATCACAACTGAACGTAGGGTCTGTTAGGTGCCGATAGGTCTTATCAGAGGGTCAGATTCCCCTACCTTCGAACTGCCCATTGAGCCTTGATCTTCTCAGCGTTGTTCGAATATCTCGTGTTAACACCATATGAAAGTTTGGCCAACACAAAGCAGACACATTCTGTTTGTGTACTCACCACCAAAGTAGGCTAACATGGCAGTAAGTGCTACGGACAGAAGGATGAGCGCAATGCTGCAACATTTCCAGGAGCATCGATGTTGGCAGCGCTTGTCGATGTGGAACCGTGAAGGCGAATACGGCGAGTACGGAGACGGCGTGGGCCGTAGCGGGAATACAGGCATCGCTATAGGGTTGGCAGGTGCCACGGACAGCTGTGGTGGTGACGCCATCAGTTGCGGGGCCAGCCTGAAACAACAGTGTTTTGTTATAACAAGCTCACACGTTCCTTGTATTCACACTCAAATAACATGGCGGTGTGTGTTCAGATCGTCACCTTCTGAGTTGCAACACCCTGTATTTATTTCATTTATTTATGTTTATTTTACCATTATGCCAGTATATCAGGAAAATAGCGTTGAATGTACAAGTAGGGTGGCTGGTACACCGAATGGGAAAGACTTGGAAGGTAGCGTCGTGGCCTAAAATTCAGGCCTGATCGCGACATTTGCACAGAACTGCTCAGTACACCGCAACAACCTGTCACTACAGTCGCCGCTCCGACCGAATTTCGATCCAGACTTCTTCCGAAAACAAATGTGAAATACTAACGTTTTGCATCTCTGTTCAGACTAAAGCCTTCTCCTTACCGATACCTGATAGAATCGAAAATGGATAACAATATTTCGGAGAAACCTCCTATCTCCAACCTCAGTGCTTTATACCTTCTCAATCAAATATCTATATAACTGTACTGCTCCTTTTTCTCAGTTTGGCACTGAAATGGAGGTAACTTGTCAGTCAGCAACGTCGACATCCGCCTACAAGAGCATGCAGAGTCAAAACTCGGAAGACAACATTCTATCAGTTCTAAGGTTATACTGCCTATATTTAGTAGGTGCATTCTGCAGAAGAATATACAGAACACACTCTCATGTCACCGCTCTTCAAAACACAAGTAATGTTGACAGTATTCATTTCGTTAAAATGAGAGATTATTTGTATCCAAGTAAGTACAAATTCAGCAATGCGGAGTCTTTCACGTTTCTAAATATTTACAGGAAAGCCCAAACATATTGTTACATAAACTGATCTTTTCGAGTCGTCCTATAGCAATTACAACAAACTGCTCAATAATTTTTTAATGGAATAATGCAACAAACTGTTTAATCAAAACTGTTTTATCTATTCTCGAATCATTTCATGGCTACAGGCGGACGGACTGACAAACTGGGCGATTCTATGAGGCGCTCCGCAGCGATGCGAAAACCCCTTAAAAAATATTTTTGAACAACCCAAAAAAGTAACTGAAATGCCGAACTTGTGAGCAAAGCGCGCATACTGAGATCGTGCCTAAATCACAGCGCAGGCAGATAACATGACAGCCGCATAAAAACTGCAGTTTATGGCGGGTTAAATTTTCCGCTAGAAATGAACAAAAACTATTGATTGTTTCAATATATCACTGTGTGTGTCGGTAAGCCAGCCGGTCTGAAAATCGCAAAATCCAACAAACCTCTTCGCGAGATACAGTAAAAGGGGCATTAACGCTGACGACTCCACTGGATGTATAAAAACAAGAATATGAAACACAGAATTTACATTTTGAGTCGCCTTCTTTATTTTAATTTGCAAGAACACAAACAAATGAGCTACGTATCAAACTCTATAAACGTCTGTAATTGAGCATAGCAAAGGTATTGCCAAACACAAACTATCATGTATTATGTACATACTGTTTGTTATTATACACGAACCATTGGACTGATTCTGTATCTGGACGGTTATTTTAAGCCTTGAAAGAGGGACAGAATATGAAACAAAGAATCGAAGTTCAGTACTTGGGATTTGAGTCTTACGGAAGTTTACGCCTTGTTTTCTAGTAAAACTGAACGAGGTTTAGGGGGATTTTATTGACCTCATACATATAGGGTCAAGCAGTGCACTGCACTTCCACTGCTCTCGACATAGAACACATGGTAATTACTGAACACATCACGCTGTAACATCCCAGAAGGTTAAAATTTTCAAAAATGTCTAGCTTGGAGAAACTAAATCAATTATTTTAGGAAGTGTAGCAACGTGATATTGCGGACAGTGCGAAAGCTAACAGAACTTACTTACTTAATTACTTATTTACTCCTTGGAGCAGAGTCCTTTTTGAGAAGTTAACAGGTTTTGAGCTAGACAAGAAATTCCGCGCATTCTATGGAACCCGAAGGTTCATTACCGCTGCCAAAAGTGGCCGCCACCTGTCTCTATCCTGAACCAGCTCGATCCAGTCCATACCCCCACATCCCACTTCCTGAAGATCCATCTTAATATTATACTCCCATCTAATCCTGGGATTCCCAAGTGGTCTCTTTCCTTCAGGTTTCCCCACCAACCTCCGTATATGCCTCTCCTCTCACCCATACGCGCTACATGCCCCACCCATCTCATTCTTCTCAATTTTATCACCAGAAATGTATTGGGTGAAGAGTACAGGTCATTAAGCTCCTCAAAATGTAGTTTTCTTCACTCTCCTTTTACCTCGTCCCTCTTAGGCTCAAATATTCTCCTCAACACCCTATTCTCAGACACCCTCAGCCTACCTTCCTCCCTCAATGTGAGCGACCAAGTTTCACACCCATGCAAACCAGCAGGCAAAATTATAGTTCTAACAGAACTTACTGCACGTCCGAATTGACATACTCTAATTTTCGTTAAGGACATAACGTGAAATTCTTCAACTTCCATTTCCTACATACATAAGGCCAACAAGGAGGCAGTGCGATCTTCTGAGGTAAAGAAGGGTGAATAACTGTACACTATCAAAATATATATTACTGTATTTACGATGATTTTATTTAAGAAAGGAAAAACTTATCGGCGAAGGGATATTTACGTATAAAAGAATTCCTCCTACAGTAACACATAAGGAGCTGTTGTAAACGCGAAGGTCTGTATGAAAAGAGAACACAGAGGCAACTGCGAGGAGGAAACTGATTCTCTGTACTTACTTTACAAGGCTGAAAATTAAACTACACTCTACCTAAAATTTCAGTTATTGCGCCACACAGAACCGGCTGGATCGCTATTCCAAAGACAAACGTGTTAAGATTGTTTACAGAAACAATGCTCCTTTACAGCGCTAGTTACATCAAAAACATAAGTGCTGTGTTTTGGAAAGGCGCAGATGTTTTTTATGTTAAAGAAATTCGAAAATTTATTCAGATATATCAATAGACTTTATTGGGTTAAAAATTAAGACAACAATTTAAGGGTAGATCTGACAGCATAAAACTTAGTACTAACAAATGTACACAACTAGTTACTTCAATTATTACCTTCCTATTCTTTTTTGGTCTAAATCTCTACCATTTAGGCCCTCTGTTCCAACTCTGAACAACTTCTGAAACTGCAAGTCATTCTTAAACCTCGGGTCAGACCACCACATTCCTTATCCCCGTACAGCAACAAACAAATACTGGAAAATTCGACACTGCAACAGCGACCAATCCATATACATGCCTGTTACCGAGGTCCAGTTTTTGTCACCTTCTTTTCCTTTTTGTAACTACTAACCCTCCGCTCCACGCCAACAAAATGTGTAAAGGTAAAACAATCCCGCTGCAAGCCTGGGCAGGCTCTGAGGTTTCCAGGAGGATGAGTCTCCGGGATTTCAAGACAATCGGCACATAAAAGTGGTAAGGTTGTCAGCCCTACGTACCGGCTACCTTTACCCTCGAGGAACTCATTTCTGCTAGTGCTGAGTCAACCCAAGGGCCCTAGTGCAGCCGGAAGGATTATGTAAATGAAAAATTCCAATGACATCATCAGGAATCGAACCCGCGACCTACCGGCATGTAGCGCAGTGCCCCCAACAAAATGTGTAAAGATCGGTTATTTGAAAACGGGCACCTAGTGGTCCTGCAGACATTGGACATGTTTCCTCTTACAACTGATTCAATTAATGGCTGTGTTATAAATACCAAGAGAGAGAAACCTCTCTTTTATACACACTGTTACAGCTTGTCTTGACTCTCATGAACGCTTTTTGAGTGAAAGAAGAGAATGGCTACCGTTAATGCAATAGTACCGCCATATAGCCTTGGCCACACTTCAGATAAGGCACGGAAAGGTTATGATCTTAAATATGAGGAAATGTGAGGCTCTGTGTATTGTATATGGACAGGAAAATATGGGCGTTCGTTACTGAAATAAGTATAAAAAACAATACTAAAGCCCGAAATATTGTGGTGCGTGCCTTATGGGAGTAATCACATGACTGGGCAAGCTGCCATTTCATTACTTTACTTTACGATCAGTTTTATCAACTCCGCAGCCAGGACAGCTCAGTTAGTGTAGTGACTAGGCTACGGTCGGACGTCCGTAGATTCGGGGTTTAATTCCCTGAAGGGGCAATTTATTTACATCTTCTCCGAAGCGTTCAGATGGGTTGTAGAATCCACAACACTTCCCATCAAAAGGTTAACAGAGGTTCTTTCTCCGGGGGAACACCGTGACTCTAACCAGTCACTCCACCTGGGATTGAGATGAAGAATGAGTGGAGCTATAACTCCACTGCCCATCTGCCCTCATGGCAGGCACCGGCACAAATGTAATACTACACCGATAATAACAATGATAATAACAGTAATAACAACAATCTTGAGTCTCAAATGATAGCATAGATAAAAGGAGGAAGAAGAAAATTGTATACAGTACAACTCCACTTATCCGGGTTAATTGAGGTGGGCAGGCTGTCCGCATGATCAGAAAATCTGGATAATTGGAGTGTTCTTTGAAAATAGGCTACATTGGCAGTTTGAAGTTCGGCTGTTACAATTTACAGTACGTACCGACGTCTAAACCTTTCGACCATGCCTCATCCGAAGTTCTGGAAGCCATAACACTGTACTGTACTTGATACGATAACCGGTAATTTCAAGGCAAATTAGTTTTGTAGAATTCTCATAAAATTTTTCCGAAGGCCCAAGCCGATTCGGATAATTGGCGATCCGGATTACCAGCGTCTGGATGAGTGGAATTCTACTGTATAGTGAAGGGTTTCATAATCTGTACTGTGCACAATATGGCTAACGAGACCAAAATTACATAGACAAGATCATTGGGGCACGCAGCATTTTAGTGGGGAAACTAGAGGCAAAGAATACTTGGGAGACGTACATGTAGTTTCACTATAATATTAAAGTGAACCTAAACAGGTCGTGACGATGTGGATTGGATTCAACTGGCCCAGAACAGAATGTAGTGTGCTTATGCATATTTGGAGATTAGAGGTTCTCACGGTGGTGTATACTAAAATTCTGTCTACCGGGATGTGATGCCGTATAGTTTTGTAAGTATGTACTACCACTTAAGGATAAAACGATGATGGAAGCAGCAGGAAGTTCCAAAAATTTGGTGCCCCACAAAATACACGACGTCATATTCCGAAAGAAACCAGTTTATGAAACTTTTATTAGCTGACCCAAATATTATTTGTCCTGCAGAATTTGCAATAGAACGAAATTGCTTAAGAAATATTTCAAGTTAATTACAACAAGACATGCAATGTAGGTATAGCATAACATTCAGGCGCGTTCGTGAAACCATTGTTGCAGTGGAAAAGCGATGAGTATTACATATTCTGAGTGTGCGTCTGTAGCCTCAGGTATTCAGTATGCAACGCGCAGGCGCCATATTGTCGTCTGTGGTCTGGCCGGTTCTGCAAAAATTTTCCACATTATCTCATAAAAGGCAAAATTTCGAAAACCAGTTATTGAACACAAAATATGTGTTTTGATTTTCTCTACAAATTTGTCTGAAACATTTCTAATTCTGAGAAGAATCGATCGAGATATTAAAAGAAATGTATATTGGTCTTCATGTAAAGTACTCGTTATGCTTATTATTATTCTTGTTGTTCTTCGATAAGCACTTGAATATAAAATTTGATGAAAATCGGTCCAGTGGGAGCCGAGTTTTTTCATGCGGAAAGAGAGACATGACGAGGCTAATTGTCTCTTTTCGCAATTTTGCGAACGTGTCTCAAAACGGACTAAGACAAAAAATCTGCCAGAATTTAATTTTTCCTTCAAGAAGTGTATAAAAAATTATATCAAAATTCATCAAACGGTTTAAAACACGTAACGCGAGTACGGGCGGTCCGAAAGAGTACCTACTGATGACGTATGATCAGTGACGCCACTTGCTGCCAAAGAAACAAGCGATGCTGCCCCCTGCTGGCAAAAAAAAAATAGGCGTATTGACATATGAGGGCGATACGCTGTCGGCAAGGGTTCGGATGAATCGTGTTCTCTCGTTAGTGCGCGCTGTCGGAACCTGCTGATTGGCTTCATTTGTCTGTCACCCAACTGAACACTGCTCATGGTCATTACACCCGGTGGAGATAGATGACTATATTCTTCAGAAAATATTGAAATATTACGGTACACTATTGGCCTATAGTAATCTTCGGTGACAACTCTCCACCAACACCTGCAGTAGTTTCCAGTAAATACACGAGTACCGTGATATCTAGAGCAGGAGTTTTAAACATTTTCCCCTGTGTAACCTTTCTCCAGAAATATTGAACGGGACCAAACCCCCGCTTTTGAGTTGGCAAAACAGTCAAAGTAATTTTTTTGCTTGAATGCAAATGAAATGACAGTGACTTCACTGCAGATTTAAACAGTCAATAGAACAGTACACAATTTTACACTTTTTTTCTTATCACTGTGATGGGGGAGGCTGTTTTGATAAATATATCAATTCTAAATTTAGTATAACGGGCAACAGTTCCAATCGAACATCTGCCTCAGGACTCAGATTATTTCTGTATTTAGCTTTTGTCACACTCACTGGTCATGTGAGGGGGAGACGGTGTTTACAGTGACCCTCGTTACGTTATTCTAGTTGGGGCAGCACCGTGCACGAACTCCCTTTATGCCCCCGTTTCTTTCCGAAGTGCTGTATTTGAAAATGTGATATACAGTTTTCAGGCGCATGCGCAGAATTGCGAAAAGCGATTATTAGCTTCGTTATGTCTGTCTGTCCGTCCGTCTATCTGACCGTCCGCCTGGAACAATTCGCCTACCAATGGAAGGATTTTCATGAAATTGTATATTTGAATATATATGTCGAAAATCTGTCGAGAGAATTCAAATTTCACTACTATCTGACAAGAATAGTGGGTACTTTACATGAAGACCAATATACATTTTTGATCATATCTTGCTCAGTCCCTCTTATAATTAGAAAATTTTCACACAAAATTTGTAGAAAAAATCAAGACAAAGATTTTAGTTTCAATACCGGCTTTTTTTTTAAATCATACCCTTTATGAGATAATGTGGAAAGATTTTGTACAGCGGGGCAAACCACAGATGACTACATGGCGCATGCGCATTGCGTGCTCGATAACTAAGGCTACAAACACGTGCTTAGAATATGTAATAATTATTGTTTCCACTGCAATAATGATTGCAAGAACGCACCCCATTGTTACGTTTGTACGTGCATTGCCTGTCCTGTTAAAAATTACCTCATATTTATAGTTTAACACTGTTGTAGAAGCAAGCTGCTAAGAATAACTACGACGGATACAAATGCCGAACTTTTCATCAGCGTTTCGCAGAACCCCTGACATGCTTTCGCGAAACCAATTTAGAAAAACACTGTTCTAGACTAACCTTCATCAATGTAACACTACGCTTATGTCCACAACAATTTCCAGTAATATTAAAATATCATATTTACCTAGTTATCTCAAGTAATAAAAGAATAAACTAATATGTACAAATTAACAATAACGTGTTACGCAACACTTTTATTTGTTAATTAATGCTCTAACATGTTTCGGCCTTAACTACTGGCCATCTTCAGGGAGCTCTTAAGTTTTTCTTAGCATGTTCAGCTTACGCTTCAACTTATATGGTAGGAATTCTACATATTATTAAAATTATTATTATTATTATTATTACTATTAAACGTCATAGTTCTTTAAAATCAGCGTTGTTGTTAAAATACAGATAAAATACAATATAAAATTATTGTAATTTGTTGTTGAGGTAACTGTCGTGTCCAAACATCTGTGTTTAAATCTTTCTACTAGAAAGAATGCAACATAGATGTCGGGACACAACAGTTACATCAACAACAAATCAAAATAATTTTATACTCTACTTTATCTGTGAGGACCGCGGTGGCATAGTGGCTAAGGTGCTGTGCTACAAATCGGGAGGTCGCTGGTTCGATCCCAGCTGGTGTCATTGGAACTTTTCGTTTACATAAAATCCTTCCGATCGCACTATGGCCCCGGAGTCGACTCAGCCTCTAACAAAAATGAGTACCAGGAGTATTTCCTGGGGGTAAAAAGCGGCCGGTGCGTAAGGCTGACAACCTTACCACCATCCTGGGCCATTGTCACGTAATCTGGGAACCTTAACTTCCTGGAACTCTCTGGGCACCTCGGGCCAGTAATGGTACTGCTTCACCTTTTTACTTTATCTGTATTTTAACCACAACAATGTTTTTAAAGAATTGTAACATTTCATCTTAATAATAATAATAAGTTTAATCATATGTAGAATTTCTACCAAATAAGTTGAAGTATACGCTGAACATGCTAAAATTCCTATGAGCTCCCTGAAGATGCCCAGCAGGTAAGGCCGAAGCATATCGGAGCATTAAATAACAAAAAAAGTGTTGTGTCAGTAATTGTTGTTCAATTTTACACATCTAATACAATTGGAGGCAAATGTACAACATTAAAGCACAGCACACTAATATCTACAGCACTATGAATAACGTTACTGGACACAAAACTGCCTACAGCAGTGTCCATTAATGTCAGTACACTAATACCTACTGTTAATGTCCAATGATAATATTGCAGCACACTATCCACAATTATCTGCAATGATGTAACAATACACGACTGGCCTACAAATATCTCCAGTAATGTAACAGTAGAGTGATATCTACAGTGCCCATGTCGGTGGCCGTGCGGTGTAAGGAGTAGGACAGCGGCTGCTCGTTAGCTGGAATTGCGGATTCCCATCCAGATGAAGGCAGGCATGTTCGTCTTTTGTGAGGTCCGGAGACATGGTTGGCCATAGGTAGTGAAATACATTTTTATACCGATGAAATGAGACAGGATAGGTGTAGGTATTGTGGAGAGAGTGTTATAACTTCTGAGGGTATAGGGGAAAGTCTCCTTAGCCATGTTTCACGGGGTAAAAGAAAGAGTATGGTCTAACCTACCTCCTCCTCTGAGGTAGCGGAGGGGGAATTGCCGCGTAGCCAGGCAACGCGTTCTGCATCGTCATTAGGAAGTGCGCGTATGTCCACTTGTCCTGCTGGCAGGCTGTAAGTCCATATCACTTCACTTCACTTTGGTTCACTAATAGCTTAATGACTGTCCTCCAAAACACTCCATCTGAACACCACAGAGTTTTGAACATGTCTTAGATTTAATGTCTTGCACGTTAAAAGACAGTTCTATAAAACAGAAATTTTGTTTATAATTAAAGCGTTAAGAAGTTCTTGTAAGATTTCCACTCTTCGGTTTATTATAACCACTCGCTCGTACCGAAAATCGTAATGTGTGTGTATGTGTGTGAGGGTGTGGTGGGTGGGAAGGGATATTTTGAAAAGCGTGAGCTTCTGAGAGTTATGCGCCTTATGACATATATCACTGACGCATACAGACAAATGCTGTCCTTATGCTGAGGCGCTTTCAAAGCTAAAAGAGGAAATATTGCAGTGAGCTTGAGGGTTACTTGTAACACATAACATTACGTGATATGCCGACCTGATCAGCCACATATCTGGTGGCCACCGAACACAATTGATGGAAGGCCCACGACAGAAAAACCACCATATACGTCGAATAATTTCATTGGCTAGCATGTAAAAGGCAAGGCAAACTTTTCCTGTCCGCGTCATGAAGGCACAGATGGGAAGTAGAGGTATAGCTCCATTTATTCTTTACCCTGGGAATAGATGGAGATCAGTGGTCAAATTCACGTCCCGGCCGCTTTATCCGCGGGAAAGAACCCCCGTTATCCATTAAATAAGAGGCTGGATGGGCCCCAGAGCCAGTCTGGAAGTTTAGAAGGAGATAAAAGTCTCTTTCACCTCCCGGAATTCAAAACCAGACCCTTCAGTCCGCAGCTTAGTCATTACACCGGCTACGCTATACCAGCTCTATCAGCCCGCATAACAACGAAAATAAGTTCTTTAGAGACTTTTCTTACCAGAATCTCATCACAGATCATGTTCCTTTCTGGCTAAAGCTATCAGTAACAGGTTCCCAACGTCGGATGGTGGAATGACGTATTGGCAATAATTTGGAACGAGGAGGTCGTCACCTAACAGAGACTCCATCATTAAACTTCATTGGAGGAACTGAGAAAGAACACAAAATCTATCAATATCCGACATCTAGCAGTTGCCGACGTTTTGAAGGATCGTAATGCCGCCGAAACGTCGGTAACTATTTACCAGTCGGTACGGTGCAACATTCCAGAAGACCTGTAAGTTCAACTTTTTTTTGTTCCTTTAAAACCGTGGATTTTTCATGGCTAGCTGAGACACTATTAGCTTTCCAGATGGCTGTGTTCAATGAAGTAAACAGCACAAATTAAATTCTCTATTTAATGGCATGCATTTAGTTTAGATGGGAGATCCTTATTAAAAAGTCTGTTTTAAAAAAAATTGCCGATAGAGTGCGCATTAGGGTCATCTGACGCAGAACGAGACCGCGTTATGGGATTTTTGATAGGGATGCTGAAATTTCGTGTTATTAAAAAGACGGGAAATTACGTAATCAGATTAGAAACTATGAGCTTCTCAACGGCTCTGGTCCATACAGTTAGCAACGTTAAGTTTTATTCGTAGGGAAAATAAGACACGTTATTCTATGCATTGCAATGGCAGCCCATCACCACACGTAAGCCCAAATGTCTATAAACAAGCCCTGCAGACAATAGCACCAGCTACAGAACTTGATCGTAGGTGGAACTTGCGTCCTTTCTGGTGGCCATTTTGATAACTGAAACTGCCGACGCGGGCGTAATGGCTGACTAAACTAATACGTGTTTCAAAGATTGGCCACTAAAGCACTAATCTTAAACATCTCCAGTGTGAAGGTCGATTTACCAGTACTATGGTTGATAAAACTATGCAAGTATATCCCAATCGAATCAACTGTCAACTCCAAAAACACTCCATTAAGCTCAAAGTTATGAATCCTTATATCCTGACAACGTCTTTAAATAAGCCACAAATAAACAAAAAAAAACATTAAAGAACATGAGTGTTCCTGTCCGATAATCAACATTTAAAAACTGATCTGCAATATTTATATGTCATGTTCTGTCATAATGTCATAAAAGGAACATCTTTTGTCCTTACAACCGAGAAATTAGTGAAGGAATTAATGGGTACCACAGAAATCTGACGTTATAGACGAGGTAACGCATAAATCGATGTCGTTATAACCGGGTTCGGCTGTATTTTTTATGGACAACATTTTGTATGTGCATTAGAATCTCACTCTCATTGAACGATCACGAAATTCAATTGTTGAATTCAAATAAACTTACAGATATGATCAGTAATTAAATGTCAGAATTGACTTAACTTGCTGCGTCATTCAGTTAAAGAATATTTGAATGAATAGCAATTGACGGAGTTACAATTGTTCTATAAATATTATCAGCAAAATTTACATTCACATCCACATGATTAATACACAATTCAAGAATATTTCATCTGTAACTAGCACGATCAAATCATTTAAACTCAACCGCAAAACCAGTAACGCTGTCTACCCTTCAACAATACAGCTGACCGACCAAGTTAGTGTAGCGGTTAATTTTCTTAACTTGCCTTCGTGAGGTCTCCGTTTCGAAATCCGACATCACCGACTGCAGCGACAGTTTATAGTGCTTTACCGCAGTCCGTCCAGAAGCATTACTCTAATTAGATTACGACCGTTTCCTTTTGCTTGCATTTCAACTCACCATCCAACAATCATCCTACCGAGCTGCTGTACAGTCCGTTAATGGCAGGTCGTAAAATAAATCACAAAATAAGCATCGGTTTTAACTGCTTAGTTAATCAAGCTGGCAGATGAGATGGGTGGGGGATGTAGATCGTGAGATAATAAAAATTTTATACAGCCTATTGGTTGGAAAACCAAAAGGAAAAGGACTTTTGGAAGATACAGGCGTAGATGGCAGAACATTATTAAAACAGAGTTCAAAGAAACGGGATGGCAATAAGACTGCAGTCATCTGGCTCAAATAAGGTTCTTTCAAACATGGTAATGAAACTCAGAGTTAAAAAAATGCATGGAATTTGCTGATCAAGACACTAGTACCTACTGAAGAACTTTCCTACATGGAGTTAATTACTGAAGCTAGTCTATAGCAAGGAATGTAATGAAAACTGTAAATTACACCAAACAAGTTAGGAAAGGCAAAGGTAAAGCAGTCCCATTACAGGCCTGGACAGGCCCAAAGGGTTCCAGGAAGTTAGCTTTCCCACATTTCGTGACAACGGCACAGGATGGTGGTAGGTTGTCAGCCTTGCGCACCGGCCGCCTTTACCCCCCAGGAAATGCTCCTGGTGCTCATTTCTGTTAGAGGCTGAGTCGACCCCAGGGCCATAGTGCGATCGGAGGGATTTTATGTCAATGAAGAATCCACTGACACCAGCTGGGATCGAACCAGCGACCTTCCGATTTGTAGCACAGCAC
>Ga0131853_10005657_pt1 | contig 22557 bp, 11 predicted proteins | sample TergutLab28metaG_FD_92764 | JGI IMG/M metagenome (GOLD analysis project Ga0131853, IMG submission 92764) | Labiotermes labralis P1 segment gut microbial communities from Petit-Saut dam, French Guiana - Lab288 P1 (version 2) (version 2) | ecosystem: Host-associated > Arthropoda: Insects >...
AAGAAATACAGCTCCCTGATGATGGTCTTAGGATCGAAACATGTCGGAGCAGTTTTAGTGTTTTAATGTGTACATTTTATATAAGTGCATTAGTTGGTATAATAATTGAGTGACTCGACAACACGCACGGTGTAACAAAGAAAAGTCTTGCGATTTTCAAAAGACCCGTTAAGTAGAACAGGAACTTAAAAGGAAAAAAATTCAATTATCTCTTCAGAATTCCGGCATGTCTTTAATTAAGAAAAAGAACTGGAAAAAATTAATAATAAACCCTTTATTTTGCAGGCCAATTTCTGTACCGTTTGTTCTTGGTTTTAATCGTTAATTACATCATTCCTTACCGGCATGTATGCGGTAGCTAGCTACGCTTAGATTACACTTTTCCTATACTTCCATATAAATGAGATATTTTTGTTATTTTTAGTTAATATCCTGTTATTGAATCAGGAGGGCCTGGGATTGAATGGAATACATCACAGTCTAGTCTGTGGTGATTCACTTACTCTATTTAAGCCGAAGCCACAAAGGGGAAAAAAATAATAGACTCTAATAAGAATGTTATTATACAAACCAAACCAAAGTAAAGAAATAGCCCACGTTCGGAGCATGGCCTTCATGCACTTACTTCGCCACCAGAATACAGAAACATGATACATCGTCCAGATATGTAATATGTAATATGTAATATACACACTGATCATGTTGCTGTTTAGTCTGGTAGCCAGTTATCACCATTCAGCAGGAAAATGCACCAGATTATCTGCCGTCTCTGTTTTTTATGGACGTGAAAAGCAGAAGCCAACTGCGGGCAATAAAAGTTGCGCAACGAGGAACTTGACCTTTTGTAGATCTTGCTGCTACTGTGAAAGGAGGACGAATGGTCGGACGTTTCAAGTGGGAAAAACAACTGCGTGGAGATCCTTTGTCGGGCACACACCTTCGAATTATGCCGCTTGGATGATAAATTAATGAGAAAATAGTATTGAATGCACCGGGTATTTTAAGCTGAGTTGATTATGCTTGGGACTGAGAAATCAAAGTGCTATTATGCTTGGGACCGAGAGGGTACGGTACTAGTATGCTTGGGACTGAGAGAGTAAGGTACTAGCTGTGAGAGACTGGGGCAGGAAGTGAGTGTGTGCGGTATTCAGCGAAGTGGTGACTGCACATGGTTTCGTTATTTACAGTCAGTCCGAACTTAGCCTGTTAATTATTTTATGATTCTATTAGTTCGTAATTAAGTTAAATTAATTAATAATTGTTGCAATATGTAATAAATCTTTTAATTTAGTATTTATTTAGTTAAATGTTATACCTATGGGCTGCAAATTTACGTACTGCTTCAATGAACTGTATAAAATTTGTTACCAAAGCTGTTCTGTTATTTGTTTAGTCTTTCAGTCAGTAAGTTATTTAGTTAGGGCTTAAGGATTTTATTAATTAGTCAGTTGCTTAATTGTCTACCCCGTTAATCATTTACCGTCATATTTGACAGATAATACCGTACATTCTCAAATCTAATCCGCACCCTTTTTACAGTTTCAGAGAGCTAAAAAATCAGATGCGGATTAGAATCGCGTGCGGATTGGATTCGCGAACTAACTTTTTTTTTTATTTAAGAAATCGACAAAAACTAGTGCGAAGCGCTTTATTCATGAGGTGCATATGGACATAATTGGGTAAAGTGGCCGGAGCGTGAATCTGACCACAAACCATTATATAATGTGGAGTTAAGTTGTGGGGCTATAATTCTTTGCCACTACTTGAATGTAAGAAGCATTTAAATGGCCGCAGCGCTAATCAGCTGTGGTGCGTTTGTACCGCTGGCAGTTAAATGGCCACTTAACACACGGCGCGTTAGTCGGATAACGGTTAAAGTATTGGTAACATCCAGTATTATTCAATCAGTCTGCCTTGTAGGCAAGGGGCGGTTGAAGGAAAGGTGCGGATTAGCATAGGGAACTAACATTTTTTTTCGTATAAGAAATCGGCAAAAACTAGTGTGGATTAGATTGGGGTGCGGATTAGATTCGAGAATATGCATTTACCACATATTCATTTAGCTTGATTGTCAATTTATTACCTACTTTTCAAATTACAGTTCTTCTGTAAGTTAGGTATAAAGCCGGAGTTAATTATGAAATTAATAAATGAAAGGGTCAGGTTACAAACGACTTAGTTTTGAAATAATGTAATTAGTAAATTCCTTGGTTAGCTTCTAATTCCCCTCACACCCTGCTCCCCACGCACAATAAGTGCTATACACTGCTGTACCATTGTGGTGTGTGGCTACGTGTGAGTAATTACTAAGTAATGACTCCTCTGGTTTGTGCCAGATTGTCTGTAGTATAATCATTTGGGTCGCATGTTGTGGAGTGTACGTGGCTTGCATTACAGCCCGCTAATATTGTGACCGTGCTCTGCATTGCTTCAATATTTATGAAGGTAATATTCATGGAAATGAGAATTTCGTTGCCATGCTCAGACGTCTGTATCTGATGAAAAGGATAAATTTTATGGAAGTTTATTAACACTCATTATCTTCAATTGTATGTGCTACTCAGTCTCATATTCTCCTTGAGCTACATATATTGTCATTAAATAGTGCACAATGGGCACCTTTAGTATAACATGCTAAGTAATACTTGAAATTTACATACTGTGAAAAGGGATATATATAAATTTAATTTAATAATTGTCCAACAATATGTGACTTATTCAGTTTAGTACATTTCTGTAGGCAGCTCTACATGTTTCGGGTGTTGACACCCATCATCAGGAGCTCGCACAACTGTAATTGTAGCTTTTGGTATTGATTAACCGGGTCTACTACCAACCGCTCTCGTTGTTGAGTTGGAACTGATTTATGTGTATCGTACAGTAGGTAGGAATACATACCGTAGTAGATCCGGTTAATCAATACAAGAAACTGTAATTACAGCTGTACGAGCTCCTGATGATGGACGTCAACACCCGAAACATGTAGAGCTGCCTACAGAAATGTAATAAACTGAATACAGTCGCATCTTTTTGGACAATTATTAAATTCGATTCACGATGCACGAACCCATGTATATAAAATTCAGTGATGTGTACACTTTTGTACTGCAGTGTGTAATGCCATTCACATTATTATAATATACATTTTGATTCAGAATTTTATAAGTATTATTCTATTGAACTGGAATGCCCTATCTTATTAATTCATTGTTTATCTGTATATCCTGCTAAACGTTTTGACAAAACCGTGAAAATATTAGAACGAGTAGACTGAGGGCTAGAACTGTTAAACATACGAAATTTGGGTTGTGGTTGTTTGGGCATACAAGGGATATAAGAAATACGTAACGAATGGTGACAGTTGTGTTTAACCCTTTAAAGACGAAGCGCAGACCGCTTTATTTAAAGACCCAGTCCGTACCGCGCTGTAAACACTTTTCATCTTGGTTACAAAAACAAATCAGTTTATGCTGTAAGAGTCACAAGTCGCTGTTTGTTCTCAGATAAATATAAAACTTATAAATACAATGTGGGCAGAGCGTAGAGTTGTTGAATGTTAAACTTGTTGGTGCATCACGTAACCAGTGGGCTTTAAAAGGTTAAAGAGTTGACTTGGTACACAAAGGGCGTGGTTGGAAAATATCGTAGGGTAATTTATTGTGGGGTTGGGAATATGATGGAACTAGATATGGATCGCGTCCAGTGGCGGTATTTAGTTGGAGTTTATTTACAATCTCTAGGTTTTTTCTATTTCAGTTAAATGGCCATTTTACAGCAAGATCAGAAACTGTGCTTGGCCAAACACTTGTCTCTAGTTAAACATCTATATTGTAATTTTTAATTACGTGAGTAGAGAGTGTCTTCTTTGTGCAGGAGTCTGACAAGTCGCAACATTGCCTTCGTTATTATTCTTTGTGTGGGAAGACTGAATCCCTTAGTACCGCCACCAGATGAGCCCACTTCACGAACCCCAGATGATAGCTGAATAAATATGGCGCACTGGCGGAATCTTAATGGGAAAGGGAAAGTTGTTTTACTCTGGGAAACTCCTGGTTCAGTGCCACTTTGTCTATCACAAATCCCAAATATATTGCTCTCAGATCGAAACCAAGGCAACACGGTGAGAAGCCGGCTAGTAACTTCTTGAAGTGCTGCACGTTTAACATAGTGCTTAATGATAGTATTATCTTTCAGTTACGGAACGTGAGGTTCGTACGAACTGCTCAGTTGCGAGAAAAATTATCGTTGTTGGGAGGGTTAGGGTGTTTGCTGCAAGTGTCCGTCACTGTGCACTATAAAATGTAACAATTTGTTACGAATATTACTAAAGTGTTTGTAAATATCTCTCAGAAAACTTCGAGAAATTTATGACTGAATTTTCTTACATTATTTGGTATTATATAAATATATATTTACTTACTTCCTTGCTTACTTACATACATACATACATACATACCTACATGCATACATACATAAATACATACATACACACACATACATACATACATACAAACATAAATACAAACACACACACACACACATACATATATACATATGTACATACATACATATATACATACATACATACATATACAGGAGTAGCATGGTGTAAAATTAAATAAGATTATAAAACTAAACATGCCAATAAATATCCAACAAGATGCAACTATACACAGTTTATTTTATCTGTAAACTGCTCTACATGTTTCGGGTGGTTTCTCCACCCATCATCATTAGCACAAATAACTGTATCTACAGCATCTGGTACAGGCCAACTGTTGTTGGTACCTGTCACTATCGTGGGAAAGTTGCATCTTGTTGGACATTTATTGACATAGAATTGCGACGCACGGTCCCATGAACATAAAATTATAAAACTTGTTATTAAATCTATTATAAACTTATACATTTTACGTCTGTCTATCAAAATAAATATATTGATGCTTTTCGAATATTTGTGTAAAAATGTACATTTTAGAATCTGATGTATTCGGCTGGTCCCAGTTCCAAGTTCAGAGGGTAGTCTGTTGTCTTACAAGTGCTTAAGTTGCGAATGCCTGTTCCAGTCTTATTAGATCCTTGCTTTCTTTGTTCGAGATAAAAAGAAGAGAATTTCTGCCACCGTCTGTGATCAAGACTTTGACTAATGCAGAAGTGGGGAAGGATGGGATAGATCAAGAAACAGTTTACGACTGTGATCTAGTGTAATTTACCGAGAGGCTTTCATTACCACCTCAAACGTCGGCGAGAATCGTAACACAAATCTACAAAACATTAATCTCAACAGGAAACTGCGAATCTGAAATCTATTTTCCAGCTATCAATAATACCTTAGGCTTAGTAATATATTTCTACCAGTTTCACCAATTAAATTCGCAGCCAATTATTCTGAACATTAAGTAGCCATTTAACTTACTTTAAACTGTACTTAAAACACTCACTGAGGGTCCGTGATCGATATTGTAATCGATAGTGTATTGCTAGCCAGTCTCTGCTTCGGATCCACTTCTTTCAAGATTTGTCCGTTTTCTTCTCTGCCTTTCATGGCTCACCCATTCACTTAAACCCTTTCGCGTGACCCTTCTGCTGGCCGTTCCGTTCCTATCTAACTTTCTCATTGCACTATAAATAATGTAGAGGAACCAACTAGATGCAACAGTAACAATCTATTGATCTTCCAATCAGCTCAACATGTTTCGGGCAATTTTTTGCCCATCCTCAGGAGCGCAAGACTGTGATTTACAGCGTGTGGTATAATGCACCCAAATTGTTGTCGGTCGGTGGTCTGCAGCGTGGCGGCACGGACATAATCCGACAACAATTTGGGTGCATTATACCACATGCTGCAAAATCACAGTCTTGCGCTCGTAAGGATGGGCAAAAAAATTGCCCGAAACATGTTGAGTTGATTGGAAGATCTATAAATTGTTATTGTTGCATCTAGTTGGTTCCTCTACATTATTTATACTGATGATGCACGGTCAAACACACAACAAATTCCCATTGCACCTTCCCTTTTTCATTTTCTTCCCTCAGTTTTCTGTCTTATTTCACTTTCTCGCTTTTGCGCCTAACATTCATCTCTGACTTTCCTTCCTTCCCCTCTGTCTCTTATTTCTGACTATACTCCCTCACTTTCTAGATTAACTCGACTTCCTGTTAAAAACGTTCCTCTCTGGCATTCCTGCTTGAGTTTCTCCTCTGTTTTTGCAGCCTAAATTCCCTCTCTGACTTTCTTCCCAGCAATGGTGTGACATGAATTTTTACCCCCCCCCCTACCCCACCTTCTACCATCTCACTGTAATTGCTTATTCCTGGTTTCAGTAGCATTCCATGACCTGCGTTGCGAATCAGTCCAGCAAATGTTCTGCGGAATTAGACAATTTTCTCATTTTGCTGTGTGAAATACAATACACACAATGCATGTATAAATGCAGATTATGAAGTTGAGTGAGTTTCAAAGTTTTGTTGTACTTTATGTGTACGTCTGTTTCGTACAAAGGGTTTATCGTGGTGTGTATGAATTTTAAAATGGAGCAGAAGAAGAAATATGCTATGTCCAGCATAGAAGGACGGAATAATTTATGTTCAACGATCATATTCCGGGCGCAAATTAAACAGACATAGCTGTACTAATATCAAGCCGTTTCCTATTTCAAAGCAAATGTGCGAGTTTTGATTTTACGTGCTGTTGTCTGGGCAGGGGCGTGGCGAGGTTCATTGGGGCAGCTTTTGGGACGGTTCGGGTAGTCAGAGAAAGAAGGGGTGTGTGCTATTGTATGTTACCCCTTGATGAAAAACTACTTTTTTTTTTTATTTCACGGGTGGTTTGAGGGGAGTGGAAAAGGGAGGCAGACAGATCCAGTTTTGGCACTTTGCCGACGTTGCTGGTAACTAAATCCTGGCCCGTTACGCTATAGCATTTTTTACTGTACATTTAGTACCCACATGGCAATAATTCACAGGGTACCTGACCGTACCTGACCGTACCAACTGATCTCCCAACAACTTCACAACAGTTTTTTCCCCATGTTCATCACCTACCATTCCAAAAACCTACTCATTAAAAAAAATTGTCTCACCAAACAACATCAGCTTCTGTCGATGCACGAAAAAAAATTCTCATCACCACCAGCAAAACGAAGTCCTACTAGTCTGACCAGTAAGCCACTGTAGCAAAGCTATAGACCTTACAAGCTACAGTAAACTGTTCCTCGTCAAGGAATGGATTGTAACTGCCGTTCTGTTTTGTATTTACCCAGCTCCCTATTCTCCCTACCCAACACATTACGAGAGCGCGCTGCTGACCGTAGCAAACAAACTCACTGCTGCAGATTCATTCCTCAGCAGCTCACGTTTCTACTGCTAGTCAAGAAACTGAACGTACTTCATTGAACCCGAATGTTCAATTTATATTTTATGTAATAATTACAATATAATAACAATGTACAATTTTATTATTATTTGGTGTAGCTTACTGCTTGTTTCGGCTATCTTTAGCCATCTTCAGGGAGATTATTAGGACAAAGGAATTCTCTTTTTAACGTAGAAACATACGTTAGTCAAAAGTGCATAGTAAATTACAATATCAAAGAGCTAATTTATTAATCAGTATGATATTTATATGAAAGCCGAAATCAGGTAAGAATACAAAGAGAGTTTTTTTTATGTTTTGCTGACCGTGCATCTCAGTGTAATCTTAGCAACTGTCCAACTTAATGCACAAATTCTTGTTTTCTTATAAGTTAAAAGTAAAGTGATCCCGTTACAAGCCCGGTGTGGCCCAGACGGCGGCTACTCTTCCATGACTGCGGCACTAGAAGGGGGTGAGTGGTCAGCAGCACGCCCCGGCCGCACTTTACCTCCGGGAAAGACCCGGTACCCATTTTACAGGAGGCTGGATGTCCCCAGGGCCGGTCTGTACAGGCGGAAAATCTCGTCCCCACCGGGATTCGATCCCTGACCGTCCAGCCCATAGTCAGTCGCTATACCGACTGAACTACCCGGTATATATATGTAATCTAATTCTCACGACATTTCCATGGGCACACACACTTCCCGCGTAATGAAGCACGTGAGAGCCCTCTATTCAAAATGATGCCTTCCGAAACGAACGCTTGTGGACGACCAACGCAGTTAAATGCTTCACCGTAACAAAGGTCAGTGGTAATAAGATAGGAAGAAGAGACGAAATCGAATGTAAGAAAACAGTTTAGTGAAAAAAGAAGCTGAAGGGAAGTGATTTTAATTTAGAATTTCAAGACATATTGTTCTTATATAAAGTAGATTTCCCGACGTCTTCTCGCAACAGCCATTTCTCTATATGACCCATCTCCTTATTACCTTCAGTAGCCCTCGGGCTACAACAAATTTCTTGCCACGCAGCGAGAAGCCTTTCAGTGCCAGCGATGCTAAAATGTACGCACGATAGGTCAAAATGACCCGACAGTTGCCGTTACACGTCAACCAACGTAGAGTAATTCCAGTTCGATGAAAGCGCTCAAAGGGATTTGGATTCGACACAAGTTCTAATCAACCTAACGGATGAGAATTTCCTATCAAATTTAATTTTTTATTTAATAACCTTTCACTTTTAACACTTTGACATGGATTTGTCACAAATGTGACCTACAGGTTTAATTTGTTTTTTTTGTAGGAATGTCAAGATTAATTAAAGTATCAAATGACATTCCTACGACTGATCGACCACCGGCAGGCTATTTTACTTTCGAAACCTTCACAAATGAATTGCGACGCGCTGCTTGCAGTGTGTGGTTTTGTATTACTAACTGCCTTGTCTGCGCATGGTGATTAGTTTATCGTTTAAACGGTCCTCAAGGAAGGAAACACAAGTGAACGTAGGTCGTTATATGCATTATAGATAAAGCGTAATGGTCTTCTAGCAACAAGCACAGATATTTCAGAAACGGGCGAGAATCGAATATTGTGTTTTAGGATTTAATGCGAGTAACGCTCATGGATAAAATTTCACATTTTGGTAATAAGGTTTCTTTTTTTGTTTTAAACTTTGTGTTGTGTCAGTTTCATTCCGTACCAGATACTCATAGTTAAGGGCTATGTACGTGAACGCATCGCTGGGCTGTAACACGGATTGCAGCATCTGCTGTACGCCTCATCTTAAAGACGTCTATCTTCTATTGTAAAGGGTTCTGGTAAAGATAAATTTGTTGCATGCGCTATTAATGAGCTTCTGAACCTCGTACATCGCCTAGTGTTCCTAACATAACGTAATATTTCGGAAAGTTAGAACTGTTTCCTCCTGAAATAATTTTTTTACGCTTCACTGACAGAGCGTCTGTTGGACGGGCCAGAATGGAAAGATGTCGCCGTCGACCTGAGGAAGGATACACATTCGGATTTCAAAACATTGTGTTCTGCTCGGGATATTAGAAGTTCAACAAAGTCTGAAAATCCAGTGGCCGTGTAACATTTTTCCTAACTTCAACATTGTGTTTTTGAACTTTTGAATCTGATTAGTAAATAAAACGTCCTGAAGTAAAGAACAAAATTAGAGTGCTTATAAGACAGAAAAGAAAGATGGAAATTTTACCTAATCCAGGAAATCATTTCATCCTGTTCTGGCAGTGCAAATAATGTTTAGTTATTGGTCTGTGTACGTACGAGGTGGAGTGGACTAGAAACCGGTGAATTAGCATATTTTCCATTTACTGTCACGTATGCTTAATGAATTACGCGATCCTTTGTTTTTAGGCGCAATTCGCAAAATTTCGAAGAGCGATCATTAACTTCTTCATGTCTGTCTGTATGTCTGTCTGCGTGGATAATCTCCGCTCCTGCTAGGCAGACTTACGTAAAACTTTGTATTTGAACTCATTCGAAAACCTACAGCGAAAATTCAAGTTTTATTAGAATTATATGAAGATCTCTTTACATTTAATGATAAAACTTCCCTGAACCCTTCTTACAATAAGTGTTTAATACGAAAGTTGTAGGAAGAATCAAAACACAAATTTTATGTTCAGTAAATTTTTTTTTCCAAAAATGTGGAAAAATATAATAGGGTCAAACCGGCCACAGATGACAATATGGCGCATGCGCATTGCATGCGAGATACCCAAGGCTACGGACACACAATCAGAATATATAGTACTTATTGCTATTTCACTGCAACAATGGTTGCATGCACGTGCTTCAATGTCACGTTTTTATGTACATTGCCTTTCCTGTTTTAATTTTGCTTCGTCACTTTTGAGAAAAAGTACAGCCTTTGCTGACAGAACGTTCTCTGCAATATTGTGATTTTACTTATGTTCCTTTGTATTATTTTAAATTTACTGTACCACAAATGCACTTACCTAATCAACGTTCTCAACTCTTCGTTATTTCACGAATTACAGGTATCGTGTAATTTTTTATACTAAAAATCCATTATGGCAGTGAAATAAATTTATGTATGCCATATATAATGTGCTGTTTCTTTGAATTGGTTTAAAAGTAGGCGTATATTACGTCAGTTATTAGGTCTTATCGATACAAGTAAAAACATTTTATGTTTATGGTCCCGTGCATCGCTGATCTATATTAATAATTGTCCAACGAGATGCAACACAAAGCAGTCTATTTATTATTCTGCAAGTTCATTCTACATGTTTCAGGTGTCAACCACACCCATCATTAGGAGTACACAAAACTGTAACTACAGCCTCCGGTACTGCAACTACCTCCCTCCAACATGGCCAAGTTGGCCAAGTTGGCCACGTTGGAGGGAGGTAGCTGCACACAAAAAATATGACCAATATTGGAGGCTGTAGTTACAGTTTTGTGTACTCCTGATGATGGGTTTGGTTGACGCCCGAAACATGTAGAGTGAACTTACAGAATAATAAATAGACTGCTTTGTGTTATATCTCGTTGGGCAATTATTAATAAAGTAAAAAACTGTCAACAAGAAATTACGTAACAAGTGGGTGACATGTACAATTACACAAAAGTTTAGTGTGTAAAAATCAAGGAATTAAGTCACTTAAGGCACGTTTGTGTTCCTTGGAAAGTAAAGGTGAGATTTTTCCTATCCAGACTGTGAAGGCACATGGAGGGGAGATTATAGATATCCCTCATCTCTTTTTTTAACCTTGGCACTAAATGGAGGTGAATGGTCATCTTCAAGTCCCGTCTCCTATATCACTGGCACAAAACTCCGTTCCCGATAGAATAGGAAGCATTTCGCAGTCGCACAGACTGTCTATACTTTCAGCAGAATTGAGGAAACTTTGTCCCTTCTATGCTTCAAACCTCGGATTTTCCACCCGATATGCCTAGTCTCTATTCTGACTTTGCTATCCAGGCTGTAAAATTAAAATTAATCTCAGGTGACTGAATTAATCTGGCTTAAGATAAGTTCCACTTTTGAAAATTAACGAATGTGGCAAAGAAATGTTTGTTTGCCATTTAGCCGTGTGTTTGTTCCTTGCATTGTGCAGATGTTCGTGTGTGTGTGTGTGTGTGGTGGGGGGGGGGGTAGTTTAGGAGGGGAGACATTTTACCTCACACTGTTAATCATGGAAATAACAGTAGACGGAATTGAAATTCTGTTCGGAGCAGAAGCTTAAAAAGTGGAAATACACATTCACTCCAACCTGCTGTGCATGGCGCGGTATTAAAGAACTGCCGGAACATCGCCTCACCTTACGTAACGCGAAAGTTGTTCACGTCCGCGTTTTGAAGTTCATGAAAAACGAAATTAATTTCTGGCTGAACAAAGTTAGTTTTTATAGCGCGATTAGTTATGCAAGGAAATAATATATCTTCAATAAATAAATTTAAAATCCAGTAACTTTTTCAAAATTCGGAGAACACACGTGGAAAATGTATTTACTGCATTTCTTTACAGTAACATCTCTTGTTCAATTCGATTGATAAAATTTCTTTTTTCTGTGACGCGAAAACTCAAATATGGCGTAGGACTCCTTATTGTTGTGGACCCTAGACTACACTAAGTTATATATACACACACACACACACACACAAACACACAACACAAACACACAACACAAACACACACACAACACAAACACAAACACACACACACACACACGCACAAACACACAACAAAAACACACACAAACACACAACACAAACACAAACACACACAAACACAAGCACACACACAAGCACACACACAAACACGCGCGCGCACACACACACACACACAAACACACAACACAAACACACATACAAACACAAACACACAACACAAACACACAACAAAACACACAAACATAAAAACACAAACACACAACACAAACACACACACAAGCGCACACACACACAAACACACACACACGCACAAACACACAACACAAACACACACACAAACACAAACACACAAACACAAACACACACACAAACACACACACAAACACACACACACAAACACACACACAAACACACACACTAACACACAAAAACACACAAACACAAACACACAAACACAGACACCCAAACACACACACACACAAACACACATACAAACACACACGCACTTACATACACACACAAACACATACACACACGCACATACATACACACACAAACACACAAACACAAACACACACGCACATACATACACACACAAACACATACACACAAACACAAACACACACGCACATACATAAACACACAAACACAAACACACACACACACACACCCACGCACACTATACACACCCAGTAGGACTCCCCTGAAGGATTGACCAGCTTGTCGCAAAGGTCACTCCACACACAGCACACAACAAACATAACACACAGATATTCACTCCCTCTGTGGGATTCGAAACCGCAATCCCAGCAGTCGAACTGCCGAAGACCTACGCCTTAGACCGCGCGCCACATTAGATGGATTATGTCTGTGCAATAAAGAGAGAACTTATGGTAAATGAATAATAAATCCTTTCTTAAATATTTTCCATTCAACATTGGGAAGAAAAGCTAATTTTGAAATGTTCCATAAGACTTTACATCAGGGATGATACTTACGGAGCACTGGTCTGAGAGTTCCAAGGGTGACCTTTTGGTATTTAGAACTTAAAAATATGCCCTTCCTCAGCGTGTTAGTTAATGGTTGGGATTGTAAAGGTCATTTTCGGTCTATGGGTAAAGAAAGTTGTGGAAAGCTACCCTGCTCAGATTATGCAGCGTCTTTGGACACAGTTCGCCAGCAGATCCTTCAGTAATTCAGTATGCGACGTAAAACGTCTTTCTGTTTTCTTTTTCATATATTTGCTTCAGTTACTAATTTCAGCAGAAAGAAATGAGCGATCAAGTTGAGGTCGAAACAGAACAGTCGGACATGATATATTTAGAGCCTGCCCTTTAAAATATGTCGACGTTTTTGGAGTATCGATAATGGTTGTAGGTTTAAATGTCTGGTTGAAATTGGAGATATATTAGAGTGTTGTTTACAACACTTGCATTTTAGCGTCTGTCTGGGAATTATCCAAGAACTTAGGAGTCAGTAGACTAGAACACTTGTTGGCGCAGTTGACTGAGGCACTGCGCTGCAAGCCGGAACTTCGCGGGATCATTAGACTTATTCATTGACATGATCCTTCCGACTGTACTATGCTCCTGGTGTTGACTCAGGCTCTAACAGAAATTAATACGAGAAATATCTTCTGGAGTAAAGGTGGCCGGTGCGTAGGACTGACAACCTTACCACCTTAATGTGCTGATTGTCTCGAAATCTGGGAGCTCAACTTCGTGGAAACCTCTGGGCCCTTAAGAGGCGTGTAGAGGGATTGCTTTACCTTTACCTATGCATGGAAGCTGGGGACAATAATCGAGCAAATGTTCCATCAGTGTCTCGTCCTGCTTGCGTTTACCAACTTGTTCTGTATAATCCTACGTAAATAACCACACAATCCTAAAATTCCATACGAACGGACCCACAAAGCTTATTACGCATTAAAGGCTGTGTAATATGAATGTTAATAAATATATCATATGCTAGTATGATGCATGTAATTAAATATCACATATATTGAGGCGATTTAAACAATTTATCTGCCTGGCCTGTACTAAAAACAGCACTCATCTTTGTTCTGATATGAAGCTAATTTCATGGGGAATCTGTTGCTGTATTCGCTCCAACGAAAATAAAGAACAGATATGTGTGTAGCTGTTGGACTATAATTCGTTCGATTGATAGCTGGATTAAGGCAGTGGAAAAAAATGAAGTAACCTAAATGTAGTAGAGTTTCTTGAATTTGCTTCATCTGCTACAACCACGGTGCCTTTAGTTTTCTTCTTTACTGTTACAACTCTTGAATTTATGGTTTAATATAATTCTGCAAAACAGCGATCCATCATTGAACCAATATGCCTGGAAGTTTCTGCCATTGATCAGAGGAATATCGAATCGCTCCTTCTTTGTTCCTTTCTTTTGTTTTCTTCTATTTCCGTTCCTACTTGTTTATTTTTACTTTCTTTCTGTCGATGTTTTAACCCTTAAGCAATGTTCGAGAGCAAGTTTCACCTTTGACGCCTTACTTCAAAAGATGAGAAATCTTTGGTGTCTTAGAATCACAACATTCTATATGTAACGGCTTTTTTCTTCTTTTGACTGCGGTTCGAGGGTAAACATGTGGAAATGTGTTAGTTCCCCTTCAGAATTAGACGTAGATCTAACGAGTTAACACAGTGGATTTTGTGACGTGAATCCAAATTTTCTTAGATCGAGAACCTGTCTCTGTCATTCCTGCAACATACGGTGAGATTTGCTTCATTATCCGTCATATATAAAAATATGTAAAAGTTACTAGTTCGTTGGATCGTAGTTAACAGTACTGATTTTGCCCATTTTCTGTCCCACATTTTATATAGGAATTGCGATATTCTTTGTCCATTGTCTGATGTGTATTTGGTGCAGCTACAAAGTTGGCTGTGTATTCCGATTTTCTGAGGGAGATCAAGGTTTTATATGTCGATAATGTATTTAATAATACTCATTATTTAGTAAATATGTTTCATTGTAAATTACGTATTGCCTGAGGTATATTTGGTACGAAAATTTACGTTGGAAGCTTTCTATTGTCGGAAATTATTTGATAAAAATTTTATATTTAATATTGTGTTCTTTATTTGTAGTCATTGAATAAGAAATTGGCCTATATGACTTTAGTCAGTATGGAAAGTAAGCCTTTATATATATATATATATATGTGTGTGTGTGTGTGTGTGTGTGTGTGTATAATGGGCCGGGTAGCTCAGTCGGTATAGCCACTGACTACGGGCTGGACGGTCCGGGATCGAATCCCAGTGAGGACGAGATTTTCCGCCCGTCCAGACCGGCCCTGGGGCCCACCCAGCCTCCTGTACAATGGGTAACTGGTCTTTTCCGGGAGTAAAGTGCGGCCGGGGCGTGCTGCTGACCACTCACCCCTTCTAGTGCCGCGATCGTGGAAGAGTAGAGCTATACCTCTACCCACCCTCTGGGCCACACCAGGCCTGTAACGGGAAAACTTTACCTTTTTTTATATATATGCATATATTTCTGCAGATTCCACTACCTGATGAATTTTTAGATTGCAAATTGTTTTGAACATTGTTCAAGTAGGCCTAACCTGAAGTTGGAACAAACACGTTCCTCGGAATTTTTGTTGTCAAACCTCAGAGTTGGGGGCTGATATTTAATTTCAATTAATTTTGAGTACGGTTAAAAATAAAAGCCGTTTTCTTGGCGGCTTTTTGAGGCGACTGCATTTCATGCTGTGAAGCTCCAAAATTGATTGACCGCTCCTGACGTGCAAATTTAAAGTGATTGAAAAGTAAATTGGATTTTGAAATACCAAATGCCAAGCTTTGTGTGTGTGTGTGTGTGTGTGTGTGTGTGTGTGTGTGTGTGTGTGGGTGTGTGTGTGTGTGGGTGCGCGTCTTTCTTACTCACTGATTAAACTCGCTCTCACGCAACAGAGAGGACAGGAAATGGAAGACGTCGCTACCAATAACAAGGGGGTCTCAAAGCAAAATGAATACTTTCTTCTTCTACTGCCTTCGCCTGCCACTTATTGCAGATTCACCCGCCGTATGATAAACAGAACAGAATATGGGCAGACAGCTGGTGACTTGAAACCGCGATGAAATGACAACCGCCTCATGAGTTTGTTCTGGTAATAACGAAATGTGAATATGACAGTCCTGTCACTCTTGATTTAACCTCACGTAGATGGTCTGAAAATGTTTTGGGGGAGGAAACTGAATATTGACTCACATTACACACTGACACGATGTGTACATCAAAATATCACTGTTGAGCATTTTGTACGTGCAGACTTGAACCAACGAACCGTACACCGAATTTACCTGTCTATTCTAATGGAATGACGGTTTATTCAAATATTAACCACTCACATCTCTAGCTAATGCCTTATATTCTCATTAGATTACAGTAAACGTATTTATAGGGCTGGTATTTCTCTCAAAATTTATATCCAAATTGCCCTTGACCGTAAGTATGAAAGTAAGGTATACATTCTCAGTGACATTGAGAGACCTCAGGACAGGAGCGAACAGAATTTACAATATTGAAACGGATAATTGCGTTGGCAGCTTATTCCAGTGACCGTGCAGTTTAGGGCGTGTGTCTCCGGCCGCTCGATTGCTGGGATTGCGGTTTCGAATCCCACCTGGGGCATGGATGTCTGTGTCTTGTGAGTATTGTTTGTTGTCAGGTGGAGATATCTGTATCGGGTTGGTAACTCGATCAGAGGAGTCCTAGCAAGTGTGGTCGTGAAACCTCGATAATGCGGAAACCCTGGTCCGCTACGGGCTGTTGCGTCATGGATAAAAAGATCCGTTGGCAAGATGTTGGCTGAATTTATCTGTCTTGGATGAAAACCTGTAAAACACTCTTGTAAAGTCGGAAGTACAGTTTCTGGAATTCCGTAAAAGGTGGGGAATATATAGACGAACTGCCGCGCTGTTATTTTCTCAGACTGTGTTTTTGTAGTTAGTCCTCAGACCTGTAAATAAATTACATATAATTAGGGAGAAGAACTCTTGAGAAGCTACAAAAAATCGCTTTCAGCTAGATGCTTAAGAATAGATAATCAAGCTCTTTCTTGTGTAGGAGGCCTGAGAATTGATGGCAGTAGGAGAGCGCCTACCAGTTACGTGAGTTGTTGAGTCCGGCTACTTCAGACACTACAGATCTAATTATGTGACGAAGTCCTTGCGCAATGGGGTGTTATTTCCCTTTACCCTGTGTCGAATTTTCAGAGGTTTTTCTCCATGTTCGTGTGAACATTTCGGAATATTTCTACACACACGTAGCGCGTTTATTCCCTTATTTATTTGTATTTTAATCTTATGATGCTCTTCTCTCGACTTTTCAGTCCCCCCCATTATTAACTTCTTACTAAACAAGTGACTGTGATGTAATATTAAATAATGTACGTCAGCACAATCACTTTATTACTCAAGGTAATTATAAGGCTACATGTTTCGACTATAGATTAGTCATCCTCAGGCCTATTTTGTCAATTGTGTCACAAGATGCTACGCACACAAAATAGGCCTGAGGATGACTAATCTATAGTCGAAACATGTAGCCTTATAATTACATTTAGTAATAAAGTGATCGTGCTGACGTGCACTATATAATGTTACATTACGTTACAAGCACATCGTGATGCTTCCATACAAAAAAGAGACTGAGAATACGAGGAAATTTCAAACAACGCGACGATCTTTCGGAGGTCGGGAAGAACTAGACAGAGATGTTCTTTCAGATTTTCAGCCTTCACAGTGCCATGTTACAGTATACTGTGTAGAAACGTAATTATTATGAAACGAATAAATGAATGATTTTTTGTTTCGTTCCTCAGTTGGCTTCACAAGCATTTGGCACAACTGCAGTACTGCTTGTATCTTTTTTTTTTTAATTTCTTTCATTTTAATTTGTACTTTGCAGAACAACAAAATGAGCGATTTATCCGGCGGCCCGCTGACTACGTTTGCGAACTCATGTTCTACATACATTGTTCGAAATATATTAAAAATTTGTAAATTTGTGCTGAAAGTTGCAGGCATGTTTTGTAAAATCACACAACGTTGCTAAAGGCTATGCAGTTTTCATACACATGATTTTTTTTTTAATTCTTTAGAATATAAATAACAGACCTTCCAGTTTCTTAAGTAAGACTCAGCTTCGTGGAATAAGTGAGGTTTTCCTGTGTCAGTAATTTTTTTTCACAATAATCCATAATGAAATATATAAGATATCAAGAAAAATTAAAAGAATTGACTTGGGTATGCAGTACTAAGTATAAGAACAAGAGGAATAAAAAAAACGCAAGTTCTAATATGTTGTATTTTTCTTCTTTTTGTCTGATAGCTATCTGTACTGTTGTTCTCTTGCAGTGCGCGCGGCCCAGAAGGAATCCACTGGGAATACGCTCGAATTTTCTGGGTTGCGTTCTGGCCCTTATTTTGACAAGGGTGCCTCTAAAAACGTGACAGCTCTGCTGGGGAAGACAGCCTATCTTAACTGCCGAGTCAAGAACCTGGGGAATAAAACGGTGAGTATTAATAATGAATTAATCATATTTATTTATCGGTTACACAAGATAAGTAGCTGCACGTACGTGTCTTCGACAGCAGACTTTCCTTTTAGTACATTCATTGGTAATTATGAAGTTTATGGAAATTTCCATTAGAACTTGAGATTTCATCGAAAACGGTTGATACATCAATCAATCCATAAAATAAAACAAACAAAATGACTAATGTTGAAATGATAACTGTATTTTGTAGACAGGACTTGTCATAACTCTGACAATTTTAGGTCTATCTTGGATCATCCTCAAGGAGTTGTTAAACATAATTAAAGTATATATTAAAACATAGATGGTTTATTAAACACATTAAAATTTGGACATAAAATTTATGCAGATATTGTAAAATTAGTTTATTGCAGTGTGTAAAACTGGCCCACAAGGTGTGTAATTCGTAAGTTTATAGATTTTTACAAAGGTTCGTATCAAGAGGGCTGTGAAGGTTTTGTTTTGGTAGCCGACATGGCTAGTATTCCAATGTCGCGGATTTAACAACATTTATCACTCGATATACTTGGAAGTTTCATTGAATATCCATCTTATAAGATCTCATAATGTCACAAGAAAGCGGTCGTGGGCTATGAGAATGCTATTTCTCTGTTTAATCTGGAGGTAAAATCATCTGCGAATCCTCTATCAGATTAGCAACTTTGAGTTACATATCTGATGCGAACGCCGAAGTATGTTTCCAGGAGAATCCGCGTTTGATGTATTGAGGTCACAGCGGGACTCTGGCATGTTTTTGTCCGGGTATTTCGTTTATTTTCCGTAAACTATTTTCATTTGGTGTTGCACATTGTATACCTGCTGTTACTTTCTGTAGGCAACTGGCATTACATCATATCTACAGTAAGAGCGATACTTTACTTAGTTACAACAATATATATGGACTCTTCTTAACACGGTCGCTGCTCCCTGTTCACAGTAAGATAATATTTGAGCTTGAATTATGTATACAGCTGCTTGCGTTGTGAGAAATGCTGACTTAACGTCTGCTGCTAGGTCTAGTAATTAGTTATATACATGCCAGTTATTGAAATTTAGGAACCGAAAATTTGTAATTTGATAAAATGGTATTAAATATTTCGTTCTGATTTCCCAAAATCCTTTCACATCACACGTATAGGTCATTTTATATATTACGGATTTCTCTAAGTGGTTGAATTTAAGAATATCTTTTTTTTAATACATTTTTGAAGGATTCGGTGTTTCCTTTTTATAGTGGCGACATCTTGACGTTTCTATGGTTTTCGGTTGACTACTTTGCAGCTTAAAATGTTATTTGTTTTAGTGCAAACTAAATTATTCATTGATTGATCGTCGATTTATTGTTACAGGAGAGAATCTAGTTATTAATTTTTTTTAAAAATGAGACCCTTCCATGCGAATATTTTGAAGCACATTTATGTAGGGAAAGAAAGTGCTGAATAATTCATTATTATTTTGAAACTCAAACATCATTACATATATATGAACATGAATAATTGTAGAAATTGGCTATACCAAGCAGCGAGACAGAATTTTCGTATCGATTTCTAGGCAGAGTACGTAAGTGTGGTCTGTATAAAACGTATGTCTTAATATAGCATTTGTTGCGTTATTGTAAAGGCAATTTCTTTGAAGGTCTCTGTAAATCGGTGCTTTGTATTAGGTACAATTTATGTTGGAAGGAATATCACTGTTGTATTGAAAAACTCAGATCTAGCTCTTACGAAGTGCGTGGCGCAATATCGCATATATGAAAGCACTTCTTGTGTTCCGACAATTCTTCTCCTTTTGTGGATATTGAATTCTACTGTATGTTTTGTTGCTGTTGCAGCAAACAAGAATTTGTTGGCTTCCTATCTCGTAGAGACGATGTGTTATCTTTCTTTTCATTTTAGTCGAAAATATGACATAGCCACCTTGATACCGAACAATAACACTCTCCATGCCTAGGGATATACAGCCAGATGAGAGGAACAATAAAAACAGTAGAGCTAGGCTGATATATGTCATATTTTATGTTACCATCTTAAATCTTTGGAGGTATAATTGTAATAAGGAGAAGCAGTTAATGATTATTAAATCACATAATATTACGAAACCACTTAATGTTACACCATCACTTTACGTTCCACAATCACTTTTGAAATCACTTAATATTACATCATCACTTAATGTTACACCATCACTTTATGTTACACCGTCAATTGACGTTACATCACTTCATGTTACACCATCACTTAATGTCACAGTCACTTGATGTTACACTTTCAGTTAATGTTACATCATCACTTAATGTTACACCATCACTTGATGTTACACCGTCAATTGACGTTACAACATCACTTAATGTTATACCATCACTTGATGTTACACAGTCAATTGACGTTACATCACTTAATGTTACACCATCACTTAATGTCACACACACCTTATGTTACACTTTCAGTTAATGTTACCTCATCACTTAACATTTTTATGCTTTTTACACCGTCCGTTGTAATATAATCGTATAATATAAACCAACGAATTGTACCTTTGCTAAATATACATTTTAATTTTTATAATATCTCTACATATTTCGACCGGAGGGTTCATTTTCAGGAAGACAATTGTACGTATTGGTATGGTATAATTTGTATACATGCCAACGGTATAAGCAGTCATACCGTTGGCATGTAAATAAATTATACCATAACCATACGTACAACCGTCTTCCTGAATATGAATCCTCAGGTTCGAAACATGTAGAAGGTATCGTAAAAACTAAAATATTAGTTTAAAAGGTGCACTTTGTAGGATTATACTATACGGCCCTCATTTAACTTTACACCATTACTTAATCACAGTCACTTGATGTTACACAATAACTTAACGTTATATCAGCACTTCATGTCACACAGTCACTAGATGTTACGCAGTCACTTAAAGTTATATCAACACTTCATATCACACAATCACTTGATATTACACAGTCACTTAACGTTATATCAACACTTCATGCCACACAATCACATGATGTTACTCAATCATTTAACGTTATACCAGCACTTCATGTCACGCAGTCACTTGATGTTACGCAGTCACTTAACGTTATATCAACACTTCATGTCACATAATCACTTGATGTTACACAATCATATTACGTTACCCCATCACTTAATATTACACCATCACTTAATGTGACAGAGTACCTTGAAGTTACACATTCACTTGACGTTACACCTTAAGATAATGTTACACCACCACTTACCTCATCTAGCAGGTCCTTCAGAAGCTAGATATGCCCAGTCTTTGTAGATATTCTCCGACAATTTTTAAATTTGAATTCTATTTTATAACCACAATAACAAGTAGCAAAATGCAGTCGCTGAACCTTCCGTTATGAATTTTTCCAACTTTTTGTCACTCAGTACTTGCTGTAACTTAAGCCCGAATGTATACCATAGTACCCTGGCCTATAGAACGGTTAAAGGATATTCTTCCTTAGGGCCAGAATCCCGATTCATGTAACAATCGTTGCACATATAATTAGAGATTATTTTAAATCAGTTTTTTAATTACGTAATATTTGCACAATAATTTTCAGAAATTTACACTTTTGTTTTTTCCCCAAACAAGCGTCTTAATACCATCTGAATGTTAAATTCACAAACAATATTATTTTTATGATCTTTCTATCGTGTAAATGAACGTCTTTGCTACCCTTGTAGTAAACTTGTGAATGAAGTTACTGCGGTAATCCTAACCCAATAAATCTAACTAAACTAAACTCCGTGGCCTTAGTCCGCATGCGGACTATACCGACAGAGCGGCTGCCGCCGGTCGGCGAAGTTAGTACCAACTTTTGCGGATACAGGGGTGTCACGTGGTCAGCGCAACGGGTCCCCACAGCCGTTAATCTCTGTTTTCTATACCTGGAGCCGCTACTTTTTTCATTCAAGTAGCTCCTCAATTGACCTCACGAGGCTCACGAGGCT
>Ga0131853_10005658_pt1 | contig 22557 bp, 23 predicted proteins | sample TergutLab28metaG_FD_92764 | JGI IMG/M metagenome (GOLD analysis project Ga0131853, IMG submission 92764) | Labiotermes labralis P1 segment gut microbial communities from Petit-Saut dam, French Guiana - Lab288 P1 (version 2) (version 2) | ecosystem: Host-associated > Arthropoda: Insects >...
AGCCGACCACATCATCGCCACGCCCACCCTCGTGCTCCCGTTGACGGACTGAGGCCCCATGGAGTCCCCGCGCCCCGACGCCGTCCCGGACGTCGCCGAACTCGCCGCCTCGCTGCGGGCCGACGCCGGTGACCTGGAGGTCTACGCCCGCGTCCTGACCGGCGCGCTCGCCGACGCGCTGCCCGCAGGCGTCGTCGAGATCGAGCGGAAGCGCTCCCTGGCCGACCGGGTCGCGGGCCGCGACGGCGCCGCCGCGGTCGTCCGGATCAACTTCGACGACGCGAGCTTCGAGCTCGCACAGGGCCCGCACCAGCCCCAGGCCCGGGTCAACATCCGCAGCGGGGGAGTGGTCATCTCGCGGCGTACGGTCACGATCACGGCGTGGGCGGAGCAGCTGGCCGCACGGCTCGCGGCGCTGGCGTCGGAGTCGCAGGAGGCACGGGCGGCGCTGGCCCGCCTGCTCGGCCTGTGACGGCGTGAGAAGAGGGGTTCTGCGCCTCGCCGGATGGGGGTACCGTCGAGTCACGGAGAGCTCAGGGGGCCGCTATGGCACAGCACCACTCGACGCCGGACATCGTCCCGTTGCTCGGTCGCGGACGGCACCGCACGATGCGCAAGGGCGCCTGTTTCATGGAGATGGCGTCCTACCTCGCGGGCGAGAAGTGGTCCGACCATCCGCGATGTACCCACCCGCTCCTCGCCGAGCTGGCGCGCGACGTCAACGACGCCGTCTCGGACACCGCTCGGCAGCGGCTCGCCCCGATGATCCCCGACGTGGTCGGCCTCACGCCGGCCGACCCGCGCGCCGACGCCTGGCTGGCGCGCCTGTGCACCCTCGCGGCGCTGCCGGCCAGCCCGCTGGCGACGCAGCGGGTCGCGGCGGTCGGTCTCCTGCGGTGCGAGTCGGTGCTGGCGCAGCTGGAGTCGCGGCCGCGCGGTGATCTCTCACCCACGGCCCAGGCGGCTCTGGCGACCGTGCCGGACGCCGCCGCGTGGGCGCGGCTCTTCGTGCGCGACGTCGGCATTCCGGCAGGTCGACACGGAGAGCGCAGCTTCGGCAGACAGACGGGCACGGTCATCGTGCGGGCCTGCGTCCGCGGCATCGCTCAGTCGACCGGTGGTGACCCGGAGACGCTGCTCCTCGACCTCTTGGCGCAAGGCATCGACCTGTGTCGCCACGCCGACGACCGGACGACAGGGGATTGGACGCCGCACGACTGGACGCCGCACGACCGGACGGCAGACGACCAAACGGGGCGGCCCGGGCCGGTGGCGCCTAGCACAGGATGATGAGGGGTAAAGGAGTCTTGCGATTCCGCGGACAAGAGCCGGACGTTGTCTATAGGATCCGTCCGGCTCGTCGTATATCCGTGCGATATCGGTGAGCTGCTGTTCGGATCCCCCCGCCATCCACACGCCAGCGCGTCGACGCTCGACTCGCGTGCGCCGACGAGAGGTTGAACCCCCCATGCTTCCTCGCACCCTGCCCCTTCGGACGGCTGTGCCCACGCTGCTCATCGCGGCGCTCGGGCTGGGCGTTGCCCCCGCAGCGCTGGCGATGCCCGCGGCGCCCGCTCCTGCCGCTCCTGCCACGGCCATCGCGACCACGCCGGTCGGCACGGGCGCCACGGGCGCCACTCGCGAGGTCCTGGTCACGGGGGCACGTGCCGCCATCAGCCAGGCGGAGTCGCTGGTCGCCCATGGCACCGGCTACGTCCCCCTCCCCGTCGCGGGTGGCTTCGCGGCCTCGGTGACCGGCCAGCAGCGCGCTCAGCTCGTCGCGCTCGGCCTGCACGTCTCGAGCGACACCGCCGTGAAGGTGAGCGACGCCGACTGGGGCGCCGGCAGCCACGACGCGTCCGCGGTCTACCCGCAGGTCGACGGCGCCACCGCCGCGTGGGCCCGCGGCATCACCGGCAGCGGCGTCTCCGTCGCGGTCGTCGACACCGGCATCGACAACACCGGCGACCTGGCCGGCAAGGTGATCGACGGCTACGACTTCTCCGGCGAGGGCAGCTACACCACCGACAGCTTCGGGCACGGCACCTTCGTGGCCGGCATGATCGCCGGCTCCGGGGCTGCCTCCAACGGCGCCATCAAGGGTGTCGCTCCCGGCGTGAACCTCGTCTCGCTCAAGGTCGCCGGCGCCGACGGCTCCAGTGACGTCGTCCGCGTGATCGCGGCGATCCAGTGGGCGGTCAGCCACGCCGCGGTCGACCACATCCGGGTGCTCAACCTCTCGCTCGGGACCGACTCCACCCAGAGCTGGCGCATCGACCCGCTGGACGCGGCCGTCGAGGGCGCCTGGCGCGCCGGCCTCGTCGTCACGGTCGCCGCCGGCAACGGCGGCGCGGGAGCGATCTCGAAGCCCGCCGACGACCCGTACGTCATCACCGTCGGCGCCACCGACGACGCCACCACGCCGGCGATGAGCGACGACGCGGTCGCGCCGTTCTCCGCGACCGGCCCGACGGCCGCGGGCATCGCCAAGCCCGACCTGGTCGCGCCCGGCACGCACGTCGTCTCGACCCGCGCTCCTGGCTCCACGGTCGACACCACCTACCCGTCCGCCCGCATCGACCCGATCTACTTCCGCGGGTCCGGCACCTCCTTCTCCGCACCTCAGGTCGCAGGCGCTGCCGCGCTGCTGCTGCAGCAGCGTCCGAGCCTGACCAACAACCAGGTCAAGGCCATGCTGACCGGTACGGCGGACCCGCTGTCCGGCGTACCGGCCACGGCGCAGGGTGCGGGCGAACTGGACATCCGGTCCCTGCTCAACGCGCCGGCCGCGACCGGTGCGAACGCCGGCCTCGCCTCCTCCGACGGCTCGGGCTCGCCGCTGGCCAGCGAGGGCACCCTCGCCACGGACGGCAAGCCGCAGGGCAGCGACAACACCGCGTGGAACTCGCTGGAGTGGAATTCGCTGGAGTGGAACTCCCTGGAGTGGAACTCCCTGGAGTGGAACTCGCTCGAGTGGAACTCCCTGGAGTGGAATTCGCTGGAATGGAACTCCGTGGGTTGGGCGTCGATGACGTTCTGGTCGACCGAGTGGAACTGACCCAGCTCGTCGAACTGGCCCGCCCGACGCTGTCGGGCGGGCCGGTCCCTTCTCTCTCGGACTTGACAGGATGACTGCGGAAACGACCACCGCCGTGGAGGCGGGCAGCACGCCCCGGCAGCCGTGGGTCCTGCCCGGCTGGGGAATCGCCGTCGTCTGCGTTCTGGTGGCACTGGCCGCGGCGGCGGCCACGGTGGCCGCAGGCGTGAACGACGGCTGGCGGGCGCTCGCGCACCCGGTGCCCTTCGTGGTCCTGGGCCTTCTGCTCGTGTACACCCACGTCCGACCGACCCGGCTCGTCCACCGGCTCGGCAGCGTCGACTCCGACTATCTGGACGAGGCCGTCTTCGTGCCGATGGTCCTGATGCTCACCTCCACAGAGGTCGCACTGGCCACCGCGGTCGCGTCGCTGGCCAGCAACCTGATCGCCCGGCGCGCACCGGTCAAGGTGGTCTTCAACGTCGGCCAGTCGGTGCTCGCCTCGCTCGCGGGCTACGCCGTGGCCCGGGCCGGTGGTGCGGGCAGCGGTCATCCGATCACGGCCCTGGCGCTCGCCGCCAGCTGCGCCGGCGGCCTGGTCTTCACCGCGAGCACATCGCTCGCCGTCGCGGGGATCGTCCGGCTCGCCGTCGGGCACCCATGGCTCCGCGGCGTCTGGGAGCAATGGCGGGCGCGCGGAGTCGGCTCCGCTGGTGCGCTGCTGCTCGGCGTGATCGCCGGGGTCGCCGTACACGACCACCCGATCACGGCGTTGCCGGCGATCGCGCTGGCATGGACCGTCGAGCAGGCCTACGCAGCCGTCCTCGTCCAGCGTCAGGCCCGGCTCGCCGCCGAGGATCTCCAGCGAGCGGTCGTCGCGGTCCGGAACTCAGGCGAGCCCGAGCGCGTGCGCCAGCAGCTGGTCGACGAGGCCGGCACCGTCCTCCACGCGCGACGGTCCGCGCTCGTCGACCCCGCCAGCCAGGCGCCGCACGGCGCTCTGCGCGTGCCCATCGACGACGCGACGGCGCTGGAGGTGGCCGACCGGATCGGAGCCGGCTCCTGGCTCGAGAGCGAGCGACACGCCCTGAGCACGCTGGCCACCGTCGGCGGCGCCGCGCTGCGCAACGCCCGCCTGCTGGCCCACCTCACCGCGATCACCGACGGGCAGACCGAGGGCGTGCTCGCCATCGACGCCCTCGGGATGGTCACCTTCGCCAACCCAGCCGCCCGGCGTCTGCTCGCCCAGCCGGATCTGGTCGGTCGGCCGGCGAGCCACGCGCTGACCATCGAGCGCAGCGTCGGCCCCCTCGATCTCGCGGCGCTGGCGGGGAACCACAGCGGCATGCGCGACGACGACGCGCTGCTGCTGGCCGGCGACAAGCGGGTGCCGATCGCCTTCACCGCGGCCGGACTCCCGGCGCCGCAGACCGGCGTGGTGGTCGTGCTGCACGACATCACCGAGCGCAAGGCCCTCGAGGACCGGCTGACCTACCTCGCCTTCCACGATCCGCTGACCGATCTGCCGAACCGGCGGCTCTTCGAGGACCGCCTCGACCACGCCCTGATCCGGGCGAAGCGGCATCACCTGCGCCATGCGCTGCTCATGATCGATCTGGACCGCTTCAAGCTGGTCAACGACTCGCTCGGCCATCCGGCGGGCGATGACCTCCTCGTCGACGTCGCCGCGCTCCTCCGTGCCAGCGTGCGCCCGGAGGACACCTGCGCGCGGCTCGGCGGTGACGAGTTCGGCGTCCTCATCGAGGACGTCAGCGACGCCGAACAGGCGGTCGCCGTCGCCGAGGGGATCCTGGCCGGGCTCGCCCGCGGATTCGCGGTCGACGGGCACGAGGTCTTCGTCAGTGCCTCGATCGGCATCGCCACCTCCGACCAGGCGCCGTCTCGCGAAACGCTGGTCGCGGCAGCCGACGCCGCGGCGTACGAGGCGAAGGCGGCCGGCAAGAGCCGCTATCGCGTGTTCGCACTGCACTCGACCGAGGACCCCCGCGCGCGCCTGGAGCTGGAGGCCTCGCTGCGACGCGCCCTCGATCACGAGGAGCTGGAGGTCTACTACCAGCCGCTCGCCGAGACCGGTAGCGGCACGATCATCGGGGCCGAGGCGCTGGTGCGGTGGAACACCGAGGACGGCGTCGTCCTTCCGCACCAGTTCATCCCGCTCGCCGAGGAGACCGGCCTGGTGGTGCCGCTCGGTGCCTGGGTGCTCGAGGCGGCCTGCCGGCAGGGGCAGGCGTGGAACGCGGCCAATCCCGCGCGGCCGCTCAAGATCAGCGTCAACCTCTCCGCACAGCAGCTCAGCCGGCCGACGATCCTGACCGACATCGCCGAGATCCTCGACCGCACCGGACTGCCGCCCTCCCAGCTCTGCCTGGAGATCACGGAGACCGTGATCATGAGCGATGCCGAGTCCTCGACCGCCACCCTGGCCGCCCTGAAGAAGCTGGGCATCCAGGTGGCCATCGACGACTTCGGCACCGGGTACTCGTCGCTCTCCTACCTCAAGCGCTTCCCCGTCGACATCGTGAAGATCGACCGGGCGTTCACCTCCGGTCTCGGCGAGAACGCCGTCGACTCCGAGATCGTCGCCGCCGTGGTCCGGCTCGCGGCCGCGTGCGGCATCGCCGTCGTCGCCGAGGGCGTCGAGACGCCGGCGCAGCGCCAGGCACTCGCCGCTCTCGGTTGCCCGCTGATCCAGGGCTACCTCATCGACCGGCCGCTGACGGCTGCGGCCTTCTCGGAGCGCTGGGTCGAGAACCCGGTCGGCGCCGCCCGCTGAGGTCAGCGACCGGTCACGACGCGGACGGCCGTCGCGTTGCGACCGGCCTGCTTGGCCTGGAGCAACGCCCGGTCGGCGTGGTCGAGGATGAGGTCGAGATCGACGTCGTCCTCGGGTCGTGCCGTGGCCAGACCGACGCTGATGGTCAACCCCTGGACGCCGGGCTCGTCGAGCCGTGCGACGGCTCCCCGGATCCGGTCGGCGATCGCGACGGCCTCGGCCGCGCTGCCCTGGTGGAAGACGCAGAACTCCTCGCCGCCGAAGCGACCCGTGACCGCACCCTCACCGAGCTCCTCGACGATCGACTGGGCGACGACGAGGAGAGCGCGATCGCCGGCGAGATGCCCGAAGGTGTCGTTGAAGCGCTTGAAGTGATCGATGTCGACGAACAGGACACTCCACGGCCGCCGTCGCCGTGCGCACCTCTCGGCGCTCAGCTCCGCGTTGCGTCGCCAGGCCTGGAACCGCAGCACCCCGGTCTTCTCGTCGTAGTCGGCGCGCTGGCGCAAGGGGGCGTGGAGCGCGGCTCGCTGGGCCAGGCCGTAGACCGGCACCAGCAGCACCAGCAGCCACGGCCCGGCCGTCCAGATCGCGGCGGAGAGCCCGCCGACCAGGAGGACCGCGCTCTCGGTGACGTAGAACGACTGCCCGCGTAGCGTCCGGCGCAGCCAGATCTCGTGGTCGGGACGGTTCAGGTACGCGCTGCCGTGGAAGAGGACGGTCTCGACGATCAGGAAGACCGCCGCGGCGGCGAGTACGGCGACCAGGCCGCGCGGCCCGGACGCATACGTCAGCCTCGCGTCACCGCCGGTGATGACGGCCGAGGTGACGGCAGCGGCGGTTCCGCACAGGACGAGGTAGCAGCCCGAGCCGATCCACCGCCACACGGCGACCCGTAGGCCGCGCCACCAGGCGTGGGCGTAGGTGAGCGCGACCACCGGGAGCAGCCACCAGGTCGGCAGCAGCAGCGCGGAGGCCAGTGCCCACGCCGAGAGTGCCTTGTGCGGGCGTTGGCTGTCGGCCCGCCCACCCTCCAGGACCCGTCCGATCTCGACGTTGAGCGCGGAGGCCGCCGCGATCATCAGGGCGGTGAGGACGTGGCTGCGGCCCCCGGTCGTGTGCCCGAGCCCACGCAGCGCGATCGGCAGCACGACGGTGGCGACCGCGACGACGGCGAGATAGAACCGGAAGACCGCGGGGCGCATCGCGGCGAGCGCGCCACCGGCCGGTCGCGACGCTCGAGATCGTCCGCCGGTCGTCGTCATCCCCATGGAAGTACCCCGAATCGATTCTGACCCCCGGTCCACGGTACGGAAAGCGGCACCTCGCGCGCAGCCGTACGACGCGTTTTCCCGGTCACTGCACCGTCTTCCCGGTCACTGCACCGTCTTCCCGGTCACTGCAGGGTTGCCGTCAGCCGCATCACGTTGTCGACGAGCACCAGGGCCGGCGACCGCCGCTGCCAGCCCTCGAGGGTCAGCTCGGTGGAGACGGCACGGTAGTGGTCCTCGACCTCCGCGAGGCTGCGGAGGGCACGCTCGCCGGTGAACATCATGACGACCTCGTAGTTGAGCGCGAACGAGCGCATGTCCATGTTGCTCGAGCCCAACACCGCGACCCGGTCGTCGACGGAGAAGTGCTTGGCGTGGAGCACGAACGGCTCCGGATAGAGCCAGATCCGCACGCCCGCCCGCAGCAGGGCGTCGTAGTAGGAGCGCTGAGCGTGGGCCACCATGAACTGGTCGGCGGTGGCGCTGACGAAGAGCTCCACCTCGACACCGCGCTGTGCCGCGGTCGTGACGGCGTACAGGAGCGAGTCGTCGGGCACGAAGTACGGGCTGGTGATCGAGAGCCTGCGCCGCGCGGCGTACAGCATGCTGTTGAACAGGCGCAGGTTGTTCTCGGTCGTGAAGCCCGGGCCGCTGGGGATCACCTGGATGGCCACGTCGGATGCCGCGTCCGCGTGCGGCTGGGGCGGGGGCTCGGCGACGAGGTCGTGGAGGTTCTCGCCGGTCTCGGCGAGCCAGTCGGTCGCGAAGACGACGTTCAGGCTCTGCACGGCCGGCCCCTCGATCCGGGCGGCGAGCTCGACCCACTCCCGGCCCCGGCGCCGATTGCGCGGCTTGTTGTAGCAGGGCTCGATGAGGTTCTGCGACCCGGTGAAGGCGACCCGGCCGTCGACGACGAGGATCTTGCGGTGGTTGCGCAGATCCGGGCGGCGGAACTGGCCGTGGAAGGGCCGGACGGGGAGCATCCGCGCCCAACCGATGTCGGTACGCGCCAACCTGCGCAGCAGCTCCTTGTAGACCGGGATGCCGCGCGAGCCGAGATGGTCGAAGAGGAGCCGCACGGTCACCCCGCGCTCCGTGGCGCGCACCAGCTCGTCGAAGAGCGGCGCGGTCACCTCGTCCCAGGCCGTGATGTAGAACTGCACGTGCACGTAGCGCCGCGCCGCGGCGATCTCGCGGGTCATCGCCCGGATGCTGCCGTGGTAGTCCGCCAGCAGGTCGAGGCGGTTGTCGAACGTGATCGGCAGGCCGGCCAGGCGTGAGTTCAGCCGGGTGAAGCCCTGGACCACGTCCGGCAGCAGGCCGACCGGGGATGAGGCCGCGCCGGCATCGTCCTCCGGGGCGGCGTCGATGATCGCGCGGTTGACCTCGGCCTGCTGCTCCCGGCGCTTGCGGCCCACGTTCGCGCGGCCGAAGAGCAGGAAGATCGCCAACCCGACGAAGGGAAGCACGACCAGCAGGATCACCCACGCCATCGCGGTCTGCGGCCGTCGTCCGGCCGGGATCACGAGGAGGGCAGCGAGGATGATCGCGATCTCGGCCAGGAGGAGGGCGAGGCTGATGAGCGTGGCCACCATCTGCTCGCCCTCCCTCCGCTGGGCCCTGCGTTGGGCCCGTCTGCTGGGCCCGTCTGCTGGGCCCGTCTGCTGGGCCTGTCTGCTGGGCCGACGCTAGTGATACGTGACGGCAAGGATCCCATCGGTGAACGACGGCGTCTCGCCGCCGACGAGGTAGAAGACGTCGCCCTTCCGGGTCACCGCGGAGTCCGCGAGCGGGTGGGGCAGGTGCCCGGCCGGCGTCACAGCGCCGGTGCTGGGGTCGAACCACCACATCCGATCCGTGACCGTGTTGGGAGTCAACCGCCCGCCGGCGATCAGGATCCGGCTGCCGAGCGGGATGGCGACCGCGTGGCCGAGGCCGACGGGCAGCTTCCCGACGAGCTGTGCCTGCCCCGTCTCCGGATCCACGCGCTGGATCGCCTTGCGCTCGACGTTGTCGGTCTCGCCGCCGAAGAGCCAGATCGAACCGTCGGCGACGGTGCTCGCGGCGTACCGGACCGGCACGGGCAGCGTGCCGATCGAGTTCCACACCCGACCGTTGGAGGTCCGCAGGATCGTCGGCTCGGCCGGGCGCGAGCCGTTGTAGCCGCCGAGCACGATCACCTGCTGGCCGACCGTCGCTGCGACCAGGTCGGAGCGGGCCTGGGGCAGATGACCGAGCACGTGCCATTCGTGGCCGTTCCACCCCTGCACGACGCTCTGCTCCGAGGCGTTCCCGCCGCCGATGACGATCGGGATCCCGCTGGCCAGCCCACCCGCCGTGTCGTGCACCGGCACGGGCAGGGACGGCATCGCCGAGACCTGGGCCGCGCCCGGGTCCAGCTGGTACGCCGAGGCGGTCGACGTGTCGCCGGCGAGCAGGCCGCCACCCACCACGGCGTACTGCCCGGTGTTGATCACGGCCTCGCGGCCGAAGGCCGAGGGCAGACGGAATCCGGCCGGCCGGATCCGCAGATGCGGTGCGTGGGCCGGTGCCGACGGCGCGGCGGCGGAGCCGGAGGAGGTGCCCGGCGTGGAGGCGGCCTGCGGCGGCGAGGCCTGGGGCGACTGGCCGCACCCGGCCAGACAGAGAACTGCGAGCCCGGCGAGGCCCGCGACGAATCCGCGCCTCATCGCATGAGCCCCGTGTGTCCGAGGGAGTACCGCCCCGGCTGCGGCCAGACCAGCAGGCCGTGCGGGCTGCCACCGGGCACCGGGATCTTCGCGATCAGCTTTCCGGTCCGGGTGTCGAAGGCGTAGACGACGCCGTTGTAGCGGCCCGAGAGCCACAGGGTGTTGCCGTCGGCCGAGAGACCGCCCATGTCCGGCGACCCGCCGCCAGGGATCCACCAGGTCTGGGTGAAGCGGTTGCGCGCCAGGTTGAAGACCTGCACCGCACCCGACTTGCGGTCGGTGAGGTAGAGCAGCTTCTGGTTGCGGCTGAAGTAGATGCCGTGCGGCATCATCAGCGTCGGGTAGGTGTGGGCGATCCGGAAGTGGCGCCACCCGATCCGCAGCAGCAGGTCGCGGCCCATGTCGGCGACGAAGAAGCTCCGCCCGTCGGGTGCCAGACGCACGTCCTGGGGCATCGCGGGCATCGGCAGCTGGATCACGCCGGTGACCTTGTGCTGCATCGTGGAGATCTTCAGCAGCGCGCCGGAGAACTCGCAGCTGACGATGAAGTAGCGGCCGTTGGCGGAGAAGTCCGCGTGGTTCGGCCCCTTGCAGGCAGGGTCGCTCACGACCTGCTCGCGGGCGAAGGTGTGCGGGTCGCTGAACACGATCTGGTCGTGCTGCTCGTCCATCACGATCGCCTGGCGGCCGTTGGGCGTGAAGTAGAGGTTGTACGGCCGGTCGGTGGCCACCGTGCCGGTCATCAGCCCGGTCTTCGGGTTGATCTCGGCGAGGTGGTCGGACTCGCTCGCCTCGACGAAGAGGGTCTTGAGGTCCCACGACGGGGTGACGTGCTGGTCGAGGTCACCGGTGGGCAGCACCCGGACGATGCGGTGGGTGCGCTGTGAGATCACCGTCGTGTGGCCGTTGGTCTCGCTGTCCGGCACGTAGATCAGCGCGGGGTCGTGGCGGACCGAGGGCTGCAGCATCCCCGCCTGGGCGGCGGCGTACACGCCTCCCGGCAGCGACGGCGGCATGCCCGGGATGCGGTGGAGGAACGGCGCAGGCAGCGGGACGTGTGCCGATGCGGCACCCGAGTTCTGGCCGGCGGACGAGGTGGGGGCCGAGGCCGGCGGCGCCGAGGATGTCGGCGTCGCCGCATGTCCTCCGCAGGCAGCCAGCAGCGCGACGAGCGTGCTCGCGACGACAGCCGATCTCATCAGTGGGCGCGGGGCGCGAAGCATGTGCCTCCCTCGGGTGTTCACGATGCCGGGATCGCACCCAGCCTGGCACCCTGGAGCCGAGCAGGACCTGACCACGGGTGCTCAGGCGGGACGCGGCAGTCCGGGGATCACCAGTATCCCGCCTGCGACCAGTGTGCTCCCGCGGCCCGGGTCGCCCGCCCGATCGGTCCCAGAGTGTTGCGAAACCTACCGCGCCTTCGTGTGTTCGCCGTCATCGCCATGCTGGCAGCGGCTGGCAGCCCGTCTGGTAGTCAGGCGCGGTTCAGGCGGCCCGAGGTCCGATGGACGTCGTGGCACCCTGTCCGATCCTCGCGTGAGCACGTGCCGTGTCCTACTCGGCGCTGGCTCCGATCCTCTTCCTCGTCCTGGCCGTCGTGGTCGTCGCGGCCGCGGGCATGCTGCTCCTCACCCTGATGATCCTGGTCGGCATCGCGATGATGCCGGTGGTGATCACGCTGACGACGGTCGCGGATCTGATCCGGGCGCGCTCCGGCCGACGCCGTGAGGCCGGGCAGCGTGAGGCCGGGCAGCGTGAGGCCGGAGAGAAGGAGGCCGGGCAGAAGTCGGTACGGTGGCACCGTGGTCCGTATCCTGCTCGTCGAGGATGACCCGGCGATCCGTATGGCGCTGACGCGCGGCCTGGGGGAGCACGGGCACGTGGTCGTCGGTGCCTCGACCGGCGCCGAGGCGGTCGCGCTGCTCTCCGAGGACCGCCCCGATGTGATCGTGCTCGACCTCGGCCTGCCCGACATCGACGGCGCCGACGTCCTGGCGATCAGCAAGGTGCTCAAGTCGGCGCCGGTGATCGTGGCCACGGCCCGCGACGACGAGCGCGAGGTCGTCCGGCTGCTCAACGCCGGGGCCGACGACTATCTGGTCAAGCCGTTCTCCGCCGCCCAGATGGACGCGCGGATCAGGGCCGTCCTGCGCCGTACCGCGCCGCCGACGGAGTCCGACCAGGCGCTCGTCGTCGCGGGGCTGCGGTTGGACCCGGGCGCCCGCGAGGCGACGCTGGACGGCCGCCCGCTCGATCTGACCCGCAAGGAGTTCGACCTCCTGCAGATGCTGATGCACCACGTGGGCGAGGTCGTCACCAAGCGCGCGCTGCTCGCCGAGGTCTGGCAACAGCCCTGGGGAGGCGGCGACCGCACCGTCGACGTGCACCTGTCCTGGCTGCGCCGCAAGCTCGGCGAGACCGCGGCGGAGCCGAAGTACATCGTCAGCGTGCGTGGCGTCGGGGTGAAGCTGGTGGCGCCGTGAGGACACGGCTGCGCACGCGCATCATCGCCCTGGCCGTGGGCACAGCGTCGCTGGTGGTGGCGCTCGCGGTGGTGCCGATCGTCATCCTGCTGCACAACCAGGCCTACTCCGCGGCCGAACAGCGGGCGACGTTCGCCGCGCAGTCGGCCGCCGACTACCTGAGCGCGGGGCAGCACAACCCCGACCTGCTCGCCTCCTACATCGAGCGGATCAACGGCCGCGGCGACCCGTCGGTGACGGTGGTCCTGCCCGACGGCACCCAGGTCGGGCCGCGGCTGAGCCCTGGCATCGCCGCGGCCGCCGAGCAGCGCCCCGGCCCGCACATGAGGGCCGACCACGACCGGGACACACTCGACGAGGTCTCCGGTCCCTACACCGATCCGGTGCCTCGCGGCCGCGCCGTGCAGGTCTTCACCCGAACGCCCGGCGGCGTCGCCCGCGCCGTCGCGGTGGTCTCCGACGCGTCGGTGCGCCGCACCCTGACCACGGAGTACGCCGTCGGCGGCGCGATCGCCCTGGGTCTGCTCCTGGTCGCCTGGGCGGCCGCCGAGGTGACCGGTCGGAGGCTCGTGCGGCCGCTGCAGCGGACCGCCCGCACCGCCGTGGCCCTGCGCGACGGTGACCTGTCGGCCCGCGCGCCGGTCGAGGGTCCCGAGGAGGTCGCCGACGTCGCGGTCGAGCTCAACGCGCTGGCTGCCCGGATCGGCGAGCTGCTGACCCAGGAACGTGAGGCCGCCGCGGACCTCTCCCACCGGTTGCGCACGCCGCTGACCTCGGTGCGCCTGGCCGTCGAGGGCCTGCCGGCCGGCGCCGCCCGCGACGACCTCGAGACGGCGCTTGACCGGCTCGAGCGTCAGCTGACCCAGGTCATCCGGGCGGCCCGTCGCGGGGTACGCGAGGGAGTGCACCCGCGCTGCGACGCGACCGGGGTGACCAGCGCCCGGGTGGCCTTCTGGCGCCCGCTGGCCGAAGACCAGGAACGCCAGCTGACGGTCGACGTACCCGGTCAGGAGGTGGTCGTCCGGACCACCGCCGATGACCTCGCGGCCGCCCTCGACGCGCTGATCGAGAACGTCATCGCCCACACCGCGGAGGGCACCGCCTTCTCGGTCTCACTGATCCCCGCGTCGTACGGCGCCGACCTGGTGGTCCGCGACGAGGGCCCCGGCATCCCGCGGGCCGCGCTGGCACGGGGGAGGAGCGACCGGGGCTCGACCGGCCTGGGGCTCGACATCGCCCGGTCCGTGGCCGAGGCCACCGGTGGCCGGCTTGACCTGACCGACCCCGACGCCGACGGACTGGCCCACGCGGTGGTGCTCAGGCTGCACAGCGACGAGCCGTCGGCGGTCTCCACGCGCGCGCGGGTGCGCCACTCACAGCGAAGCTTGACATGACTTTAACGGTCGGCTGAGGGAGCGCTAGGTCGCGATCACGCATGGTGGAGACATGCTTCCCCCGCAGACCGGCGCCCCGCAGACCGCTGGACAGACCTCGCACAGCCGGAACCGGATCCTGACCCGGTCCCGGGTCTACCTGGCCGGCCTCATCGCCGGCGGCCTCGCCGCCAGCGGTGGGTTCGCCATGGCAGCCTCCGGGGCCGACAGCGCCACCTCGCATGCCCGGCACGGGAACGGCAGTGTGAAGCACCGACACCGCGCCGCCCACGCGCACACGCCCTCGGCCCAGCCGAGCCCCTCGGCCCCGTCGTCGCGTCAGGCCCAGCCGTCCCGTCCGGCCGTGCGGGCCGCCAAGCCCTCCAAGACCGCGACCCCTGCCCCGGCGCCCGCCCCGGCTCCGCCGCCGGCCGCGTCGACCCACGCGTCGTGAACACCCGCGAATGGTCCGACTGGTCGTGCGCCGTACTCGTCACGACCACCGATGCCGCTGACCTCGACCGGGCGGTCGATCAGGTGCACCGCGTGATGAGCGAGGTGGAGGCCGCGGCCAGCCGGTTCCGCGAGGACTCCGATCTCGCCCGGATCAACGCCGCCGCGGGCCGGTTCGTCTCCGTCAGCGCACTCACCCTCGACCTCGTCGGGCTCAGCCTCGACGTCGCGGAGCGCACGGCCGGCGCCGTGACCCCCACCGTCGGCGCCGCCCTGGAGCGCCTCGGCTACGACGCCGACATCGAGGTCGTCGCCGCTCGTGACGCCCGTGACGCCCGTGACGCTCGTGGCGCTCGTGACGCCGGCCCCGCGGAGGCACCGTGCGCGGCGCCGTCGGCCGCGGCGTCCGTGCGGCTCGATCACGAACTGCGCCGCGTCGGCGTGGGCCGCGGCGTTCGGATCGACCTCGGTGCCCTGGCCAAGGCGTACGCCGTCGACGAGGCGCTCCGTCGGATCGGGCCCCGGGCCGACGGCGCCGTCCTGGTCGGCATCGGCGGCGACCTCTGCGTCCACGGTGCCCCGGTCGACGGCTGGCCGATCGCCGTCTCGGAGACCGCGGGCGGCCCGGCCGAGACGGTGATGATCGAGTTCGGCGCCCTCGCCACCTCCTCGACGATGGGACGTCGGTGGGCCGGTGGCCGTCACCACATCGTCGACCCGCGCACCGGCCACAGCACCGACGGGCCGTGGCGGACGGCGACCGTCTGGGCGCCGACCGCGGTGGAGGCCAACATCCTCAGTACCTGGCTGCTGGTCGACGCGGAGGCCGCCGAGCGTGCGCTCGCGGCCGATCCGCGGCCGGTCAGGGCCGTCACCTCGGCCGGCGTCGTACGTGCGCAGCACGGCTGGCCCGTCGAGGAGGCGATCGCCTCGTGATGACCTACGACCTGATCCGGTCCCTCGGCCTGGTCGCCTACCTCGCCTTCAGCGTCAGCCTCGCCCTCGGCGTCGCGAGCGTGACCGGGGGCGTCTCCGACCGTGCGATCGACCGCCGCCTGATCCGTCAGCTGGTACACCGCTCGGCCGCCGTCGTCGGGTTGGTCGCGCTCGGCCTGCACATCGCGCTAGTCGTGCTCGACACCTACGTCTCGACGTCGCTGGGCGCCGTGCTCCTGCCGTTCACCTCGACGTACAAGGTCTTCGCGCTCGGTCTCGGCTCCCTGGCCCTCTACGCCTTCCTCGGCGCCGCCGTCTCCGGCTGGGTCCGCCTCTCGCTGGCCCGGCTGACCTCGGAGCGCGGCTGGCGCTGGCTGCACCGCACGGCGTACGTCGGCTGGGGGCTCTGCCTGTTGCACGGCGTCCTGGCCGGGCCCGACACGGCCCAGGGCTGGGCGCTCGCGGCGTACGGCGCTGGGATCGCCGCGGTCCTCGCCGGCGTCGCGCTTGCCGTGAGTGGCTCGCGACACGTCCTGCGCCGCGACATGGATGGTTCGTTCCGATTCCGGGAGGTCCGATGACCACGCTCGAGCACCCGGCAGCCGTGGACGACACACCGCCGCTGTACACCGTGGCCGAGCCGCGGCTGATGAGCGGCCGCGCACTCGAGCTGCCGGCGCGCGACCACGACTGGCTGGTGCGCGCGGCCCGGGAGGTCGGCCTGCTGGGCCGCGGGGGAGCTGCGTTCCCGGTCGCGACCAAGCTGGCCGCGGTCCGCCGCGGCGCCGTCGTGCTCGCCAACGGCAGCGAGAGCGAGCCGGCGAGTTGGAAGGACCGCGCACTCATGCGCCGGTTCCCCGACCTGGTGGTCGCCGGGGTCTCGCTGGTCGGGCAGGCTCTGCGCAGCCCGCGCGCCGTCGTGGCGGTGGGCGATGCGGCCTCCGCCGAGGCCCTGCGGGCCGCCGTACGCCGTACCGGGGCTCGTGTGCAGGTGGAGCGCGTCGACCACGGCTTCGTCGGCGGTGAGATCGGGGCGCTGACCAACGGGCTCAACGGCGGCGTGCCGGTGCCCAGCGGAGTTCGGGTGCTGCCGCACACCAAGGGGCTGGCGGGGCGGCCCACCTACGCGTCGAACGTGGAGACCTTCGCCCAGCTCGCCCTGCTCGCGGAGCTCGGGCCGTCGGCGTACGCCTCGGTCGGGGTGAAGAGCGAGCCGGGGACCAGCCTGGCCACCGTGCACGGCGTCGACTCCGACGGCGTCATCGAGGTGCCGCACGGCTTCGAGATCCGGCGCCTGCTGGGCGAGGCCGACCGGCCGGTCCTGCTCGGCGGCTACCACGGCGCGTGGACCACGCGGCCCGACCTGGTGGTGGAACGCGCCTGGCTCCGCCAGCACGGGCTCAGCTGGGGCGCCGGCGTCGTCGCCGTCCTCCCCGACGAGACCTGCCCGCTCGGCGAGGTCGCACGCGTGGCCTCGTGGCTCGCGACCCAGTCGGCCGGCCAGTGCGGACCGTGCGTGTTCGGTCTGCCTGCCCTGGCCGACGACCTCGCCGAGCTCGCCGCCGGCCGCCACGTCGACCTCGCGCTCCTGCGCCGGCGCGCGGGCCTGGTGAGCGGCCGCGGCGCCTGTCACCACCCGACAGGCGTTGCCGGGTTCGTCGTCTCCGCGCTCGATGCCTTCGACGCCGACGTGCGCCGGCACGCCGCCGGCGGTCACTGCGGCCGCGCCACCCTCGGCAGCCTCCCGATCGGGGGCGGCCGATGAGTCGGCTGGTCGTGGACTGGACCCGCTGCGACGGCCATGGGCTCTGTGCGCGGCTGCTGCCCGAGACCGTGACGCTCGACGAGTGGGGCTTCCCGATCATCGGCCGTCTCGACGCCGACCGCGGCGCCGTACGCACCGCGGTGGCGAGTTGCCCCCGGCTCGCGCTGCGGGTGGAGCCGTAAACGCTGGCCAGTCATCCATCTGGCACCCCGTCTGGCACCCCGCCCGGCACCCGTCCGGGTCCGGCGGTCCTCAGGTTTCCCCAAGAAACGACCAGAAAGATCACTTCGTGACCATCAATGGCATCCCGCTCCATCCGCTCGTCGTCCACGCCGCTGTCGTCTTCGCTCCGATCGCGGGGTTGCTGGCCGTCGCGTACGTCGTGCCGAAGTGGCGCCATCACCTGCGCTGGCCGCTGCTGGCCGTGAGCATCCTCGCGGCCGTGTTCGTCTGGCTCGCGTCCGCCACCGGCGACTCGCTCAAGCACGACGCGGCGCTGCAGGCGGCGATGGCCGCCAGCCCCGCGCTGGTGCGCGCGATCCAGCACCACGAGGACCTCGCCGGAAAGCTGCAGGCCTCGACGTGGGCCCTCGCCCTGCTGAGCGCCGGCATGTGGTGGTTCCACGGCCGCCCGGGCTGGGCCCGTACGACGCTGCGCGTCCTGGTTCCCCTGTGCGGGGTGGCCGCGGTCGTGCTGGTCGTGATGACCGGCGACGCCGGCGCCCGAGCGGTCTGGGTGGCCTAGCCACTACCGTGACGGCGGTGATCACGCCGGCCGACCGCCCGGGGAGCTACCTGCTCACCCTCGATGCCATGCCCCAGTCGCATGTCGATCTCGAGGACCCGACCCGGCTGGTCTTCGACTACGTCCGCCGCATGGCCGACGTGGTCGACGCGGCCAGGCCGACGGGCGAGCGGCTGCGCATCGTGCATGTCGGCGGCGCGGCCATGACCCTGCCTCGGTACGTCGCCGCGACGCGCCCCGGCTCGAGCCAGATCGTGCTCGAGCCGGCGGCGGCGGTCACCGCGCAGGTCCGCGCGGAGCTCCCACTGCCGCCACGGAGCGGGATCAAGGTCCGCCCGGTTGACGGGCGCACCGGCCTGGCGCAGCTCCGCGACGACTCCGCCGACCTGATCGTGCTCGACGCCTTCGCCGGTGGCAGGGTGCCGGCCGACCTGGTCACCGTCCAGGCGTTCGCGGAGGCGGGGCGCGTCCTCGACCCGGTCGGTCTGCTGGTGCTCAACCTCGTCGATCGCGCACCGTTCACTCACACCCGACGGGTGCTGGCGGCGGTTCGCGCGGCCTTCGACCGGGTCGTCGTCGTCGCCGACTCCGGCACGCTGCGCGGCAAGCGGCGCGGGAACCTCGTGGTCACCGCCGGCGCCGCCCTGCCCGAGGCGGCGCTCGCACGCCCGCTGACGAGCACCGCGACGCCGTACCGGCTGCTGGCGGGGGCCGAGGTGACCGACAGGCTCGGTGGCGGGCGGCCGTTCACCGACCAGGACACCGAGCCCGGCCCGGCGCCGGACTGAGGACGACCGGCTGAGGACGCCTGGCTGAGGAGGCCTGGCTGAGGACGCCTGGCTGAGGAGGGCCGAGCATCGCCGCACCCACCATCGCCGCAGGCCGGTCTCCTACTACAGTGGAGCCACCTCGCCCACCGACGAAGGATCCGACGAGTAGAACATGGACGGCGCCGACAGTACGGGGAGTGATCCCCGCTGACTCCTCTCCTGCTCCTGCTCCTCGCCCTGGTGCTGGTTGCCGCGTGCGGGTTCTTCGTGGCCGCGGAGTTCGCGCTGGTGACCGTCGAGCGGCAGAAGGTCGAGCACCAGGCCGCCACCGGCGACGAACGCGCGCGTGGACTGCTCAAGGCGGTGACGAGCCTGTCGATCCACCTCTCGGGCGCGCAGCTCGGCATCACGCTGACCAACCTGGGCATCGGCTGGCTCGCCGAGCCCGCGATCGGTCAGCTGCTGCACTCGCCGCTGGCCGACCTGGGGCTGCCCGGCGGCGCGGTCGAGCCCACGGCGGTGGTCATCGCACTGGTGGCCTCGACCGTGGTGACGATGCTGTACGGCGAACTGGTGCCGAAGAACGTCGCCCTCGCCCTCCCGATGCCGACGGCGCGCGCGACCCAAGGCATCCTGCGCGGCTTCACATCGGTCAACCGCGGCGTGATCCGGCTGCTCAACGGCACCGCCAACGCCCTCGTACGACGTCTCGGCGTCGAGCCGCAGGAGGAGCTGCGCTCGGCCCGCAGCTTCACCGAGCTCAGCTCGCTGATCCACCACAGCGCCGAGGAGGGCACGCTCGACGCTGACACCGCCGAGCTGATGGAGCGGTCGGTGGAGTTCGGCACCCGCACCGCCGGCGAGATCATGACGCCGCGGGTGCGCACCTTCAGCCTGGACGAGACCGACCGCGCCTCCGCGGTGATCGACCTCGCGCGGCGTACCGGCCACTCGCGCTTCCCGGTGCTCGACGAGCACGACATGGTGGTGGGCACGGTGCACGTCAAGAACGCGGTGGCGCTGCCGTTGCACGAGCGCGCCACCACGCGGGTGCGGCACCTGATGGCCAAGCCGGTGGTCGTGCCCGACTCGCTGCGCCTCGACCCGCTGATGGCGCTGCTGCGCAGCGAGGGCTTCCAGCTCGCCGTCGTCCTCGACGAGTACGGCGCCCAGGCGGGCATCGTCACGCTCGAGGACGTCATCGAGGAGATCGTCGGCGACATCGCCGACGAGCACGACCCGCTCGGCTCCCGGGCACGACTGCGGCGGGACGGCACCTGGTCGCTCTCCGGCCTGCTGCGCCCCGACGAGGTCGAGGACCTCACCGGCGTCGTCCTGCCCGAGGGCGACGACTACGACACGGTCGCCGGCCTGGTGCTGCGGGTGCTCGGCCGCATCCCGGCCCGCGGCGACGTGGCGGAGGTGCCGCTGACGCCCGCCGATCCCGACGAGCCCGTCGCGCAGGTCGCGGTGCTGCGCGTCGAGCACATGGACGGACTGCGGATCGACCGCCTGGCGCTGCAGGTGATCGACCGATGAGTGCTCCGCTCGCCCTGCTCCTGGGCCTCGTCCTGCTCGCCCTGAACGCTTTCTTCGTCGCGACCGAGTTCGCACTGGTCTCCTCGCGCCGCAGCCAGATCGAACCGCAGGCGCAAGCGGGCTCGCGCCTCGCTCGCACCACCCTGGTGGCGATGGAGCGCGTGGACGCGATGATCGCCGGGATCCAGTTGGGTGTCACGGTCTGCTCGGTCATCCTCGGCGCGGTGGCCGAGCCGGCAGTCAGCCATGTCGTCGAACCCGCCGTCACCGTCCTGCACCTGCCGCAGGGAGTGGTGCACCCGGTCGCCTTCGTGATCGCACTCGGCCTGGTCGCCTACCTCCACGTGGTGCTGGGCGAGATGGTGCCCAAGAACCTCACGCTCGCGGGCCCCGAGCGCGCGGTGCTCGTGCTCGCACCCGTGATGTACGCCATCGTGCTGGCGCTGCGGCCGATCATCGTGGTGCTCAACGCGGTGGCGCGGGCCAGCCTGTGGGTGCTGCGGGTGGAGCCGAAGGCGGAGGTCGCCTCCACCTACACCCGCGAGGAGGTCGCCGCGCTGGTCGAGGAGTCCCGCGGCGAGGGGCTGCTGGAGGAGGGGGAGTATGGACGCCTCGCGGGCGCACTCGGCTTCACCGACAAGACCGTGGCGGCGGTGCTGCTGCCGATCGACCGGCTCGCCACCGTTGCGCGCGGTGCGAGCGCCGCCGACGTGGAGGCCCTGTGCGCCGCCACCGGATACAGCCGGTTCCCGGTCACCGACGCCGACGGCGAGCTGCTCGGCTACCTGCACATCAAGGACGTGCTCGAGCCCGACGAGGCGCGTCGTCAGCGACCGATCGACGAGAAGTGGATCCGGCCGTTCGCGACCGTCGGCCTCGAGGATCGACTGGTGGAGGCACTCGAGACCCTGCAGAGACGGGGCTCGCACCTCGCCCGCATCGTCTCGCCCGAAGGCGTGACCCTGGGCATTGCCGCCCTCGAGGACGTCATCGAGGAGCTGGTCGGAGAGATCCGCGACGCGGCCCACGCCGAGGAGGGGTAGCGGCCGCGTCGGCTCCGGGCAGCGCGCGGCCAACCCCTATGGTTGCTGTCGTGAACAGCGGGGCGCAGACGGCCGAGAAGGCGATGACCGACCGGGTCGTCACCCTTCCCAACCTGATCAGCGTGCTGCGTCTGATCGGCATCCCGATCTTCCTCTGGCTCGTCCTGGCCGAGCACCGCAACGTCCTGGCCCTCGGCGTCCTGGTGCTGGCCGGAGTGACGGACTACCTCGACGGCTGGCTCGCGCGGCGGCTGGACCAGTCCTCGCGCCTTGGGCGGCTGCTGGATCCGATCGCCGACCGTCTCTATATCCTCGCGGTGGTCGTGGCGCTCGCGCTGCGTCATGTCGTGCCGTGGTGGATCGCGGTGGCGCTGCCGCTGCGCGACGTGCTGTTGTGGGGCCTGGTGCCGTTCCTGCGCAGCCGCGGCCTGAGCAGCCTGCCGGTCCACTTCCTCGGCAAGGCCGCGACGTTCAACCTGCTCTACGCCTTCCCACTGCTCCTCCTCGGCCACGGTGACGGCGTCGGCCACACCCTGGCCAGGGTCTTCGGCTGGTCCTTCGCCATCTGGGGCATCGGGCTGTACTGGTGCGCGGGCCTGCTCTACGCGTGGCAGACACGGCGCATCATGCAGACGACGCCGCCCGTACGCCGCCGGAACGCCGCATGAGCGCCTTCTGGATGCCGCGGAGCGCGCCGGAGCCCGTGCCCGACCGGGTACGGACACCGCTGCTGCAGCTGATCACGCAGGAGTCGTTGGACCTCGACTACCAGCACGTCGCCGAGCAGCGGGGGTCGCAGGGGTCGGCGGCACCGCGCACCGCACGGTCGCGGGCGCTCGCCACCGGGGTGGTCGTCGCGCTCTTCGGCATCCTCGTGGCGCTTGCCGCCGTCCAGACCTCTCGTACGGCGCCGGCGACCCAGACGAGCAAGGAGGACCTCATCGCCCGGGTCACCGCCAGCCGGCAGTCACTGGCCGCCCTCCAGGACCGGGTGCAGACGATGAAGAGCGCCCTCACCAGTGCCCAGCAGGAGTACGGCGCACTGGGCACCTCGCTCTCGGCGCTCAACGCTGGCCTCAACCTCCTGCAGGATCGCACCGGCTTCGGCGCGGCCAGCGGGGGAGGGATCGTCGTGACGGTGAACGACAACCCGAACGGCCTCACCGACGACGAGGTGCAGGACAGCGACCTGGCCAACCTCGCCAACGGCCTGTGGGAGGCAGGGGCGACCGCGATCGCGGTCAACGGCCATCGCCTCACGGCGCTGAGCGCGCTTCGCAACTCCGGCTCCGTGATCCGGGTGAACGGCGTCTCGCTCTCGCCGCCGTACCAGGTCGTGGCGCTGGGGGATCCGCGGACGCTCGCCGCCCGCTTCGCACAGACCGGCTCGGGCACCCGGTTCTACAACGTGACCAGCGTGCTGGGAATGCCGACGTCGGTGGACAATGGCACGAACCTGACCGTGCCCGCCGCCCCGGCCTCGATGATGAGGCTGAGGTATGCCAGGCACATCGGACCCACGTCCGACAAGAACGGAACGCAGGAGGGAATGTGATCGCCGCTCTCGGCCTTGTGGTCGGCATCGTGCTGGGGTTGGTCTTCGAGCCACAGGTGCCGGTCGGCCTGCAGCCCTACCTGCCGATCGCGGTGGTCGCCGC
>Ga0131853_10005659_pt1 | contig 22557 bp, 22 predicted proteins | sample TergutLab28metaG_FD_92764 | JGI IMG/M metagenome (GOLD analysis project Ga0131853, IMG submission 92764) | Labiotermes labralis P1 segment gut microbial communities from Petit-Saut dam, French Guiana - Lab288 P1 (version 2) (version 2) | ecosystem: Host-associated > Arthropoda: Insects >...
TGTTTTACAAGAGGGGATTAAGATTTTAAAGTGTGTTAACGCTGATAAAAATCCTAATTTTGTTGCCAATAGTTTTGCAAGCCGCTATGAGATTGTTTTGGATAAAAAAGTTAAGCTGCCTGATTTTGCCGAAATTTTAAAAGCTGATACATATCCGATATCTTTTGAACATAAGGGTGAGAATATCACAAAAGATGTGCGCAGTATGATTTTTGATATGAAACAAAAGGACAATGTGTGCGAATTTACGCTTTCAAGCAGCAGTCATTCTTTGCGTCCGGATAGGTTGATGAACCATTTATTAAAGTTAATAAATGCCGAAAATGTTTGCTATAGCGTCATTAAAAAAGAGGTATTTGATAAATCCTTTACTTCGTTTGACAAGCTTTTCTTTGCGTGATACAATAGGCTTATGAAAAAACAACGAACAAGAAAAACTTCACCCCGTGATAAATTCTTTCTTATATCAATTGGCGGCTTTGTTGCGCTTGTCGGTGCGGTTCTACTGTTTTTGGGGATAGGCAGTAATGTTGCGCACAATAACAGGGTGCAAAACTGGAATCAAACCCAAGTGACTGTGGTGGGCTATCATTTGTATAGTAATCGCGCGCACAGAATTTGGCAGTTTGAGTATAACGGAACAACATTTAGGGCAATTCAAAGCAGTCGCTCAATGCGCAACAATGACACAATGGACTCGCACCAGCTGCGTGATTTTATCGTAACAATAAGACCTGATACCATTTTTGTTAACCCCGTAATTTTGGCCAATCCACACTTGCAGCCATTTATTGTTGTACCCCGCGACCCCGACCGTTTTATCACTCACTCTCATATGCTGTTTGCCTCGCCTTTCAACAATTTTGACAGACAAACACGCATTGCGTATACTGACGATACTTTTTTAAATCAAATCATGCGTATCCCTATAAACGATGCAATTATCCTTGGCGATAATCGTATGGCGATTAACATAATCATTGCAGGCAGTATTGTTTTTGGTGCAGGTCTGCTAATAATGCTACCTATGTTTATTAAAAGAAAAAGTAAAAGTGAAGGTACGATAAGCCGTTCCATGGTCAATTCAAGGTTCGTTGAACCAACTTTAAATACTCAGCCTCAAGTTCCATTCAGCACACATAGAGAAGTTCCTCCCTTGCAACCAGTGTCGGAAGAGCGAAGAGCGCAATTGTTAGAAGAACGAAGAGCAATCAATGAGCCGCCGTATAACCCGGGTAAGTGTTTTGTTTATTTGGTATCAGGTTCACCTAAGAAAATTGAATTGATTAAAGTAATAAGAGAGCGCACCGGTATGACAATCGGTGATTCAAAAGCGATTGTGGACAATATACCCAGTCTAATTATTAGTAGAATTTCACAAGCGGATGCAGAAAGATTAGCTAGACAATTACAAGATTTAGGCGCGTGCGTTGAGATTGAGGGCGGTGAAATCAAAAAGGAAGAGCCTATTAAAACGGAAGAGCCTAAGGAATTTATTAGCAACATCTGCCCCAATTGTACCGGCAGATTAACTGTCCATGATACTAATAATAAATGCTGCCCGTTTTGCGGCACAAAGTGGACGAGGTAGCGTTGAAAAAGAAAAACAAAAAAATCATCATTGACATCACGCATGGGTTAAACTCGGTTTCTCTTATAGAGGATGGGGTTTTAAAAGAGTATTTTGTTGAGGACGGTAAGGATTTTCATATTACAGGCAATATTTATAAGGGCAGAGTTGTTAATGTGTTAAAGGGCTTAGGTTGCGCGTTTGTAGATATTGGCAGAGAAAAAAACGGTTTTTTGCAGCTGCAGGAATCTTTTGACGAGAGGCCTGATTTAAAAGAGGCAAATTTGCAGATTAAGCCGCACGAGCTTAAAGAAGGCGATTGGATTTTAGTGCAAGCATTAAAAGAGGAATTAGGTGAAAAGGGTGCCAGGTTGACTACTAATATATCTATAGCAGGGCGCTTTACAGTTTATTTGCCAGAACTTGATTTTGTAGGTGTTTCTAAAAAAATCCCACTTGAAGAACATAAAATACAGCTTGCAAAACTTTTAAAAGATAACAAAGAACCGCATGAGGGATTGATTGCCAGAACGATTGCAGGGGGACTTACTGCAAAAGAGATTGTGACAGAAATTGAAGAATTGCGCGAAAACTATGCAGAAATTAAAGATTTATATGTTAACACAGGCGAAAAAGTGTCACTGTTATACGGCGAGGGAAATTTAACACTGCGAAGTGTACGCGATATTTTAGGTACTGACATAGATTCTATTGTGGTATCTGACGCAAGAACAGCAAATTTTTTGCGTGAACACTTTATTAAAAAATCGTCACGGTTTGCCCATCTTGTCGAAGAGTATAAAGGTAATTATGACATATTAGATTCGTTTGATATTGTTCAGACAATAGACGGCTTATTATCTAAAAAAATAAGCCTGCCGTCTGGAGGTTCAATTGTAATTGAAGAAACAGAGGCTCTTTGTGCCGTAGATGTCAATTCAGGCAGTTTTAAGTCCGATAAAGGGTTTGCCGATACCATTTTACAAGTTAATTTAGAGGCAGCAAAAGAAATCGTAAAACAAATTCAACTGCGCAATATTGGCGGTATTATTGTAGTGGATTTTATTGATATGCAAAGTGCCAAAGACAAGACGGCAGTTGAAAAGGCGCTAAAAGAAGCGTTTAGTTATGACAGGCAAAAGACGAAAATTTTACCTATGACGGGGTTAGGCTTAGTTGAATTGACGCGTAAAAAAAGCGGCAGCGCACTAAGCCAATCTCTTTTGGTTAGGTGTAAGCAATGTAGAAGCGATTACGCCACCCAGAATCCCTTGTGGGTTGCGCGAAAATTAAAAGTGCAATTAAAAAGGCTTTTTACTGATAATCATTTTACAAGCGCGATTGTTATGCTTAATTCAGAAGTCATTGATACGATTTTTAATACGCGTTTTTTCACAACAGAGTGCGAAGAAATTTGGTCAAAAAAACGAATTTATTGTGTTCCCGATAAGAGTTTTTCACAAAAAAATTTTGAGATTGAAGGCTCTAATGAAGTTGCATTAAGTTTGCCAAACAATGCAAAATTATTGTATTAGAGGGTAAAAAGACAGATTCATGAGATACATTAACAAAGAATACGGCTTTGCGTTTAGACCGCCTTTCCATAACAAGTTTTATGAAGAGCGCAAAGAGGGACCGCCGCTTAGTCCCGAAAACTTCCCCCACAAAGTTTATTTAGGGGCAGGTTATGACTATACTTCTATCAACGGAGCGATTTTGGTCGGCAAAAATGGTACTCCATGGGGCATTAAGGTTAGCTGTCTTGTAGGTGGTAAATGGTTTGACAACGACGATTTTATACACCGTCTTTCGGCGGCATCTGCTAACACTAAAGACGGTTCGTTTGCGCATTTTGCTTCAGGTCCTTTTAGCGCAAAGTGGGTAAAAGCTAGTGAAAACGGCATGTATCTGCAACTATCTGCCCGTAAAAAAATGCGTGTTCGTGTGATTTTTTATCCTTGCTTTGGATTTGCCGGTGAGCTTTCTATTGAAAATACTGTCGTAAAGGGCAGAAGTCCGTATCTCGGTATTTTTTCAGGTTCAGTTAATTTGTCCGAAACGGGGTCAATTTACCGTGACAGAAAACTTGTAGTTTGCGATAATACAAACAAGCAGGAGTATTTTTTTGCACAGAGTTATCAAAAGCCTTCAGACACCGCTAACGGCGCGTTTAATGAGGCGATTATGGAATTTGTTATTCACCCCAATCAGCCTAGTGTATATGTGTATGCAACGGTAGGGGACGAAGAAATTTTTAACACAGGACTTCCGGAAGAAGAAAAAATTGTCCAGCAAATCAAAATTGCAGAGCTGCTTTATGGTGTTAATAAGACTATGGGTACGGGGACTTTAGGTGCGCCTGTAGAGAGAATGTTAAACTCAATTTTATGGTCAAGAATGTATTATCCGTATTTTCTGACTGAAATTTTTTCGCCCACGCGGACACTGCTTAACAAGCATTTTGAAATTCAAGGAATAGAAGAAAATTGCAGTGCAATTTTAGGTGCGCTTGTTGATGCCGAAAAAGCTATGCAGCAAATGAAATATACATTGGAAGACCCCGTATTAGCACTCTTTGCTGTGTGGAATTTGTATGCGCACCATCAAGATAAATCAGATTTACTTAAAATTCACAAATCGCTTTTAGCACTTTATCCGCCTACAGCCGAGCTAGTTGTTTCAAACGACAAAGAGCGAAAATCAGTTGCGTTTAAATGGCATGACTCGCCGCTGAAGGAACAAGGCAACGGGGGATTATTTAGCCTTGATTTATCTTGCTTTAGACTGCTTGCCTTTGATTTGTTAGAACGCATTTGTGCGCTATTGGATTTACCCATAAAATCAGAATATAAAGCCGCAAAAGAAGAAATGATAACTTTAATCAATGATACGCTATGGAATGAAACATTGGGAATTTATCAAAATCGTTTTACAACAGGGGATTGGTCAGAAAATATAGGCGCTACAAGTTTTTATCCTTTAGTCGCAGGTGCGGTTAATTGTCCTAAAAAGTTGGCTAGCATAGTTAATTTTTTGACCGACCCCAAACAATTTTGGACAGAGTATTTAGTGCCTACTTTACCTGTATCAAATTTTGAATTTGGTAAAAAGGGCAAACCTAATAACAACGGACAACGCGCGGCGGCATTTTTAGAATATCGCGGAAGCATTATCCCGTATGTTAACTATTTGATTTATCAAGGGTTAGTGCGGTATGGTCTTGACGAATTGGCAGGGGAACTAGCTTTACGCAGCGCAAAGTTATGGTCATTAAATGAAAGTGACAATGTAGAAAATTATTCTGTATATTCGCCAAAAGGCAAACGCTATAAATCAAAAAACTACTTATCTTCTAATGGCAATATGCTAGCCTGTATGGGTGTAAACGAACTTATAGACATAGAATATTTCAGACCTGATTTAAGGACTGATGCTATAAGATTCGGCACATTTACGCAAGGCAATCATAGCCTTACTAACTTAAAGCTTTTTGGAAAATCGTACAGCATAGAGGTTCGTGATGATGCTACAGTGCTTTTAATTGACAATTATCCTGTTTTCCGCGGCGATGGCGGCAGATTTGTGGTTCGTAATTTTCTTCAATTAAAGACAGGTTTTGAATTTATGATAGATACAAAAGCCGAAATTGTTTTAAGTCTTGTGACTCAATTAGACACAAAGAATTTCCCGTATTCATTTGTCTTGCACAAAGGCAAACATAAAGTTTCTGCTGAAAACGGCGAAGTAAAAATAGGAAGGATTTAAACCACAAGAAATAAAATAGGTCGCAAAGTAGTATACTTTGCGACCTATGTGTTAAGCAAGGAAAATTCATCATCAAATTGATTTCAGGATATAAAACGGCGATTACGAGGGGACAAAGAGGGAATTAGTCAAAAAAATATTACGAGGACAAAACCTCAGATTTGTGACTTCCTAATTGTTGCTTTCTCATTCTTTTAAGTGACTTGTAGCAAACCTTTTTGTGTTTCAAAAATAGGCAGAATGAACTTTGGACTCAATTACCAAATTTAAGTATCTCGCATTTCTGTACCGTTCAAAAGAATTTCCATCAATTTTGTGATGCTTGTAGTAAGTGATATTATTTCGTTTTTTTGCCGAAAGATAATTCGCGGAAAACTCAGAAGCGAATTGCCTTGCAAGTATATTGTGTGAGTGAAACAGTTTAAATATGCATGAGATAAAAAAGTTTTTCATATTATTTAGATATGAATGGCAAAAAGGCAAAAAATCAAGTGGTGCAGGTTAGGTGGGGGAGAATTGTTGCTCTAATTTCAGCAATACTTTTCTTAGCTGCAGGCGGAATTATTCTATATATACGAACAAGAAGAAATGCTGGTGAGTTGGTAATATTTCCGCACTCATATTTTTTTGTTATACTTAGTGAACATAAAACCCAAAACGAAGCGATACAATCAGCGCAAGATTTTCGTCAAGACGGAATAGGCTCAGGGTTTTTTATGCAAATTGAGGAAGATTTTTTTACGGTATACAGCGTTTTTAGGCAAGAAAGAAAGGCTGGCAGTGAGGTGATACGCCTTATCAGAGAGGGGTTAGAGCCGCGAATTGTAGAAGTTACATCAGAGTCGCTTTATTTTGAAGTTTCAGTAACGAGAGAAGCTGCGCTTAGATTTTATGAGCCGTTTTTATCTATCCACAGTCTTTTTGATTCAGTGTATTTTTTACAACACCAAGCCGAAGGAAAAAGACTTTCTTTAAGGCAAGCAGAACTATCCATAGCATCAATTAAAAGGCGAGTAAATACAGCAAAAAATCAAGTTATGTCTGATATAACTTTTGAGTTTCGCGATAAAATCCTACACAGCTTTTTCGACACGATACAATTTTCGATAGAAAATATGTTTCATCAAATTAACCTTGACACTCTATCGCAAGACTTACAATATCTTTTGTGTGTGATTGCGTGGGAATACCACGCAACAATTGAAGAGGCTAGAGAGTTTAGACAATAATGAAGTGTTTTTTGCTTGACTTTTTATGATTTTTAGTATAGTAATTAAGTTATGAAAATAGATAAAGAAGTTAACAACAAAAAAATTAGTCATTGTATACTAGCGATAGTGACTTTTGTTTTGTCGTTGGCAGTTTTAATATTAGCGGGTTTTTCGATACCTGTTCGAACATTATGAGTTTTATTTTTGCTATCACAGCGTGTTGTGTCGCGTCGTTGCCGCTTATTTGTGGTTCCATCGCTATGCATAAATATAGACTCAAAGTATGGATGTCTAAAATAGGGCAAATATTGACTTTGGTTGCTTTAATAATAACTGTCGCAAGTTTTCTTTTTTGTTTTTCTGTAATGATGTTTATAATTTATGCTTGAGTTAAAGTTTTTTAGCCTTTTACTTTTTATTTTTGCGTATTAAAAGTTTTCATTCCGCCTGCGATAATTTTGCATTGTAAAGTAAGGTCATTGTAAATTTCGCCGTCTAGTTCGATAGGGTAGTGGTCAAAAGCAGGAATAATATTTACTTCTTCTGTTTCTATATGTGTGCAAAATTCTTTATCTAAGTGCTTGCCTTTGGCAAATTTAGTTAATGCTGCCAAAAGTTTTCCGTTTTGCGGAACACGAATAACAACAACATTTAATTTGCCGTCGTGAACCTTTGATTGGGGGCTTAAATGCAGTCCTGCACCGAAATGTGTACCATTACACACACCAACCATAATGCAATTGTCATAAAGCGTCGTTTCACCATTTGCGGTAATATTAAATTTATAGGGGTCAAAATTTTTCAAGCAATGTAATAATGCCCGAAGATAGGTGATTTTGCCTTCTTTTCCGTCTGCTTTGTTTAAAACGGCAACATCTAGTCCAGAGCCTGCCACATTAAGACATCTTCGACCAGAAACTTCTAAATAGTCAACATAGGTTATATCACCTCGCACAATAGCCTCTAATGCCTTGATAGGGTTTTTACTTAATCCTATGGCGCGTGCATAATCATTGCCTCTACCGGCTGGAATAAAGCCCACCGTAGTCTGTTTAAGGTCAGCAATCCCGTTTAAAATCTCATGAAAAGTTCCATCGCCGCCGACAGCGACAATTGTGCTTTCAGGATACATTTGGCAAATTGCTTGCGCGATAATTACAGCGTGACCTTTGCTGCCCGTAATATGTGCATTAAAAACAATCCCATGCTTATAGCAATAATCTACGATTTTTTTTAAAACTCGATTTCCACGACCTTTGCCGCTTCGTACATTAACAATAAAATGTAACATATCTTTAGTTTGTACTTCCTTAATAATATTATCAAACAAAGAAATTATATCACACATAAATAGTTTTTGCAAGCAAATCACATCACACAACCCACTTTCCCTTTCTTCCACCCCATATCTCTGCGTAAAAGCTGTCTTTTACGCAGAGATATTTTGCAAATTCTCATATACCCTATTTTTTTCTTAATCCATTTGCCAAAGTACAAAATCTATTTTTTTGACGGGGTTGATTTCTGAATTAGGATAATACTTATCAAATAAGTCTATCCATTTTTTAAAATCTGCATTTTCAGTAAAAATCTTACTACAAATTTCTTCATAAAGTTCCAGCACCTCTTTTATTCTCGTGGGCGAATTAGCTTTGGGCTTTTTAAGCGATAATTTTTGCAGAACTTTCCTATCCCATACGGGCATATTTGGATTTATAGTAGAAAGCATTTTTGTGGCAAATGATGCCTCTACTTTATTTTCTATACTAGAAAGAAATTTAAGGATTGTTTCAAATGTAATATCTGTGTCAGCTTTGTGTTCCTCTAAAAAAGTAAAATGCTTGATTCTATAAGTTTCATTTCGTCTTAACTGAAAAAAGCCGTTATATATTCTTTGAAATGTAGAATCCTTAGACACATCTACCTTGTGTAAATGCTCTATTAGATGTTTGTATCTTTTTACATCGCGTGCAAATTTTGCACTCTGCATAGTTTTTTCTATCTCAAGTAAGTCCATAATGTTTTTTGTTATAAAATCCCCTTTTGGTGTCCTTTAATTGATTGAAAGCGTCCAGTCGCCGTTTGCCCTTATCCAAAAAAAGTAGAAATTGAAGGCTGAAAAATTAGCCATCACATCCCCTTGATACACACCAATGCGATTTACAATTGATTGATTACCGCTTGTGCCGCCGCCATATCTATAAAGACGGACAATAAAATTGCCAGACCCATTATGTGTTAAACTCACTGACCTTCTGCCTGAAAGCCCTCCGATAAGACCGCTGACATAATGCCCTGTTCCTTGCAAATTGCGCTCTGAAAATCTTGAAATTTCAAAAATAGTTATTGTCCACGCTCCGTTAGCCCTTATCTCTAGCGCACCATTCGTTATAGGTACGCGCAAAAAGTCTGATAAAAGAGTATAACCTGATTGTACACCAATGAGGTTTAGCAGCGAAGAAGAACTAGTACCATGACTAAACCTAACGATAAAATTCCCTGTACCTGCATGACTAAATCTTGCATAAAAATGTCCCGCATGTAAATTGATGCCTGTTACAACACTATCACCCGTTCCGTTAAATTCCATAGGATTCATGGGTGTCGAAATAGTTGGATATGTGTTGCTCCCACTTCCATCACCGCTAGACCCTCCGCCGCCGGCGCCACTTCCACCACTGCCGCCAATATCACCAAGGTCACGCAATGAGAAAAAGGTGGGTAAAAAGATGGCAAGAAATGTAACGGCAAAAATAACAAGATATACAATGATGTGTTTGGCATCCCAGCGGTTGCCTGTTGTCCAAAAATTTACAAAAGCATTACTGCCATCATGGTGGCTGTTTGTACTAGCACCGCCAAGATTAATGTTAATATTGATATTGTCATTTTGAGGAGGTGGTTGTGCATTGTTGTTAATTGCCTGCTTTGTGATAAAACGAGTGCCGCAATAGGCACAAAATGCCGAATCAAGACCGTCATCTACATCAATTGCCGCCCCGCACGAGGTGCATTTTGCTGGTACAAATGGCATAAGCGTATTCCTTTAATTACAGATTGTTTGTTAAAACCTTTTTTATATATTTATATGCTATTAAGATTTATCTGTCAAACAGAATAAAGAATAATATTTGAAAAGATTAATCTCGACTTCCCTTTACCCTGCTTGGAGGTATTCACTAGATTCTCTAAAATCTTTTACAAAATCTAAGTAGCGGTTTTCGGTGATTGCTTTACGAATTCGTTGCATTAAAGTTATAAGGTATGTGATATTGTGCAAAGACAACATTCTCGCACCTAAGATTTCATCGGCATTGATAAGGTGGCGTAAATAAGCCTTAGTATAGTTTTGACAGCAATAGCAGGTGCAATTATTATCTAGCGGCGTAAAATCGTCCTTGTATTTTCCGTTTCGTACAACAATTTTACCCATGCTTGTAAACGCAGTGCCGTTGCGCGCAATTCGTGTCGCTAGTACACAGTCAAACATATCAATTCCTCGTAAAACTGATTCTACAAGGCAATCAGGACTGCCTATCCCCATTAAATATCGCGGCATATTGTTTGGAAGTTCGGGCTTTAATGTATCTAACATTTCATACATAATAGGCTTAGGCTCGCCTACAGATAAGCCCCCTATTGCAATGCCGCACTCGGCAAACGGTAGGGTTTTTTGCAAAGATAATAAACGCAAATTTTTATACATATTTCCCTGCACTATGGGAAAAAGCATTTGCTTTGCATTACCCTTATTTGCTTTTTTACAACGGGCTAACCAATCAATGGTGCGATTTAACGCTACTAAAGCATACTGTTCATCTGTATCAGCCTTAGTACATTCGTCAAATGCCATAATAATATCCGCGCCCAAATCTTGTTGAATTTTGGTTGCACTCTCGGGTGTAAATGTGTGCTTAGAGCCGTCAAGGTGTGAAGCAAAAGTCACACCATCGTCTGTAATTTTATTTAAACCGCTTAATGAAAAAACCTGAAATCCCCCACTGTCCGTTAGAATTGGTTTTTGCCAATTCATAAATTGATTTAACCCTCCGGCTTTTTTAACTATGTCACTTCCGGGACGCATAGCAAGATGGTAGGTGTTGGAGAGAATAATCTCAGCACCGCAAGAGTCAAGCTCGTAAGGTGCAAGTGATTTTACTGTCGCATTTGTACCAACAGGCATAAACACAGGTGTCTGTATTACCCCATGTGGTGTCGCAAATTCGCCTGTACGCGCCCCTGACTGTTTGCAGATGTGCGTTGTCTTGTAAGAGAAGTTTTTAGTCATGATTTTCTTTATTAACATCTCTATGAATTTTCTTGAGATGTTTATTTATCCCTGTCAACACTATTAATTCCTGTTGATATTTATTAAGTTCTTCAATATTATTAGGTGTAATTTTGTTTTCAAAAAGAGGTGCTAACTTTTCAAAAATAATTCTCTCACACCATATGCCACTTTCGTATATGCTAAAAGCACCCTCTCTATCAATGTGTGCCACATTAAGGTTATTTATTGCTCTTAACATTTTTGCCATCAGTTTTTTAACACGATTTTTTAAAAAAAACAGCAAACGACAATGGTCATCTAATATAGAGTACATTTCGTCCATAGGAAAATCTCTAATATCTTTCACTATGTTGCAAAATTCTTGAATATATTTATCACTATGAGAATCATATTTAACCCAATCTTTTTTTCGTCCAAACCAATTAGCTAATTTTATTACTAGATTAAGAGAATTGTTATATTGGCTAAAAAATTTTTTTGCATATTCTAATTTTTGGTTTTTAAATAGAAGTAGTGACAACATTCCTGCAAAGAAAGCACCCCCAAAAATAGAAAGAAATATACCTAATGAGAGTTCACCCCAACTACAAAGATACGAAACAATTGATAAAATTAAAGAGGCTATAAAAAGACCAAAGCATATCAAAAAATAAAGACGATTAACTCTCATATTATAAACCACCACCTAGTGTTTTTTGCTTTTATTTTAAGTTTCTTCATTATTATGTTTACTCAATTTCCTCTATAAAAACAAACACGCATCGCCAAAACTAAAAAAGCGGTATTCGCTGTCTACGGCGTGTTTGTAGATTTTTAAAGTTTCTTCTCTGCCTAATAGTGCTGCAACCAGCATAATTAAGGTAGACTCTGGTAAATGGAAGTTTGTGATTAAAGCGTCTACTGCTTTGTATTTATATGGCGGATAAATGAAGATGTCTGTTTCGCCGCTTGACGGTGTTAATATGCCGTTTTCATCTGACGCGCTTTCTAATACGCGCACAGCGGTTGTGCCTACAGCGATGACTCTCCTGCCCTCTTTTTTTGCTTTGTTGATTTTTGCAGCAGCGTCCTCTGGCATTTCGAAATATTCAGAATGCATTTTGTGGTCTTTAACATTATCTACTTTGACAGGTAAAAATGTGCCTAGCCCAACATGCAATAAGACTTCGACAAACTCAACACCCTTTGCGCGCAACTTATCCATAAGTTCAGGTGTAAAATGCAAGCCTGCAGTTGGGGCGGCGGCAGAACCGCCAACGGACGCGTAAACTGTTTGGTATCTGTCGGGATTAGTCAACTTCTCTTTGATATAGTGCGGCAAAGGCATTTCGCCAATCTCTACTAAAATTTCTTCAAAAACACCCTTAAAGGTAAAGCGAATTTTTCTCTCACCGTTTTCACCCACTTCAATAATTTCACCCGTAAGTTTTTCTGAAAAAGTAAATATATCACCTTTCTTGACGCGCTTAGCCGGACTGCACAACGATTCCCAATCGGTATCGTTGATACGCTTATGTAGTAAAAATTCAATATTTGCACCCGTTGCTTTTTTGCCGTATATGCGCGCAGGCAATACTTTGGTGTTATTAACAACTAAAATGTCGCCTTTTTGTAAAATATCAGCTAAGTCATAAAAATGCTTGTCGGTAATTGAATTATCTTTGCGGTTATACATTAAAAGCCGCGCTGAGTCGCGAGGTTCAACGGGTTGTTGCGCAATAAGTTTTTCCGGTAAATGATAGTTAAAATCTGCTGTTGTCATGTGTTAGTTTTTCCTTTTGTTTATTATGATTGTATGTTTTTATTGGTATATTGTCAATTTAATTATAGTTTCTAATAATATTTATCCTCTGCCCATTTGTCAGGATTAGTCAAAATATATCCTGCTATTTGCTCGTAGCTATTATCACATCTAATAATATGGTCATGAAAACCCTTTTGCCAAACGCTAAACCCTGCCAACTTAGATACATATGATTTTATATTGCCCACAATATTTCCAACCGTAGGGGCGGACGACCTCGGTCGCCCGCTGTCATCAATCTCAACAATCGCATGAAAATGATTTGGCATAACTACAAAACAATCAATTTTTATATTATCTTTATTTTGTCTTTTAATAGTTTCTTCGAGACATTTTCCTAAGGGTGATAATTGTACATTAGTTGGGCGACCGGGGTCGTCCGCCCCTACAATTTTTCCAAGTGTATGATTATTGGATTCTGTGCATACCGTTACAAAATAACACCCGTTTTGGCTATAATCATATTCTTTTAGGCGATTAATTTTACGCTTTGATAAAGTGCTGGTCATTGCTAATTTACACCCTCTATCGCCATTTGTTCGATTGTTTTAGGCGGCTTTTTACCTAAATGCTTATACGCTAACGCAGTAGCGATTCGCCCTCGCTGACTTCTTGCAATAAAACCTTGTTGTATTAAAAAGGGTTCAATTGCGTCTTCTATGGTTACAGAATCCTCGCCTACGCTTGTTGCTAAAGTATCTAAACCTACAGGTCCACCGTTATATTTTTCAATCAATGCCATCAAAATTTTTCTGTCCATAGTGTCAAGGCCAATTTTATCAATATCCATTAACCCCAATGCATAGTCAACTAAGTTCACATCAATTTTTGTTTTTTTGTCAACCTCTGCAAAATCCCTAACTCTCTTTAAAATACGGTTTGCGATTCGCGGTGTTCCCCTGCTGCGTTTTGCTAATGCCAAAGACGCGTCCGAGTCTATGCCTATGTTTAAAATTTTAGCACTTCTTGAAACAATAACAGAAAGTTCTTCCGGTGTATATAATTCTAATCTTTCGATAATACCAAATCTGTCTCTAAGAGGTCCTGTCAACATTCCAGCACGAGTAGTCGCGCCGATTAAAGTAAACGGCTTTAGCGCAATGCGCATAGTGCGCGCAGAAGGTCCTTTTCCTATCACAATATCAACATGTTTGTCTTCCATCGCAGGATACAAAATTTCTTCTACCGCGCGATTGAGTCTATGAATTTCGTCAATAAATAAAACATCAAGGTCATTCAAATTAGTTAAAATTGCCACTAAATCCGCTGCCCGTTCAATCGCAGGACCAGAAGTTACCCGAATTTTGACATTCAATTCATTTGCAATAATATTAGATAGCGTCGTTTTTCCTAGCCCAGGCGGACCGTATAGCAAAACATGGTCAAGGGGTTCTTTGCGTAATTTACTCGCCTCAATATATACCCTTAGATTAGCTTTAATTTGCTCTTGCCCAATGTATTCTTTTAAAGACTGCGGACGCAAACCGCCGTCATTTTCTTTATCAGTAAATAATTTTTCAGTTGTAGTAAATTTTTCTTGCATTAAATTATCCTTTAAGCGCCCTCACTATCAATTCTTCTACACTCATATCGTTTGCGCCCGCTATTTTGCTAACGGCAGAAGTCGCCTCCGATTTATTATAGCCCAGCGATACCAATGCGGCAATTGCCTCTTGTGCAGCATTAGAAAAAGTAAAATCAATAAATTCTGCATTGTTGCTTTCGCCTGCCACAAATTGGTCAGATATTTTGCTTTTCAATTCTAAAATCACTCTCTCTGCAGTTTTTTTGCCAACACCTTTAATGCTAAAGAGTGCAGACACATTACCGTTTGCAATAGCATTTATAAGCTCGACCACAGATAACCCAGAAAGGATTTGCAATGCCGCTTTTGCGCCAATGTTTGAGATAGCAATTAGTTTAAGAAACATTTCTTTTTCGGCTTTTTCTAAAAAACCGTATAAACTCATGTCGTCCTCTTTTACTACAAGGTGTGCGAATAATTGTATCTTGTCCCCTACTGCAAGAACGGCTAAAGTTTTTGCCGAGCAAGCCAATTCATACCCAACGCCGTTAGTTTCAATAACGACGGAATTTTCTGTGATTTGTTCGATTCGTCCTTTAAAATAATTGTACATTGGTATTCCTAGTTTAACATTCTGTGTTCGTATTCGCTTGTATTCGCATGACAGATAGCCACTGCCAAAGCGTCTGCCGCATCGTCGGGTTTTGGAACTTCACTTAACCCTAAAAGCGCTTTTACCATATACTGCACCTGTTTTTTATCCGCTCTGCCATGCCCCGTTAATGCCTGCTTTACCTGCAAGGGTGTATATTCGTACAAGTGCCCACATTCTTTAATTGCGCACAATAAAATTATGCCTCGCGCCTGCGCCACCTTTATAGCCGTTGTGACATTGGTGTTGAAAAATAATTCTTCCACAGCAACAGCATTTGGTTTAAATTTAACAATAATTTTTGTCAATTCTTCATCAATCATAGCCAAACGCACAGGAATAGACTCATTCGTTGGTGTCGCTATCGTACCAACCGCAATAGGCTTTAAACCGCTATTTGTTTTTTCAATCACCCCATAGCCGACTAAAGCATAGCCGGGGTCGATTCCTAAAATAATCATGCGGGTTGTTTTTCCTTATCGTTCTTGTTGATTAAGTGCATTTCTATATTTGACACTGCTTAGATACTATATTATACTAAAACCCAAAAGTCAAACAATTCTTTGACTACCTCTAAAAAGCTAATGAAAGACTTCTTCCAACATCGTGACGAAACCAATACCGAAAAAATGCGGCAAATCATTTCAAACTTTCCCTCGTTTGCAATGGAATTTTTTGTCGGAATTGCCACGCGCACCTCCCCGCTTACACGGCTTAATTACGCATACGATTTGCGCATTTTTTTTGACTACCTCACTAAATACCGCTGTAAAGGCGTCACAATCGCCGAAATTGCATTAGATGACCTCAAAAACTTATCTGCCTTTGATATTGAGGCTTATTTAGAATATCTATCCAGCTATACTTTTGAAGGTAAAAAAAGCAGCTGTAATGACCGCGCGAAGGAGCGCAAGTTAAGCAGTGTTCGTTCTTTTTTTAGATACTTTTATAAAAAAGAAAAACTGAAAGAAAACATTACCGCTAAAGTTGATATGCCAAAGATTCATAATAAGTCTATCGTTCGGTTAGAAGTAGATGAGGTTGTAAAATTATTAAATCAAGTAGAAGGCGGTGAAATGCCAACCCCTCAACAACGCGTCTACCATGACCTTACTAAAATTCGCGACAAAGCTATGCTCACGCTGTTTTTAGGGACAGGTATGCGCATTAGTGAGTGTGTTGGACTTAATCAAAGCGACATTGACTTTACTCTAAACGGTCTTACTGTGACAAGAAAAGGCGGCGATAAAACTATATTGTATTTTTCAGAAGAAGTTGCAAACGCATTGCGAGAATACATAGATTGGATTCAAGAACAAATTGTCAGTAAAACTAAATGGGGTATGAAAATTGCCAATACACAAAAAACTTCCGACCCCCTTTTCTTTTCAGTACAGGGTAAACGCATATCTGTCAGAGCCGTACAGGATTTAGTAGAGAAATACGCAAAAATCATTTCACCCCTCAAAAAAATTTCTCCGCATAAATTACGAAGCACCTACGGCACTTCTCTATATCATGAAACGCAGGACATTTATGTCGTTGCCGATGTGTTAGGTCACAAAGATGTCAACACCACAAAAAAACACTATGCCGCCATGAGCGACGAAATAAGACGAAACGCCGCAAGTAAAGTGAAGTTGCGAGATGATGTCGACTAGTGGTATTCCTATATATTATTTAAAGCCTCTTCCACCGGTTTAAATTCCATAATGGGAAGAATTTTATTGAGGTTTATTAGAGAACAATCTTTAGGTCTTTTTTCAGGTAGATTGACAAAGTCGCTGCTGGAGGGAATAATTAGTGAATTATCTAATTTAAAAATTTCGGCTGCAATAAGCCCAAAGTCCAAGCGGCTCATTCTTTCAGGACCGGCAATATGAAAAATGCCTTTAGATTTGCTTTGACTAAGCGCTAGTAATGCATTGCATGCGTCAACTACAAAGACAGGTGAACGATATTCGTCAAAAAAGAGTTTTATATTTTCATTTTGTTTTAAAGCGAGCAGCATTTTGTCTAAAAAATTTGCAGCATGGTTGGCTGATTTTCCATATACCCATGATAGTCGTGCAATCGTAAAATTTTCACTAACCTCATGCATAATTTTTTCGCCCTCAAACTTTGTTTTACCATAAACAGTCGTAGGTGTGGGAATATCTTCTTCGTTATAGTTCCCTTTCATTCCATCAAAAACCAAATCTGTTGAAACATAAATCAGATGCGCCCCTATTTTTTGAGCTATTTGAGCTATGTTTTTTGTTCCTGAAACATTAACCGAATAAGCCTCTTGAGGGTTTTTAAAACAATACTCTGCATTAGAAATTGCCGCTGCATGGATAATCACTTGCGGTTTGATTTTTTCTATTACTTTTTGGGCACTAACAGCATCGGTAATATCCAATGAAACAACCTGCGCGTCTTCTTGCTCAATTGCGTCAGTAGTGTTTTTTGTACCATAAACACTATAGCCTAGTCTTGTTGCCAACTGTATAAGGTGTCCGCCAATAAATCCGCTTGCGCCTGTAATTAAAATAGTTTGTTTTTTTGATATCATGATTTTCCTTTCATTAAATGCGCTTGTGCTATTTGCTCTATTTCTGTTTCATTTTCTCGGTGAATAAAAATTTTATTTGATTTCATCCATTTAAAGAATGTAATTTGCCGCTTAGCATAGTTGCGCGAATGTTGTTTAATTTTTGCAACTGTGTCTTCAAAAGAAATTCTATTGTTAAAGTACTCTATAAACTCTTTATATCCAATAGCTTGAAGTGATTGGATTGCACTGCTGCTAGACATATTTTTATAAAGGGTATTAAACTTCGGGGCAATGCCCCGAACCCCACCGCTTTCAGCGGTGTGTTCCGCAGCAGAGCTGCGGGGTTTGATACCTTTGACGGCGGCGCGATTTTGTCCTTGCAAGCAAATAAAATCACTCCTTGTATCACAATGACTAGCCTTTTGATACAGCGATAAAACCTCTTTCTCCAAACCCTTTGCTATCATATTATCAACGCGGCGGTTGATGTGACTATAAAGTTTTGACCGCTCTTCCTCTAGGACAATTTGCAAAAAATCGTAAGGAATATTTTCATTATTTGCAGCGACTGTACTTTTTGGTAAGCCTGTAAGCTCAAAAATCTCTAACGCACGAATTACCCTTCGTGTATCATTAGGTGATATTTTTTTTGCCGAATCGGGGTCTTGCGTTTGCAGCAATTGATATAACTTTTCACCACCGTCTTTTTCGGCAATTTGTTGGTATTTCTCTCTTATTTTTTCGTCACCTTGCGCGCCTGACAATGAGTACGAGTGAATCAACGCATTTAGATATAAACCTGTACCGCCGACAATCATCACATTTTTGTTTCTAGGCAAAATTTGTTCAATTGCCAATATCGCATCTTGTATGAATTGCGCAACTGAATATTTTTCATCAAAATCAACAACATCAATCAAATGGTGTTTTATACCTTGCATCTCGTCTTTTGTCAGCTTCCCTGTACCGATATTCATTTTTCTATAAATTTGCATCGAATCAGCACTGATAATCTCTGCATTAAACTTATGTGCTAATGCAATCGAAATTTCAGATTTTCCTATCGCCGTAGGTCCTGATATAATTAAAATTTTAGGTTTTAAAGTATTCATAAAGATATTTATCGTGTTATGTGTAACATAACTTTCTAAAATTAACCGCAAAGAAGCCATCACAGTGGTCTATGTGCGGAAAAAGAGTTAATGGCAAGCCGTCTTGGGTAAAGTTTGAATGTGCTTTCAGAAATCTGTTTGCAACAATTTCATTTTCTGCCTTAAACAAAGTGCAGGTTGAATACGATAGCCTGCCGCCGTCTTTAACATATTGTTGAGCGGTGGAAAGAATCCTTAACTGCAATTTTTGCAACTCGGTAATATCGCTCTCTTTGCGATTCCATAAAATTTCCGGCTTTTTAGCAGCAATACCAATGCCTGTGCAAGGCGCGTCGCAAATGACTAGGTCAAATTGATTTTCAAATTCAGAGTTAAAAACTATCGCATCATTTTTTTGAACACTTATCTTTACCCCAACCGAATCAGCATATTTTTTAATAAGCTCTACCCTATGGTCATGAATATCACACGCTATAATTTTTGCAGAAGGTAGTAATTCCTTTAAATACACCGATTTTCCGCCAGGCGCAGCGCACAAATCTAATATGTTTTTTGGGGTGTATTTATTGACCTCTTTGTCCGCGCGTGTATCAGCATCCGTGCTTTTTTTGTCGCCGCTACAAATTGGTTCTAAATATTTGTGGACTGCACGCATAGACGCTAGCGACTGAATTACATATTCTGACTGCTCTACTCGCTGTAAGCCCGACTTTTCAACATTATGCGTGACATAATATCCTAATTCTGACTTATTTTTTGCAATTGTGGGGTATTTTTTTCTAAATGCCAAATCTGAAATATTTTTTTTATTAACACGAATGTGTGTTTCGGCACTAGACTCATGCAACAACAACTTTTCAACAAAAGCCACACCGCAATCCTGCGTCAACCGATTGACAATCCATTCAGGATACGATGCCACAATGCCAAGACCTTGCGGTGTATTTGGAGGCGGCAATTTTACAGTTTCACTCTTTCGCAAAACTGCATTAATTAACGCCACTTGCGCGCCTTTACCTACTTGTTTTGCAAGCGCTACTGTTTTACTAACGGCGGCATAATTAGGGGTGTCAGTATATTGCAAAAGATATAAACCAATCTTTATGATAATACAAACGGCTGTTTTAGGCTTAAAATCAACAAGTTTAGAAATAATATAATCAAATTGAACACTTTTTTCCAACACCCCATAAAACAATCTCGTAATGTAAGGCTTGCCATAAGACTTTTCCCATGACCTATCGTTACTGCCAAAATTATTAAGTGTCCGATTAAGTATTTGCGTACTGTATGCACCTTCTGAATAAACAGACTTTAATGCCTCATAAACTGCTTTTTCTGCATCAAGTTTCATTGCGCTATTACCTCGCCGAATTCTTTACCGACAGACAACGAATAACCGCGCAAAAATTCACTGGCTGCAAGCCGCCTTTTGCCCGCTGCTTGCAACGACAATATTTGCAAAATTCCTTGCCCACATTGCACACAGATTCCGTCAGATTGGCAAGATTTAAGAATTTTGCCGTGTGTTATGCCTAATATAACGCTGTTTTTTGCCGCTTTTGTTGTGTTTTCTTGATTACCATGCGCTTTTTTTGCGGATTTTTGGTTATTGACATCAACAACTCTTGCGTCAAATATTTTGATACTATCCTCGCCATAACTTGTATACGCTGACGGCCATGGATTATATGCATAAACTTTTCTGGCAATTAGTTCCGCACTTTCACTCCAATCAATCTTTCCGTCATTTTTAGTAATTTTTTTAACTGTAGTTGCTTCGTTTTCATTTTGTGGAATCAGAATCGCTTTACCAGCCTCAATATCATCTAGCGCTTTTATAATTAAATCCGCACCCAAAATACTAAGCCTATCATGCAACGAGTGAAATGGCTCATACTTTCCTATCTCAATTTTATCCTGCAATACAATATCGCCCGCGTCCATCTTCTTAACAGTTTGCATAATTGTTACACCCGCTACAGTATCGCCATTTAAAATTGCTGCTTGAATGGGCGAACTGCCGCGGTACTTTGGCAAAAGTGACGCGTGAATATTATACACAGGAGCAATTTTTAAAAACTCGTCACTTAAAATTTGACCAAAAGCTACCGTAATCATGCAATCAGGCTTTAACTCTTTTATTTTTTCTAACCCTTCACTACTAACATTTTCATATTGCAAAACTTCAATACTTCTACTCAAAGCAAACTCTTTGACAGCAGTAGGCTTTAAATTTCCTCTTTTATCCTTTTCTCTATCTAATTGCGATACAACTGCTAAAATCTTGTGTTTGGATTCTATTATTTTTTTTAGCGGCAAAACTGCAAATTCCGGTGTGCCTAAATAAATAATTTTCATTCTTTGCCGCCTTTATCATTCGTGTTAATTTTGCCATTTTGCGTTAATTTATCAATGTATAAAACACCGTCCAAATGGTCTATTTCATGACAAAACGCGACAGCGGTAAAAGCGTCTGTAATTTTGTATTTATGTTTTTTGCCAAACCTATCCTGTGCCTCCACCACTAATTTCTTGGGTCTTTCAACCAATCCTTTTTGCCCCGGCAAACTCAAGCACCCCTCATCAAAAGTTTGAGTACCAATTTCTTCAAGAATTACAGGGTTTACAAGCTCGTAAAACTTTTTTCCATCCGCCGCAACTATCGCCACTCTGCGTAAAATGCCCACTTGTGGCGCAGCCAAACCTACCCCGTCTGCAGCCTCCATGGTTTCCTTCATATCGTCCAATAAATCCCACAGCTTTTGATTGAACTCCAAAACAGGCTTTGCCTTCTCGCGCAAAACCTCTGTATCTTTACCTGTCACAATTTGTCTAATTGCCATTTTAATGCCCCCAATGCCGCATATTATACTCAATTTAGCTTTTTTGCAAGTAAATTTAGCTTATCGTTAAAAGCGCATAATAAGGTAAAAAAGCTAAGTCCTCTATGCGTAATTTTGAAAGTTCTAAGCTTCTACTTTCTTTCACAGGAAGCATTTCGCCTGCTTGATGTTCATGCCCATGATAAGCGTATAATTGGATCTTACCAAAATGTTTTATCAGCGCACTAAAGAAAGCCTTGTAGCTTTCAAAATCTTGCTTATCTTGCAAGAATCTTGCTTCATTGTATGCGGCGGTTCTTCGCCAATCGGGTTCTCTATAATGCATAGCACGAAACAAAAGCGAATTGGCGGCTATAAGTGCATTTTCCTTTTCTATCAAAGTTTGGTACTCAGGCAAGTCTATTACGCTGCTTTGATTATCCATATCATTTGCCATAATAAAAGGCATTTCTAAATCAAGCATGGCGTTATTTATTGCATCCTCTTTTGCTGTAAGCACCTCTGTTTGTTTGTAAAAATCAGCACTTTTGCGTAGCTCTATTATATCGCTTAATTCCTTTTGACCTCTTTCTCGGCTTCGGACAACATAATCATCATAAGATTTAGCAACTCTGTTTATGTCATCACAATCAACAGCAAATGAAACAAGTCCCCTAAATGTAGAGAAAAACAAATGCCCCTCAGGCACACCTTGAATGCAAGGCTCTTCTTTTTCAAAATAATAGCCCTTATGTGCTTTAACAACTCTTTTTAGTGTTGATTCTGTTTTAGAACCAGTATCTTTTATTATAAGAAAAGCGAAATAACTCATGCGTATATAGTAACAAAATGTATAGTATAAATCAACTAATTATCTAGCCTATTCGCCTTTTGCCCAAATCTTTCTGCAATCCATTTGTTCATGCCTTTTAAGATGTTTTGCACAGCACTATATATTGTTACATTGTCCTCCTACCCTATCACATTGATAATCCTATCCGGCACATACACGATTTTCTTAACCGCTATACCATCACCTAGTAAAGCCAAGGCTTTTTTTTCGACAGACTCTTTGCTTTCGCCAATTTCTATTTGGATTTTTCCTTTTAACTTCCCGCAAAGCTGGACGGGAATTTCAATGCTTTTCTCAACCAATTTTCGTTCGTCGTATTTTGGGAAAGACTCAAATGCGATATCCTTTTTCCATAATTCTTCATAGATTTCTGATGTTATGTGTGGTATAATGGGGTTCATGGCGATTAAAAA
>Ga0131853_10005662_pt1 | contig 22550 bp, 20 predicted proteins | sample TergutLab28metaG_FD_92764 | JGI IMG/M metagenome (GOLD analysis project Ga0131853, IMG submission 92764) | Labiotermes labralis P1 segment gut microbial communities from Petit-Saut dam, French Guiana - Lab288 P1 (version 2) (version 2) | ecosystem: Host-associated > Arthropoda: Insects >...
ACAGCACCCATCATCAGGAGTACTAAAAACTGTAACCACAACCTCCGGTACAGGTCATAATACTGGTACAGCTACATCCCTCCAACGTGGCCTGACCGGAAAGGGAGGGAAGTAGCAGTACCACTATTATGACCTGTACCGAAGTTTCCAGTTACAGTTTTTAGTACTCCTGATGATGGGTGCTGTGACACCCGAAACATGTAGAGTGACTTTGCAGTAAATAAATATCTGCATACTGTTGCATCTGGTTGGATTTTTATTAGCAATGAATTATGATGCACCGAACCATGAGTTTAAAATTTTCCAACAAATTCATCTTATTCAAGGAACGAGGACCATCTTCATAGACCAAATGACAACTTGTATTCAAAAAGATACATTTTATGCTGCCCTCAAAATTTTTAACAGTTCATCATGTAGTCTGACAATTGTTAAGAAAGAAGAGGCAAAATATAAAGTAGTATTAAGAAAATACTTAAATACACGCGCTTTTTACTCTGTAGATGAATTTGGTATGTGTAAAGGTGATCTGTAATACTGTTTTGTAAAATGTTTATAGTACTATATGTTGTAAAAGATACATTTGTGTATTTATGACTTTTTCTACATCCTGTTGTGTTTGTGACACATTTATGGATCAACAGAATGTATGTGTGTGTGTGTGTGTATATATATATACACACACACTGCAGGCAGAAGGTAGAATTTGTTTATTTCGACCTGGTGGTACAACCATGTAGGCCTTCAAGGGTTAAGAGAGTCTAAACTGATGGTCTAGGGTCACCGTAGTTTTAAGTTGCAATTTTCATACACAAAATCACTTTGAAATCCCCCTCTTCGTAGAAATAAAGAGTTTTCCATAAATGTATTTAATTTGCACATATAATTATGTTTCCATTATTCAGGATGTGGAAACATTTCAAACATGTGTTGCAATGTTAGTAGCACTCCTGTAAGCCACTTTCTTACGCATCCCACAAACCATCATGTATGACTAGGAAGTTTTAAGTATACAGAAAATTGTGCAATCTCTTGCAAAGGGGGAGCTAAAAATAATATTTCAGGAAGTTGAAGAAATATTTCCTACTTTTAAGGAAAGCTTGATTTTTTTAACTTTTGCACAGAAAAAAACTTTTCACCATGTTCTTTGATAATTGCTCTGTCTGGTGTACAGAATGTACATGAAATAAAAGGCAGAAGTCTTGTGTGTGAATCTTTTTTTTTTGGTCATTATTGCTAATCTGTTTTGTGTGCATGGAGCTTTTATTTTGATTATACTTATTTGTTTAAAATACAACATTTGCACTTTCTCTTCCTCGTCCTCCTCCTCCTCTTTTACTCCTCCTGCTACTCCAATATCCATGAAAGCTAAGTGTCTTCCTCGTTGTTGTCCTCTATCTATCCTTATCCTGCACTACTTGTCTCCAATTAACAGTTCTCATCTTTCTTAATGTCATTCTCTACATCATCTTTCCATCGCTTTGGGTCTTCCTTTAGGTTATTTTTTTGTGTAAGTTGGCCTGGTACATTTTCTTGGTGTTCCTTGCATCATCCATATGTTGCAGATGCGCTGTCCGTCTAAGGTGTTGGAGTAGATTTGCACATACTTTATACATAAAGATACTTTTCTTAGTTTTTCCCATATTTATTGGTGCCATCAGCCATCATCAGGCAGTATACACACCAATATATTTAAAACATAACTTATTATAAAAATGCAGTAGTAATATTCACTGTATCGTACCAGTTTCCACAGCTGTGTACGTAGGATGTAAAAAACATAATGTATGCATATTTAACATTTTTATGTGCTTGATATGTTGTTAGTTTCTCAGTACAATACATCTAGCATTTTGCTTGATCTGCATTGGATCTGGTCCTGACACCGAAACGTGTAAGAGGATTTATGAAATTGTATCTTTATGTATACTGTATGTGAAAAATGTAGTTTTTTTTTAAAGTGTATTATGTTGCATGGAATTAATAATGTAAAGATTTCATGGTGTTTATGTAAATCTCATAGTTACCTATAAGTACATGCATTAGAGTTTCATGTACTATACAAAATGCTCTGTGTTAAGTCTTGCAATGAAGAGGTGCTTGTTATGAACAGATATCCTGACCTACTTTTATATCCTTGTCCCATTGAAGTGTATTGGAAGATGGTATATTGCATTGAATCTTGACAACTTTCTGCCAATTTATCAGTCATAGTCAACTGTGTACTGCACACCCCCACACTAATAAGTGCTAGAGATAATAATCTGGACATTAGTAGGATTTGGGAAATTATTTGTGAAAAAAAGTCAAAGCCTAAGCACAGGAATGTTAGAGTTAAAGCAACTGTTTCATGTCATTTGCACCATTTAGGATTTACGGAATGTGATTAATTTCTGTTCTTTTGTATTCTAGTCAAAGGAAGCATACAAGTAGAGTTATTGCAGAACTGATGTCAAGTGAATGGATGATATTAGAGTATTTTAATGTATAACATGTAGCTAGTAACTTTATCAGGAAAAATGAGAGCATATCTGGAAGATGAAATGAATATGCGGTCAGAAATCAGTAAGAACAAGATTACCTATTAGGGATGTGAGTAGATGTATAAAGGGGTATAAATAGTGTTATCACCCTGGCATCAATTGTTGAGGTTAGTGGTGGTTACTACTCTTACACTTTATTATTTGGAGTAATTACTTGTGCCATGTATGGTATGGTAACAGAGAGACTGATATTCATTTATGCAGCAGAGTCATTTGTACATATGCCTAATTTTTTTAGTTTAATTTTGTTATTTCCCCTTGAAATTCATCCATACATAGGCAGACTTAATACCAGTAATCAGTGTGGATTCCAACATAATAGGTCAATGACTGATTATGTGTTCTGAAGTTGTCAGATGCTGGGGAAAAGGAAAAGTGGGAGTGTACGTCAGGTATTCATACAGTTCGTTTGGCTAACAATGTGTACCTTTCATATCATTACATAATGCCTGGAGCACAGTAGATGTCTGAAATATTGGGATTCTGTTCCGAATTGATGCAGCAGCGAGGTTTTGTATTTAATATAGTAAAGTGTTTATTGCCAATCTTGTCTGATGCGTTTTATATTGAAAGTCACCTTGAACAAGGAGATGGCTGACAAACCTGTGGAAAAAGTGCATTCTGTCTTTTAGTAGCACAGTTACGTAACATTTTGCTGCATGTTTTGACCCTTTCTGTTCATCTTGAGGCAAGTTCTGTTGTCAAAATTAAGCAGTATACAAACATGCATTGCCACATTTGTCACAGTAGGGGACGCACTGACAGAGGTTTTTGTGGTTGTGCAGATATCCATGGATTTGGCGAAAGGTGAAAGTGGTTGCTGTAGCAAGACATGTCTGACATCAGCTGGTGATGCAGATGAAGTCCTCAACATAAAAGTTGAGGAAGGCACAGATGTAGACGAGGAAGAGATTCCCATGCCTCTATTTTGTGCAGTAAAGGTTGAACAAGATGAGGTGAGTTATGTGTCTTTGTGTGCACTTGATTAGACACACTTGACCAGTCTGAAGAAATACCTGTTCTGTTCATGTGATAGTACAGCAGTCTGGTAGAGAGGAGTGTGTTTCCCTCCCTCCCCATACTCCCATGAAGGGAATGAGTGTTAGACTGTGTGTAAATGCAGTGAAGAGTAAATTCATATATATACCAGAATGTGGGATAAAATCCTGATATAAATGGAACCAGTAAATTTTCCAGAGTTGGGTTATGCTCGCTACTGTGTCATGAAGAATTGCTTATCTTCATCACACCAATCGAAAAGCATTAAGATTGAAGTGAATTATGATGTCTGTTGTTATGGGTATACAAGTATGAGGGAAGAATATAGCATATTGAAGGTGTGTGAAAAAAGGGTGAGGAAGTATGAGGAGGCTGCAGGAGATTGCATAGAGAAGAGCTACATAAATCTTATGTATATCGGACCGTGCATCATTGTGGTAGTTGAAGAATAAGAGACCAACTTGATGTCACTAGTTATTAAGTTTCATTTCACTTCTTCTGTGCTCAACATGTTTCGGACATTAATACATCCATCATCAGGAGCCTGTGACTTTTCTGTTGTATCACCGCATTGGTCATGTATTCTTGTTTCGATGGGTGTTGGAGTTTTCGGTGTGGCTGGGTTGGGGTGGTATCCATGTAGCAGGCTGAAGCACAGCTTCAGGCTCCTGATAATGGGTGTATTAATGTCCGAAACATGTTGAGCATAGGAGAAGTGGAATAAAACTTAATAACTAGTGACATTAAGTTGGTCTCTTATTCTTCAAGAGCTACATAATTTGTATGTTTTTTAATATATTATTAAGCTGGTCAAATAAGAGTGAATGAAGTGAATGGTACATGTGGAGTGTTTGGTAAAGATCAGAATTGCCTACAGAATTTCATTTGGTAAGTGTGGAGGGATTGGATTACTTGGGAGGCCTAGCTGTAGGTGATAGAACAATAATCAAATTGTTCCTAAAGAAATGGGATGTATGATTGTGGGCTAGTCTTTTAAGTTCAGGACATGGGGCAACCATAGATTGTATGAACATGGTAAACATCAGTTTTACATAGAAAATGGAATTTTTGATGAGCTGAGCAAGTGTTAGCGTGTGAAGAAGCCCGTTACTACATGAGGAGTAGGTGTGTGGAGAAGTGAGGGAATGAAAAGAGCTCTTGTGTTAAGCCCTGCATGCTTCTCCCACATTTTTCTTCCTTGAGTCATGTTTGCCTCTCCCTCTCAACCAAATTTTGCCAGATGCTGAAATTATGGTATGTAATATGTGTGGTATTTTTTATCGGTGAATGGTGTAAGTATCCTCATCCTACATATTGCAGAAGTGTTAAGATAATCTTTCACATGTATGAGAATAACCTGTCACTGGCAGGATCTTAAGAACAGAGAGGTGTCTACAGACACCAAAAAACTGTACACATTTCTTGTCTGGTTTGAAGTGAGAGCCATATTCCAATACATGTTATCGTGTGTAGATGTTGCATGTAATCTTGGTTAGTGTGCGCTGGTGTTATAGCCTACTGAAAATTTGCCTATTTTTCCCTTTAGATAATTTGTTCAAAGAACAAGTACAAAGTATCTTTCACATCTTCCTGTGGTCAAACAGCCCAAATGTGGCCTCAACTGCCTCAGTGTTGAGATTCCTGTAACACGCACAATTAGACAAACATACCTGCTAGGACTCCTATGAACAAGTGACCAACTTAGCATAGAGGTTGCTGCCTACACAGCACAACACAGTGGTACAAACACTAGAGGCAAACATCCATCCCCTCAGCAGGATTCAAACCCACTATCGTAGCAGTTGAGTGGTTGCAGACTAAGGAATTATATGCCATATCAGTGTTTGTCCTTGGAGTGATTCTTAATACACACGTGTGTGTATTAAGAATCCTTAAGAAGCCAGCAGGTCCTTGGCTAGTCAGAAATTCCCCACATTTTATGGAACTTGAAGGTTCATTATCATATTACAAGTGCCCATCACCTGTCTGTATCCTGAGCCAGATCAACCCAGTCCATACCCCCCATCCCATATTTTGAAGATCCATTTTAACATTATCCTCCCATAGTATGCCTAGGTCTTCCAAGTGGTTTCTTTTCTTCAGGTTTCCTTACCAAAACCCTGTATGCCCCTCTTCTGTCTCCCATGCATGCTACATTCCCCACTCATGTGATTTTATCATCTGTATGATATATGGTGAAGAGTACAAATCATAATGCTTCTCGTTATGTAGTCTTATCTACTCTCTTAACTCGACTCTAATAGGCCCATATCTTCCTCAGCACCCAGACCACTCTGAATTAACTGTGTTTTAATTGAAAATGGGGCTTGTGATTTATGAATCTTTTGCAGCATAGAGCATGTTCATGTTAAATTTGTGGTGTATAATGGAATTTGGTAGTGAACAGAACATGTATAGTAATTTAACCTACTTTTAATATTGAACATTTATAACCTAATATCTTTCTCATTTTTTAACAGAGTACTGTGAGTGAACACCAGCTTGTACATGATGAGGATCATCCATATACCTGTGACGTGTGTAATCAATCGTTTAGGCATCAGAGTAATATGAAGGTGCATAAGCGCTTACATAGTGAAGAGTGTCCATACACCTGTCATATGTGTAATAAGTCGTTTGGGAAGCATAATCATCTGGTGGCACATCTACGCATACATAGTGGAGAACGGCCATATACCTGTGACAAGTGTAATAAATCATTTAGATATCAGAGTAATCTCAAAAGGCATCAACACTTACATAGTGGAGTGCGTCCATATATGTGTGACGTGTGTAACAAATCATTTAGGCAGCGGAGTAATATGAAGTTGCATCAACGCTTACATAGCGGAGAGCGTCCCTATACCTGTGATATGTGTAATAAATCATTCAGGCTTCAGAGTCATCTGAAGAGACATCAGCAGTTACATAGTGGAATACGTCCATATACCTGTGATGTTTGTAACAAATCATTTGGGCAGCAGAGTAATTTGAAAACACATCAACGAATACATAGTGGAGAGTGTCCATATGTCTGTGATGTGTGTAATAAGGCATTTGCTCTAAAGCATATTTTGAAGAGACATCTCCTTCTACATTGTGGGGAAGACCACTAATCTTGTGATGTGTATAATTCATTCAGTAGCCAGTACATGCTCAGGCAGTGCTTCCCAACCTTTTTTCCAACGAGGAACGCCTAAACTAATTTTTCATATCCCTTAGGTCTCCAACTGTGACAACATTTAATGACCAGAAAAATATGATATTAGTGATTGCTATTCAGGTACTGCTGCAGGATTAGCAAGAAAATTTATTTGTATAGAACTTATGTTGTAAGAAAGACAAAGCATTTTCTTGTCATGTTTTTATTATGTAATTTCCACCTACGTACACACACATATGTAAGATATCAAATCAAAAGAAAGTTTACGTAAACATCAAAAGGCGAGTTCACATGCAAAGTCAATATGAGGTTTGCTTTCTGTGTGACACTTCAGCTAATTTTTTTATTTTTCCAGCAGTGCCATTTGGTGAACAAAAATTTCTGCGATATTTCAAGGGGTCTTCGTAATTGTTTGCAGTATTTCAGACTGTTTTTTTGTATGATTTCTAAGGGAACCCTTGTTGGAAGACACTGGTCTCAGGCGCCCTTAATGGGGCACAAAGGGCCCATTAATTAAGGCCTAGGTGCGTCAGGACCGTGAGGTCCCGAACCCACGTGTAATCAATCAGGAAGCCCTTAGTGAGTAAAGAGTATGGAGTTTCCATGTTTCTAGGATAGTTTAATCATCTTCCATCATGTAGATATATAATTACATCATGTTGGGCATTCTAGTCCAGTCACATGTAAGCCACTTTTGCGTTTCAAGAATCTGAATGATTGTCAGCTGTTTAATAACCATTTTGTATAAGAATGTGTTGGGAAGGACTTGAATAGGTACCTAGTACAGAGATTTGGAAATGATACTTGATTTTGTCTCTGAGCCACGAATTGTATCAAGCACTACCAAATGTTTCAAGATTGTTAAAAGACTACTCTGTGACTTTGTATCCCATCTGTGACTGATTATAATAAACCATTTTAACCCTTTAAAGCTTTATGTACTGCCTGCTGTAACATGTAGGAACATGGCATTTTGCCCACAGTTTATTTGGGGGGGGGGGGGGGTTTATGTTTTTTTAAAAAAAAAAAGTGATTTTTTCCCCCGGGAAAAGTATTTTTGTTTTTTTTTTTTTTTTATAATTTTTTTTTCTCTGGGGGGAAAAGGAGGGGGGATGTGTTTTTTCCCAAGGGGTTGTGGGGGGGGGGGGGGGGGATTTGAATGATTATCAAAATAAACATGCATTATATCCCTCGAGTAAGATGATCTTGGTTTTCTGTGATTTATTAACTATGTGTTCAAATATTTTTACATGGATTTCTTGCTTCAGGCAGTTGGTATAACCTGTTTGTTTCAGTTTATGAAACCAGCTTTACATGCACCAAATGTATACACATCAGATGTTAGTAAGTCTCCTGTTGTATACAGTTCTTGCCTGTTGGGAATTTATTATTTTAATGTTGTGTGTACTGTGCATTGTATAGAACACTTGCTGATGTCTGATGTGTATACATTTTGGTGCATGTAAAGTTGGTTTTATAAATTTCTATACAATGTACAGTACACACAACATTAAAACATGTATTTTTTAAATTCACACTAATTCTGGGGCTATAGCAGTTGATTTTTTGTTTTGAACAAAAACAAACAAATATTAAGTACTGAAATATGCATCTCTTGGAGGCAGCAAAGGCTGAATGTTTTTCTACTTTAATTTCCTAATCTGCTGACAAAATCAATCATGGATTGTCTATTGCACTCCAGTGCCCAGTCAGAAGTGGTGTCTCTTGGATGCCTGTCATATTACCAAAAATGTTGCAAGTAGGATGTTTTCATGGCCCCAGAAGACTGGAATATAACTGAATGCCTTCATAATGCAAAAACAAACAGCTTACTGTACATCAAACACAACTGCTTTTATTTCCATGCAGCTACATGTTTTAGTCACTTTCAACCATCATTAATCCATCAATACAGTATTGCAAATAAGGTTAAAAATGTATTGCAAATATATACACTATGTGGGATCCCACAAAAAGGCAGAGTCATCGCCTGCATGAGTGGAAGTGACGTTATGTATATATCATGCTGGAATGATGAAATTGGCAGTATACATATGTTGAGATCTTTTAACTTATGTCATGTGTCTGCCATTTATCTTGATATTCATCATTTTATTATTCATATTTGAAGATCTCATTAGTGTACTCTGTGCAGTGGAAGTATTGGCATGTGTAGTTGTTGCCGTAGCACATAGCACATCCCTGAGTTGGCTAGTTGTGAAGGCTTGAGGAACACAAAATAGTTTTCACAGAATGGAACCACAGTGCTGCCTCTTCAGCAGTATCTCACACTGAAGTCCATTGAACCTGAGCTTCAGCTGTAAAAGTATTCAATGTAATTTAGATTTGAGGTATGACACAGCCAAGCAGTTATGAGGACAACACATGTTAAACCTTTTCCCACTGGGGACTGTCAATGTGTCTGGGTTCATTTCCTCGAGTCTAATTCATAATGCAGACAAGTCACCACATCATAGGAGGGCTAATTTCTGTTGGAGCTGTTGTATAAATCTTACATCATCCTATTTGTTTACTGTGTATGTTATCTACCAGTTTCATGAATAACTCTTGATCCAGTATTGAGTCACATGTCCCTAGTTCAAACCTAGGTTGTGGTTGAACTTTCGTAAGTTTCACACCTACCTATGTTTTAAAGTATCGAAACCAGAATTATAGCAACACGTCACAGTCTGTACACAATCAAAAAATTACTACTTACTTGTGGGTTTTGAAAACAAATGGGTAAAATGACATACAAACATGAATGGAAAATACTGTAAAGTGCTGTAGGAAGCACCTATTCTGTCTCTTGTCATTTAACCCTTTGGCGCCAGAATTAAATCCCTCCCCCCCCCCGTCCACTTTAATGGACGTTCGGCCATTTAAAGGGCTCACTGCACGACATATATATATATATATATATATATGTTGTTCAGCACCAAAGGGTTAAGTGTGTCACCTGTCCAACACACTATATAACTATATACCTTGCTGACACATGGTTGTGAAAGAGTTTAGGTATGTGGGTGTATGCATTTCACCATTTAAGAGTTTTATCAGATATAAACCCACTATACTGGAATTGCCCATGTACTGTAGAGAAAATAATATTTCTTATATGGGAAGTGCTCCAGTACACAGCAGGGTAATAATGCATGCTGCCAGACAGCATATTGTCTGCGTAGCCAGTATTGTAAATTGTGTTATAGTGCACTGAGAAAAGTGGAAATAAATGTTAGAATGCATTGTGCAGACCCTTTTTTTTGTTTGGTTCAACATCCCCTTAGTAGCCAAAGGCGTCCTAATTGTCGAGGCTTCACAATCGCACTCAGACACACCATACTCTGGACTGGTGATCAGCCCATTGCAGAGACCTGTACCTGACAACACACAAGAGACAGACATCCATCTCACCAGTGGGAGATTCAGACCCACAATTCAAGCAAGCAGGTGGCCACTGGTATCGGCACTATATTATATGGAGACTGATGCTTTTAAAGTGCCCCTGCCTTCAGAAATGCTTTCAATTGAACTTGTGGCAGTTATTCATGGCTAAATAACATATTTTCTTAATGGAATAGATGTAATGTATCCTCATTCCATGTCTCCATTCACATGATGTATTAATCAATGATGGTGATGCCTGAAATATGCCCTTTTGAATCGCAAGGTTATGTGAGGTGTTCCAAGGGATGGTACAAATACAATTCTCCAGTGACCAACCAAATAAAAAAGTGAAATGTCTCCTTTAGTGAACCTGTATGGTTGTGTTAGGATCTGAGAGCATGGATGAGAAATGAGATGCTTTCTGAATGTATGTAGAAGTGTTATTTATTATGCAAGTTGGCCCTTTTCTTTGGTCTTGGAAATGGACATCATAATTCAGTTCAGTAAAATTTCGTTATCCTGGCAGTATAAGGCATTTTCAGGTTAAAGTAAAATTCTTACCTAATGGCTGTTAGTTGGGAAAGAAGGAATCACCAGGTACAATACTCACCACAAAACACTGGTGTAGTTAGAGAACCCCTTTATCACAGTCTTATGCTGCAATGATTATATCACTTCTGTATCAGTACCTTTATGTAAGTTAACTTTCAGTAAACTGAAATACATGGAACTCAAACACAGGTTCTGAATCATACACAATCTTATGAATTTGGCTAATCATCTTCAATTTGTTGTTACAACGAAACCAAAGCAAACAGATGATATTGTGACAAGGCCAGAAAATTACTCCCCATCAACAGACTGGAATACATTTTCTCTAATTTTGTGTGCAAGAAGACAAGCTCTAGTCTTCAGTTCACTAATAACTTTACTGTAACAGATTAGTGTGTAATAGCATTTTATGACACAAAATGTTAATACTGTTCTAATTATACTATGATATTTGTAGTTCTTTCAACATCAATCCATTGACATTTCAACACTGCGGGTTCCATACCAGCTGCCATACTAGAAATCTATTAATGGCATTCAAGTTATCACAGAAGCTGAAATAATACAGGTAGAACATGAAACTTGCATGCGGAACCCTTGCTTTAAATCCCAAAAATTTACTTTCCATGCCAATTTGAAATGAAGAGATATAGGGACTGCTGATTTTACTACAACGAACCTGAGAAGCCATACTGCCTACTTGGCTTAAAATGTTGACACAGCCCATCCTTTCAAAATACATGTGAAAGCAAAAGAATATAAAGTGTGGAAATATTTGCATTTGCAGCTATAAAGATTGTGTTCGCCTTAATGATGGGAGGTGAGGTGCATAGAGGGTTCTGGTGAGGAAATCTGAGAGAAAGAGAGCATTTGCAAGACCTGGTCATAGATGAAAGGATAATATTGAAATGAATCTTCAAAAAATCGTATGCAGGGGTGGCATGGACAGGATTGATCTGGCTCAGGATATGGGCAGGTGGCAGACTCTTGTCAATGCGGTAATGAACCTTGCGATTTCCAGAATATTACCGGAATTTCATCACTAGCTAAGTTCCCAAATTTTTATGTCCCTTCTTTCGCAGAACACGGGAAAATTATTGCAAGTACTTCTCCGTATCAACAAAATTCCCTACAGTTCACCACGTGCTAGGCCTCAGGTAATATGCTGTAATAAGACTGCATTCCTTTCAGTTTTGCGAAATGTCAAGGGATACAAGTTGTGGTACACAACGAACAGTTCAACAACTCTGGCTATCTGTGAAAATCCTCCATTTTGAAATTGTAAGTTAACCAAATTTCAGTATGGTCCCATTTTCTTCCACGATTTCTAGTGCCGTTAGTATGTCTGAAATATGGAATAATTTAAATTTTCAAGCCTCAATCAAACACTTGGAAATGCAATCTTCTAGGAACTTAACACACACCAGTGATGTCACTCTCATATGTCTATAAGCATTGCTCATAATCTTCTAACAAAATTGTCAGACTGTACAAAAGTAATTTACTTGACTCTAATACTTCTATAAACACTGCTCATATCCTCATAGCAAAATAAGCAGACTTAAAACACATCAGTTACATCACTGTCACATTTCTACAAGCAATGCTTACAGCCTCCTTCCAATACTGTCTTCTGCAAACAAAGGTTAAAATATGAGGACTGCATCTCAATCTGAAAATTTATGCACACCATGCATCTGCTTTCATACCATATTGTAACCAACAAAATGTACCGATTAAACATAAGACACACTCCCTATAGGTACCAACTCCTACATGTTTCAGCACCAAGGTTCATTACCAACAAGGAACTGAAGTCCAACATGCACTTCAGGTGCCAGTCAACTTCACTTTCATTATAAAAATTAAAAGTCTTAAGATATTAAAATTCTAGATTACACAAGTTAATAAGAAGAGTCCATATTGCTGCCATCACAACACCACATACAGTAGTGAGCCTCTTCTGTTACATGTTCACAATTGTTCATATTGTCTAGGCTGTGTATCTGTGACAATATATGCTCCAAAGGAATCTCATCCAGCTGTTAAGTATGATGCATCTCATGTCAGGGCACATAGTGTACTGTACACTATACATATGGGTATATTTATTTTTTATATTAATACATGGGCTGGGCAGGTCAGTCGGTATAGCGACTGAGCTACGGGCTGAAAGGTCCAGGATCGAATCCCAATGGGGACGAAATTTTCCGCCCATCCCGACTGGCTCTGGGGCCCACCCAGCCTCCTGTAAAGTGGGTTGCGGTCTTTTCCGGAGGTAATGTGTGGCCAGGGTGTGCTGCTTACCACTCACCCCCTTCTAGTGCCGCGGTCATGGAAGACTAGAGCTATAACTCTACCCACCCTCTGGGCCACACCGGGCCTGTAACAGGATCACTTTACCTTTTTATATATATTAATACAAATACAAAGTAAAGAATTCCCTCTAACGATGGAAAAAATTGATTACAACTTTATTGACAATACATCTAAACTGCAGCCTCAAGCCTACGTATTATGTATCAACAATCACTGCAATAAGGCAAAGCACATCTATCAGTACATCAATCATAATGAATGTCCACAGTGCAAGAAGTCATTTCCTTCAGTTGCAGAGAGCCCAGTTTTGAAACTTCGATATCTGTATGTTGAGAGAGTGAAATAACATTGAGCGCCTGCCTAATGAAAATTTAAAACTCAATCCCCAATGTCCTGCATTATATGCTTCCCCAGTTGATGCTTTAGTTTAAAAAAATGGAACATGAAACGACCACATTCTCTGACAATGATACTGAGTGTCAAACCTCCAGTTGCATTACCCCAATCACTTCTGTACCCGCGCTCTCTCTCTCGCACACACGCACAAAAAAAGTTCATGGTACAAAAGGTACAGTAATAACAAGTGCCATAAATTTTACATGTGGAGTAGATCCGGAACTGGGAGTACTCTACTCCATCTAGTTAGTTCGCACTATGTTCGTAACTGCAAATGCATATTACAAATAATTCTTTCTCTTAAACGAACCTACAACCACGCAGAGCCTATCACTGCAACCGAACAGGGCTGCAATCCATATGTCCTACAGCAGCTCAAAGAACGCACGAAACGAAGTCTACTCCAAGGATCATCTATGTGGCGTGGTTACATATCAAGTGTTTGTGTAGAGTAGCATCTCCGTGGCAGCAGCTGGCAAGACGTTTGATAAATAATCCCTGCTTAGGGAAGTGAACGAATGGCAGTGAGATGTGGAAGGAGTAGTGTCTGTGGTAGGTTAGTTCCGTGTATTTAATATTACAATTTTAAAGTCTGTGAAACATATATTTTGTGGACTATAAAGTGATATCCTGTTTATCTATATGTTGGGCAAGTTTTGATATGAAAAACGCATCTTCGCGAAAGAATAAAAGTGATAATATGCCGTCAGACAAGAGAGAGATGAAATCTGTTTTCCATCATCTTTCACATAAAACAAATCAGGGTCAAGAGAGAAACTTTGACACTCGAACACCAGAAGTGATTTGTCGTAATAGGGAATTATTAAATAGTCTTCACATACTTAGATCCAAAACAATAGTAATGGGTCATCCTGGCCATTATTTTCAGAAAGCTTTAAACTCTTTCACTCACAAGACAAGAAGCCAAAGTCTGCCCAGTTGCTTAGAAAGCAAGAAACTTTCTGGTGCACGTAGAGATGACATTAGTAAAGAAGTTTTGGGTCCAAAACAATTAGATGGGAGCCAGGATGTGGATGTAATTACGTTAAAAGTGAATAGTATTATTTCCAATGAAACTTGGTTTAGAACTTGGCCAGAAAGGGGAAATGATAAGCTCGCTTCGCCGCACAGTAACATAAGTGTATGTAATGCTGAACGTACAGAGTTTAACAAGGAGGAGGTCTGTGTAGAGTGTCAGGAAAAACGTTGTGGGAAAGATAAGCTGATCTTGAACGATAATACTCCAACAAATGTTAGTGGCAGTGATTGTGGCAATGAAAGTGTGTCGAGTACTCCGAATACTCAGCATTCTGGTCATAGTGTCTCACAAGATAAAACTTTGAAACTTGATACATCTGCATTAAAAGCAAATCAGTATGTTCCATTCCAGTCTTCTGCAATGTGGAAAAGTGATTTGTCAACAAAATGTCAGGCTGAAGATTACAATCTGAACATACAACACAATTCAAGTGGCATTAGTCCAGGAAATGTGCCGATCCCTTTAAGAGAACTTCTACAAAACATTCCAATAGCCTATAGTCCTGTTACAAGACAGTTGCATATAATTAACTCATCTCATGTACAGCAACAGCTGTACCAGTCAGAGAATTGTGGGAACTTCAAGAAAGTGGTGCAGAATGGATTGAAGCAGCAACTTGAGTGTATAGAAGAGGAAGGTGTTGGTGATAAGTGTAAGAGTGTAGTGAGGAGTGGTGAAGATGATTGCCTGAACTTTGAATCTCCTTACAGTACCTTAAAAAGGTTTGGCACTGGTTCACTTTTGCGCACAGATACCAGTTCCTTCTCAAGCATTGTGTCAAGTTTGAGTGATATCTCACCTTCTACTAATGATGATCTAGATGACCCAACCTCAACAGTGGTCTGTAACTCTTCTGAATCTGGTAATTGTTTCTCTGAGGATAGTGGTGGTGCAAAAGCCAAAAGGAAAGGAATATCAGCGTTCTTTAGCAGGTAAATCTTACTGTTCTTTTATTTAAGACAGACTTGCAATAATCTTTAACATTCTGAGTTATGAAGAATACATTTTATTCAAATTTGTATTTTGGCTTGCTTTTAGAACTGGCAGTGTTTCCCAGTTTTTTCATGCTGCATAGCTTTTTTGCATTTCTAGAAACATGGTGCATCCCAAGACAACAAATTCATGTTATTTTGTACTCTAAGGAAAGACTAATCAAAGTGTAGCATTACTGGACTAAATTAATTGCTTTGGTATGAAGTTTATAGTGACTGGTTTATGAAAGGTAATATACGTGTTTTCTGTGTGTTGTCCTTACTGAACAGAGGCTCTCATAAATATGGTGTACTAACAGCAGTGACAGTTCAGTGCATGGCACAAGTAAAGCAACTTCATATTTCTCTTTGAAGGCATAATACAGGGCCCTTTTTTCTGACAATTACTATTGCTCACTTTGTGCTACTGTTCTGCAGCATGTGTGAGTAGCTGGCTAAGTGGGTTGTGTTAATGCAAGAAGTGAGCCAACAGGAAGTGAGAAATGATACTGGTCAGATTAATTAATGCCCATGTGTTACTTATTACAGAATTCTGTAAAATTAATGTGTCATGGAAGGTTTTTCATGGGCCTTGTAGATCACAGTGTGGGAACCACTGGTCTAGTGCATCCAGTTCAGACGAGATGCCTGATATGCTATAAACAACACAATGTAGGAGATAGCAAGCACCAAAATACAGTATTCATAACATGCTGCCAAATAATAAAAGTATAATTATACATACAGTGTAATAATTCTGGCAACGCACACAACCCGATGGAAGATTGAATGCCGTAATAGAATAATATATTGTTTGAATAATCACACTCAAGACAACACACACACACACACATATAAATCAACCAGACTAGTCCGTACAGAACAAGTACCTGTATATACAATTTTAGGAAAAATCTGGTATGTTTTAGTAACAAAACAAAAAGATGTACAAGACAAAATGAACATGCAGAGCTACATTATAATGACATTGTAAAATTCATGAGATCTCACAAGTTAAATATATTTTTGACACATTCCACCATGATTGTAGGTAATGTATATTAATACCTGAAGATGGTCAAAATATGACGACTAGTTATAGCAACATTTCGTTTATGTCAGCCTCATTTTATCTGTTCTGTGATATTTATTGGCTGTTATGTAGTGTATTTTTTTTAAGCAAGTTGATTGTCACTGTCAGGTATAGTGTCTAGCAATAATTGCTGTTACTTTCCATGATGGGATGCCAACTGCCTGCAATGTGGATTCAGGTATTCTGGAATGTTGTGCTATGTTGTTGAATTTTTTATGTGGCTCAACATCATACAAGACAAGAGGGAACCTCAAATTTTTCCCTGTGATGTGTTTGGGCTTTGCGATTGGTGGGGGGGAGGGAAGCTATGCAATGTATGGTATGTATTGTCACTAATATTAGCTTTTTTTGAAGCAAAAGATGGTGGGTTAAATCAGCATAGTTTAATTTTGGTATAATTTGTGCTAAATTTGTACTATGTGCCTGTTTTTCTGCACATAATAGGAGTAGCCTTTCAATTTCAGAGTGATCATTTATTTACATTTCTGGATATGCTGTGATGACTATTATCTTTGTATCTGCTTGTTACAGGACTATGAATTTTACTTTAAGATCATACATATATTGATATTTTAGATTCACTAATTTAGAACGGCATCAGAGTTGTTATTGGTTTGATAGTTCATTAAGTAACATTTCAGGATCCTATTATTTATTTCATATTTGCAGTATTTATAAGTGAATGTGGAAATGCATGTTGTTGTTAGTTCATAGAGAAGTATGGGAGAAACGTTTATATACACTGTTCACATATACGAAAGGGACTAATGTTGTTGTGTACAGCAATTAATTCAATTTGTGTTTGATAAACTTCAGAATGGGAAAATGACTAATGCCGTGGCTAATGCAGTTTGCTTTATTGTGTTCTATAACCAAATCATATGGTTGCAATTAATAACTGAACCCCATTCACTTTCATTTTATCTTTCAGTGTACCCCATAAGTAAAGGTCCATGTTGTAAAGTGGGTGAGCAGATACATCACAGTCCTTAACTTACCGCCTGTTCACCTAAAACTTAAACTGATACATTCAGAGAATTATTGACTGTGTTGGTTGTGGATTAGATGACAGTACTTTTTTTGCCTTCCATTATTGTATTGTACATAAATGACTGGAATTTATTTTTTCAGTAACTAGAATTGGACCCCTTATTCTTTGAGCACTGCTCTTGTACCACACTTCTACCTTAGTGTATTCTGTCATCCAGTTAGTCATACATGTGGCATTGGATTGGTCAGTTTCAGTTTAAATTTCATGTATCACAACAACATATATAACATACTTGCTACTTGAATTTATCCTATTTTTCTTTTGTGTGTGCCATATAAGAATTGAGGTGCTATGTGCTGTTGTATCTGTGGCTTCCAGTTTTGGTTTTGGGTCATGTTAGTACAGTGGCATAGTTAGGTTTCTTTGGCGCACATGGCGAGAAACCACAGGAATTGTGAAAGAATCACCATTTTTTAAATTTAATTTCTCTTTATTTAGCTCAATAATTCAGTTTGTATTAAGTGCAGGAAATCAGGTTCTTTATTACAAATATTCCTTTTGCTGCCCATTGGACTGCTCTGCTTGGGGTGGCTGCACTACTTGACTACCCCCAACCCCTGCTTTGTCCCTGTGCCAGTATGTATATATGAAACTGAACTGATTGTACAGCAGAAATGGTACGGAGAAAATATTGTTCTTTTCATATTTGCTACACTGTACATCAGTTGGTGTGTGGAAAAGTTTTCTCCCAACTTTCAAAGCGTGGTATGATGTAAGGGTTTTCACATTGTTGTCCACCATTACAAATATAACTGGATTGCCGCTGAGATGGGTGTAAGGGATTTGAACTCATGGTTGTGTAAGTGTACAGGTGTAATTTGTGTGCTTATTGCATTGAAACCTATGTCCTGGAAGAAAGGAAACTAAATGAAAAGACAAAAAAGAATGGCCTTAATTTTCCACTTGTGCTGTTAAGTAGGTAATCATAAGTACGGTGACATAACGGTATGTATTTCAATCATTTATTCATTTCATTTATATCACATTCTATTAATCTTATACAGATGTGGAAATAGTCATGTATACATATAGTATAATAACAAGCAAGTGTATATTCGGTATAAACAGTATAAACTGTGCCTTAGTGTAGTGTCACAGTCTAGTTTTACTGGTACTTATGAGTATTATAATAAGCTTAAGTAATAATGAAATTGAATGCAATATCAACACTAATTGTGTATCAAAATATTGCTTTAAACTGTAGGAGTTACGTAACAGTATATTTTTAATGCTAGTTTAAATTTATTTTTATCATCAGATAAATCTTTAATAGTTTTTGGTAAATGGTTGTAAATCTTGATTCCTCGGTAATAAACACCTTTTATGTATATTGTCAAGTTTGCTGCGGGTATGTACAAATCAAAAGTTTGCCTTGTAGAAATTTTATGCCTACTGACACACACACACAGTAGAACTTAACTCGCCACTGTATCTGTCCATAGAATTTTTAATGCTGTATGCGTTTCATTGAGATAGGATATATCCTTGGTTAGCTTCGCAGTTATGACGAGAGCTATCTTAAAGTTTGTGATGCGATCTTGCCCTCATATGACATTGTGCTCATAAAGATCAGACACGTGAGTTTCCTGCAAGAGTACACTCTGTAAGGCAGAAATGATACAGTACTTAGGACTCTTATGCTTTTTATAGCCTCGGGTAGAGTTAGTTATAAAACTTTTTTAGCTTGTTATTTCATTAAGTGGCTTTCAGGGGGAAGGCTGCACGGCTCTAGTCGTCGTGTGCGAGCGTGTGTGTGCATGTAGCTGTCACACGAAAGTTACCGAACTTCTACTTGGTTGTTCATTGACATAGTTTGCTCGAAAATATCATCTCGTCATGTACCGCAATCTCAGCTATTACGTAGTTATTTTTAACGGAAGTTGTAATATGACGTGCACAAGTAAACGGCTTCCCGTTCGAATACCCGCTTTGATTGATTATGCTCAAGTGAGCTCGTTTCAGACAGCATGTGTTGCATTCCGTCTGCTTTTATCTTTGTCTCGTATCGTAGCAGCATCTTGCACGCACACAGGAAGGGTTCATATTCTGTATCAGATTTATCCGAATATACCAACTTCTGTGCGTACCGCAGGAATTAAGACCAACAAAATACACTGTATTTAGGGAGAGGCCCCTAATTTTGTTTTGAATAAAGCCAACGTGGTGCGCAATTTATTCTTAGTATATTTAACAATCTGTACGTGTTTCCAGCGACTATGTGTGCCCATCATCAGGAGAAATAACTGTGTTTATGCGACACTTGGTACTTGTTATTCCGTGTGGATGACTGTCTGGCATGCAGCATACCAGACAATCATCCACACAGAATAACAAGTACCAAGTGTCGCAAAAACACAGTTGTTTCTCCAGATGATGGGCACATAGTTGCCCGAAACATGTAGAGAAAAGAAAGAAACAAGCTAAGAAAAATTGTGCACCATGTTGTTTCTATTTACAAGATCATACAGGGATGCACGGTCAACAAAACCTAAAATTAAGCCTCTAATTGTCTATAATTGTCCTTAACGCATCCCCACCAATACTAGAAACCTAGGGATGTGAAGTGTGGCGAAAGGGGTGGCCATACCTATGGACCCCCCCGCTCAGTGGCATGATTTTCGTACCACTGTAGCTGCAGTTTTCCCTGAAAAGGAACCAATTTTTTTGACTAGCGTATACATCAACTGTACTGCAACTGTATCCATTCCATCAGCAAGTTTTGGGGTTGCAAGGGAGTTCATTCTTGAAGGACCAGTTGACTCATTTGTTATTCTCTCTGACTTTCTTTTTCTTTCCTTATTCACATTCAGTTAATCCACAAAAGGTCACATATGAGACCATGGGATATAGAATTGGTCAACAATTACAAATATACAAATAACTGTTGTAATAGAAGCACAATAATAAATGAAAATACAAATAATATACTAATACAATAGAATACAAATATGTGTATAATTATTAAATTATAAAAACTGCAAAAAGATGGAAGACGCCTATCGTGAATATAATAAGTTGAATAGAATTAGGTATTATACAAAAGTAAATAAAGCAGTAATGCATATAAGGTGGTAGTAACAGATTTAATAAGAACAGATGTGATATGCATTTATATGTAATGAAAGATTACAAATGAAGTAATTATAAAGGAAATGTGTAACCAAACAAAATTTGAGATACTATTTTAATTTAATTGTCCATTGTATAAAAATAATTTGACTAATGAAAATCCTTTAAAACCAATATAAACTGTTTACTATTACGAGATAAATCTTATATATAAAAAGGAAAACTGCTGAAAACCTTAATCCCCATATCGTAGGTACCTGTTTGATAAAGTAGCAGTTTATATGTAGTCTGATGAAGATTAGAACTTTGTCTAGTATCCTTACCATGAATATCCGAATTAACCTTGTATTGATCCACATTCATGACAGAAAAACGTAATAACAATAAAAGATATTGAGACTGAAGTGGAGGAATGTTTGGTGCTTTAAATAGATTTCTACAGGAATCACTTGTCCTAGTACTCGTAAAAACTCTAATTGACTTTTTTTTTTTGGTAACCTAAAAATATATATACTGTATGGATAATTACACTAGAAAATGATGCCATTTTTCATAATCGAATGAAAGTAAACCCCATCACTAATGTGTCTTGAGTGACAAACTGTAATAAAATAACAGGCTGCACTGAGTTTAGGTAAAAGTTGATCCATATGACGCTTTCATTATAACATTTTTCCAACACGTTTTTTTCAGTAGTTATTAAAAGGAACTGGCTATTAGGCATACTAACGATAAGCCATTTGTCATATTCATATATCCAAAGTGCGGATATTCCTCGTTTTGAAATTAATGAAATTGGTTCTGTAAAAATTAATGGTAGTAGATTAAAATGGAACCCTTTATTGAAATGTTCAAATACTGCTTTAATATCTGTTTGGAAATCAGTAGGATTGGAATTAGTTATAATTACGCTTGTCTGATCAGAAAAATAACAGGAAATGAAATATTGCTTAAAATAATATTTATTAAAACCAACTAATTGCACATGCTTGTCAAACCATTAAAACCACATTATTAGATTAAAATGGATTTAAAATATCTCCTACATGTTTCAATCCCTCTATGGGATCATTTTAATCTAATAATGTGGTTTTAATGGTTTTACAAGTATGTGCAATTAGTTGGTTTTAATAAATATTGTTATCACATTGCACGGTAATAAAATGAAAAAAAAAATTGCTTAAAATCTTAGACAAGTCATTAATATATATCAGAAAGGATAAAGGTCCAAGAATAGATCCCTGAGGGACACTATGTGAAATCTTACCAGACAGTAGTAGTAGTAGTAGTAGCAGTAGTAAGAGGAACGTGATAGTCGTGGTGGTGGTAGCAGTAATAGTAGTAATAATAGTGGTAGTGGTAGTGGTGGTGGTGGTAGTAGTAGTAGTAATGACATTTGAAACAAGCGTCTTTCCAACTTTCCAAATCTTCTGACGGTTTTAAGCCCAACATGATGCAGCGGAGTTGATATTCCAGTCACCCTTGAGAGCTGTTGAAATCACACTTACCATTGTCGGTTATCGATACTTTGTCAGGGGGTGGATTCAATTCTTGGTCTACTCCGAAAGTCTGTGGTGTTTCTAGGGATAAATGAATGCTGCGAGTGCTTTTGGCAAAACCCCCAGTTTCCTATAGGCTGTGGCCAGTCTGGTATAAATTGTAGTGAGTATGGTCCGACGAGAATCTCAAGCCACTTCGTTCTGAATTATTCAGACGCCCGGTACATACAGAATGGTGATTTGTACTCACCCAAAACCCAGCTTCGTGAAAGTAATCGAGGAGAACATGCGAACATAACTTCATATTACAAATTATAAACTTAGACAAGATTTGAAAACGGTAGTAGCTGTATACAGGGTGTCCCAGGAGGAATGTGCCAGACTTCGGGAGGGTGTTCCTTATGTTAAAGTATACCGATATAACCCAAAACACCTATGTCCAAAGTTGAACGGTTACGGAGATAATGGC
>Ga0131853_10005663_pt1 | contig 22549 bp, 18 predicted proteins | sample TergutLab28metaG_FD_92764 | JGI IMG/M metagenome (GOLD analysis project Ga0131853, IMG submission 92764) | Labiotermes labralis P1 segment gut microbial communities from Petit-Saut dam, French Guiana - Lab288 P1 (version 2) (version 2) | ecosystem: Host-associated > Arthropoda: Insects >...
GCAGACAAAAACCTGCTGGAACAGATGGCGGCGCGAGCCAAAGCCGAAACCGCCCGCTACTTCGGCAACAGTATAAGTTTGTACACGCCGTTATATATCGCCAATTTTTGCGTCAACCATTGCATATACTGCGGCTTCAGCTGCAAAAACGAAATTCTGCGAGGCAAGCTGACTCTCGATGAAATTTCTCAGGAATTAGAAGCCATCTCCGCCACGGGGCTGGATGAAGTTTTGCTGCTCACAGGCGAATCGCGAATAAAATCGAACGTTGACTACATCGGCGAGGCCGTTAAGCTGGCCGCGCAGGTTTTCAGCACCGTAGGCATTGAAATTTACCCGCTCAACACCGGCGAATACACTTATCTGCACGAGCAGGGAGCTGATTTTGTCAGCGTATATCAGGAAACATACATCCCTGAAATTTATGAGCGCGTGCACCCTGCCGGGCCAAAGCGCTGCTACCCCTACCGTTTCAACTCGCAGGAGCGGGCGATTCGCGGCGGGATGCGTGGCGTGAGTTTTGGGGCGCTGATAGGGCTGGCCGATTTCCGGCTGGATTCTTTTGCGGCTGGGCTTCACGCTTATTTATTGCAGCAAAAATACCCGCGCGCCGAAATTTCTTTTTCAGTGCCACGCCTGCGCTCTGAAACTGTCGGGGAACGCCAGCTTTTGCAGGTCATGCTGGCCTACCGTCTTTTCATGCCATTTGCGGGCATCGCCATCTCCACGCGGGAGCGGGCGAACTTCCGCGACCACGTGCTGGGCTTGTGCGCCACAAAAATATCGGCAGGCGTAAGAGTGGGTGTTGGCGGCCACGGCTCAAAGCAAAAAGGCGGCGAGCAGTTTGAAATATCCGACGCCAGAAGCGTGGATGAAATACATCAGGTAATAGAAAGCCGAGGCTTGCAGCCTGTGTACACCGACTATATCAGGGGGAATTGAATTGAATCGCAGCGTGAATAAAGTTGACACGACTCTGTACCTCATCACCAACAGCGACGGGCGAAGCGAGGAAAATTTTTTGGAGACTGTCGCGTTGGCCTGTGAAGGCGGGGTGACTCTGGTGCAGCTTCGGGAGAAGGAGAAATCCGGTTTGGAATATTACGAACTGGCGATGAAAGTCAAATCCGTCACCGACAGGTATGGAATACCGCTCATCATTGACGATAGGGTGGACATTGCGCTGGCGATCGGCGCGGCCGGTGTGCATCTGGGGCAGTCAGACCTGCCGATTGCGGCGGCGCGGGCGGTGATTGGGCCGGATAAGATCATAGGCGCTACCGCAAAAACGATGGAGCAGGCACTGGCCGCTGAAGCTGGGGGCGCGGACTACCTCGGAGTAGGAGCGATCTACCCGACCACAACCAAGGTAATCACAGTGCTGACGCCGGTGGCAACTCTGAGCGACATCGCAAAAAACGCGCGCATCCCAGTCGTTGCCATCGGCGGCCTCAACGCCGGAAACCTTGACGTGCTGCGCGGCAGCGGCGCAGACGGTATAGCGGTTGTAACCGCAATTATGAACAGTCCAGATCTGAAAGAGGCCGCGGCGGAACTGCGGCGGCTGGCGGAAGCGCTGTAGGCAGATATACGTATCGCCAAAATGGATGCGAGGCCACACGCAGGAAAATGCACGCAAAGTGTTCAAATTAAAAATTTGGGTCATGTCTAGAGAGCAAGGTGCGAAACATGCAAATATCCAACATGCTCTGACAGGCTATTTTAATTCGGATTAGCTATACACAAACTCATAACAACTTAGCTCTTGACAATTATTTATAGCCGTTGGCTATTTTATGTATAAACTTCTTGCCGATGACTAATGGTGTTTCACCTTGATTCAGACTAAACGTTTGTGCAAATTGCTATATAACCGATCTTAAGAATTCATTTCTGAATTTTTACAAATGATTAATACGCCATAAATACATATGCAATATCATCATTGCAATGAAACGCTATAAAAGGCTTAAATCCCCAATGCCTTTGGGTCTAAAGGCCTGAAAATTCAGGGCGGGTAAAACCTATTAGCCTAAAGCGTGAAATCTACTGAATGAGGTATTGTTACGCTTAATTAATGTTGTCTTTTTGGACTTTTTTTTGAAAAATAGAATCACGTAGCACATCGCTATATAGGAATTTTTATAATAATTTAGCGGGAGGATGTTTTTAAATGTCTGGGAGGGAGCATTATTAACAATTACATTCCTGCGCAAAGCCGACCCTCGCGGCGCCGGAGGATTTTGACACGGTGATTTTGAGGGGAATTGGAAAATATGGAGGGTTGCAAACCATGCGCTTTACCGTGAAGAATGTTACGAAACGGCGCAAAGGGATAAGTTTAGTGGAAGCTATGATTTTGATCATTGTTCTGGCAGTTACTATGGGCGCGATGTTTGCCACAATGGCCTGGGCCTCCAGAACCCAGACTTTCGGGAGACAGGATACTGAGAGCCGACAAATACTGTTCACGTGGTTTAAGACTTTTGAATCAGTGTGGCCTCCGGCTATTATGTGGCCGCCGTTTGACCCTAATGACCCAATCCCGCCCATGCCGACTAATGCATTCCTAGAAGGTCATGCAGACGATCAAATTGAGCTGGTTGGAGGAATGTTGGGGGTTTGGGATGGTTCAAATAACAGGGCGCAGATAGGGGCCTATACTGTTACAGCCCTTCCCACGGCGGATGGCGGCTCAGGGCTACTGACTGTCAATATCACAATCATGGCAGGCAACAGAACTGTGGTTGGCCCAATTGACAAAAACTTCAACATTTTCAGCAGCGTGACCGTCTTGGACATTACTGTGCCGTAAAGCGCGGAGGTTGACACTATGATTCGTAAAACCAGAAAAGCGTTTACACTGACAGAAATGATGATTGCAATGATCGTGGTCGGCATCGTAGGGGCCGCGTCCGCTACGGGGCTATGGTTTGCGCTTAACACCTTTTTTCAGTTAGAAGATTATACAACTGCCGAAGCGGAGATAGAACGCGCCTTTCAGAGGCTGGCGCGTGAATTCACCATGATAGGGCTTGGCATGCCAAACAACGTACAGGGGGCCGGCTCTTTCGCACAGTCGTTCAGGGGTTCAGCGCCGCCGCCGCTCACCGTTAATTTCGGTCCGCCAGTAGGCACGGCTGCCGGCAATGCTCTATGGGCATGGGGAGGGCCGGTTACGGTAGCCGGCGCCGCCTCCACAGCCACGCAGCCAGCGCAGCCCTGGGCTGGAGCCGCAGTTCCAGATGTCTTTGTAGGGCCTCAATTATTTTATGCGTGGAGCGTGCCCACCGGAGTCAGGGTTCATGTTGACTTGAATGCAAATCCAGCGCAGATTAACACGGCCACGCCCACAGCTTTGCAGCTGGAAATTCTCCCGCACGCGAGGGGCGGCGCAAGCATCAGAGCAGGTGTGGAAGTCCTCAGAAATGACTTCGGCCTTCGAACGCTCGTCAATGACACGGCCAACGGAGGAGACATGCGGACGTGGCTGTTCCTTCCCACGCTGCGCCTTCCGATGCGGGCGCAGTCGTTTAACATTGCTGGCACAAACAGCACTTTAGACGTGGTGGTCGTGCCCAACGATGGCGGCGGTGCGCTGGATGATGAAAATAACGTGACTCGCCCCCTGATGGGCCTGGACGAAGTGCATTTGATGCGTGCGGCGCGCCTTTTTTTGAACAACAATGGAGAATTGAGGCGGGCGCTCCTCACTGCGAATGGAAATATTCAGGAAGAGATACTGGCCAATAACATCATAGGCGTTGGCTTCGTCTTTAACCCGGCTGACCGCCTTTTGACCATGTCCATAGCGGCGCAGGGGTACGGGGGTGCTGTAGGTGCGCCGCAGCCCGTCTGGCCTGCTGAGTTCGGCCCTCTTCTTGATGGCCCGCTTGGTCGCCGTGTTGCTGTGAGGACCCTGTCATGGCGAATAAGAAATTAGAGCCGAGTATTTTCGCAGGGAAGAGGAGGCTGGAGATGAAATCGCGCAAGGGAGCAGCCCTGGTAATGGCGCTGGTGATTGTTATAGTGGGCGGGGCAATTATTGGCGTCACCTTCAATTTAGTGTTCCGCCACGTGTGGATGTCTGTTCAATTAAGAGGCGGTTACGTTGATAGCACTATTCTGCGTTCTGCCATAGAGGAAGTAAGGGGCCGTATTACCGCGCGGAATATGACTGATGGAATTCAGCATGTTCCTGTGGTGACGAACGCTGGTGTGATCACAGGCGTGAATCAGCTACGCTTTAACCCCGCTGATTTTCCGGCTCCCCCTGGCGGCTTGGTTCTTAACCAGCCGACCGAGATACGGGCCGGAGTGGGAACCAGATTTGTACTCGTGGAAGTTTACGACCTCAGGTTCCAGGCGCAAAATGTCGTGGGGCTTTTAAGAGGTACTTTGCCTAACCCGATACCAGACTTCTTTCCGCCTTCTTTCTTCAGCCCGGTGGTGGCAGGCGGTGGTGGCAATCCCATGGCAGCTTTTGTCGAAGGCGAGGCCATCACCAGCGGAGGCGGCGGCACCGGCGGTGTTATAGACCAGGGAATTCAGGGTGTATACATGGTGCGGGCAAGGCTTTTTGACGCTGACCCAGGGGCGAACGTTAACGCCGATACCAGGCCGATTCGTGAGGCCAGAGAAGTATTTGAGCAGATATTACCACCCATACCATAGAAAGGCGGTTTGATTTGATGAGAAAGCTAATGAAAACGGCGTGTTTAGCGTTGCTGCTGAGTATGTTCCTTCTTACGGCAGGCTGGGCCGCTCCGTCAACCATCAGAATATTTACCAGCGGGCCGGGCGGCGACTATCCGCTGGAGGACGCCATACTTAACGAAGCGATACCCAACGTGCTTTTCTACCTGGACGTCAGTGCCCAGATGACCATGTCCATGAGGGGGCAAAGACCAACGCCGTTGAGCCAATTCCCTGACGCCAACGTGCGTATGCAGATGCTTAGGGAAGACACCTTCGGTATGGGCGGTCGGCCTCTAAGTATTGGAACTATGGCTGATCAGGCGGCACGGCGCGCCAACAATAATCCCCTGCTTAACCCTATACATTTGGGAACTGAGCGTGTTCCTCCAGTTTACATGGCCAGGTATCAGAGGTGGGGGCGTGACGTGTACGATGGGAACAACATTATAGGGTGTGAGGATAGTTACTACAGCTTGTGCCGCGCAAGGCCTTATCTTCTGACGTTCAGAGACCCGGTTTTCGCGAATTGGAACGGGATAATGCCCCCGCCTTCCGGTTTCCCTTCAGCATTGATTTCCTTCCTTCCCGTTAGAGGAGCACCCGTATTCTGTCCGGCGCTGGGGCACAATATTGCCGGTCCTGTCATCACTTATGGTCAGCCGGTTCCTCTACATTTGGCCAACCAGCACCTTGTTCCCAACGATAGCAAAATATACGCGATGAAACTTGTTTTGTCGCGTATTCTGTCACCGGATCGGGATAACATGGAAACCCTTTCCAGAATGAGGATAGGCGTGGCTACCACTTTTTACGAGCGCTTTATAAATGATCCGTGGTCTGGAACAGTGGGTAATCTCATCTCAGCGGGGATGAAAAACTATCCATTCAGATTTATTCCGCCCGGTGCTTCTGGGCAGGCGAATTATCCCCCTCAATTTGAATTTTTTCAGCGGATTAACGGAGTAGACCACTATAACATGTGGCACAACGGAACCCTGACGTGGATGCCGTTTCTGGAAAGCAGCGGCATAGCCACAAGCGGCAGCTATACCCATGAATTCCCAGATGTTCAATTCAGATTTCAGCCGCACGCTTTCATACACGGAGGGGTGAACAGCCCGGACGGAGTGCATCACGTACGCTCAATAATGCACATCCCCTTTGACGTAATGTACACGAGGGTAGGCGCGAACTACTACGCAACTCCCAGCCTTATACAGTTCCGAGAGATGATTGATGGCGTTGAGCAGATTAACTACACTCCTGGAATTCCCGTGGCTGAAAGAATCGTCAACGATGAATTTTTCATCACCGCTATACCGGGAAGCGCAGAGCGCCTCGTATACAACGTTCCGGTAAGCGGGATAATTTACGCTGAAGGTACTGAAGGGGCGAGAATGCATCGCTACAACCCCAACGCCAATCCGGGTACGTATTTAAGCGTAATATACAGGCGTATCCGTAATTCCGAGGATCTGATGACCGGCACTGTCGCGGGAGGTATTCTCGACTTTTTCAGCCCGCGCCCGGATAGGCTGTCTTTCAGCGGCCCCACCGGGCCCAACGGTCTGGGCGACACGCGAGGTTTTTTCCCTGTGACGAGTTCCTGTCAGGGCAACTGGATTATCTATTTCACCACAGGCAACGAGGCTAACCCCGGCACAACCATGAACTGCATCAACGTTGCAGGTTCTGCGGGAAATATGATGCACAGTTTGGGACAGATTTTCAGGAATTCCGCCGAAATGAGGGGCCGCGAGGATACAGGCGGCGGAGTTTGGATCGAGCGTAATTTTGTTATGGAAAACCCCATCCGCACCATAGTTGTTGGGCTGGTGTCCACCGAGGGGATAGAAAATGACGGCAATAACGCCTTTGTTCCAGATGGCGCCAACATACCTAGAAACCTCCGCAACCGCATACGGCGCATGGCTCACGCGGGCCAGCCTATAGCCACAAGAAACGCGCAGGGGCAGATCATATCCCTGACGCCGAACACAAACGTACAGCCAATTTTCGCGGACAACGTTCCGGCGCTGCTTGAACAGCTTAACGCCGCCCTTGTCGCTATCCGCACAGAGCGACTGGCCGGTGGTGCTCCACGTATAGACCCGGCGGTTAGCGCGGACGGGAGCATAGTATTTTTCTCATCATCTTATCTGGTTGACAGAAACAGGCAATGGGACAGCAATTTTGCGCGTTTCCGCATCCCGCTGGGCGAGACTATCGCAAATATGGAATGGGAAGCCGACGCACTGATGAGAGCCAGTGCCGCTGCCGGAAACCGTAACGTCCACGCGGTTGACGGCAACCTCAATTCGCATCACACCGGCGTAAGAACTCTGCAATCAATGGTCGGCAATAATGCTCTTCGTGACCTCACCGGTACGCCGGGCAACCCAATCCAGCAGGATTTCGGAGAATGGCTTACCTCGTATAGATGGGTAAACGCGGGGCAACTGATAGAGGACAACGGGATTTTGGGGAGCATGGAGCGTACTCGGCCTGCGTTTGTGCCGAGAGATAACCCCTCCACAATTTTCATCCAGACCAACCGGGGGGTTGTTCACGCGCTTAATTATGTGACAGGGCAGGAAAGATGGGCGTTCATTCCGCCTCCGGTATTCCTTGACAGGATATGGAGGCAAAAATTCAGAAATGCCGACAGAACGGACTGGATTGACGGCGATGGCGTAAGAGCACCATCGTCTGTGCCGCTGCTTCTGCTGGACGGTCTGATGAGCGCAAGCACCGCCCCTGGCATACTCGCGAACCCGATTAACCCTGATATCGTAGCCGGGAGGACATTTTTAATGGGCGCGGCCGGGCTGGCCGGAAACAGTCTCTATATGTTGGACGTAACGCATCACGCAACCGAGAATGAGCCGACCTTCATGTGGTCAATTGACAACGACCGCTTCGGCACGGCAAGACACGGCTCGGTCAATATGCAGGGCCGGGCGTGGCTCAGCCACAACGCCATGGCTTATATTGAGCGCATGAAGGGCTGGGAAAGCCTGGGACTGACAACAGTCGCGCCGGAGGTGCGAGAACTGAGACCTGGAGACGGAAATCGCTTCGTGGGCTTTGTGCCGGGCGGGCTGGGTTATAACCTTGGAGTTAACGCGCAGGGAGGTATTGACTATCAGGGTCGGGCGTTTTTCGTCTTCAATCCTCTGAACGGGAACATCATCAGAAAAATCACCAACGCTGAGACTAGGGTTGACAACGATGGCAACCCTGTCGCAGGCGGTGGAACAGTGATAGGCCACGGCGGATTTGTTGGGCCTCCCGGCGCAGTGCTGGGCATGGGAGTAACGCCGGTTTATTACGTGCTGGCGAATCCGCGTGATCGTGTATCTCGCATAACCAGCGAGCTTTTCACAGGCGACAGCGAGGGTAACATACTCCACCTTAATATGAGGCCAAATCCGACAGAATGGGAACTGAGAACTATTTTCCGCGCGCGCACCATTGAGCCTGGCAGTCCTCCGAATCAGCCTATAGCCCTGCCGGTAGCGTACGAGCTAGTCTACTTTCCAGGATTTCCGCACGTCTGGGTCGATCACTACGGCAACTCTCGAATGGGCGCGCGCTGGCTGTTCGGTGGAACCGCCAACGTTGTCGGGCCTGGGCAGGAGAACCACCCCGTTACGGGCGTTCGCCGTCAGAGAGGCTTGTATAACGCAGAGCAGTATATTTTTGCGCTGAACCTGAGGCACTTGGGCGACGCCGGAGGATTCCGAGGCGCACAGCCTGTCGAATCTGCCGGGCCTTCCCCAAGTTTCAGAAGCCCAGCCAACCCGCCGACTTTGGCCGACTTGACGGCGCTTAACCGGGGTGGCGTGAACGGAGCACATGCTCCACAGCCGGCGATAGGGGAATTTGGATGGAAGTTGCGGCTGGCTCCGCCTAACCCCAACGCTCTTCCAAGACCTACTGGCGATGAGTACGTCACGGCTCCTCCGCATTTTAATCCGCATAACGGTGTCCTTTACGTCGCGACCTTCACGCCGTTTGTCGATAACGCCGGAGATTTAGATCTCGATTGCGGCAACATCGGTTTTTCCAGACTGTACGCATTTGAAGCGACCACCGGCAGGTCGGTGTTTGGCAACGGGGATTCCCAGTTCTATCAGTTCCACGATGTCAAGATCGTTGGCATATCCAGCTACGCCAGAATGGTAGGCAACGTGCGGCGCGGCTCTCTCCTTTTGGGCATTCAGGGGCTGACTGCGGGTGCTGTTGACGCGGCGGCTGATGCGTCGCCGAACTTTACCGCCATTGCTCAGGGATCGGTTTTGCATTACGAAGAAGACCTGCCAGCTGGCCCTGTTGGTGACGGTGTGTTCCCGAACATGCTGATCTGGAGAGAGGATGGATTTTAAATGGAAAAAATGAAAAAATTTGCGATTGTTATTTTGACCCTGGCGTTTCTGGCCTGCAGGCTTCCTGTAGCTGAAAGCGCGAATTTGCCAGTTGCGGAAGACGCTGTGCCGATTCCATTGCTCACAGCCGAGGTGACTCTGCTCAACAAAGAGGGCCTTGAGCATGGTTTCAGGTTCCACGTTATGCTGCCAGACGGCGAGCTTGCCGTTTACGCGCCAATTCACGTACAATTCCTCAGCCGCGCTGGCGGTGCTGTCACCCCGGAGATTTTTCTCCGCAGCTACAGAGAGCGAAGAATTTCTATAAGCTTCATAGAGCTTGGAGACGACTCTTTCCTAATTATGGAGGCCAGAGGACTGTAAGGTTTTATAGTTTTTATCGCACGGATGGCGGCTTGCCGCTAGACAGGGGGGAAATGCTCCCCTGTTTTTTATTCACTCAGCTTGAATAGGTTGTTTGTGCTACTGTCTCTATGAAAATTGGGACGTATGACACATTATCAGAAAAGATTCTTTGTGATATTTTAGCGCTGAGGTCGTTCGTATGGTTTGTTTATAGTGTGGCTTGTTTATAAAAATGACTGGAGGATGTTACGATGAAAAACACAATGTTTAAGCTGGCGGCTTTTTTAACGGGGGCGCTGGCATTGGTAGTCAGCGTGAATATGACACAGGACGCAGCTGACATGCTGCTGGCCAGAGGCGAGGGTGATAGTTCGGTCAGGATAACAAATGCGTTCGCGTGCGCGCGCGGCGGCGGCTCTTTCGCGGTGGTTAGAAACGGTGCGCCGGAGGATGCGGCGGATTATGACACGGTGGAGGCCATGGGGCTTACTGTATATGTGCCGAGGGTGATGTCGTTTGAGGACGAAACGCCAAGGATAGTCACCTTTCCACGTAGAACCGGTTCTCGTGACGTGGGGGTTCCAAACGTAACAAGGTAAGAGCCTATTTATAGCAATTTGCACAAGCGTTTAGTCTGGATAAAGGTGAAACACCAGTAATCATCGGCAAGAAGTTTATACATAAAATAGCCAACGGCTATAATATTATTTTCCGCAAAGGCACCACCCCGGCGTACGCATCACTCCTCCAGGGAGTGGAATTAAGGCAAACGTTTTCAAATCTCATCTTTGGAGGAGTGCCCGAAGGGCGGGGTGGTGTGTTTTCCATCAGATTTCAGAGCCGCTGGCTCTTTTATGAACAAATTTTTGTGCGTTACTATCATGTTTTAGCCTTGAATTTCACGGTCACGATTATGCAAGCCGCTATAAACAGGTTCTAAGGGCGGTAAGGCAATAAGGCTGATAAGAGAAAAATCCGGGCCTATTTAACTATTGGGGGGTGAAAGCCATGCCTGGTGCTTCAAAAGGTGCATTTCACAAAACTAGACGCAAAGGGTTAAGTATTGTAGAGAATATCATCTTAATGCTTGTCTTGGGGTTCACCTTCGGGGCCGTTTTTATTACCTTAGGGTGGGCGCACAGAACTTATCTCCACAGCAGGTATGACAGGGAAAGTCGCGAACTGCTTTTCAGCTGGGTGCAAGCCTTCGACTCGATGTGGCGGCCCACGATAGACGACAATACCGGTGTCCGGCTGGAAAACAGGGCTAGAGAGGCTATTGCGGCGGCCGCAAGCATGATGGGTGGGACGGTTCCGATCGTTATCGGAGGAACTCACACAACGTATATCAACGGCTTTACGCTTGAGATTACTCCGCATGGGGAAGTCCAGGCAAGAGACAGGCGTCTAAACCTCGAAATAGCCATCAGGGCGGGAGGCAGGCTCTGGGTGAATTTTATCGGAGGCAGGGCCAGGAGTTTTAGTGGATTTCCCAACGATGGAATACAGGATTGGAGGGAAGAAAATGATCCGGTTGTGCCGTAAGAAAACGCGTTTGGAATTAGGCGGCGTGTCGAAAGCCATGTCCAAAATAATGGTAAAAATGGCAAAAATATCAAAAAGGCGCGCTGAAGCATTTTCTCTAACGGAACTTCTTATAGCCATGATCATTGCTTCGATTCTCGGAGGGGTCGCTATTGGGGCGCTTTGGCTGTTCTTCGCATCTTTTTCTCAGATTGACGACTTAACTTCGGCGGAGTTTCAGTTGAACCACGCCGTTCAGAGGTTGTCGCGAGAATTCGCCATGATTGGCCTTGGAATGCCTAATAACAGGGATGGCGCGGGAGCTTTCGCATGGTCTTTTAGGGGAGCAACGCCTCAGCCGATTACGGCGCTTTTCGGCCCGCCCGCTGGCTCCAATCCCGAAGCCTGGGCATGGGGAGGCCCTGTAACAGTAGCGGCGGCTGATTCCGGCAACGCTTCCCCAATTCCAGTTGGCCTCCATAATCCGCACCCAGCTGGCCCTAATCGAAATCTCTTCATAGGGCCGCAGCTATTTTACGCGTGGGGTGTGCCAACAGGAGTGATGGCAACCGTCAACGCCGTTGGCATGGATGCTCCTCCGGCCAGAGTTTCATCCGGTACAAGGCTGTGGCTTGAAACAAGAACAGCGCCGCCCAACCCGGCTGGCTCGGATATACTCAGAAACATTAGTTGGGATGGGCGGAATATCGGCCTTTTACCCGCTAACGAGGTGGGAGGTGGCGGCAATAACGTTCGGTCGTGGGTGCTTCTGCCAACTTTGCATATTCCCATGCTGGCGGAGGAATTTATTGCCGGAGCTTCGCCGGTGAACAGCGTTCTCAGCGTGCAGGCTGCCCCAGGCCTTGGTGGCATCAACGAAGCGCCGCAGCTGGAGTCGCGCACCCTGATGCTTATGGACGAAATTCATCTGATGCAGGCCGCGCGAATTTACCGCTCCCAGCACCCTGATCTCCATCCAAACGAGCTGAGGCGGGTGATTCTGACGGAGCATGAACCGGCAGCCAACTTCCCGCATGAGGTTTTGGCGCGTAATATTGTTGCTCTTCAGTTCGTTTTTGACCCAGAGGCGCGCACTCTTACGATGTTTGTCGCGGCGCGCGGAAACGAGCGCAAGGCGCACGGCGAGCGGCCCGGTGCATGGCCAGCTTGGCTGCCGCACATTAACGTTGAGGATACTCACTACCGCATCGTGGTGAAAACCTTAACGTGGAGAATCAGAAATTAAGGAGGCTGGGCATGATGAATAAGTCACGCAATGGCTCCGCCCTGATAATGGCGCTGGTAGTTGTTATGGTTGGAAGCAGTATTGTAGCCATCATCTTTAATGTAGCCTTCCGTCATGCTTGGGTCGGCGTGGCGGAGAGGGCCGGATTTGTTGACCACACCACAGTGTATGGTTTTGTGCAGAGGGAGAGCGCCCGCATACTTCAGACCAATATTGACGAAGGGGAGGTAGCCGTGCGTTCCGAGTATGTCTGGAATAACCGCAGCGCCCTCGCCGATGGGCAGCCTCTTCCTCATCCCGTTCTTTCACTGAATGACCTTATTGTAACCGGTCCGACGGAATTTAACGTGACGGACGGAGTTGGCCGCGACCGAGTGAGGGTGACAGTTTTTGACATGTCCTTTGACCCGGCGTGGCTCGACTGGGGCAGTATGACGGCGGCCGACCTGAATAGGCTTCCCCCAGCTTTCAGAATGCTGGTGGGCGGTGGATTCGGCTGGGGTGAAGACGGCAACTTTGACGCTCCGTGGAGTAACCCAAACGACACCGAACCTAACGATCCTCCTCTGGCTTTAGGAATGTTCGGCTCGTACCTGATTAGAGTAGAACTTTTCGACTCCACCGGGCCAAATGCCATGCCGATTCGTGTGGCCGAAGAGGCGTTTTTTCAGGTGATACCGCCTCCTTCCGTACCATAGAGCAATAATAGAACAGCGGGCAGTACGTACAGAAAGACGATATGACAGAAAGGTGGTTGCGAGTCAAAATGAGGAAAATAATCAGCGTATTTTTGGTGTTTGCGCTGTGCCTGGGGCCGGTTCTTCCTCCAGCAAGCGCGGCGGAATTCAGGTCGTTTGAAAAAGATCTGGGACATTTGGCCGATTCGGTGCTTAGGGGCGTGGACTCCAACGTGCTTATTTTTATGGACGTCACGAACCCTATGGTCATGTCTTTGGCGGGCCAGTTGCCGATATTCAGGTGGCAGGCTCCTCCGAATCAGGCGCGCCCCGACGATGAATGGATGATAACCAACCAGCCCAGAATGCGCGACGCGTTTTTCCGGCGCGACCTGCTCGTAGAAAATACCTTCGGCATAGGTGCTCGTCCCATAAGTGTTGGAACCATGGCCCAGCAGGCCGCCAGGCTAAACAACACCAATCCTCCGGCTGGGCAGATGTTTGTGCCGCCGTTCACCGGAACTGAGGAGCCGAACCGTGGAACCGGAAACCTGACATCTAACCACGCCGGAACTCGCTGGGGCAGAGACATTGACACCAGCAACAACATCATAGGGCATCCTGACCACTACTATTCACCTGACCCTGCGAGGCCCTTTCTTTTGACGTTCAAGGACGAAAACTGGGCCAATTGGGATGGAAGAGGCACGCCGCCTCGCTCCAGGTCGGATTACAGGCCGTTTCCATTTGTGAATTACTTTAACCAGCCGATGCCAGCCGGATTAGTTGCCCGCCTGCCGGGCGGCCCCATGTACGGAGTGCCGGTTACTGAGCCTGACCTTGTAAGGCATCTGGTTCCAAACGACAGCAAGATGTACAAACTGAAGCTCGTCATGTGGCGCATCCTGGCGCCGAATCAGGATAACTTCCAGATGCTCGCCAGAATGAGGATGGGGCTTGCCACGACATTTTTCGAGCATGGCATGAACAACGCCGGAGCAGGGTTGGCGACTTTGGCGTCCGTGATTCTGCATCCCCACGCCGCAAATGACAGTATGAGAATGTGGCACTCCAGCAGCGACTCTGTTCCTCTCGCGGTGCCGACTGCAGCCGTACCCCTCATCCATGGCGCGGCCGATGCAGCTCTGATGGGTTTCCAAAGCCCTACCGTACAGGCGTCCAGTGTTGTGAGGGCAACGGCATTCGGAGGGGTGGCTCTGAACCTGCGAGAGACGGTGCGCGGTTCGCGTCACGCCGGGCGCTCTCTTATGCGCGTTCCCTTCGATTTTATGTATGCTAGGCAGGAGGATGGAACTTTCACTCCAACTGAGTCGCTCATTGCTTTCCGTGAACTAATTGATGGCATCGAGCAGATAAACAGATCCGCCAACGTAGCTTTCGTTGAGCGATTTACAAACATGGAACTGACCCCAACGGGCCTGGTTCACACTGCGGAAAGGAAAATGTTCGGGCGTGGAGAGCGCGGGGATAACTGGCTTATAGATGACGCCGGCAGAGTTCAGCTGGTGGTTGGCGGCGGCGGCCCCGCGCCGGTGGGAATAACGCCTGCTGGGTCAAGCTTGGCTATTTCATATGCCACCGGAGCTAGAGGGAGTCGAACCGGCGTATTGTCCAACGCTCAGGGGTTCAGGCCCGATGGAGAGCTGGTTACAGGTGCCTCAACCATGAACCGTGGCGTGGTTATGAGGCGCGTGGAAACCTCGGAAGGTTTTATGTCCGGTACGGCCATAGGCGACGTGCTTGACTTTTTCTCGCCTCACCCCAGCGTGCTGCCTTTTCAGGCTGGCGCAGCTAATGGCAGCGGTGACACGCGGGGTTTTTTCCCGGTGACCGGCTCGTGTCAGCATAACTGGATAATCTATTTTTCAACTGGCAGCGAAAACTTCCCTGGCTGGACGGGCGGCCCGGAAGAAACCGGAACTAACCGCTCAATGATGCGTACCTTGATGGATCTCCACTACGAATCTCAGGTAATGAGAGGGCGCATGTGGGATGGAAAACAGTGGGTAGAGGCGCACCATAGCATGGACAACCCAATCCGCACCATTGTGGTGGGGCTGGTTTCAACCGAGGGTATGCACCTTGATGGAGACCCCTATGACAGAGTCGCTGACAGAACACTCCCGACTGCGTCGCGTCTCCGCAATTCCATACGGCGCATGGCTCACGCCGGACAGCCCACCGCCGTCAGAAACGCGCAGGGGCGTATCGTATCCCTTACGCCAGACAAGAGCATCGAGCCTATCTTTGCGGAAAACACGGAAGAATTGCTTGCTGCGCTGTTCGCCGCCTTGAACTCAATTCAATCCGGCGATCTTGCCGCAGGTGCGCCGATTATTCAACCCGAAGTGGATGGCGTAAGAGACTTCCCCGTGATGCTGTCAGCGTCTTACATGATAGATTCCAGCAGGCAGTGGAGAGGTTCTCTCACGAAAACGGAGCTTCAGCCGATCGGAGCTGTTCCTCCATCGATCCCCGCGCCCCTGTGGGTGGAGCACGGAGGCGGGCCTCGTGCGGACGCAGGGTTGATAATGTACGCGCATAGGAGAACGCGTGGCGACAGGCTCTGGACAATGGACAGAGGAGGCCGCACCGTGTTGCTGAACAGCCTGGAGACCAACGAAATCAGCAGTTTGTTCGGCATCCTGAACCACCATCCAGCGCCTAACGTTCCGACGGAGTTCAAAAATTGGCTCATCAACTATGATGGAGATGGCAGCGGAGTGCTGGGCGACATGGAAAACTCCGTTCCGCGTTTTGTTCCTGAGACGGCTACGAGCAGGATAGACCATAGCGTTTCGCCGCCCAGAATGCCGCCCATGCGTATTTACCTACAAACCAACAGGGGCGTGGTTCACAGCATAGATTTCGCAACCGGACAGGAAATGTGGGCCTTTATCCCCCCTATGGCGCAGAACCCTTATGTGCGGGACAAGCGTTTTACGGACGGCGGAAACGTTTTCCTGACGGACGATCTCGAAATGAGCTCACGCGCGATGCGAATACTGGACGGCATGTTGACTTTCCGCGACGTCATCAACGGTCGCGACCAGCCGAGAACGTATATGCTGGGCGCTATGGGCCTTGGCGGCAGCGGCTTTTATATGATGGACATTACAGACCCCACGGATCGTATGCCTCAATTTTTATGGGGAATCGCCAACCCCCGTTACGGTACGCCGACCAACCCGGCGGACGTTCACCGCTGGGGCGCGGCCAGCGTAGGCAACGCTATCCGCTACAATGACTACGTTGACCTGGGATTCACGATAGCCGCGCCGGTAATACGCAGGATAGAGGACGCTCCGAACTATGTCGGCATTCTTCCTGGAGGGCTTGGTTACAATCTGGGCGATAACGACACTCAGGGTAGGGCGTTTTTTGTTTTCGACATCAACAATGGCGAGATTATTAGAACGATCAGTAACTCCAATCTAGGTAGCTACATACCGCCCCCAGGCGTATCGCAGGCGGATGCTAGACTGGGAATGGGCATCGCGCCAATTTACTTCGTCAACAACATGGATGGCCCGTTGGGCACAAGAGACGGTGGCACGTTGCGCGAGTTCTTTACTGGCGACAGCGAGGGCAACGTCCTGCACAGCGGTGTCGTGTTCGACAGCACGGCCAGCCCGCCTGTGGCGATACCAGCGCACAACTGGACGCTGAGAAGCATTTTCCGCGCGCGTAATCTGGAAAGAGGCAGCGAGCGGGGTCTTGGAGGGCCTATAGCGATGCCCCTCAGCTATTCAATATCTACCAGAGGCGCTCAGCGCTGGCTGTTCTCCGGCACATCAAACATAACTGCGCCAGGAGGCAGAGAGCTTAGAAACGACGAGCAGTATATTTTTGCGCTAAGGCTGAATAACCATCCGGCCTACTCTGATTCACGCGCGGCGCCGTTGACGCTTGCTGCTCTTGGAGGCGTGGAGCGCGAACAGGATGCCGATGATCCTTCCGACCCTGAAGACAACACTGGGCCGTTCATCGGAGTCAACGACTATGGCTGGCGTATGCGCCTACGTCCGCAGGTGGCGGGAGAGGAGCCGCGAGACCCAGAGTATGTCTCGGTTACACCGTTCCTTTTCGACGGAGTCCTCCTTGTGGCAACCTTCACCCCCCACACCTGGATACCGGGCGGTGATCGGGAGCGGTGCGCCGCCACGGGAGACGGCAGGCTTTACGCGCTTGACCCCGCCACAGGGGCTTCCATGTGGCGCAACGGCGCCCAATCGCTCCGTTTCAGGGACACCAAGATCGTTGGGTTGTCGATTTTCAGAGGAAATCTTTTCGTTGCAGTCGAAGAAATGGCAACTGGCGCGGCGTCGCTTGCTTTCAGCGCTCATGAGGAAACCAGCGAGTTTTCCGCTCACGGAAGCGGCGTGTTTGAGTTGCAGGCCGGGGTAATCAGGCGTCCTCCTCCTCCTGGTAACGGAGATAATGAGTGGGAGCCTAACAGGCCGCATCAACTATTTTGGAGGGAGGAAATTATCAGATGAAGCCAGTATTAAAGTATGTGTTTTGCGCATTCCTGTTTTTGTTCTGTTTTTCAGCGGTGTTACCGGCGGCGGCGGCGTCGGATGAGGATATTTACGCGCTCTTAGCGATATTCGCTGGCGCAGATATGGGCAACGAAGAAAGAGCGCCCTCAATTACGATAATTATTGAGGACGGCAGCGAAGTTGACCTGTGGGTTATGGAAGACACCAGCTTTATGGCTATGGGCGAGGCGACTTTAGCCCAATTTGCCGAACTGTTTGTGGGGTATCAGGTTACCATCGAATTTGTTGTACGCGGAGACGAATATTTTCTCATCGAGTGCGCCCTGGTGTTGGTAATGTAGTTTGTAATGTAGTTTGTTAAAAAGCAGGGGAGTGTTCCCCTGCTTTTTTGCGGCTCCCTGCTACAGGGAGCCGCATACGTTATAATGATCGCATGAAAAACAATGCGGCAAAACTTAAAATTGGAGTGCTTGTATCGGGGCGAGGCAGCAACCTTCAGGCCATAATTGACGCCTCGGCCTCTGGAGTGCTGAACGCTGAAACGGCGGTTGTCATATCCGACAAGCCGGACGCTCCAGCGTTGCGCCGGATAGAGGGCATTGCACCTGGGGTCGTGATTGAGCGTAAGGCTTACCCAACCGGAGAGGCGTTCGACAGCGCTATAGCCGATGTTCTAGAAGAGCATGGCGTTGAGCTAGTTGTACTTGCGGGGTTCATGAGAGTGCTTGGCTCCGCTTTTATACAGCGTTTCCGTGGTCGCGTAATAAATGTTCACCCGTCTCTTTTGCCGTCGTTTCCTGGCTTGCACGCACAACGACAGGCGCTTCTCCACGGGGTAAAAATTTCCGGCTGTACCGTCCATTTGGTGGACGAAACCCTCGACGGAGGTCCCATTTTAGCCCAAATTGCGGTTCCCGTTCTCTCCAACGACACGGAAAACTCCCTCAGCGAACGCATATTAAAAGAAGAACATGTGCTGCTGGTTAGGGCGATCCGTGAAATAATCAACAAATGTTGAGGCCTGTTATTTGAAGGAAGCAGCCGTTAGGCTGCTTCCTTTCGAGCTTTGGCGAATCGGCACGATTTACAAGTCGGCGCGGCGGGCCTGAGTGATCTCGGCATGTACCTTGCGCGCAAAATAAGCACTGAAGCCTGTATGGCGTTCTGGATCAAGAAGGTTCTCAAGTTCCTCGCGCGTGAGGTTAGAGCTGACTCGTGTGTCTTGTAGCAACAGCTCCAGAAAACTGATTTTTTGCTCGAACGACTTCATAGACTACCTCATGCGCAGTCTGTTTGCCTATTTTCTCACCAAGCACAAGCATAACAGGCTCGCTGAGTATGAGGCCCTTGAGTAGATCTAGGTTTTCACGCATGCGCGCTTTGTCTACGGTCAGGTTACTCAGCACTTTTTTGGCCTTGGCCGCGATGGCTCCGGACATGATGACAGTTTCATTGACTGTTTTCCACTTGACTTTTCACAATGCACCGTCCCGCTCGAAAGTAGAGTATATCGAATCAAATGTTGCGGCTGCGTTGGTTTTTATTAAGCGGCTTAACATATGAAGAGCCTCTGCGGTACCTGGGTTACGCTTGTGAGGCATTGTGGAACTTCCCACCGAGCCTTTGGTGAAGCCTTCGGCGATCTCGCCGATCTCGGTCATCTGCATACCGCATATTTCGTTGCCAATTTTTCCAAGCGTACAGGCCAAAATAGCTAAAACCGATACAATTTCCGCAACTCTGTCACGAGACGCGTGCCATGCAATATCCGGGATGTCCAGGCCAATTTTTTTAATGCTCTCATCGCTGACTTTGATCGCTTGCTCACCAAAGCCGCCCATAGTACCGACAGCTCCGGAAAGCTGACCTACAAAACAGCGCCGTCGGCAGTCCTTCATACGCTCAATGCCGCGCCGCACTTCGCTGGCCCAAATGGCAGCTTTATAGCCAAAGGTTATAGGCAAGGCCTGCTGGCAATGGGTACGCCCGGCCATGACCGTGTCGGCGTGTTCATTCACTAATTTAAGTATGGCTTCCTCCACTTCCAGAATATCGCGGTAAATGGCTTCGAAACCGCGCTTGATGCTCATCATAAAGCCGGTATCCAGTATATCCTGGGTAGTAGCGCCCAGGTGTATGTACTCTCCCCAACCGCCATCGCAGATTTCTTGGAAGTTGCGCAGAGTGGGAACTAACGAGTGGCCGATGCGGTTTATGCCCACTTCTATTTCGGTGATGTTCAAGTTATCCACAAAAGCTTTGCGGGCGATTTCTTCGGCGGCTTCGCGTGGGATTATACCCAAATCGGCCTGGGTTTGGGCCAGTGCCACTTCCAGATCCAGCCAATTCTGCATAATGGTCTTGTCATCGAATATTTCGCGCATTTCTGGAGTTCCAAATACATTGCGGTAGAGCAGAGAATCTAACATATTACTTGCCATAGCAACTATACCTCCTAAGGGCATCTCCCAGCAGCGGCATGTGCATATCGCGGCTGGCGCTTAAAATTGCGCACCTCAAACTGTCCGCTCTATCAACGCCGATTATTGGGGCGGCCAGTGAATTGAATTTGTTTTCTAGAAATTGCTTCGATGGTTTGCCGTTGGGTAAATCAAGTTCTTTGATAAGGGTTCGGTCGTTCAGCGTCACCTCTACTCGCTCCGTGCGCAGAGTCGGGTAGTTCGATGTGTAGGCCGGATCTTCTATCACTCGAATCTTTGCAGCCAGCGCCTCTACTTGGGGAGAGTGCAACACATCTTCCTCGAATTCGCGCAGGGTTACCTGCCCACAGATAATCATTGCAGCTGCACAGAAAGGCATTGAAAACTTAGCCTTGGATTCGTTCTCTACCTGAAAAACTCCGGTAAGATCCAGCGCTTTCCGGTAGACATGAATGGTGATCTGCTTTACATCTGAATCGATGAAGCAGTGCTGGGCAAGCAATTCTTGCAGCGCATCCAATGCTGAGTGCGTATGGCCGCATGACGCGTGCATCTTATAGTAGGAGTCCTCAATGCACAGGGGATCACCGGGTTGTGGTACTAGCGTGGAAAAATCCTCTTCGCGGCATGTTGCCGCAGGGTAGCTCCTAGCGCCGTCCAGTATGCCGACGGGGCCGGTCATGCCTCTGCCGGCTAGCTCGGTTGCCAGCAGGCCGTTTCGGGCGGCATTGCCAACTGTTACCAATTTGGCATCTGTGCCGAAAACGCAGGTTAATCCGGCTGCGGTGGTGGCCGCGATACCCATTGCCTGCTCAATCTGATCCGCTGAGTAGCCTTTCACAACGCTTGCTGCTGCTGCTGCTGCAAATGCGCCGCAGGTGCCGGTAGTGTGCCAGTGTTCGTAGTGACTGGGATTCAGCGCTGCCCCTATGCGAATCATAGCCTCGTATCCAGCTACCACTCCCACTGCGAAATCCCGGTAGGTTCGGCAGTGTGCCTCAGCGGCGGCCAACACCGCAGGGATGACAGGTGCGCCAGGGTGGGTTATTGCTATCTTATTGACGTCATCGTACTCTAAGACGTGCCCCAGTACGCCGTTGGTGAAAGCCGCGCCGCTCATAGAGGTTTTGTTGGGCAGGCCGATAGCGCTGCACTGCGGATTGCCGCCTTCCTCGAGCAAGAGTCCTAACGCGGTGCGGGAATTAGCACGGTCAAGTGCTCCCACAGCACAGCCCGCCCAGTCCAGTAATTTGTAGGGCATATCATCCCAGGTCTGGCTGCTGAGACTGTCTTCGTTCAAACCAGCCAGAAAGCGGCAAAGTTCGTGTGTTTTTGTCATATCCGTACCCCTTATCTCCCGGCGGTGTCCTTGCTTGCAAGGCGACTCGCTTTGTACTTGCTTAAGATGGCACTGATAAGCGGGACGCTGAAGCTCAATACCGCAATAATCATCATAGCCAGAGTTATTGGACGGGTATACAGAAAGCTCCACGAGCCTCTGCTGACAACCAGCGCCATCCGCAGGTTGGTCTCAGCCATTGGCCCAAGCACTATTGCAATAATGAGCGGGGCGGTTGGCATGTCTATTTTATAAAACAAGTAACCCAACAGTCCGAATACTATGACAACGAGCACATCGAACGGATTTCCTCTGATGGCGAAGACGCCGGTGGCGCAGAAGGCCAGAATGATACCGCCCAGCAGCGATTCTGGGATGGATAGCACAGCCTTCATGTACTTCAGAAGGAAGAGTCCCAGCGGGGCCATAATCAGGTTAGCGATAAAGAAGGCGACAAAAAGTCCGTAGATGACGTCAGGATGCTCAATAAAGAACACCGGGCCAGTGCGTATGCCATGAAACATGATAGCGCCCAAAAACAGGGCGGAAGTAGCGTTACCAGGCACACCCAGTGCCAACAGCGGTACCAGCGAGCCGCCTGCCAGTGCGTTATTAGCTGATTCAGGCGCTGCAACGCCTTTTGGGTTTCCTTTGCCGAAGCTGTCAGGATCCTTGGAGATTTTTTTCTCCATGTCGTAAGCCATGAAGGTAGCCACGCTTGTACCTGGTCCCGGTATAATGCCGATCACCGTCCCGATCACTGACCCGCGGATCCATGTTGGCAGCAGATTCACGCACTGCCTCCAGCCGATCCACAGCGAAGATACGTCGGGCATCGAAACGGCCTGCATTTTTTTGCATTCCTCAGCGCTCTTTAGTACCGAGACAACAGCAAAGATACCAATAAGCGCTGGCACCAGGCCCACACCATCCAGCAAGTTGATGTTGCCGAAAGTGTAACGCGCATAACCGGTCTGCGGATCCATGCCAATACATGCGATCAACAGGCCTATGGCGCCGGCGAGCAGTCCCTTGAGGACAGAGCCGCCGCCTATGTTGGCAATACAGGAAAGCCCTAACGCAGCGATGGCAAAGTACTCAGCCGGGCCGAATTGGAGGGCGAAGTCAGCCAGCAATGGGGTCAGCGACATTAACACAATGGCGCTGAACAGGCCGCCGAACGCTGAAGAAATTGTCGCAATACCCAGCGCCGTTCCTGCTTTGCCAGCCTTCGCCATTGGATAGCCAGGGCAAACGCATCAAAAACGCAGCAACAAGTTGCGAAATAAGCTCTTAGCGTTTATAAGTGTAACAATAATAAAATATAAACGCAGGAGTGATCTAAATTGTCACAAATGGAAACGAGTA
>Ga0131853_10005664_pt1 | contig 22549 bp, 7 predicted proteins | sample TergutLab28metaG_FD_92764 | JGI IMG/M metagenome (GOLD analysis project Ga0131853, IMG submission 92764) | Labiotermes labralis P1 segment gut microbial communities from Petit-Saut dam, French Guiana - Lab288 P1 (version 2) (version 2) | ecosystem: Host-associated > Arthropoda: Insects >...
ACCCCAGCCAAACCACAACGTAACACCAACACACATCGAACCGAAGCAATACAACCCATGAAATATCTAAACAAATAAGTCGCAAGCTCCTGGGGATGGATGTATTAACATCCGGAACATGTTTATCAGTAAATAATGAAATAATAAAGCAAGTGACATCAAGTTGGTCTCTCTTTATTCAAATGCCAACATGTGTCTAAAGATAGTATAAAACATTACAATAAATAAAGAAATGTTATTAAGAAATATATTTGTATACCCCATGGAATAATAAAAAATTATAACAACAAATAGCAACAAACTTTATTGTCCAATGTCGTTTTCAAAGGGTCCTATATATTCTCTGAAAAAAAAACTTGTTTTCAAAAGTTACTTTAGAAGGCAGTAGGCAAATATAAGCCGAAGAACAATGCAATCCACCCTTAAGGGAAAAAAGGAAAACTGAATAAAAGGAAAGAATTAAGAAGTTCATCATTCTAAAAGAAAACACTAGATGTGTTAGGGATAACAATTGAAGTAACACCGGCTAGATCCTCTTACAGCTGACAATCAGAAGGTATAAACCAACAGACAGCAATCTTTGACCTGCCTACCACAAACAACATTCCATCACGGGACGACAGCAATGACGTGCACCGAGAATGTAAAAGTTTTGCAAATCAGAGAAACGTTATCTATTTGAGTGGCTTATAGATTGTAGACCAAAAATCGCTTAACTGGACACTACTCATGTATGTGTGTTATTCTCGGTCCGATTATTATGTTAACGTATGTATGTATGTATGTATGATACAGAACATATTGACACCCATTATTAATATTATAATCATCAGTAGCAACAGATCTTTTTCGCGTTATGAAGGAAATTTCTTTACAGATGTGCGTCTATAGGTTTTTCAAAATTTATTCTGTTTCGTACAGTTAATTGTGTTTTTGTCATAGAAATGCGATAAAAGAAGAAATGTATCATCAAATAAATTTTAGTATTTTTACTTTCAGCTCAGACGTAAGAATTGTTGCACAAAAACAATGATCCCTGAATTAAATTACCACACGTGACAACAGACAACATTAATAAGAAGGGAGGAAAATTTAAGTAGTAAATAGAAACACGATAGCCAAAAAACAAAAGCGTGATACTAGAAGCACCAAGAATGCATTCTGCCAAAGGTCTCGTAGGTGAAAAATGAAACAGAGAGTCGTTCACACAAAACACAACAAGAAAGTCACGAGAAGGACCACAGACTCAAGAAGGCCGAAGCAAAGCTTTAAAGAGCAAAATATTCAGTACCATATACAACACCTTTCTTCATTTTTGAAACAGATATGCCCTGAAGATGACATACCAAGGCCGAAAAACGTTTAAATTTATACATAAATATTTGTGATACAATGAAGATTGTTGTGTCGACCGACGAAACCCTCGCACAGTCAAAGTACTGAACAACATTTAAGAACTACATTTTTTAAACTGCTAGTACTGGCACAAAGCTTGGTATCCCCCCCTCCCTTTAAGTCCAATCCACACAATAGATTCTGTATCTCCCCTTCTCCAGACTTGCCCAATAAAAGATATGGAGGGAGTTAACAGCTGACTCATACACGCATTTCTATCCCCCACGCGAACTACCCCACCCCCATTCACCCACATTTGTGTTTCAAGCATGCAGCGCGAATAAGACTACGACTCGTTCACACAGCCTTGTTTCTGACAAGCTGACATCACGTGTAATGAACCGAAATATCTTATTTTCACCAAAAGTTTTAGTTTACACAGACTTCACATCCTTTTATTTTCTCGTCATTCGACTTTCCTGCAATGTGAATGCATAGAGCGACTCTTGATATGGGATATAAACAAACTATCAGTGATACTGCAGCTGGGTTTGTCAACACTGGAGTCTGTAGCCTGCTATCTCCCTGGTGATATCTGCCCTCTCCTATGACCTCACTCCCTCCCAAAGCCGTATCTTCCCTCATGACACACCCCGTTGCAACTGGAATCAAACAAAGACAATGCGCACAGTAAAAAACGCAAACCCTGAAATCTGATCAATATAAGTCACAACGCAATTTCATTCTGATATACTACCTAACATATGACAGCTAACATGTCTAGTGCTTTCATATTTCATTTCGCCTACACAAACCAATTCTTTCGGCCTGCAAATAGCCTGGGATACTCAGCCAATAACCACTTCTCATTGTGGTTGATTCGCCACGAACAAGACTGCAAGGAACAAAACTTACAAACAAACCAACAAGACATGGCTGTTAAGTGCCTATCACTTGCAAAACTTACTGGCATAATTCTGTGACACTAATTTCTGGGCAAAGCCAAACTAAGGGTTATTTAGGCTGCTACTATACTTTCCAACAAACAAACAAAGAGAGTATTATGTACGCCAGCAAAATCATCGGAATATAACAGCATTTAAATTGCAAGCCTACGTAAAAAGAGCGATTCCGGTTGCCGCGTATTCCTAGGGGTGGGCCTGAGGTCTCTCGCTTGCTAGGATTGCGGGTTCTAATCCCACCTGGGGTATAGATGTCTGTCTCTTGTGTGCGTTGTATGATGTGAGGTAAAGTTCTCTGCCACGGGTTGATCACTCGTCCAGAGCGGTCCTACCGAATTTAGTATGTCTGAGTGTGATCGAGGACCTCATACAGTAGACCTAGGTCCACTAGGAATGTCGAACAATGAACAAATTTTAAAGAAGTCTTCATTCTTCACACACACCTGCAATACTCGCGCTATTGTATAATATGGTATTTGCGTTCGAATATCTTCGTTATTGAGACCAGAGGACAGTCAATGTTAGCGTTTAAAATTATAGTGTCGAATGTTAAGATAATTAATTTATTAATTATGAATTAGAAAGCAAATTTATCTTGTTCATATTCGTGAACTATTATCACTATATCAAATAATATGTGGGTGCATTTGTCGGTGTCTATTTGATATAACTGGAAAGGACTTGGAAGAAAGCGGCCTTAGCCTAATCAAGGTAATGGATGCGTCAGGAAACAGCGAAGAAGACCGCACAAATCTCAGTCAGGATACCCGGTACCTGTCAGAGACTCAAAGGGGACATCAACCGGATCCAGGTGTAGACGGTTACCTCGACAACACCCGCTAGCGTGGCAGAGTTGCCTCATATGGATTTTGTTCCGCACGGTTGCACAAAGTGCATACGACATTCATCCATCCTGAGATTGCTCTAAGTATAAAGATTAAATTTGGTATCACTTCCTTTATTTGTCCAACTAATGCACACAAATCATTATAAAATTGTTAAACAGTTAACATCATTTAAAATTATAATAGTTGCTCCAAAATGTTTCGGTGTACATAAACCATCATCAGGGGGCTCTCAGCCTGACGTTATCGGTATTGTGGCTGCATATGCAGCAACAATACCGATAACGTCAAATAAAGATATGTAACCAATGTCAACATTGTAACTTTAGCGAAGCACAGGCTGAGAACTCCCTGATGATGGTTTATGTAAACCGAAACATGTTGGAGCAACTATTATAATTTTAAATGATTTTAACTGTTTAATAATTTATAATAATTTGTGTGCATTAGTTGGACAAACACGCAAGGTGCAACTACGAAGATTAAATTTGGTGTTGTGTGCGAAATTCAAACTGTTTGGCAGGTACTATTTTGGTCTATATGCGCGCAAGTACTTAGCATAGACTTCCAATAGAACTTCTCTTCCCCTCAAAAACGGTTCAGCGAAGAAAACGCAGACTTACCTAACATTAAATACTAAGCTGGTTATCTCTGCAATTTGTATTTGAAATCACTAAAATTCATCAACCAACGAATGCACATATAATTTCACACAAAACACTTTTAAAACACTTTAAAATACTCCGACATGTTTCGATGTTGTCAGATCATCATCAGGGAGCTTAGTTCTTTGCTAAACTTATATTATATTATTCACAATTCAATTGGTTGTGGAGCAGTGGCTAGCCACAGCTCCACAACACATTCCTACACAACATGATATGTTGCCACAACACCTCGTTTGCAAATACCAATTGAATTGTGAATACCATAATATAAGTTTAGCAAAGAACTAAGCTTCCTTATGATGATCTGACAAGATCGAAACATGTCGGAGTGTTTTAAAGTGTTTTAAAGGTGTTTTATTTGAAATTATATGTGCATTCGATGGTTGATAAATTTTAGTGATTCTACAAAAATGCACGGTGCTACAATAAGATTTATTGTATTTGAAATGTTTTCAAGCTTAGGCCTCCATTAACGAAACACAATAAAATACAATTTATTTCACGCTGCAGGTGGTATAGAATTGCAAATGCCGTTACAGTGCGTAATAGAAGAATATAAGGGTGAAAAAATATGTGTAAACCTCGAAGGCAGGATTTGTCTCGCATGCATTTCAATTTGCAGTGATGTTGCCATCACATTACTATAAAATAATGTAAGAGGGAGGTTATAAAAATAATGTCTGTGTTTCAGTTTCATGAGGCTTGTCACCAGCGAGGACTTGTATGTGAACTATCTGAAGAAAAAATGCACACATTCTCGGAAGGAAGGCGGTCAGGACAATCCGTAGGGAAACAGGCAAGGTACGCACTCAGCGAGCTCCCATGTGGGTCGTTCGTTACGCAGACGCTAGGACTGATAGCAAGTAACGCATTAGCACAAAGTCTTTAGTGATGAATTGATTACACCGGCTGTTCATTTTATCGGGTAACTCTGTGTTCAGTGACTGGCATTTATACCAACTCTTCATTGCATCACTAACCCTATATGAAGTCAATAGTCGAACATACTGGTTGCCCATTTTATCATGTCACCCTGTCTTCGTTAGCAGTAGATTACAGAGGTTCTTCATGTTATCACATAGCTTTCTATTTCATAGTCAAGAGAAAACACCAGCTGTTGATTTTACTGCGCAACCCTCTCCTCCGCACCCATACGTTCCACACGCGAGATATGATTGCTCGCTGGGCACATATCCAGCAACTTCGTCAGTCCTGGAGACACTGGTTGACCACGACAGTCAAACCAGCAAACAACCAGCTATTTTCAACGTGTCGTCAATATGTGCAGTGTGACTTTTTGATCAGCCAATAATTTTCGTTGCACTTCACTATTTTGTAGCATATTTTTGTGTTTTGTTACGCAAGTGCCCCTAGTAATACTGAACAGACCGTGCTAAGGGTCGTGTTGCACAGGTTGTACTGCATTACATCGGTTTGTTACTAAACGAACACCCTTTCTTTCTACCACAAATTCTATTGTAATGAAACCTGCAAATTCTTAAAGAACAAAATCACAATACTGGTACCCGGTTCAGAGAGACTTTTATTCAAATCTTTCGAATTCCTTATGCTAACATCACTGGTATATTATAAAACAAATGCGTACGACCTTTAAACTTTTATCGTTTAGGTTATGACGACATACATTCTCGCAGCTAGAGACTGTGTAAGAGTGAATGAAAACATAATTCATTATTTCATTGGAAGCTGATATGCTATACTACATTGACAAACGCTAAATTGAGAACAAAATCATGCAGTCTTCTTTTAGCTATTCCTTTACTAACGTGTATTCATAAAAGAAGCAATTTCGATTAAACTTGGTTTTTTTTTCAGGTACATCCAGTCGCTCCAAAATATTGACATATTTACTTAAATTATATGTATGTTATGGCCGGTGAATTTAAGTCACAAAATATAATTACCCATTCATTTAACAAGGAAGAATATTAATTTGACAATCAGAGGACCCTACATCGTGATATGTGCTTATAATAAAAGCCAACAAGATGCACAAATTCTCAAATTTATTTCATAAGATGCTCTACATGTTTCGGACAGGTCCACTGTTCATCGTCCGCAATATCTCAACACTGTATACACGCAATAGGTTTTTGTCATGCTAGTTTAGTTGGCTGCCTGCTAGCGTGGTCACGATGGAGACAGTCAACAGAACTAGCATGACGAATACCTACTGCAAGTACACGGTCTCGAGATACTGCTGATGACGGACAGTGGACCTGCCCAAAACATATAGAGTACTTTATCAAATAAATCTGAGAAATTGTGCATCTCATTGGCTTTTATTATTAGAATAAGAAGAACATTAAATAAGATATTATGCAAAAGTTGGAAATGAAGATTTTCAGCAATATAGTCTACTAACACTCGGTGTAATATTTGGCGAGTAAAGCATTTTAAATGTAAAGCAAATTTTGATGTAACACTGATTATATACAGGATACAAAAAGGTAAATTTGTTCCTAAACAAGCCATGAAGGCATTAGGAGATTAGAGGTAATGTTCCTGTTATTCCTATCCTTGGCAGTAGATGGAGGTGAATACTTACCCTCACAAGCCGACTGTTTCAATTTTGAGAGTGTCAGCCGGAACTCATAAAATAGAAGACTCGGTTGGACCATGTTTTTGTGTGAAGAAGGGAAATACCTATTTCTTTCAATTTTCAGAACTCGAAACCTGTATCGTCCACGCTGTAGCACAGTCCCTATTCTGACTACGCCAGCGCGAATCCTTAGTGGTAATCGCAAGCATCAAAATTACAAGAACACAGCTACTGACCACAGTCTAAACGTCCACATTTCTATTCCCGGCCGTGAAAGGAATTTCTGCCAGAGCAGGAAGGAAAAATGGAGACAAAAATGGAGGAAGAAGCGATTTGTGAAACTTCAGCACATCGTAATAATTCTAGCGATTTTCTTCTAATACTATCGCTAGATTTGAAGTCACAGTTCTTTATAAGAACAAAATTGAAAATGCAAGTTTCACATGTCTCTACCAACGTTCTAAGAAAGCCTACTGAAACGACAGATTTACAATCCATCCTAAATATATGGCGCCTTTAATATTGTATTTCTGGTACACTACTTATCGCGTAACAGCGATAGTAGCGTTATATCAAGGACGTTTGTTGTTCATAGATCATCGTCCGATATCTCAAAGAGACAAAGAAAAGCCTCTCTCTGTTATCATGGTGAAATGTAACCAAGATAAGCTTGCGTTGCTCTTTGTGTGTCGTACCGGCAAATTTAGCACAATTTCCAAATAAGAAATATCATGAAAACCAACCCCCTGGGACAGGAACAGTTTCGTGCGGACCGACAGACTGATAGGCATGAGGAGATTCATAGTTTCTTCTTCAGACTAGTATGAGACCGCGCCTAAAAAGAATGGAAATTGCGTTCCTCCACCCAATTCTATGCAGAAGCCTCTCTCGGGAAGAGCCAGCACATAAGCAATGGGCCCTTAGCCTCTGAACATGGAGGATGTGGACCAATTTAATCAAGTCTCGTTGTCATCTGAACCTCAAGTGCCGTATTATTTGGAAAGGATTAGAGAAGGGTCTACAGGCCTATGTAGTCTGAAAAACACTGTTCCTCTCTGCGTCACCATGTTGCGGCAAGAGTGACATAAATTTTAGCTGAAACTCGTATTGCATACCGTGTGCTTCGTATTGTATTTTGTGGTCTGGAATTTTTTATGCGAAAGAAAAAATTTCTGGACCAATTGGTAGCAAGCGTTTTACAAATTTAATACGATATTAATTCTTTTTATGTAGTTCTGATTGATAAGGTGGATAATAGTTCCTTTGGAAAGGTGGAAAAATTCAAATATTTCGCAACAAACTTAACGAAACAAAATTCTGTTCAGGAATAAATTAAGAGCAGACTGAAGTCAGGTAATGCTTTCTATCATTCGGTGCAGAATCTTTTGTCTTCCAGTTTTCTATCCAAAAATATAGAATTAAGATGCACAGAACTATAATTTGGCCTGATGCTTTGTATGGGTGTGAAAAGTGGTCGCTCACATTCAGGGAAGAAATTAGGCTGAGGGTAGTTGGAGAACAGGTTGCTGAAGAGAATATTTGGACGTAGGAGGGACGAGATAACAGGGGAATGGAGGAAACTACATAATGAGGAACCTAATGATCTGTACTCCTCAACAAATATTATTCGGGTGATCAAATGGAGAAGAATTATATGGACAGGACATGTAGCACGTAAGGGGGAGAGGAGTATATACCGGGTTTTGGTGGGAAAATTTGAGGGAAAGAGACCACTTGGAAGACACAGGCGTAGATAGGGGGATAATATTAAGATAGATATTCAAGAAATGGAATGGAGGTATGGAATGGGTCGATCTGACTCAGAAAAGGGACAGTAGGAGGGCGCTTATACAGGGTATATGCGGTAATGATCTTTCGGGTTCCATAAAATATGGGGAATTTCTTGTCTAGCTGAGAACCGTTTAGCTTCTCAAGAAAGGCTCTGTTCCATGAAGCAAGTAAGTAAGTAAGTAAGTAAGTAAGTAAGTAAGTAAGCAAGCAAGCAAGTAATAAGTAACGAAGAAAGTAAGTAAGGAAGTAAGTTCTGGTTGCTTGTGTCCTACACAGCTCTGTGAAATCCGTCGCATCACAAAACTCATTATCTGTCTTTGTGTTCTGATTATGTCACACGCTGTTATGAAGGCAAAACTACGCATTCGTATTTGCCTCGATATTTACTTCTAGACCAATTAATCAATATATCCCATGGGCCAAATACAGAGATTCTATTACTCGATTACTATACACAGTTGTTATTTTCCTTTAAGGTTTGAAATAAAACAGTAATAACTGTGGTTCTTTCACACGAAACAGTGTGAGAAGTACAGTATATGTTATCCTTTGACTATTCCGTGCCTACCGAATTATTTATAGATTATTTGTAGAAGTAAATAATCCAAGTGAACAGAAGTGGATTCCTGTGTTATGTTATTATTCACAAATTTCACTATGCCGAAGTACAACGCTTATCTTGCTGAATGTGTTCCGAAATTCCTTCAGAGTGTCCTTCCTAACTGCTTAGAGTCCGAAAGTAATGCAAGTTTTTTAATGCTTTATTATGCTTTAATATCAAGTGTCAAAGCAGTCCTGAATGTTTTGTTGCTGAAATTAACAAATCATATAAAGTTTTATTTACTTAAGGCAAAACAGACGACGAAATTTACATTCGAATGGATTACACACAATTATAAATTCGTTATTTGCGATATTTTTTACGTCATTGGTCTTTATTTTCATTGACTGTAAAAGAAATTCTACTGATGTAGATTTCATGTAAACCACACTGAACACTAAACATATATTTTCAATTAAATCTCTTACAGTAAACACACAACACATATTATGACGTCTCAAAATATTTAAGCATAAACACATCTTGGATGAAGGTAACAAAGAATTTCAAGATAAATATGGAAATGAAAGCCTGCTGAGATGCGACGCCGTGTTAACCTTCAGACCTCAAGAACTGCTTCAACCCTTAATATTGAAAAATCAAGCCTCTCCGAAACGTCGGTAACTATGTACCAATCGACAAGACGTAATATACCAGGAAGGTTTGACCTTTATCAACACCGATCTGAAACCTTAAATTTGGAGATACATTTTGTTCAATGTTTCATGAGCTTTCTCAGTAGACAGTTAATATAAACGCTACAGACAGTATCATGCTAAATGGACAGATAGCTGAGCCCATGCAGCTGGACCTTTTTTGGGAAACAAAGCGGCATTTAGCTACTTAAGAAATTTTCCACCTTTATCGGACAGGGTTTTTATTATTGTTTTCGAAACAGAAGACCACCCAACCGTAATTTCTGCCACAAGAACGTAGCACACATTCGTTTACAATCTCATAAAAATTTTCATCTTTGAATCTTCCTTCCATCTATATTTCTTGCCGGTTCCAGTGGCCGCGCGGTCTAAGGCGTAGCTCTTCGGCCGCTTGTCTGCTGAGATCGTGGGTTCGAATCCCGCCGGTCGCATGGATGTCTGTCTCTTGTGATTATTGTGTGTGGTCAGGTAAAGGTCTCTGCGATGAGCTGATAACTTGTCCAGAGGAGTCCTACCGACTTTGGTGCGTCGTTGAATGTGATCTAGAAACCTCAATAATGAGGAGGCCATGGCCTGTGTCGGGCCGCAGCGCCAGAATTTTTTTTTTGTTTGTCTCAAGTGATTTATTCCATTTAGGCTTTCCGACTAGAATTATGCATAAATTTCTCCTATCCACATGTTTGATGCGCGGTCTATCGTTTCCTTTTACTTGGTTATCCTAAAGGAGCTTGGAGAAGATTTCAAATTGTGAGGCAGCTCATGAAGCAATATATCCAGTCTGCTGTACTTCCATTCCCTGAGACAGAAACATTTCCCTCAGCACTGTTACTGTCAATCTCACGCAGTGCGCACTTACAGCATGAAGTGAGAGGAGTGTTGTGGATAAACGTGAGAACGGCCGTGACCTCTTCAGGAGCTGTTCAATTTATATGCATATTGCGAGGAGACAGTAATATAACGTAAATATTTCTCTTTAACAGAACCAGACATTTAAAAATTCTGAGATTTTGTAATCCGCTACTGGAGTAATTGACATAATATTTTATTGTGCCAATAGATGTAGCTTCAGTTAACGTGATTTGTGGTACAAGAATAACAGTCTGGTAACCCAGACAAAAGATATGAAATAAGTAAGAGATAAATTTCAATTGCTTGAAAAAACAGAAGCGTAATTTTTGCAATTCATCGAATTTGATTACAGTGAAAAAATTAATGAAAACTACATAGCGGCACGTGTCCAAGTCCAGATCAATCCGTGTAGGATTTACAGTGAGCAAATTGGCATTGTCACGTAGTTTTCTCGGGGTACTTCAGGTTTCCTCTATCAGTACTATTCCACCGATGCTCCATATCCATTCATTCATCTATTATTACCTTCGCTGTATGATCTTAAGAAATGAAAACGTCGTCACATAGCACACTGAAACTTGCTGGCCTCGGTGCAGCATGCAAGAAGCATTGCGCATGTGACTGACACATGCAAGTATATAGTCGCAAGCTTTAAGTAAAGGTACCACGTTGTATACGGAGATGGAGTTAGAAGGATAATGTTAAACACTGAAAGCGGATATCTCGGTTAACAATTATTTTAAAAAATTTATTTTTAACTTCACTGACAAAAACTCTTTAGCCACCAAACCACAAATAGATTAGTTCTTTACAGACAACAACGTCCTATACTTTGATAATGACATGAAAACAAGAAGCACAATCAGTGAAAAGATTCAGAACTCTTTAATACCGAAGTCACTCCTTTAAATTCTTCAAATCGATCTCAAGAAAACAAGATGTGTCAGAAAGAGATAGAGTCTAATAGGTAGCGTAATTACAGTCAATAACACAACAAAGTATATCTAATTGATGTTTTATTAGAAAATGACAAAACTAAGTGTTTCGACCAGCAATAGCCATCATCAGATTTTTCATCCGTAAGATTTGTATGCTGTAAGTGTTATATAAAGTATGCTCAGTAACTAGTCCGTGGGCATTGAGCTCACTGCCCACGGACTAATTACTGAGCTCGACACTCAGGCTATAAGCCATGTTTAACTCAAAAACCTCGATGATGAGATCTCAGCATCGATACACAGCTGCATACTTTATATAACATTCTTACAGCATACAAATCATTCGGATGCAAAATCTGATGATGGCCATTGTTGGCCGAAACGTTTAGTTTTGTCATTTTCTAATAAAACATCAATTAGATATACATTGTTGTGTTATTGACTGTAATTACCCGACCTGTTAGTTACTACACACAACGGGGATGGCACAATTTAAAAAAAAAAAGAGATAGTTGTCTGTCTAAGAATAAACCACAGCTGCAAAATTCTGTATTTTGTGCAATGATAATGGAACTGCGAGTTAACTGATAGGCGTATTTGAAATATGCAAGTGTTTCACTTTTGTCGGCAAAAGCGAAATTCAATACAAGACACGAGTCAAAAGGGACGACCATAAAATTTAGAATGAGGACTGCGATAATCCAGTCGTTCTGTTCCGCGTCACGTACTGGTCATTCCACTTGCCTTAACACACTACGACACAGCAAACTGCTTCACCACCATAAAACATACAAACATTTTCTTTGTTCTACGGCAGAATATTATACGTTACCTTTCACAAATTTTACAGAATGAAGTTCTGTAAAAGAAACTTGCTTAATTCCCTGCTTTACCAGTGATCACATATATTACAATGGTACATAATTCCAAAGGATTACATTTCTCGACAAAACTTTGATTTGTCGTATGTAATGATAATAATCTGAAATTTTTGGGCCCATAAAATGTTTCTCTATGAAGATTCTCCTATCTTTTATTGGAAACTTAGCTGCTGTAGGAGACAGCAGTACACTGACGAATGTCGCAATACTTTCACAAACCGAAAACAGTACTGTCGTTTCCGTATGAATTATACATGTTTCAGGAAATCACACGTAGCGTACAAACTGCTGTGCCTCGGCTCTGGCTTGTCCATTCATCTGAAAAACCGTTAAGACTTGGAGAAAATTAAGCGAGTATAAACCTACTTTATTTCTTCAACAGCTTTGATCGAAACAGCTAACAGTACATCTGTCCGACTGCAAACATAAACGGAATATGTCACCTAATTCCAGCAACATTTAACACAAGAAAGGAAGAACGTTGAACGGCCCTTGATTTGTTGCACGCGGATGGACGGACAGACACACAAATAAATACATACCTGGTCTAGCGGCTAATAAATTTAAAAAATAATCTGGAAGTGGGTTTATATTAACAATGATACTTGTGACTGTCGTGAGAAGTTCAGAACAAAGATAAATTTTATCTCCAAACCTTCGTCGGACACACAAATCCTAGTGAGGAGGAAATAAATTATAAATATGTGAATATATTTCTTTCAGTAAAATAAAGCAGTTTTACTTATATGTACGTGAATATCCCACGTACATAAATAAATCCTTTACACTATACATTCAAGAAATCGTGCAAAGAAAAAACAACTTCCAGGTGATACATCCTCGTTGTGTTGTATAGAATTATAAATACAAACCACATACAGTCAAACACAACCTAAATAATGATTTTATTAAGGTGTGTTTCTTACATTGTTTTGTTCAACGACATGTTTCGGCCGTAGTTATGAGCCATCTTCAGGTACTTTTCTTAGTAAGGTTTCTCTGTCTGCATGTTGTGTTGCGTAAACTTTAAGTAACACAACATGCAGACAGAAAAACCGGTACACCAAAAGAATAGACGCACGTATATTCAACGATCTCCACTCACAAAGTAAATAATACTACAAGAATTCTAGAAATTATTTTCTTCGGCACAAACGTAAACATACATCAGTCACAAATACTTCAAAGTACGCAACAGAAAAAAAAAACATATCATCTATTGATGAAGCCCACACAACATATTTCCAAGAGAAACATTGTACATTAATGCATAAACAACGTCTTAATACGGTTATCCTTTATTAAATAACAAGTATATACATCAATTACCAACGACCAAAACGTGCTGTCACAGAAAGTCAACAAACTTCCAACAACTTCCATAGACCTACGTTACATCGTCACAAATATCACTGCATCAATGCAGCATCCACAAACACAGTTAAAAACCCGTAGAATAATTTTTAGTACCCACACATTTCTACGATTTTAATACCATGTAATTTTAATATTCTATAGAATTAACTTCCACTAGCTTAATTTTAATACTGTTCTACAGTAGAATTAATGTTAAAATTTTTGTATCTTACAAGAGATCTCGTAGGTAACAACAACAATAGCATTGCTAATTGTATATTTTTCCTTACTAAGAAAAGTAACCAACCTGATGATGGCTCATAACTGGAGCCGAAACATGTCTTTGAAAGAAACAATATAAGAAACATACCTTAATAAAGTCACTAATTGAGTTGTGTTTGACTATATATGTTTTATATTTAGAAAAACCTTCTTGATGCACAACTTATTCTTAGTATATTTCTTCAGCCTCTACATGTTTTGGGCGCATTTAGGCCCATCATCAGGAGGTACAACCGTATGTATACAACATCGGGTACTTATTATCCTTTTTAGATGACTCTCATCTAACAAGAATAATAAGTACCAATTGTTGTATACATATGATTTACCTCCTGATGATGGGCCTAGTTACGCCCGAAACATGTAGAGGTTGACGAAATATACTAAGAATAAGTTGTGCATCAAGTTGGTTTTTCCTTACACGATTATATGGAGATGAACGGTCAACAAAACATAAAACATTCAAAAAAACTTTTATTGGTGATATGTCTTCTGTTGAAATTATAAAAGTTTTCCCTGTTCCAAAGAAACGAAAAAGGGAACAATTTTTCCCACCAACATTATGTTTGTGTAAGTTGCCTCGATGTCCTAATATTAGGTCTTTGCATGTTGTGGCCATTTGGTGTATAGTGTGTTTAGTTTGCAGATTGGCGAGTAAAAACACTCATCCTAGAAACCTCCAAATTGTGTATTGGGAGAGTGATTCTATCCTTAATGAGACTGCTCGAATTATCTACTTTGAAAGCTTTGATACCCACTTGGTTGGAAGAGTCTAAGATATCGCTAGAGACCCATCACTGATGTCAGGGCATTGGCATGGTTAGCTGGTGCTATCGGCGTGATAAGGGGGCTTTCGAATCTCGTGGTGAGTGACGAGAGCTTCGCGACAACGTCATTCGGGTTTCCCCGGGGGGGACATTGATTGATTTGACGAACCAAAATATCTAGGGGAAAAGCGAGATGAAAGAAAAAGACGGAGAATAAAAAAAGGCGAAAGGGAAAAGCAACAAAACTATGACGAAAAAATAAAAATTATTTTTACAAATCCAATAAAACTCGTTTTCCCAAACAGAGAAGCGTACCAATTGGATCACTCAGTTCTGAAGAGCATTCTAGTTTTAACCTCTTCACAAATGCTCTCAGGTTTAGATTTATGTACTTCAGTTCGGAGTTCCCTACATTTTAGTTAATGGCAGCACAAAATACATAGCTCTTTGTTCACGGAATATCTCAGTGAATCCATTTATTTATTTATTTATTTAATTGTAGTCCACTTAAAGCCAATATCAGTGGGTCAGGTGATTTGGTGATGGTGAATAATCAATGAAAAAAAGGGTAAAGCGATCGTGGCACAATTTTAGATACTATTCAGACATTTACTGGAGGGAATGAGGAAAACTGCGAAAAAAAATCCTTCAGGATATTTGGTGTTCCATCCAAGATTCAAATATGGAACCTCCCGAATACATGTCGTAATTATTCTCACTTTTAAGAGCTTGATCATTTACTGTCGATTTGAAACACTATAAATTCACTGCTATATTTTATAGTAAATCTTCCTAGGTCAATTTAAAAAATATGGCCCTATTTTTGTGGCTTTTTTACTAAAGTTCGGAAAATTGTACCTAAGAACAGTGTTCTGTCTCATGGTGGGTGACTCAGATAAAAATTATTCTAAGTCATTCTCAATTTATCGGTCGAACCAGCTAGTCTCATAAATTTCTTTTATCTCCCAGTATCATTGAAATCTCTCCGAGGACATTCAGCAATTGTGTTTGACGGCTACTATAGGAAACACATCCAGTGATATATCTCCTATTTAAGCTCAATCACATTGTTTGGGCGTGGTTCCTCATTCATGGGGTTTCGAGATCACACACAACGACACACCACAGTCGGTAGGACTCCTCAGGACGAGTGGCCAGCTCGTCGCAGAGACCTCTACCTGACAACAACATACAACACTCACAACAGACACCCATGCCCCGGTGGGATTCGAACCCACAATCCCAGCAGGCGAGCGGCAGTAGACCTACGCCTAAGACCGCGCGGCCACTGGGACCGGACTCATACATTCAACGTATAACCTTCAATCTTAAATTGTTGGGACAGTAAGCAAGGCCAGTCCGGTCAAATCGTTTGAGCTGGACTTTACACGAGGCAGCACAGGTAGATCCTCACGCTCACTCGGCTCGAGCTCAAATACACAGTGTAGTCCTACAGGAAGCAAAATGTATCTAAATTTGCATCAACCTAGTAACTCAAGATTCCACACTGGACGTGAATGAACTCGATTCGGTTAGTGTTTCAACAATTTTAAATGTTAGTTTTTAATATCTTTTAATCTAGAGACGTAACAGTCTAAACGCAGGCATGACGTATACGAAGAACAGTAGATGTTTCTTATTTTCTGAAGTGTTCTTTGCACAAATTGAACAAAATAATGACTAAGCAGATTGTAGCGTCTGTATTCCTTCGCCTTTAATTTCCGCAAAGGATTTAAATTAAATTAGTTAGGAATAAATGGGCTGTGCACTGATGATGACAGGCAAGTTCACCGTCGGTCAGCACTGCTTCAACACATGTACAGCAAATTTGACTTTTATAGGGCCGTGCATCGTAATATTATTTCTATAGCAAAACCGACTAGATACACCAGTGTATCGAATTTATTTTATTTTGGAATGACACTCTACATGTTTCGGGCGGTCTTTCCATCCATCATCAGGAGTTCAAGACTGTACATACAGCAGCAAGCATTTGTCAAACAGATAATGCTGTCTGTTTGCTAGCAAGCAGTCAAAGAGATACTGCTACTGCTTGCTAGCAAGCAGACAGCACCATCTGTTTGACAAATGCTTGTTGCTGCATGTAAAGTCTTGAACTCCTGATGATGGACGGAAACACCTCCGAAAAATGTAGATTAACATTCCAAAATAAAATAAATTTGATACATTGGTGCATCTGGTTGCTTTTACTGTAGAAATAAAAAAAATAAAAACACATACTGCCTTGTATTAAACTGAAATAGAACTAAATTTGTTCAAAAAGACTTACCAGAAAAAATAGAAAAATTGAAAGAGAAGCACTAATTTCAAAATATCAGGCCATGTTGTGTTTAAGTGTGTTTAAGCATTCTAAAACATACTCTGCAGTACTCCACAAGAAACACTGAAGCTCTTCAGCATTTAAAAGGAAAAAAGCGACTTAGTGTGAAAGTAGACTTTTTCCGAAATCACCAAAGAAAAAAAATACCTCTATAACACATGTAGATGTGTCTTTTTTCCCCTATAAAATTGTCACGTTTAGCTTCTTAAGAAGTCAGCGTATATGTCGCCAAAGGAAAGCTACAGACTGAAGAACATACGAAGACTACTTCAAAAACCATCGACGAAGTTCACGAATGTGTCTCTGAAACATGTTAAAAGTTTAACATTCATCAAATTGTTTAGAGGATCATTAGTAAATCTGGCACCTGAAGTGTGTTTATTATTTAAATAGAATGGTTGAAAAGTCTGTGTGAAGTCCAGCCAGATTAAATGTTTTGGAATATTCAACTTTTATAGTGTTTGTGCAGAAATTTTACTGCACGTCTCAGTTTTGTGTAAATATAATGCAAAGGTTTCTAAACGGTCATTGACAGACCGACAAGCAACAGTTCATTGGTCTGTAGAAACCTGTAAATAAATTTCCAAGGAAAGTGCACATCCTTTATTAGCCGTCAAGAAATTCCATTAAGAAATTTCAATCGTACATTTTATTTAAAAAAACTGTTTTTTAAGAAAACAGTGGAAACGCTTTGGAGATTTTTTTAAATGTTATTCCTGATAATACCATTAAAACGAAGATCATTTTGCGATTAGTAATTTGTGTAATGTCGGTGATATTATAACTGATGATAGACACAAAGATTAGTTAAGACACGTGATAATGCTACATTACATGAGGCTCACATTCATTTATGTTTCTTTTCAATTTAACGAATGTAGTAGTGTACGTAATAATATTCATTTGAAAAAAAATAGTTACATTATGTCTGTGATGTTTATTGGACCGTGCATCATTGTGATAACCGAAGAATAAAAAACCAATTAGACGTCGCTTATTATTTTATTGTACTTCTTATAGGCTTAACATGTTTCGGGCATTACTATGCCCGAAACATGTTGAGCCTATAAGAAGTACAATAAAATAATTAGTGGCATCTAGTTGGTTTTTCATTCTTCAGTAGTTATTTTACTTGTAAAATGGTAATAGCGCTGGTAATTATGAAAGTTAACAGTAAAATAAAGGTCCAGGGTCACAAAATTCATTTGAACAGAACGCAGTATTATATTATGCTTAAAATGTTAGACTACTACAGATCAAGCAAATGGCATTACTATGCCATCCGTTATTGTAAGAGAAATGTTTAATATTTCTCTGAAATTTTCCTTAAAATCCCTGAAACGCTAGCAGATAAGATTTAGAGAAATGTCAAATGCTAAAACGGTTTAGGCGTGTTTTCAGTAAACAAAATAATGCAATAGGTTTATCCTATCTGTGGCCGTAGAAGTAACTGCGTGAAATAAATATTTTACACTTAAGCATCGCTTGATAAGAGCAAACATGAACAAATCCCATCAGATTATTCACGTAGTTTCCTAGCAAGAAAACGGCAGAGACAAAATAGAAATAGGTTCGTATCTTCAGACGTTCTTAAACTCGGCACCGAATGGAGGTCAGTAAAGAGGCTCGCGCTCTACCTTTTTGCGATCTAATAAACAACCAGAAATAGTAACTAGGTTTGAGGTTTTCTCTGTCTCAGAACACGTCTGGGTAAGGTGACGAAGGAAAACTTCCACACCTCCTGCCAGGAAACAATCTGAACTTTTCGCTGAGAAGGGAGGAAAGATATTTTTCTAAAACGTCGGCAATTACCAGCCATACTACCCAGCATCATACCCCAGAATATAATAATATGAATCTTCACAACAGCGTGAACCTAGAAACGCTTGTATCCATGTGCATTAAACATTACTGATGCCCAAGAAGTTCATATATGAATATACAATGATGTGTCAGTCAAATAAAACAAAATTTTTATTATGTTTATTATTGTACTAGGGCAACATGTTTCGATTCTTACAGAATCATCTCCAGGCCCTTTTAAGAGAAGAGATCCTTACTTAAAATGTTTAAGATTGCGCCGTGGGATCAAAAACGCTTACAATCTTCATAAAACTATGTATAAAATGCATTTTATTCATAGTTTTAAACATTTTAAGTAAGGATCTCTTCTCTTAGAAGGGCCTGAAGATGATTCTGTAAGAATCGAAACATGTTGCCCTAGTACAATAATAAACACAATAAAAATTTTGTTGTGTTTGACTGACACATCTTTGTATATTTACATATGTGTGTTAAACACTTCGGGATGGCAAACATTAAAAAAAACCAAGAAGTTCAGCCTATGCAGTCTGCTTTCGCTTATAAAATTTGACTTTGAAGGTGAATTCGAAACAACTCGCCAGGCCTTTGTTCGTTGCGCTCTCTATAGGTTTTTTTTCGAAAAGAAAGGACAAATCCCTCTAGGATAAGAATGGTCGAGCTCGGTCTGAAGAGTACTGTGTATATAGTAGAACAGAAGAAGCCGATATTGAATTCCACTCATCCCATGGGATGTAACGAGGGAACCAGCCGATGGGAATCGAATATAAGACGTCAGAGTATAAACGAGTACAGAAAAAGAAAGTAAATTAAAATTGCTTACACTGAAAAATATTTAAACAAAACTTCAGGCCTCTTCTCTGATGTGAGTAAAAATATCAACTGTATTGAAAATTCAATTAAATCTTGGGCAAATTTAGTCAATTAAGGGTGATGAGAATAATAAATATAGTTAGTGCAAGTGACGTCACATAATTACGCGCCTTCATAAATAAAACAGTCACCCAGTGTGTCCGATAATACTTCAATTGCTCATACATTATAAAAGCAAGATGAGCGTGAGAAATATTATTTCATAACAATTATTATTCATAATGTGTTTTTTTCGCCGATCAATACCTGGGTGATAAAATAAAGAAGGAAAAGTTGGATGGAGAATGTGGCTTGCGTAGGACAGATGAGAAATACATACAAAAATTTGACCTAGATAAATTAAATTAGAATTTGAACAGGAATACCTGTGCGTAGGTAAAAGGATAGGTTGGAACGGATGCAACTGACATAGAATAGGTAAGTGTGAAGTAGAATGGATTGCATTCAAGTGGCTTACGGGAGAATATAATGGCGTGGCGGGGTCTTATCAACACTTTAATCGATTTGTAGACTTGCTGTTAGAAGTTCGGAATATACTGCACCAAATGGCAGGAGGACAGTAAACAGTTGATTGGAAAGGATGTAAAAAGGTAGTGGTAGTGGCCTATTTTAAGATCACATATCGAAATTTTCTTGCACTTATTCATGGAAAGCAATGAAGACGCTACTCGTTATAGTATTTAAACTTGTCTTAATTCGTTACAGGAGCCTTCAGAATGCAGGTCAGACAACATTAATGCTTAAACCAACTCGTTTAATACAGCAACAAAATGTCCAGTTGTAGAAATGAGACAATTATATAGCACCTGAATGGCTTTCAACCTGTGGAAAAATATTCTTCTCGATGTAGTAAAAACTCAAATGAGTAATACTATGTGGGCCGGGATAGCGCAGTCGGTATAGCAACTCGCTACAGGTTGGACGGTCCGGGGATCGAATCCCGGTGGGGGAGAAATTTTCCGCACCCGTCCAGAACCGCCCTGGGGTCCACCAAGCCTCCTATACAATGGGTGCCGGGTCTTTCCCGGGGGTAAAGGGTTGACCACCCAACCCCAACTCTGGCCGAGGTTAAAGAAAGAATAGAGCTATACCCCGACTCCACCTCTGGGCCTTCGTGGACTTTTACACGGTAAACTTTAGCTTTACCATTACCTATAAGCAATATTTATAAGTCCTGTATCTTGGTCTCTGCCTGCGACTTCAGAGTTTACAATCTGACAACAGGAGCAACAAATACTTTTAAATTGGCCAGGCTATTTGCAAGTATAATTCTAAAAGAGCTTTATTAGTATTTTCAAAAATACATCTTAAATTATAGGTTTGAATCATTGTACGTTTGCTAATTGACATCTCGTAACAGAAAATCAAACAACTGTGAATTTTAAACATGTAGTCTAACACCAAATTCTGATGAGATTCGGTGTAGAAAGGAAATGTTACAACCTCAAACCCGAGCAAAACAAAATATCGCACGGTTCAAGGCTTTTGCATGTAGTGGGTGTGAGGTATGATTCTGAAGTACGGTGGAAGATACGGCTTGTATGGCAGGAGTAAGGCTTAAGCACTTTTGGATATTGCGATTTACAGCTAGTCAACCCTCCTCACCCCCCCCCCCACTTGAAAACCAATAATCATGCTTACGCAACTGTAGATCATAAAATTGAATCCTGAATCAGACATTACAAAAATGTAACGCTAGGGCAATATAACGAAGAGTCAAAAGTCGTGAAAAACGATGCGCGAATTTTAATAAAACTTGTGGAAGGGATGACAGTAAAATGACATGGAAGCACGTGTTTATTGCACTCATAACTCTCACTCTAATAGTCACCAATTAAAATCGTAGGATGTTAGCTTCATACCAGAAATGATCTATTGCCAGCAATTCCAACGATAGGACAGGGTTGTGACCTTAAAAATTTCTACCCTAGACAAAGAAAACTTCAGAAGAGCTGCCATCAGTTTGGACGTGTGACTGTTTCAGATACAGAAATTCTCGAATAGATAATAATTTGATTCATGTCTGCAATTACTTCTCAAGTACTGGAAAGTCAGATATGCAGATTTCTTCTAATCCTATTCTTTCTTTCTTTTTCTTCTTCCTCTTCTTTTTATTCTTCATCCTCCTCCTCCTCCTCCTGTAGTTCTCTGAACAAACGTTTCGATAAGTAAAGTTTCTGACGAGGTTTTGTAATATTGCAGTTTATATTGGTAGGATTTTGTAAATAATGCGTGCGAGATTGGATGTTCTGACTGCGGTATTTTTCAAAATTCATGTCTTCTGGGAGAAGTAGTGAATAAGACGAATGCATTGGCAGTATCCACTCATATTTATTTAAAAGCACTCTACTCTTCGTTTCACTAATATCTGAAGTTTCCTGGAACTCTTGGCCTCGACTTGATTTGACACATTCTCATGACAATACGCCATACACGCGCCCCTACAGGTTTTCGAAAATCCACAACTTACTTTTTCACAAGGAAGGGTGGTTAATGCAGATATGTTAAAATAAGTTACAATACCCCCAGTTCTGTTTGTTGGTGTTGATGCTGTTTAATGTTACGCTTTCATCCAGCCCCATACAAAGTTCAATGCACCATTTTCTCTCACTATTAGGATTAAAGACCTCTGAGATGAGGCAAGCTTTGACAGATGGGTTTGCCCTTCTGACTTAGGGAAATCTTATATTTGGAAACTCTATTTTAGGTAACTTGTCTGCTTATGTGTAATAGAAATATGAACTGAGTGTAGATAAACATACACATACGAGTATATATATATCAAACAGTGCCTTCTGACTTAGGGAAATCTTATATTCGGAAACTCTATTTTAGGTAACTTGTCTGCTTATGTGTAAGAGAAATATGAACTGAGTGTAGGTAAACACACATACGAGTACATACATATACAGGGTGTTTCACGACTTTAGGGCATAACTGCAGGAGGTGATTTCCTAGGTCTTTGTGATCAAAAAAGTTCATGTAAACATGTGTCCGATTTTGGACGGTTACGGAGTTAT
>Ga0131853_10005665_pt1 | contig 22547 bp, 14 predicted proteins | sample TergutLab28metaG_FD_92764 | JGI IMG/M metagenome (GOLD analysis project Ga0131853, IMG submission 92764) | Labiotermes labralis P1 segment gut microbial communities from Petit-Saut dam, French Guiana - Lab288 P1 (version 2) (version 2) | ecosystem: Host-associated > Arthropoda: Insects >...
ATACCCGCAACCGCAGACGCCGGATCAGCCGAACCCGAACCACCAGCAACAGGGTTAACCGTGACCGCGTGAGCCGTCGGGATTTCCCGGAAGATGATGTCGGTGCCATCGCGGACGAACTCGTGGCCGGTTGGCGGGGTTACCGTGATGATGGTGTCATCGCCCACAACCGCTGTGGTGTGGCCCCAGCCGGTCGGTACGGTGACGTCCACGTCGCCATCGTGATCCACAACCGTGATGATTAGGTTGCCATCCACGTCGAGGTCGTAGTCGTCAACGCCGGGGTAAATCGCAACCACAACCCGGTCATCATCCAAGGTAACGGTCACCGTCGGTGTCACCGGCACGCAGACCTCCGTCGGGCGAGCCAACGGCGGCTCAAAGATGCCCGAGCCTGGCCGGGTCAAGGAGACATCTGCGGTGAAGCAAACGCCCTCGTGCGCAGCCGTGAGGGTGAGTGGAGCGGTCAGGTGAAGCGCCGATAGGGATACCGGGTAGCCATACGCCACACCGTCGGCAATCCACTGCACTTGCCGCTGCAAGAAGGCACCGGTGTTGCCGGTGACCAGCGTGGTTAACGTGCCGCCAACCTCGGCGACGCCCTCAATGGTCACAACCGGCGGGTTGGGCAACTCGCCACCCAGGAATAGGTGGAAATCATCCATCGTGCCCCATGTGCCTGAACCTGACTGAAGGTGGACACCGACGCGAACCGTGGTGCCTGCCTCAGCTTCGAAGGTAACGAACGGGCGTGTCCAAGTCAGCCAACCACCCAGGGGGATCGCCTCGCCGCGGTACTCGACGCCATCAATGATGGCGTAGGCGGTGAACCTGGTGTTGCTCTGGTGATTGCCCTGCGTGAAGCCCTGGAAGGTGAAAATGCCGTCATCGCCAACCACTACATCCTGGAAGATGCGGCAGTTCGTCGCCCCATTGAAGGAGAACGAGAAATTACCGGAACGGTTGCTGTAGTTGCGACGAAGGAAGTTACCCGTAGTGAGGCTCGGGCAACCATCGAACTGCCAGTGGAGCGGAATGCGCGCACCGTTTGCACCGGGCGAACCGGTCTCAAACCCTGGGTTCTGCAACAGGTTAATCGGCAGGATGGTCAGGAACAGCACGACGTTCATGGGGCCAGCCGATGTGTCGGCCACACCCGGAATCTCGAAGGTGTCCACGCCCGAGGTGATCGCGATGGCGGCATCGATTGCGGCCGCATCCCAGACCACGGGCACTGTCGTGCGCGAGTTATCCATGTAGACGGCGATCACCTCGTCCGGCACGTTGGCTAGCACATAGGTCGAGTCGATACCCGTGAAGTAGATGACCTCGCCTTCGGCGGGGATCACCGTGTCGGCGACGATGCCACCGACCGGGTTAGCACCGGTCCAGATGTACTCGAAGATGCGCAGCGAAGCCAGCGGACGACCATTGAAGTCGAATAGCGACTGGTTGTCCCAGGAGGTGCCGCCGAACCACTGTCCGGCGTCGCCTGGGTCGAAGATCGCGGCATACGACGTTGCCCAACCGGAACCATGAGCCTCCCAGAGCAGGCGGTTGTTCACCACATCCGACGGCGGACCAACCGGCGTCCAGGCCGGCTCCCACAAGATGATGCCGAGGCCATCGGCGTCCGCGGTGGCCTGAGCCACGTTGCGGATCGCGTTGGCCTGGCCCTGCACCGAAAGCGGGTAGGGCAGCACGGGGGTGGTGGCGTCAACCGTGTTTGGGTGGCCGTCGCCATCCTCAGCCGTCCAGGCGTAGGCGGTTTCGACCACCATGACCTCGATGGGACGCGACGGACGCAGGCCACGAACTGTGGTGAGTACGCTGGTCAGGTTCGACAGGCTGCCGTGCCAGAACGGGTAGTACGAGGCGCCGATCATGTCGAAGTCAACGTTGCGGCTAATCAACTGGTTGACATTGCCCACGAAGCCGGACTGCGGGTTGGTGAAGTGGGCCAGGGTCTGCATCGGGTGGTTGAAGTAGTCTTCGAGCTCCCGAACGGCCCGGGCGCCCTCGTTGAACAGGAGGGCGAAGTTGTCCCACCCAGAGAGGCCGGCCATGCTGCCGCCCTGATTCTCGTTACCGATCTGCACGTGCCAGATATCCACGTCTGCTTCGAGAGCGGCGCGCACGGTGTCGTAGGTGAACTGGTATACGAGCTGCGCCCGCTGGGTTAAGGTCGTGCCTGCCCAGGCGCGGGGGACCATTTGCTTTGCGGGGTCGGCCCAGAAGTCCGAGTAGTGGAAGTTGAAGGCAACGCCCATGCCCGCCTCGGTGGCGCGACGGCCAATCTCGATGGCGCGCTCGGCGTCGGTGTTACCGCCACCGAAGCCGCGCGGCGGGTCGAAGTTGCGGTTCCACGGGTCGTTCCAGATGCGGATGCGGACCAGGTTCACACCGTTGTCGGCGAAAATCTCGAACAGGTCGTCGATCTCGTCTTCCCAGTTGTACCAGGTGACGCCGGACTCCTCTTGGGAGAGTACGGAACCGATGTCCACGCCGCTGATCCAGTCGGGACGCAGGTTCTCTACGCGCTCGACAAAGATGGTCGAGGGAACAGCGGGGTCTGGGTCGAGCGTGCTGGGATCAACCCACTGGCGCAGGGAGACATCGTCAATGTAGCCCCAGGAGCCATTAGCGGTGGCGATCACGGAAATTCGGACCGTTACCTCGGCACCTGCGGGAACATCGATGTCGGTCAGCGTCAACGGAACCCAAACGTTCCAAGCCGCAGTGGATGTTGCGAGGGTGGATTCCACGATAACGTCATTGACCAGCACATGCGCCGTGACATTGGCGTCACCGCCGCGGAACCATGCCGAGAAGTCGAGCGGACCGGCATTTGCGACCGTGATGGTTTGTTCCACATCCATGCTCAACAGGGCATTTGGGCCGTACCAGTTGAGAGCGGCCACGCCGGTGCGCGCCTCTCCCGCGTCTTCCTGGCGCTGTCCGCCGAAGTAGGCGCCGGCGCTCGGGGGAACGTCATAGATGAGGTCCCACATGTCCATTTCGTAAAGCTCGAAGCCGGGGTTGAGCAACAGCTCCGGGCCAAGTACCAGGGTGGGTGCCTCGACGCGGTAGAGCTGGAAGTTGTCAATGGAACCCCAGAAGTTACCGCCTGCACCACGAACTCGCGCCCGGACAGTGACCTGGTCACCGGCCTCAAGCGCGACGCCGCTTAGAGCAGCCTCCTGCCAGTTTCCAAAGCCGGTGAAGCCACCAGTGCTGGCATTTCTGCCAACCTCTACACCATCGACTAGGACGACTGCTTCAACCGCCCAATCGGCGCCCGCGTCACCACCTTGCGCGAAGAAGCGGAAGTTGTAGATGCCGTCAGTCGTGATGGACACGGTTTGGTCTACATGGAACTCAACCGTTTGCGGTAGCCACCAGCGCAGAGAGTGGGTGAGGTTTGGGCTATCCAGATGCCAGCTGCCTAGGTTGCGCTGAATATAGCCGCCACCTGTGGATGCTGGCTGCCCATCGACGACGGTGATCGTCCACATGTCCATGTCAACATCACCAAAGCCGGGGTTTTCCAGCAGGTTCACGCCGGGTGCGCTAGCCGGGGCGGGCGCAATTGGCTCGGCGACGGCGGGGGCCGCGCTGAGGGTGGTTAGGCCGAGGACTGCTACCGCAGCGGCCGTTACTACAGAGCGCCATCGTGGCGTCCTGGTCAATCGGTCAGACATTGCTACTCCCTTGTGGTTGGTGTGCCTGATTTGTCAGTTATGTGACCGGTCACAGTCTAAGGCCGAAATGGCCCCAGCCAATGGCCGGGTGTCTTGCTTACGTGCTATCCCGCTCCACGAGGGCGGCGGGAAGGGTTATGGCGGTGGGGGGGCCGCCGTCGATGGCCTCTAGCATAAGCCGAACCATCTCAGAGGCCAGCCGCTCGAACGGCTGGCGCATGGTAGTCAGCGCGGGCTTTGTGCGCACGCTTGGGTCGGAATCGTCAAAGCCCATCACCGCGATGTCACCGGGAACGGATAGGCCGCGCTCGTCGAGCAGTTCGATGGCCCCGGACGCCATCAGGTCATTGTGGGCAAATACGGCGTCAAACTCCACGCCACGATCCAGCAGCTCGGCCATGCCCCGATAGCCGGTACTGCGAGCGTAGTCTCCGGCGACGACGAGGCGTTCGTCGTATGCCTCTCCTAGCGCCTCCCGATAACCCTGGTATCGATAGAGGCCACCGGGTGAGGCTGGCGGGCCGGTAATGGAGGCGATGCGGCGGTACCCCTTGCCAAGCAGGTATTCGGTGGCGGCGCGCCCCCCGATGCGATCATCGGTGGAGGCCGAAGAAACCATGCCCTCGAACCCGAGCGCCACCCCCAAGGTGACGGTGGGCACCTGCTCGCGCAGCAACGCCCCCAGCAGCGGGTCGCTGCGGTGCGAGCTGACCAACAGCACCCCATCGAGCCGCGAGGCCGTAACGAAGTCGGTCACGCGACGCCGCTCCGTTTCGGTGCCAGCCATCATCAGCACTAGCTGCAAATCCTGCACGGCGGCGGCCTCGGTGGCGTTGCGCAACAGGATCGCGAAAACCGGGTCTTCGAACAACAACTGCTGCGGCTCGCTAATCAAGAACGCTACGGCCCCCGAACGCCCGGTGGCCAGGGCACGAGCATTTAGGTTCAGCTGATATCCGGTCAGCTTGATGGCCGCCTCGATGGCGGTGCGAGACTCCTGCGAGACATAATGTCCACCGTTGAGGAATCGAGAAACGGTGCCACGGGATACCCCCGCGCTCGCTGCCACATCCCGGATGGTCGGGCGCTTGAGCGCATCCGAGGCGGCCCTGGTAGTCATTAGATAACTATCCCTTAACCGCCGCACCGGCCAGGGACGAGACGAGCATCTTCTGCGTGAACACGAAGAAAATGATAAACGGTACCGCCACGATAATCGCGCCAGCCGCGAACGTGGTGAAGTTGTTGTTGCGGTCGGTGACGAACGAGAACAGACCCAGGGCTAGGGTCTGGTTTTCTGGGGAACGCAGCACCATCCGCGGGAAGATGAAGTCCATCCACGGCATCACGAACGAGGTGATGCCCAGGAAAACCAGAATCGGCTTACAGATCGGCACGATGACTGTCAGCCAGATGCGGAACGAAGACGCACCATCGATACGGGCGGCCTCATCCAGCTCGCGCGGCACGTTGTCCATGTAGCTCTTCACCATCCAGGTAGTGAACGGCAGATTGCCAGCCAGGTAGACCAGCATCAGACCCCACAGAGTATCCAGCCCACCGATACGCAGCAGGATCACGTAGATGGCAACCATGCCGACGAAGGCGGGGAACACGTTCAAGATGAGCATCGCCAGCATGAAGCTTTTCTTAAACGTGAACTTAAACCGGCTGAACACGTAGGCGCCCAACGAGGCGAAGACGAGCGTACCCGTGGTGGTGGCGATGGCTACTAGGAAGGAGTTGCGGAACCAGCGCAGGTAGTGCGTCTCGGTCAGCAGCTCCACGAAGTGATCCGTGGTGACGCCTGCGGTAAACGGAATCACCGGCAGGTTGGCCACCGAGCTGCCGGGAGTGAAGGCCGCCGCCACCACGTGGGTTAGCGGCCACAGCACAATGAAAGTGACGATCAGCAGCAGTATGGTGATAAAGACGGTGTTGACTCGCTGATTCCGCCGAGACCGGGCGATTTCCTTGGGTGTCATCAGATCTCACCCTCCTTGAAGCTCTTCGTTTGGCGGAAGTTGAAAATGGCGAACGGGGCGATAATCAAGAAGATCATGATCGCCAGCACGCCAGCCTGGTGGTACTGCTGCAGGTTCACGGTCAAGTTGAAGATCCAAGAGACCATCAGGTCGGTGGCACCCGCCCCGGTGGTGGTGGAGTCGGGCATGTTCGGCCCGCCACCCGTCAAGAAGAACACCGCGCCGAAGTTATTGACATTGTGCGCAAAACTCATAATGACCAGCGGCATGGTCTGGAAGACGATCTGCGGCATCTGAATCTTCCGGAAGACCTGCCAGTCGGAGGCGCCATCCATCCTCGCCGCCTCAATGTGTTCGGCCGGGATAGAGGTCATAGTGCCAGTGACCAGCAGCATAAAGTAAGGGAACCCCAGCCACAGGTTAATCATCACCATAGTGAAGCGAGCCATCCACGGATCGGTCAGCCACGGGGTGTTTACCACGTCCGGGAAGAACGGCAGCCACTCCAGCGTTCGATTTAAGGTGCCGAAGGCACCGTTGAGCATGTTGCGCCATACGATCAATGAAACCACGCCTGGCACGGCATAGGGCAGGATGAAGATCGCCCGGAAGAACGGCGTTATGCGCAGGCGCGAATTCTTCAGCACCACGGCCATCAACATGCCGCCGATGTAGCAGGTAGCGGTGGCCAGGAAGGCCCAGGCGATGGTCCAGATGAATACCCGCACCACCGCGCCGCTCCACAAGTGGTCTCCACCGAAGAGCTGAGCAAAGTTGTCGAAGCCTACCCAGTCAATCGGGTTGCTGGGGGGAATGTGGTGTGGCCGCGAGTAGTTAGTGAAAGCCACCAACGCGGAGAAAACTAAGGGCACAACCACGAAAAACGCGATCATGATGAAGGTAGGGGTAAGGCCCAGCACCGGGAAGGCTCGGTCAGCGACGTTGCTGATGCGCTTGTCGGTTCTTGACAGGTAGCCGCGAATGTTGATCTCGCGGGCAGTCTTGAGCGCCGAACGTATGGAGATAATGTAAAGGGCGACGAAAATGAGGATCACGGCAAGGATCATCACGCCATCGATCAGCATGAACAGCGAGTTGTCGCGCTCACGGATCGGGATATCTGGTTGCGGCTCACCGAGGAAGATCAGGTTGTAGATCGCCCCGCCCCCATGTACCACCATGAAGTAAACGAAGATGGCAGTCGCCAACAGATAGGCGGCGCCCTTGAGCCGGTCGCGAAGTACGGTCAGGTGTGCCAAACCCGGAACCATCGCGAGTAGCAGAACTACGTTCGGGTTCACTGCCTGGGCCTGTTCAGGCCATGTTACTACCGCGTCATCGCTGAGCGGCTCTGTTACCAGGGACACGCGGCCTCCTCGCCGAGTGCTGCACTCATGTGCAGCGGATCGATGAAACACAACCGAACGGTTGCACCTGCTGACACCAACACCGCTGATGTCGGCAGGTTCAACAACTCGGGCGGTGGCCACCCGACCCCAGAACGGAACCGGGCGGCCACCGCAGTTGCTATTGGCCGAAAGATCAGCCAGCCGCGTCGAGAATCACAGCGGTAGCAGCGTCCAGCTCGGACTGCGGGTCAGCGCCGTCCCAGATGTTGCCGGTAGCCGTGTTCAAAGCGTCCCAAACCGCGCCCATGGCGGGGATGGACGGCATAACGAAGGCGAACTCCATCTGCGCCGCGAAGCCAGCCATCGCCGGGTGGTCCATAGCGATGTCGGCGGTCGAGGTCGGCAGAGCGCCGGTGATGTCAACGCGCAGCTGCTGCATCTCCGGAGTGGTCATGAACAGCGCGAAGGCGTGAGCCGCATCCTGGTGCTCCGAGAACGCCGAAACGAACATGGTGCGGGTACCGGCGAAGGTCAAGGCCGGGGTGGTCTGGCCGGGCAGCGAGAACATGGTGGCCACGCCCCAGTTGAGGCCAGCCTCGTCGAAGTTGGCCACGTTCCACGGGCCGGTCAGGTGAATGGCGGACTGGCCAGCCATGAACAGGCCGTCCACGGCACCGGTGTCCAGGTCACCGGAGGCGACGCCGCGCATCAGCGGACGCAGGCTCTGGAAGTAGGTGAAGCCAGCAACAGAGGCGGGCGTGTTGACCTCGGGGTCGGAGGCGTTGGTGCCATACGGACCGAAGAGGCGGTTGCCATCCATGGTCATCCACATGGAGTTGTAGTAGAAGTTACCCACATCGTAGGCCAGACCGAACATGCCGGGGTTCTCTTCGTTGAAGGTCTCAATGAAGGAGATCAGCTCGTCCCAGGTGCGGGGCGGGGTGTCAACCAGGTCGCGGTTGTAAACCATGGTCCAGGTCTCACCAGCGATTGGGTAACCCCAGGTGGTGCCGTCCAGCGTCAGGGCGTTAACGAAGGAACCGAGTACGTTCGCGCGCAGAGCGGCTTCGTTCGCGACCGGGTAAATCAGACCCTGCTCGACGAGCGCACCGAGAACATCGTGCGGGCCAACGAAGACGTCGGCGCCGGTGCCGGCGGGGCCATCAAGGGCCATGTTCGTGGCGGTGTCGCCCAGCTCAACGTTGACATAGTTGATGGTGATATTCGGGCAGACAGCGGAGAACGCTTCGCCAGCCTGAACCACGAAGTCGCCTTCGGCGCCCAGGGATTCCCAAACAACCAGCGTGACATCTTCATCGCCACAGTCGATGGCGGATGGGTCAACCGGGTCAACCGGGTCAACCGGGTCGACGGGGTCAACCGGGTCAACGGGATCGACCGGAGGCGCCTCGGTCTCGGTAGGCGTCTCGGCAGGGCCGGCGCCGTTACCGTTGTCGTCACCACAGGCGGCCAGGGAGGCAGCCAGGGCGACGGCTGCGCCGACGGTGAAAATCTTACGGAGCTTCATTGCATTCCCTCTCAATGGAATTCGCGATGAACCGGGCGGCTCACCACTGTGCACGGGCACAGTAGACATAGAAGCAGGTGCCATGCAAATGAGAGATTCCTCTTGTGGCGCAAATTGCGCGTCGGCTAGCGACAACCGCCCAAAAACCGCGTGATTTAGCCGTTTCGGACACGCAAAATGCGCCAACCCATCATTGTTATCAATACGTTACCGAAATGTGTGGCTAAGCTGTGACCGTACACAGACTCGGTTTGCTCCTGTAAATTGAGCCTGACAAACGCCCGTCTCAACGAGGAGAGACATGAGTTCCCACTTTGTGCCCGGTCCCACCTACGATGGCTGGTTGCCCGGCCTCGATTCGCTCTGCTACGGCGGCGATTACAACCCCGAACACTGGTCGGAGGAGGTCTGGCACGAAGACGTAACTCTGATGCGTGAGGCCGGGGTGAACCTGGTCAGCGTCGGCATGTGGAACTGGGTGCTGCTGGAACCGCGCGAGGGGGAGTTCGATTTCTCCTACCTCGACCGTCTACTGGACCTATTGAACGAAAACGGTGTCAAGGTGGCCCTCGGCACCCCCACCGCTGTGCCACCAGCCTGGTTCTTCCGTGCCTACCCGGACTCTCGCGTGGTGAACTCCACCGGCACGGTGATGGCGCCCGGTTCGCGCGGTATGGCCGCTCCCACCTCACCGGATTACCGCCGCCTGGCCAAGCGCATCGCCACCAAGCTGGCCGAACGCTACGCAAACCACCCGGCCGTGGCGCTCTGGCACATCCACAACGAGTACGGCGCCCCGGTCAACTGGGATTTCTCGGTACACGCCCAGCGCGCCTTCCCCAAGTGGCTGGCCACCAAGTACGGCACCCTCGACGCCCTCAACCACGCCTGGGGCACTACTTTCTGGGGTCAGGTGTACATGGAGTGGGACGAGATTTGTCTACCCTCGGCCACCCCTACGGTGGTAAACCCGGCCCAGAAGCTCGACTTCGCCCGTTTCTGTGACGCGATGCTGCGCGAGTGCTACGTGATGGAGCGCGATGCTATCCGTGAGTTCTCCGACCTGCCGGCCACCACCAATTTCATGGCCATTGCCTGTCCCGGCACCGACCTGTTCGCCTGGGGTAAGGAGGTGGACATCGTCTCCAACGATCATTACCTGTGGGCGGCCGATCCCCGCAACTACATTGGCCTGGCGATGGCGGCCGACCTGACCCGTTCCGTGGCCGGGGGCAAGCCCTGGATGCTGCTGGAGCATTCCACTTCGGCCGTCAACTGGCAGGAGCGCAACGTGGCCAAGCAGCCGGGCGAGGAGCTGCGGAATGCGGCCTCGCACCTGGGACGCGGCGCTGATGCGATCATGTTCTTCCAGTGGCGAGCCTCCCTGTCGGGGGCGGAGAAGTTCCACTCGGCGATGGTGCCTCATGCGGGCACCGATTCGCGCGTGTGGCGCGAGGTGGTCGAGCTTGGCAAGACGCTAACGGCCCTAGAGCCGATGCGCGGCTCCCGCACCGAGGCCAAGGTGGCCCTGCTGTGGGATCAGGAGTCCCTGTGGGCGCAGGGCACGCAGTGGCACCCCACCGTGGATGCGCAGGGGCTAGAGCGCATGCAAACCTTCTACGAGCGGTTGTGGCGCGATGGCATCACAACGGACTTCGCCCATCCGGGGCAGGATCTCACCAAGTACAAGCTGGTAATCGCTCCGGCGTCGTACCTGCTGACAAAGGAATCGGCCGCGAATCTGACCGAGTATGTTCGCGGTGGCGGCACGTTGCTCGTCTCGTACTTCTCTGGCATTGTCGATGAGCATGACCGCATCCATGCCGGTGGGTTCATGTCGCCGCTGCGCGAGGTACTCGGCGTGTGGATCGAGGAGTTCTTGCCGCTGCGGGCAGGCGATACGTTGCGCATCTTGGATCTGGAACGCCCTGAACCGAAGGCGGCGACAAGCCGCCCGGCCGACTTCGTGTTGACGGGCACGGTTTGGGCCGATCATCTGCGGCTCGATGGCGCGCAGGTGCAGGCCACCTACGCCGACGGCCCGCTGCCGGGTGGCGCCGCGATTACCCGCAACGAGCTGGGCGAGGGTAAGGGTTGGTACCTATCCACCCAGCTATGCGTCGATGATTTGGCTCCCCTAATGGAGCGGGTCTACGTGGATAGCGGCCTGTGGACCTCCGGCCTGCCCGACGGTGTGGAGATGATACGCCGCATCGCCGACGATGCTTTGTACACCATCGCCATCAACCACACGGATATGCCCTTCTCGATGATGGTCGCCGATGGCCACGTCGATCTGTTGGACAACACTCCGGTGGGCGCTGGCCTGCTCATCCCCGCCAAAGGCGTCCGCATGGTGCGCAAGCCACTGACCGACTAACCGCGAGATCGGCAATCGTGGCTGAGATCGGCAGGTCTCCCTGCCGATCTCAGCCCTAAGTACCGATCTCACGTAACTACATTAAGGAGAGTGACATGCAGCAGGTCGAGTGGTTAGCGGCGTGGGTTCCAGACGAGGGAGCCACGCGCGGGCGTGAGCTGTTCTCCCGCACCTTCGACGGGGAGTCCGATGGCGTCTGGTCTGCTCCAGGCAGAGTCAACGTGATCGGCGAACACACCGATTACAACGCCGGGCTGTGCCTGCCGACGGCCCTGCCGCATCGCACGTATGTGGCGTTGCGGCGGCGAGCGGATGACATGGTAAAGCTAGCCTCCGCGCAGACCGACGAGCAGTGGACGGCGTCACTAGCCGACGTGGCTCCCGGCGCGGTTTCCGGCTGGGGTGCCTACGTGGCCGGCGTGGCCTGGGCGCTGCGCGAGGCCGGTTATCCGGTGGGCGGCTTCGAGGCGACGGTGGATTCCTGCGTGCCGTTCGGCGCCTCGCTGTCGAGTTCAGCGGCGCTGGAGTGCGCGACGGCCGCCGCCCTGGATGCGACGTTTGAGCTTGGGCTGATGGACTCCGTTGATGGGCGACGCGTTCTGATCGCTGCTTGCATCCGAGCCGAGAATGAGATCGCCGGGGCCGCAACGGGTGGCCTCGACCATGCGGCTGCCCTGCTCTGTCAGCCCGGTCATGCCCTGGCGCTGGACTTTCGCCCCGGTCTCCCCCCGGATGAGTTCGCCCAGTTGACCCCCTTCGATCTAGCCGCAGCCGGACTGACCCTGTTGGTGATCGACAGCCGCGCCCCGCATCAGCTGGTGGACGGCCAGTACGCCGCGCGTCGCGCCTCCTGCGAGCAGGCTGCCGAACTGCTGGGCGTGTCGTCTCTACGTGAGGTGCCAATCGACGGGCTGCTCACGGCCTCGGAGGTGCTGTTCGACGCCGTTCCCAACGAAGCAGAGGCGAAGCTGCTCTGTCGTCGGATGCGACACGTCGTCACCGAAATCGCCCGCACGGCAGAGTTCATTGCGCTGGTGCGCACCGGTCTCGGTTCCGATGGCGTACCGAATGAGGCGGCCGTCACCCGCGCGGGCGAGCTAATGAACGCCTCGCATGACTCCCTGCGTGACGACTACGAGGTAACCGTGCGCGAAACCGATCTGGCCGTGGAGGCTAGCCGGGCTGCCGGGGCTATCGGTGCCCGGATGACCGGTGGCGGCTTTGGTGGCTCCACCATCGCCCTGGTGCGTGCCGGAGAGGTTGATGCCGTGGCGGCCGCGGTACATGCCGCCTTTGTCGACGCGGGCCTTACCGCCCCCGGCTTCCTCCTGGCCCCGCCCTCGGCGGCAGCCTTCTGATCTGAGTCGGATGGTTGAGTAGGGAGCGTAGCGACCGTGTCGAAACCATCACCATGCGAGTACAGCGGTTTCGACACGTCGCTCCTACTCAACCGCCCGGTAGACCAATCATCCGAACCAATGAAGTGAGCTTCCATGAGTAACCACGGCCTAGAACTGGCTAAGCGCAAGATGGTGGATGCGGGCGTTGCCCCGGCCGCGATTGACACCTTTGCCCAGTTGTACCGTCTGCTGGAGTCCGGTGCTACGGGCCTGATCCGCGAGACCGATGTGGACCCCCTGCCTCAGTTGCCGCGCGCCGACGACCTTGAATTGACCGCTACAGAATGCGCCGCCGCGCTAGCCAAGACGGCGATCATTAAGCTCAACGGTGGCCTGGGTACGTCGATGGGCATGAATAAGGCCAAGTCGCTGTTGCCCGTGCGTCGTACCGCCGAGGGCGAGGAGTTCACCTTCCTTGACGTGATCGTGCGACAGATTCGCACCGCCCGGCACCTGACCGGCGCGCGGTTGCCGCTGCTGTTGATGAATTCTTTTCGCACCCGTGACGATTCTCTGACGGCGCTGGCCAAGTATCCCGATCTGTCCGTTGGCGACCTGCCGCTGGACTTCCTGCAAAACCAGGAACCTAAGCTGACCGCCGACACCCTAGAACCCGTTGAGTGGCCCACCAATCCCGAACTCGAATGGTGTCCGCCCGGCCACGGAGACCTGTATCCGGCCTTGCACGCGAACGGCATCGTCCGGGCGCTGCTGGCGGCGGGCTTTAGGTACGCCTCGGTGTCGAATGCGGACAATCTGGGCGCCGCCCCGAACGCGCGAATCGCCGCCTGGTTCGCGGCGTCGGGCGCCCCGTACGCCGCCGAGATGTGCCTGAAGACCCCGGCCGATGTCAAGGGTGGACAGTTGGTGGTACGCAAGGCCGACGGTCGCATCATCCAGCGCGAGACCGCGCAGACCCATCCAGACGATATGGCGATCAGCCTGGACCCGACCCGGCACAGGTACTTCCACACGAACAACCTCTGGTTTGATCTGGTGGCACTCGATGCCGAACTAACCCGCACGGGCGGCGCCCTGGAGCTGCCGCTGATTCGCAACGCCAAGACGGTTGACCCCGCCGACCCCACCTCGACGCTGGTGATCCAGCTGGAGTCGGCGATGGGCGCGGCCGTGGCCGTATTCGAGGGCGCCACGGCCATTGAGGTAGGCCGCGAGCGCTTCTTGCCCGTCAAGACCACCAACGATCTGCTGGTGCTGCGCTCCGACGTGTACGGCTTTGCTGGCAACGGCTATCTGGAGGCGCAGGTGCCCGCGCCCCTGGTTGCCCTCTCCCCCGCCTATAAGACCATCGCGGCCTTCGATGCTCGCTTCCCCGATGGCCCACCTTCGCTGCGTGAGGCTACCTCGTTGACCGTCGAGGGCGATTGGACCTTTGGGCGAAATGTGACGGTTTCCGGCGATGCGGTTTTGCCTGATGCGGGCGTCCCGGCTACCGTGCCACCGCGCGCGCTCATCACTAGCAAAGGAATCCAGGCATGACCATCCTCGTTACCGGCGGCGCCGGTTACATCGGCGCCCATGTAGTTAGGCTGCTCCGGCAGCGCGGCGAGAGGGTTGTCGTGGTTGACGATCTCTCCACCGGCTCGGCCTCCCGTATCGGGGATGAGCCGCTGGTCAGGCTGGACTTGGCCGCGCCCGAGGCGGTGGCCGTACTCACCGATGCGATGCTTGAACACAAGGTGGCGGCGGTGATCCATTTTGCCGCCCGCAAGCAGGTGGGCGAGTCTGTGGCGAAACCGGCCTGGTACTACCAGCAGAACGTGGGCGGTATGGCCAACCTGGTTCAAGCTATGGAAAACGCGAGGGTGGATCGGCTGGTGTTTTCCTCATCGGCCGCCACCTACGGGCAACCCGATGTGGGGTTGGTTACCGAGGATATGGCCGGGGCCGCGATCAACCCCTACGGTGAGACCAAGGTGATCGGCGAGTGGCTGGGGCGCGCGGCTGGAGTGGCCTGGGGCTGCCGTTTTGTGGCGTTGCGCTACTTCAATGTGGCCGGGGCTGGCTGGCCCGAGCTGGGCGACCCGGCCGTCTTGAACCTGGTGCCGATGGTGCTGGATAAGCTGGAACTGGGGGAAAAGCCCAGGGTGTTCGGCGATGACTACCCCACTCCCGATGGCACCTGCATCCGCGACTACATTCATGTTCTCGATCTGGCCAAGGCGCACCTGGCTGCCCTGGACTATCTCGACCAGGAGGAGCGTCCCCACGATGCCTTCAACGTGGGCACCGGCACCGGTTCCTCGGTCAAGGAGGTAATCGACGAGATTGGCCGGGCTTCTGGCCTGGACGTGACCTCCGAGGTACTCCCCCGCCGCGCCGGCGACCCGGCTCGCCTGGTTGGCTCCCCCGAACTGATCGAGAAAACCCTGGGCTGGCGTGCCGAGGCGGGGTTGTCCGAGATTATCGCCTCGGCCTGGGAAGCCTGGCAGACCGGCCCCCGCCACATCGGGTGATGCTTTTAGCGGGGGCGATAGGCGTCCGCGCGGTGCAGCACGTCGTAGATGCGCACGGTTTGCGCATCGTCGTCGATCTCGATTAGCACCCGGTAGGAGCCTCGATATGCCGAGCGCTTACCCTCGAAGGGTGCGTGCAGCGCCTTGCTTACCCGATACGGATTTGTGGTCAGGGGGCCATCGGCGAATGCGGCTACCGCGTCCACCACGGTGCGAGGTAGGCGTCCCATAGCCTTGGCTGCGGATGATGACCAGATAACCTGCCATTGCGGCTCAGGAGCCTCAGGCACGACTCGCCTCAAGCATCTCCTGGGTGGTCATGGTTCTTCCGGCCATGAAGTCGGCGTCGGCAGCCGCGACCCGGCTTAGCGTCCCCGGCGAGTTGAGCCAGACCAGCGTCTCCTCAAGTTCTGTCAGTTCCTCTACCGCGACCAGCATCGCCGCCGGGCGGCCATGCCGGGTAAGCATTACTCGGTCATGCGTACTTGCCACCTCATCTACCAGCGCGGATAAGTGAGTTTTCGCCTCAGTAACGGGAAGAGTCTGCATGTTCTCAGACTAACAACACCCAACCAAAAATCCAACCAATTTCGCATCGGGTAAGTCCGACCTCAACAAACACAGTACCCCCGGCTGCGACTGCGGCCGGGGGTACTTATGCTTCTAATGTGGGGCAACCCGGCCCCACCTTGGAGGAAGGAAGGATCACGATGGACACCTTACAAGTCATCGCGGTTCTCCTGGCTCTTCCCTGTGCAATCCTTGCGGCGATCAAACTGATCGAGCAAGTAAAGCGCCGGTAAGGCCAGGCCGGGCGGCGGTGGTAGCCGTCGCCCGGTACCTTCCCCTTCATCATGCCGAAGGTCTCCAGGAAAGGCAAGCTAGTTGAAGGCGCCCTATGGGCGATGCGGGGGATAACCCCCGTGAGGGTTGGCGGTGATCCTCATGGTGGAGATGTGAGCGAACGCGGGAGGGTTAGGTCGGCCCGAAACCCTGGCCGCTACCGCTCCTGTCCGGGTACACCTGCCCGGCACCTAATCGAAACGAGATGTAATGCCGCCGATAACCACGCCGATTGCCACCGCCTGCGGGTTGGTTAAGACCTACGGCGCGGGTGACACCGCCGTTCACGCCCTGGCCGGGGTGGACGTTGACTTCACCCGCGGTGAGTTCACCGCCATCATGGGACCGTCCGGCTCCGGCAAGTCAACACTGATGCACTGCCTGGCCGGGCTGGATCGAGCCACCGCCGGAACCGTCATCGTTGATGACGTAAAGGTGTCGGGGATGACGGAGCGGCAGCTGACCAGGCTACGCCGCACCCGGATCGGCTTCGTGTTCCAGGCGTTTAACCTGGTGCCCACGCTAACCGCGTTGGAAAACATCACCCTGCCGCTGGATATCGCACATCAGCGGGTGGATCGAGCACATCTGGAAACCGTGATCGAGGCCGTTGGCCTGAGCGACCGTCTAGGACACCGCCCAGCCGAACTCTCCGGCGGGCAGCAGCAGCGCGTCGCCTGTGCCCGCGCCCTGGTCGCCAAGCCATCGGTGATCTTCGCCGATGAGCCGACCGGCAACCTGGACTCCACGGCAGCCGCCGAGGTTTTAGGCTTCCTGCGTCGCTCCGTGGAGATGCTGGGGCAGTCCGTCGTGATGGTCACTCACGATCCCATCGCCGCCTCCTACGCCCACCGGGTGTTGTTCTTGGCCGATGGCGCGCTGGTCTCCGAGCTGCGCGACCCCTCCCCGCAGGCCGTACTCGACACCCTGGGCGCACTGACCCGTAAAACGGTGGTTGAAATGGAAATGGCAGGTGCCCGCTGATGCGCCGGGTAGCTCTGCGCGGCATCCGCGCACATATGGTTCGTTCCGTCATGTCGTTGGTGGCCGTTGCGCTCGGTGTCGCCTTTATTGCCGGAACGATGTCCTTGCGCACCATGCTCTCCGATACCTTCGACTCCATCGTTGATGTCTCCATCGCCGGTGACGCCTACGTGCGCGGCGTTGAGGAGGCGGTCATCGCGGCCGACTTCGCCGGTGTGCCCGCCCGTAACCTTATCGATCTCAGCCTTGGTGAGCGGCTGGCGGCGGTAGATGGCGTCCGCCATGTCGCTCCTGGCGCCGAAGGCCCAGTGGCGCTGATCGGCGCGGACGGCACCGTTGTTGCTTCCGGTGTGGGGGCGCCCAGCCTGGCCTTGGGTGTCGATGCCGTCAGCGCGTGGGGAGGCGTTGCCGCCGGGCGGATGCCTGCAACCCCGCAGGAGATCGCCTTGGAGGCCACCACCTTGGCCTCCTCTGGCCTGGCAATCGGCGATACCACCACCGTACTGATTGGCGGTCAGGCCGCTGAAATGACACTGGTTGGTGAGCTGGTTCCGGCTGGGCCGATGGCCGGGGCCACCGTAGTTATCATCTACCAACCCCTGGCGCTGGAGTTGTTCGCGGCCGATGGGATGACCGGATCGTTTGAGATTCTGGCCGAGGCTGGCGTTAGCCCAGCGGAGCTGGCCGCCCGCATCGCCCCCGTGCTGGAAGGCGTCTACCCTCCCGCGCAGGTGGTGACGGGTGAGTACCTGCGGGAGATAAATCGCGAGGCCATCGGCGAGCAGCTGGGCTTCATCACCGTGTTCTTAATGCTGTTTGCCGGTATTGCCATGTTTGTCGGCGGGTTCATCATTGCCAACACGTTCGCCATGTCGGTGCAGCAGCGCACGCGAGAGTTCGCCCTCCTGCGGGCCATCGGGGCCGCACCCCGGCAGGTGTTCACCTCGGTGCTGTTGCAGGCCGGTGCCGTGGGTGTGATCGGTTCGGGGCTAGGCGTGGCGCTCGGTTTCGGGCTATCTGCCCTGATTCGCGTGGGCTTGGCGGCGATGGGGATGGGTCTGGCTGACAACATCCCCTTCACCGCCGAGACCGTCATCACCGCTATGGTGGTGGGTACGGTCGTCTCTGTCGTCGCGGCGGCCATTCCGGCTCGGCGAGCAGCCCTGGTGCCACCCATCGAAGCGATGCGGGCCGATGGCTCAGCTGCCGGTCGTTCGCTTATCCGCCGGGCCGTGTTTGGTGGCCTGCTTACCGCCCTTGGCGGTGCGGCACTGGTGGCCACCGTGATTTGGCCTCATGCCGAGGCAGCCAACCTGACTTTGACCGCGGGTGTACTCGGTACGCTGATCGGCGCCCTGGTGTTGATGCCGGTGTTGGCCGGGCGAGTGCTGCGCGTGCTGGCCGTACCCGCGGTGGCGCTGGTTCGCCCGATGGGTCGTCTGGCTCGCGGCAACGTCACCCGTAATCCCCGCCGCACGGCCTCAACGGCGGGCGCGCTGATGATTGGGGCCGCGCTGGTGGCCACCGTCTCGGTGATGGCCGCCTCGATGAACGAGTCGCTGACCGGCGCCGTCCGTCAGGAGGCGCAGGCAGACTTCATCATGCAGTCGCCGATGTTCCTGGGTCGGATGCCCGAGGGCGCAGTGGCGGCGGTGGCCGCACTGCCCGAGGTGGAGCGGGTCGCTCCTGTGGGCATGACCAGGGCGGGCGTTGGGCACCACTCCTTTGACGAGCCGATCGGCACGATGGTTGCAGGAGTCGAGGCCGGGCTGTTGGGTCGCTTCCTGTTCCCGCCGATGGAGCAGGGCGTGTTCGGTGCCACTGGTGATTTGGGGCCAGGTGAGGCGCTAGTGCAGAACACCGAGTTCCGCAATCACGGCCTAGCGCTTGGCGACACCTTGACCGTGGCCGGACGAAAGGGTGAGGTCGAGGTAACCATCGTTGGTGTCTTCGGCGGAGCGATGTTCAACCTGCCGCTGATCGTGGCTCAGGAGACGTTGGATGCCATCGCTCCGACACAGGATCAGATGTCCGATCTGGCTCTGGTGGCCGCTGTCAGCGGGGCCGACCTGGCCGATCTGGAGGATGCCCTAAATGCCGCCGTGGAGCCTTTCATGGTGGTCACCGTGATGGATAGGGACGCGTTTATCGACTTCTTAGCCGGGCAGGTGCAGCAGGTGATGACGGTTCTGTTCGCCCTGCTGGCGCTGTCGATCATCATCGCGGTGCTTGGCGTGGTGAACACCCTGGCGCTGTCGGTGATCGAACGGACTAAGGAGATCGGGCTGCTCCGAGCCGTGGGGCTGGGCCGATTCCAGCTGTCGTCTACGGTGGTGATCGAGTCGATCTTGACGGCCGTGTTCGGCACGCTGCTCGGCCTGGCCGTGGGGGTAGCCGTCGCGGCGACACTCCCGGCGGCGATGGCTGGCATGGGGCTAACCACGCTGGCTATCCCCTTTGGTGGCCTGGCCGTGATTCTCGGTCTGGCCGTGATCGTCGGTCTGCTGGCCGCGGTCTGGCCTGCCATCCGCGCCGCCCGCCTCCCCGTCCTCGACGCAATCAGCCACGCCTAACCCAGTCCCAGCCCCTGCCGAACCGGCCGATCTGGCTACGAACCGCCCCGTTCAGAGCCAGATTAGCCGGTTCGGCAGGGGTTATTCGATTGTTACTTGCCGGGGGTGACAGGAAAGATGGTGGCGCGCATGAAAGGGTGTGACTCGAAACAGCAAGCACCTCAACGCCGTGATCGCTGGGTTTACCCTCGCCCTGGGTGTGGTCGGCTGCGCGCCAGACCGTGCCCCGGTTGTGCTTGATCCCGCGGCAACCCTCGTCTCCCTAGCGTTGGGTTGGGGTGATTTCCATGAGGGGCACCGCTCCGTCCGGGTAGCTTACGAGGATGGCGCTCATCGGCTGTGGGTCACCTGGGAGACTCATGATCGGACCCAGTTTTTCGTGCCGGATGGAACACCCTTGGCAGCCAGCGAGGTGACCGCCTTGCGCGCTCTGCTTGATGAGCAGGGCATCGCCTACTGGGATGGCTATGACAGCACTTGGACCGACGACAACACGAGCGACTTCTCCTTTTCTTTTTCGGCCGCCTTCAGCGACGGCGCAACCATCACCGCCGCCGGTGCCAACGACTTTGGTCATCGTCCCACCGACAACTTCGGCGCCGAGTTCGCGGCCCTGGCCAACCACCTGCGAGGTCTCGCTGAACGGCACTCAGTTGAACCCGAGTGGGGAGCCATCGCCGATTTCCAGATGACCATCGGGTGGCGCGATCCGGCACGCTACCTGCTGCGCCCCCTTACCGATGGCGATTACCAACTCAGTTTGCATCGAGGTCGCGCAGCCGGAACGGTAACCGTGGCCGTCGGCCCTGACGTGCTGGCACAACTACAAGTTCTGGTAGACCAACTCGAGGTCACGTCGTGGCTTAATGGCATTCCAGACGCCCCGCACGGCGGCAGCTTGGATCAGAATGTCTCGGTGTATGTCCGCTTCGACAGCGGACACCATCTCTCAACAGTGGGTTCCGTGCAGCGCCGCGAAGACCTTCCGCCGAGCATCGACGCCCTAGTCGCATTCTTCGAGGATCAGTGGATAGCCCATCAGTTACTGATATCCGGTGACGGATATGACGAAGGCTGACGTCGGCCTGTTGCTCCTCGATATAACCGAGGGCCAATCCCTTATCGAGGCCCGCGCCTCTGGGTGGGCGGCAGAAACCATCGCGGTCAGTCTTCGATCAGCACCGCGGTGCGGGCCGGTAGCACCATCTCGGCGGCGGCCAGCGATTCACCAGTGTCGCAGCGCCTGCCGGTGACCCCACGAACGATGACCGGCTCATCGGTGTGGTTCAACCAGAACGTCACCGGGCCGCGTTTGGTGCGGCTCACCCCGGCGGGCAGGCCCGGTTCGACGATGCCCGCCGAATCAAGCACGCGGGCAAGCAACGTGTCCCGGCCACGGGAGTCGAGGTTGGTGGCCACATACCAGCCAGCCCCCGATCCGCGAGCGCCAGGCAGCATCGTGATCGCGGGCCGTCCCGCCAGGTCGGTACCGCCGAAGCGGGCCACCACCTGCACCCGCTCATCGTCCACGGCTAAATCGTCGGCTCCCTCGCGGGCGTTGCCGGGCCACGGCGCACCGAAATCATCCACCAGATCAACCAACGGCGCGGCGGCCGGAGCAACGATGGCGGCGCTGACCCGGTCTATCTCCGGGTCGAGTACCTCGCCCGTGCCCGGCAGGTAGGGCACGACGCTAAATGGCGCCATTTCCAGCACCCGCACGCCGAGTATGTCGCGGATCGGGCGCAGGTAGCCGCCGAGTACCGCATGGCCAGCGTCGTCGATCCAGCCGCTCAGGAACGTAACGATCACCTGCGCACCGGCGGCCACGGCCTCACGCAGCCGCGTGGCGGCGGCCTCGGTGAGCCGGAACAGCGAGGGGACGATGATGATGCGATAGCCGGTCAGGTCGGCCTCGGGGTGCGCGAAATCTGCTACGTGGCCCCGTTCGAACAGGCTGGCGTGCCAGTCGCGCAGGCCGCGTAGGGCCGTCTTCTCCTCGACCGGACCAACGGCTGCCTCCTGCGCCCAGAAGTTCTGCCAGTCGAGCAGCAGCGCCACATCGGCCTTTATTTCGCCGCCCAGCACCGCCGCTGCCCCGGTTAACTGCCGACCAAGCCCCACCACCTCGCGCCAGGTGCGGGCCTCGCTGCCCGCGTGGGGCACCATGCCGGAGTGCCACGTTTCGGCTCCGGCCTTCGACTGACGCCACTGGAAGTTGAGGATGCCATCGGCGCCGCGGGCCACCGTTTGCAGGGACCACAGCGCATACTGCCCCGGTCGCTTGACCGCGTTCCGTTCACGCCACTGCACCTGGTTGGGGGCCTGCTCCATCTGGATGAACGGCTTGCCGCCGCCCAGGGAACGCATCAGGTCGGCCTCGAAGGCGTATGACCGCGCGCCGCGCGGGTCGGCTGGGTCTGGGTAGGAGTCGTTCGAGATGAAATCGACGTGTTTGGCCCACTTCCAGTAGTCCAACGACTCCAGTAGCCCCAGGAAGTTGGTGGTCACGGGGATGTCCGGGTTTGCGCGGTGCAGTATCTCCTTTTCAAGCAGGTGCAGCTCAAGCAGGGTATCGGAGCAGAACTGACGGTAATCGGCCACTTGGCCGGGGTTTGGATAGGTGGGAGTCAGGCCGGGGAGAATCACCTCGTCCCAGGCGGATAGGCGCTGTGACCAAAAGGCCGTGCCCCAGCCATCGTTCAGCGCAGCGAGGGAGCCGTACTTGGCCTGTAGCCAGGCGCGGAACCGGCCCTCCGTCTCCGCATCGAAACTCTCGTGTACGTGGCAGGCGTACTCATTGTTGATATGCCAGGCGACGAGCGCCGGATGATGGGCAAACTCATTGGCCAGCGTCTGCACCAGGGCCGCGATCTTGTCCCGAAATACCTGGCTCGACGGATTGTATGCCTGTCGCGAACCCCACCTAAGTACGTGTCCCTCGCGGGTGATGGGCAGCGTTTCTGGGTACTGGCGACCCAGCCACGGCGGGGGCGAGGCGGTGGCCGTGGCCAGATCGACGCCGATGCCTGCCGCGTGCAGCCGATCGACGAGCGAACGCAGCCAGCCCAGCTCGTAGCGGCCCGGCTCCGGTTCTAAAAACGCCCAGGAGAAGATGCCCACGGAGACCACGGTGACCCCCGCCTCCTGCATCAGTTCAAGATCGCGTTCGATGGTCGCGTCATCCCACTGCTCTGGGTTGTAGTCACCGCCATAGGCGAGCCGGTCGATCAGCACAGGATTCCTTTCGGTGGAGCGGTGAAGCCTGCTACAGCAGGTCGGCGGGCGGACAGGGATCCATGTCCGCGAACTCCTTGTTTTCCCCGG
>Ga0131853_10005667_pt1 | contig 22545 bp, 21 predicted proteins | sample TergutLab28metaG_FD_92764 | JGI IMG/M metagenome (GOLD analysis project Ga0131853, IMG submission 92764) | Labiotermes labralis P1 segment gut microbial communities from Petit-Saut dam, French Guiana - Lab288 P1 (version 2) (version 2) | ecosystem: Host-associated > Arthropoda: Insects >...
CAGAGGATAGCGAGAAGTTTCGGGGCTGCCCGTAGGGGTTGCGGGGCTCGTCGTTAGAGCGCGAACAGCGTGAATGGTCGTCTAGTCCATTTCGATGACCATTAATTTGAGGCGCGTGTGGGATTAGGCCAGAACCCTGTTCCTGTGATTTAGCGTATTTACGCAGTTATCGACGAGTTTTTCGGAAGCGTATGCGGATGATGCCCCGGCTCTTCGGCGCGTGGAGGGAACCGGGTTACCCGGCCCGTGACACCTGCAAGACCCATTCACGGCCTTCCGCCGCTGATGCCCGCTGTCCCGGTCACCTGCGTCTGCAAGCCGGGCCCGACCGACCTCGTCGCCGACGCGACCGCCGAGTGGATGGCCTTGACCGCACTTCTGGTCGGTGGCCCCGGCCGTGGCGGTCGTCGAGGAGATGTTCACCGTGAACAGCGCGGCCTTGCGATCCGAGGAGGGGACGAGTGGGCCGGGCACCGTCCGCGATCCGGCGACATGCCCGGAGGGCCCGGCTAAGGCCGTGCGGGTGGCCGAGACGGCCGCCGCGTCGGTCTTGATCAGCCCGCTGTCCCGGGACAGCACGACAATCGCCGGATCGGACTACGGTGACGCGGAAGTCAGGTGGGAGGACCCCTCCTGCAGGTTGACCACCTTAGTCGACTGGGCGGCGGGGGGAAGGTAGGCCGAGGCCGTGTTGTTCGTGGCCTTCGACAGGGCGCTGGCGAACGGATCGAGCAGAACGATCGCGAGTAGCCAGAGGATGACTACCGGCCACCACAGCCGCCGCATCCAGGTCGCGAGCCGGTCATCCGGGGTCCGCGGGCCACGTCTCCGGCCCGTCCGCGAAGACCCTTGCATGGTCTCGTTCACGTCGTTATTGACCATGCAGTTAATAGTGCAACTATTGACCGGAAGGTCGATAAGCGGATCATGCGGGTCCGGCCCCATTTACCCCGCTATGGCAACACGGAGGGGGTCGGCCGACGAAGCTGAGGCGGCGTAGCTCGGGACCCTGGCCATGACGGTGCCGAAACTGGCGAGAACGAGGATCGGGGAGGACGGGCGGGCCGCACTGGCCCAGTTGCTCGACTTCCTTGACGGAACGGACCCGGGTCCCCGGCCGCTGGACCGGTACCCCAGCGAGGAGATCTCGCGCTGCCGCAGCCTGGAACGCCAACCGGTTCCGCGAATCCGGACGGGCTGGATAACAGCAACAAGCCAGTAGCCGGGTCGGCGGCGGCTCGCCGCAGCTGGGAGACAGGCCGACGCCGACGGTGCCACGAGACGGTGCCTGAACACCGGAAATGCGATTCTCGGATTGGGAGATATTTGGGAGATGATCTTCGCCCAGAACCTCTCCCAACCCTGTTCAACCGCGCTGAACGCCGAGTTCAGGTCCTGAAGTCAGTCCCTGCCGTCAGGCACCGGCTGAACCGTGTTCGTGGCCGCTACCTGCGAAAACCAGCGCGCGCTGGCCTTCGGGATCCGCTTCTGGGTGCCGAAGTCCACGTAGGTGAGGCCGAACCGCTTCTGGTAGCCGTAGGCCCACTCGAAGTTGTCCAGCAGGGACCAGGCGTAGTACCCGCGCAGCGGCGCGCCGTCGGCGATGGCCCGGGCCGCGGCCGACAGGTGCCCGTGGAAATACTCGATCCGCTCGACGTCGTTGACGATGCCCTCCGGGGTGACGTAGTCCTCGGCGGCGCGGCCGTTCTCGGTGACGTACAGCGGCAGCCCCGGGGCCTCCTTCGACACGCGCATGATGAGCTCGTACAGGGAGCCGGGGTCGATGACCCAGGGCCAGTTCATGTTCGTGGTCTTCATGCCGGAAGGCTGGTGCTCGACGACGCCGTCGAGATAGCCGGGCGCCTTGTACTCGTTCTTCTTCAGGTTCGACGGGTCGCCGGGGCGCAGGTACTGCGGGAAGTAGTAGTTCAGGCCGAGGAAGTCCAGCGGGGCGGAGATCAGCTCCAGGTCGCCGTCCTTGACCAGGTCCGCCTCGGGCACGTACGACGGGTCCGCCTCCGACGGGTACCGCCCGTGGACGATGGGGGATAGGTAGATGTCGTCGCCGGACGCTATCGCGGTGGTGCGCGCGGCCTCGGCCGAGGGGTCTCCCGCGTGCTGGTCCTCAACGCGGACGGTCCGGAAGTTCAGGGTGATGCCGATCTCGGAACCGGACGGCAGGGCGGCGCGCAGCGCCTTGACCGCCAGGCCGTGCCCGAGCAGCAGGTGGTGCGTGACGGCCCGGGCGGCGGCCGGGTCGGTCAGGCCGGGGGCGTGGTCGCCGGTCCGGTGCCCGAGCAGGGCGTAGCACAGCGGCTCGTTGAGGGTGATCCAGCGGCTGACCCGGTCGCCGAGGGCCTCGGCCACGGTGCCCGCGTAGTCGGCGAAGGCCTGGGCGGTGTCCCGGGACCGGAACCCTCCCTTGTCCTCCAGGGCCTGCGGCAGGTCCCAGTGGAACAGGGTGGCCGCGCCGGAGACGCCGCGCTCGGCCAGGGCGTCCAGGAGCCGCTTGTAGTAGTCGAGTCCGGCCTGGTTCACCTGGCCCGTGCCGTCGGGGAAGATCCGCGGCCAGGCGACTGAGAACCGGTAGGAGGACAGCCCGTAGGACTTCAGCAGGTCGGCGTCTTCCTCGTAACGGTGGTAGGAGTCGCAGGCGATGGCGCCGGTGTCGCCGCCGCGGACCTTGCCGGGAGTGCGGCTGAAGGTGTCCCACACCGACGGCCCGCGGCCGTCTTCGGCGACGGCCCCCTCCACCTGGTAGGAGGCGGTGGCCGCCCCCCAGGTGAACCCTTCCGGGAAGGTGAGGCCGGATGTGATTTCTGTCATGGTTCCTCCTTGACTCCCTGCAACGGCGAAGGCTAGCGTAAGCGCTTACACAAGGGTCTGTAAACGCTTACATGTCGGACAGGTTGCTGAGTTGGTAACGCTCTATGACGTCGCGCAGCGCGCGGGGGTGTCGATCGCCACCGTCTCGCGGGTCCTGCACGGCCATGCCCGCGTCCGGCAGGACACCCGGGACCGGGTGCTCGCGGCCGTCGAGGACCTCGGGTACGTGCCCGACGGCGCCGCGCAGAGCCTGGCCCGGAGCCGCAAGGACGTGATCGGGCTGGTGTGCGTGGAGCATTCCGGGCTCGATCTCCGGCAGTACGACAGCGAGGCCATGAGCCGCCTGTTCTACGACGGGGTGCTGCGGGGCGTGGAGGAGCGGCTGCGCGAGGACAGCTGGTCGCTGCTGCTGACCTTCCTGCGCGACGACGAGGAACTGGTGGCCGCTCGGCTGCTGGCCCTGTCGGGCAAGGTCGACGGGCTGCTGATCGGCGAGGGCGTGGTCCCGCCCGCGGTGATGGCCCGGCTGGCCAAGCGGCTGCCGGTGGTGGCCGTGGCCGGCGACCCGTCGCTGCGCGGCGTGGACGTCGTGTCGGCCGACAACTGGTCCGGGGCCCAGGCCGTCGCCGAGCACCTCATCGACGTTCACGGGGCCCGCCGCCTGTTCCACGTGGACGGGCCCGCCTCCGCCCCGGACGCCGTGATGCGGCGCGCGGCCCTGGACGTCGTCGTCGCCGCCCGGCCCGGCGCGGCGGTGACCGGGCGCTACGAGGGGCGCTTCAGCTTCCACAGCGGGGAGGAGGCGGCCGCGGTGCTGCTCGAGCGCCCGGGCGACCTGCCGGACGCGGTGCTGTGCGCCAACGACCAGACGGCCATCGGCCTGATGCGCGTGCTGCAGGCCGCGGGCGTCCGGATTCCCGCGGACGTCGCCGTGACCGGTTTCGACGACATCTTCCCGGCGAGCCTGTACGACCCGCCGCTGACCACCGTGCACCAGCCGATCCGGGAGCTCGGCCAGCGGTCGTGCGACCGGCTGATCGCGCGGATCTCCGGCCCCGCCCCGCGGCGCCGGATCGAGCTTCTCCCCGTCGAGCTGGTGCTGCGCGGCAGCTGCGGCTGCCCGCCCGGCACCTCCGAGCGCCGCGAGGTCGCCCGCCGCAAGCCCGGTGCCGTGCCGCCCGCGCCGCGGCCTCCGCCCGTCCGGGCAGCCAGCCGGTGAAGAGGGTCCTGACCAGGGGTTTTCATACCTCATACTGAAGTCCATCTCAAGGCCGCGCGGTCGGCGCGGCAGCGGTAGCGCGCGGGCACGGGCCCCGTAGGCGCCTGGACGACAGGAGAGAAGGCTCTTCACCTCCCGACGCCGACCTGTCGAAAGTTCGGCCGGACTGCTTTCGAAACTTTTCGTAAGAATGCAGCCGTTCATTCGTTAGGTAATCGCGACGTTGACGGGGGCAAGCTAACCGCAAGGTAGGCCGCCAGGGCAGGCGAGACCAGCAGGGACAAGGGAAATAACGGGTTAAATCCCTGCAAATTGGGTCTTGACCCGTCAACCCAGCGTCCTTACGATGAGCGGCACATCGAAACATCGGTCACACGATCACCGAAATATTTCTGAATCTGAAGGGTGCCGACAGCACCCGTTGACTTGAGTAAGGGTCCGATCTGAATGTTTGCCGAGCGGCTAGCACCGTCGCGGTTCGCTAGGGAGGTGACTGCCCCATGAGGTATGTGCTCCGGCGGATCGGGTTCTACCTGGTGACCGTGTGGGCCGCGGTCACCATCAACTTCTTCATCCCGCGCCTGATGCCCGGCAACCCGGTTGACATCATGGTGTCCAAGCTGTCGGCCAACGGCGGGCTGGTCAACCCCGGGACGGTGGCGTCGCTGCGGGCCCAGTTCGGGATGGGAGCGAACACCTCGCTGCTGTCCCAGTACTTCCAGTACTGGGACCAGCTCTTCCACGGGAACCTCGGCAAGTCGATCGGGCAGTACCCGGCCACAGTGGTCAGCGTCATCGGGCAGCACCTGCCCTGGACGATCGGGCTGATCGGGTCGGCGGTCGTCATCGCCTTCATCGTGGGCACGGTCATCGGGACCTACTCGGCCTGGCGCCGGGGCACGTGGCTGGACTCGGCCCTGCCCGTCTCCGCGTTCCTGCAGGCGCTGCCCTACTTCTGGCTCGGCCTGGTGGCGGTTCAGGTCTTCGCCCTCAACCTCGGCTGGTTCCCGAGGGACCTCGGCGGCTCCACCCTGGGTGCGTCGACCACCATGAGCTGGTCCTTTGTCGGTGACGCGAGCTACCACGCCCTGCTTCCGGCCATCACGATCGTGCTGACGTCGCTGTCGGGCTGGATGGTCGGCCAGCGCAACATGATGATCACCACCCTGGACCAGGACTACGTGCTGGTCGCCCAGGCCAAGGGCGTCTCCCCGCGCCGGGTCATGTGGCTGTACGCGGCCCGCAACGCCATCCTGCCGCAGTTCGCCAGCTTCGCCGTCGCGCTCGGCCTGGTCGTCTCCGGTTCCCTGGTCGTCGAGCTGGTCTTCAACTACCCCGGGATCGGGACCCTGCTGCTCAACGCGGTGGGCAACGAGGACTACACGCTGATGCAGGGCATCTTCCTCGTCATCACCCTCACCGTGCTGGCCGCCAACTTCCTGGCGGACATCGCTTACGTGATCCTCGACCCGCGCGCGCGACAGGAGGCCTGAGGATGGCTGTCAACGCAACCCTCAACGCGCCGGAGGCCGAGCCGGTCACGGTGACGCAGGCCGGGGGCCGCAAGTTCTGGTCGGTGCTGACCCGGTCCAAGTGGGTGACCGTCGGGCTGGCCATCTTCGTGCTCTACGTGATCATGGCGATCATCGGGCCGATGATCGCCCCTTACGACCCCCAGGGCCAGGACTACACCGCGGTCATGCAGCCGCCGTCCCCCGCGCACTGGCTCGGCACCACCCAGCTCGGCCAGGACGTGCTCTCCCAGCTGCTGGTCGGATTCGGCCCCACGCTGGAACTCGGCTTCCTGGCCGGCGTGATCGCGACCGCGCTCTCGATCATCATCGGCGTCAGCAGCGGCTACTACGCGGGCAGCGCCGGCGAGGGCCTGTCCCTGCTGTCCAATGTCTTCCTGGTCATCCCGCAGCTGCCGCTGCTGGTCGTGATCTACGCCCTCGACCCGAAGGCGTCCCTGTGGGTCTACGCGGTAGCCCTGGCCGCCCTCGGCTGGGCCTGGGGCGCCCGGGTGCTGCGGGCCCAGACCATCGCCCTGGCCAACCAGGACTTCGTCCTGGCCGCCAAGGCCTCCGGCGAGCCCGCGTGGCGGATCATCCTGTTCGAGATCCTGCCGAATGAGCTTCCGGTCCTCGCCACCAGCTTCGTGTTCACGGTGATCGGCGCGATCGGCTCCTACGTCGCGCTCTCGTTCGTGGGACTGGTCAACCTGAGCAGCCAGAACTGGGGCGTCATGCTCTACTACGCCTTCAACGCCCAGGCCGTCAGCGAGAACGCCTGGTGGTGGTACGTGCCGCCCGGCATCGCCGTGGCCATCATCCTGCTCGGACTGGTCATGCTGAACTTCGGCATCGACGAGTTCATCAACCCGAGGCTGAAGGCGGCCGGGATCAGCCGCAAGCAGATGAAGGCCGCGAGCCTGAACCCGGGCGTCACCCCGGTCGTGCGCCGGGTCAGGGACACGGCCCCGGCGGGCGGGCCGGCCGGAGCGGAAACCGTCAGGTCGGCACGGAGGACCAAGTGAGCGCGGACACAACCGACAGGCAGCCGGTGCTGGACATCCGCGGCCTGTGCGTGGACTACGGGTACGGCGACGCCGCCACCCACGCCGTGATCGAGGCGGACCTGACCCTGCACCGCGGAGAGGTCGTCGGCCTGGCCGGCGAGAGCGGCAGCGGGAAATCGACCATCGCCTACGGCGCTACCCGGCTGCTGCGCCAGCCCGGTGTCGTTACCGACGGCATCGTGCGGTTCACCCCGGACGCGGGGAAGCCAGACGAGACCATCGACATCCTTGAGGCGTCCCCGCAGCAGCTGCGCGCCATCCGGTGGAGCGACATCGCCCTGGTGTTCCAGGCGGCGATGAACTCCCTGAACCCGGTGATGAGCGTCCAGGCCCAGCTGATCGACACCCTGGCCGCCCACGGCCGGGGCGCGAGCAGGCGCGAGCGGATCGACCGGGCGGGCGAGCTGCTGGAGCTGGTCGGGATCAGCCAGGACCGGCTGAAGAGCTTCCCCCACGAGCTGTCCGGCGGCATGAAGCAGCGTGTGATGATCGCCCTGGCCCTGGCGCTGGAGCCGCAGGTCGTCATCATGGACGAGCCCACGACCGCCCTGGACGTGGTCACCCAGCGGCAGATCATGGAACAGATCATGGGCCTGCGCGACCGGCTCGGGTTCTCGGTCCTGTTCATCACCCACGACCTGTCGCTGCTGCTGGAGATGGCCGACACCATCGCCATCATGTACGCGGGCCGGATCGTGGAGACGGCCCCGGCCCGGCAGCTGTTCCACGCGCCGCGGCACCCCTACACCGCCGCACTGCTGGACTCGTTCCCGTCGCTGCACGGCGAGCGCACGGTGATGACCGGTATCCCGGGCTCCCCGCCGGACATGCGCAAGCCGCCGGCCGGCTGCGCCTTCGCCGACCGCTGCAAGTTCGCGCTGGACCGCTGCACCGCCGATCAGCCGGTGCTGTCCAGCCCGGCAATCAAGGCCGACGGTCGCCGGCAGGTCGCCTGCTGGCTGCACGAGGAGAACGAGCTGCCCGAACCGCTGGCCGCGCCGGAACCGGCCGTCCAGGCCGCGGGCGCCGCGCCCGAAGGAGGGTCGAAATGACCGACGCCAACCCGGAAACGCAGGCGGTGCCGGTCGTGAACCGTCCGCGCGGCGAGGTGGTCCTGGAGGCCAAGGGCCTGACCAAGCACTTCAAGGTCCGCTCCAAGCCCCAGCGGGGCCAGCGGCGGACCCGGGGCATCGTGCATGCCTGCGAGGACGTGAACCTCACCCTGGAGGCCGGGCGCGTCACCGCGGTGGTGGGGGAGAGCGGGTCCGGCAAGACCACGGTCTCGCGGATGCTGGCCCAGCTGACCAAGCCGACCTCCGGAACGATCACGCTGGAGGGCAAGCCGGCCAAGGGCTACGGGCTGCGGGCCTACCGCCACAAGGTGCAGATGGTCTTCCAGGACCCGTTCGCCTCGCTGAACCCGGTACACAGCGTCCGCTACCACCTGGCCCGGCCCCTGAAGCTCCACAAGCGGGCCGGAGCCGGCAAAGAAGCGCTGGCCCAGGCCGTCGAGGCGCTGCTGACCCGGGTCAAGCTGGCCCCCACGAACCAGTACATCGACAAGCTGCCGCACGAGCTGTCCGGCGGCCAGCGCCAGCGGGTCGCCATCGCGCGGGCCCTGGCCGCGGGGCCGACGGTGCTCCTGGCCGATGAGCCGATCTCGATGCTGGACGTCTCGATCCGGCTCGGCATCCTCAACCTCCTGGGCGAGCTGCGCGACAACGAGAAGCTCGCGATGCTGTACGTCACCCACGACATCGCCTCGGCCCGGTACTTCGCCGACACGATGACCGTCATGTACGCGGGACGGGTCGTCGAGTCCGGGCCGAGCCTGGACGTGACCGACAACCCGCAGCACCCCTACACCCGGCTGCTGCTCGACGCGGCACCGGACCCGGAGCGGGAGACCCCGGCGACGATGCAGGCCCGGGGCTCGGCCCCCAGCCTGATCGACCCGCCGTCGGGCTGCCGGTTCCACCCCCGATGCCCCCTCGCCCTGCCGATCTGTTCCGAGCAGCAACCGCCGGACATATCGGTGGGCGAGGGTCATGTGGCCGCCTGCTGGCTGCGCCACGACGATTACAAAAACACAACCACAACAGCAACTGCCGGCGACTCGCCGGCCTGAATTGCGGAGCGATCATGAGATTCAAGGCATCGCTCGCCTCCCTCGCATGCGCGGTTAGCGTGCTCGGGCTGGCGGCGTGTAGCTCCTCGGGAGGCTCGTCGACGGCGAGCGGCTCGAGCAGCACGGCGGCGCCGTGCGCCACTGGAGCTTCCTCCTCTAAGGCTTCCGGTGCGGGCGGGTCCACCACCAGCGGCGGTTCCAAGACCACTCTGACCATGGAGCAGAGCCCCGTCTCCTCCGTGTCGCAGAACTACAACCCGTTCAACCAGACCTCGTCGGCGGGCAACACGCTGGGCTTCACCCAGATGATCTACGAGCCCCTGATGCAGTTCAACTTCCTGAAGCCGGGAAGCAAGCCCTACCCGTGGCTGGCCACCGACCTCAAGTGGTCCAACGGCGGCAAGACGATCACCTTCACGCTGCGCAAGGGCGTGAAGTTCAGCAACGGGGAGAAGTTCGACGCCTCCACGGCGGCGTGGGAGTTCAACCAGATCAAGAAGTACAAGGACATCAACACCTACGGGCTGCCGATTTCGAGCGCGTCCGCGCCGAACGCGACGACCCTGGTGGTCAACTTCACTTCCCCGCAGTACACGAACGAGTACGCCGTCGCGGGCCAGGTCGACATGGTTCCGCAGAAGGCCTGGTCCAAGGTCGGCGACCCCGGCCAGTACGCCGACCCCAAGCCGGCCGGCACCGGGCCCTACACCCTGAAGCAGTTCTCCTCCCAGGGCGTCACGCTCACCGCGAACCCCGGTTACTGGGGCGGCAAGCCGTCCATCCCGAACCTGGACTTCCCGACCTACTCCTCCAACACCCCCGCCAACCAGGCGCTGGAGGACGGGTCGCTGACCTGGGCCGGAAACTACGTCCAGAACATCCAGACGCAGTTCCTGGACAAGAGCCCGAACAACCACTGCTGGGACGTCGGCACCGGGACCGAGGACCTGTACCCGAACCTGACCACCTACCCGTTCGCGGGCAAGGACGGCCTGGCCGTCCGCCAGGCGATCTCCTACGGCGTCAACCGCCAGCAGATCTCCCAGGTCGGCGAGGGCGGCCAGCAGCCGCCGGTGCAGGGCCCGGGCTCGCTGACCGGCCTCACGCTGCCGAAGGACAAGCAGTACGTCACCTCGGCGACCGCCGGCCTTCAGGCCAAGACGGACACGGCCAAGGCCAAGCAGATCCTGCAGGCCGACGGCTGGAAGATGGGTTCTGACGGGTACTACGCCAAGAACGGCAAGACCCTCGAGTTCACCGTCGAGGACCCGAGCGAGTACAGCGACTTCATCGTGGACGACAACATCCTGGCGGCTCAGCTGAAGAAGGTCGGCATCAAGGTCGACGTCAAGGGGACCACGGTTCCCGGCTGGAACGCGGACCTCGCCGACGGCAACTTCAACGCGATGATGCACTGGACCAACGGCGGCACCACCCCGTACACCATGTACGACAACTGGCTGGACACGTCGCTGGACACCGGCGCGTCGGCCAAGGCCGCGACCGGTGACTTCGAGCGTTTCAGCGGCCCGGAGGCCGATAAGGGCACGGCCCTGCTGAAGGCCTACGCCGGGGTGGCCCCCACCGACACCGCGGGCCAGACCAAGTACGTCAGCCAGCTGGGCGAGCTCATGGCCAAGGACCTGCCGGTCATCCCGCTGTTCTACGGCGTGGCCTGGGGCGACTACAGCGACGCCAACTTCACCGGCTGGCCGTCGCCGTCGAACCCGTACGAGCCCATCCAGCCGAACGGCCCGTTCAACGAGTACACGGTCCTGCACCTGAAGCCGAAGAGCTAACCGCTCAGCGGCACCAGGCAATCCACCCGGTCGCGGCCCGCGAGGCCGCGGCCGGGTTCTGCTTTCCCGGCCTTTCCCGCGCCTACTCCGCCGGCTTGCGCTGCGCGGGCACGAAGATGGCGACGGGCGGCTTGCGCTGCGCCGGCACGGAGATGCTGGCGTCGGACTTGTCGTGCTTCGGCTTGAACTCCATGATTCTGTCCCCTGTCCTGCGATCGTCTTCGGTCTGCCGGGCCGGGCCAGACACTCCCCGCTGGCCCCGCCCTTCACCTGTATGAGCCCTGAGCCTCAGGAACACCAACAACTTTTCCGCAGAATCTTCCGAAAATGTCCCGTGCGCCCCGAGTGTGCTCAGCCGCCCCCCGCTCCGGCGGCGACCTCATTACCTATTGTGCCGGAAAGAATGCGTCCTGCGAACGCGAGTCGGGCAACACGCATGCCGGCCGTCTCATCCGCAAGCCCTCTTACCGGTACTGCGCCAGCGCGCTCCACAGCTCCGCGATGTCCGCCGGGCTCGTTCCGGCCCCGGCGGCCCGGTCGGCGACGTCGGAACCCAGCGGCACGGGAATGGCCGCCATGCACATGGTCGCGGTCCGCACGATCACGAGCTGGCTCCCGCAGTCCGCGCAGGTCCGGCGGGCGGAGTCCGGGCCGTCCCCGTCGATGGTCACGGCCGTGCCGCACGACGGGCATGACACGGTGTACTGGCGGACCCCGGCAATGGCTGACGACATGATGAATGCCCCCGAATATCAAACGTTGGTACAAATCCCCGAGGTCATATCATGACGTATCACGTACCACTGTGTCACGAGGGCGCGTCCGATTTAACGGGATATTCATGTGATAGATCGGATTACTCGGGCTTGCGGAAAGGCCCGGGGTCCGCGTGATCAGGGACCGCGGCGGTCGCGCCGGCCAGCGCGGCCGCCGCGGAACGGGCCGCCTCGACCGCCAGCGCGGCCGTGCCGCCGTCGATCCCCCCGCGCTCCGCGCACCACCGGGTCCACTCCGGCAGCAGCCGGATCGCGGGAGTGGCGTGCTCCCCGTAGTGCCCGTTGCGGATGAGCCGCGCCGCCGTCTGGATGCGGTGCGGCGAGCAGGCGAAGAACACCGGGTCGTCCACGTCCTTGTGCGGGCCCCACTGGTCGGTGATCGTGTCCACGGCCTCGGCCATGCCGGCGGTCACCGCCTCGCGGCCGTGCTGCCGGGCGTACCACTCGAGGAAGGCGTCGCGCTCGGCGTCCATGTCGACCACGAACGCCGCCGCCGGCTGGCGCCCGCGGAGCACCGACGCCGACACCTCGCGGGCCCGCCTCCGCTGGCGGTAGTACTCCCGCATCAGCTCCGCCGGCTCGTCACCCTTGACGTACTCGGCGAACGGGCCCGTCTCCAGGGGCTGGCGCAGCAGGCGGACGGCCAGGTCCGGCGGGCAGCCCTCCAGGTCCGCGCCGGCCGCGCGGGGGCCGACGGCGCCGCGCCAGTCCGCCAGGGCCTCCCCGGGAGACCCGAACGCCCCGGCCGCCACCACTTCGTCAATCCAGCAGGCGTCGATGTCCCAGGCGTACCAGTGCGTCCCGGCGGAGACGGACTCGTAGGTGAACGGGGCCGCGAGCAGGAACCGGCTCCCGTAGGAGTCGCGCGCGACCAGCGGTGCCCCCGCCGGGCGCAGGGCCGTCCCCGAGTCCGGCGACAGGCCCGGCTCGGCGTCCAGCCCGCGCTCCGCGAGCAGCTTGGCCGCCTGGGCGGTCTCGGCCAGCGCCGTGCCGTAAGGGTCCTGGATGGACGGGAAGTGCCGGGCCAGCCGCGTCGACCCGTCCGCCTCGTCGTAGGCGGGAGGCCGGGGCGCGGTCAGCGCGATCCCCCGCAGCAGGGACGCCAGGCCGCGCCAGTCACCGGAATCGAGGCTGGCGGCCAGGGCGGCCCCGGCCGCCTCGGTCAGCGCGACCAGCCACTGGGCGAACTGGTGCCCGTCTCGGTGCCGTCGCAGGCGCTCGTGCAGTTCGCCGCCCACGATCCGGGCGGTGAGATCCTCGGTCCCGACCGGGTCCGGAGGCCAGGACTCGGCCCGGGCCCGGGCGATCACCCGCTGGTGGGACTCGGGCCACCACGGCGCGGGGTCGGCGCCGCCGGCCATCCGGAAGGCCATCGCGCGCGCCGCGGGGTCCGGCCGCGGCGCCTGCTCCCGGCGCTGGGGGTTCCCGCTGACCCCCTGGCGCCGGGTCTTGCTCTTCGAAGAGTTCTTAGAGGAGTTTCGCTTCTTCGCCGACATCCGTTTCAGCGTAGCGCCCGGAAGCCGATTAGACCTTAAGCAGCGGGACGGTGTCGCATTTCACCAGCGGCACGGTGTCGTCGGGACGGCGCCGGGCGCGCCACGGAACCGGTTCCTGCCGCGTATCCCGTGAATTCCCCGGGCCCGGGCGGGCGATGTAGACCGGGCTCTGCAGGCGGATGCCGCGCATGTGAATGGAGCCGAGCAGGCGCTGCAGGTCGCCGTGGCTGTTGCGGTCCAGCGCATCCTCGGCCTGGAGGTCGTCCAGGCTGACCTCGTCCAACGGTTCCGCCCTCCGCGCCTGGCGGGGAATGACAGGCCGGAAAACCGGCCCGCCCGGGCCCCGGCGGCTCCCCGTGCCGCCCGGCCTGGCGTGCTTGCCTGAGTACGTCATTTGCTCGTGCCCCGTCCTGCGACCTGCGCCGTTCCCGCTCCGGCACCCGTGCGTTACGAGCCCACATTGTGCCAGAAGAATGGCGGGCGGCTTAACGTGCGACGGCCGTGTTCCCCGGCGGGCTCCGAGGAGAATCCCGCCAGATTCGCCATATTTGTAAATTTCTTATTAATCGGGCGGCTGACCCTAAATGTCAGCCGTGTTTCCCGGACCGGTAATGGAAAGGATTCCTGCCGGTCGCGCATGACTTCCCCCAGCCCGGACATGCCCGCCCGCGCGGCCCGGGACGTTCAGGACTCGGGCAGCGGAGAGCGCTGCAGGGGCACAAGCCGCATTAGGGCCTCCGCCCGGGCCGCCTGCGTGTCCCCGGCGGTCTCCGGCGCCTGCGCCCCCGGCTCCGGGGCGGCGTCCGCCCCTGATACCGGGCCCGGCGCGGCCGGGATGGCCGAGTCTCCCGCGATTCGCGGAGCGGGAATCCGTGGCCCGGCGCGGTGCCGGCCGCCGGCGCCGCCCGGCCCGCCCGAGAGCGGTGTCTTGATGGTCGTGCCCCTCAGCGAAACCGGCTTCGCGTGCTTCGGCGAGTACCCCATGATGCGTTCTCGTCCCGTTCTGTCGTCGCTGCCGATGTGCCTTTCATACCCACTGCGCGGCGATTGTCCCCTCCTGTGGCGGTGTCACCTACTGGGAGTGCGATGCACAAAACGCCGGAGCCCGCTTCCCACTTGGGAAAACGGGCTCCGGGACGAACGCACAAAAAATCAGTGACCCGAAGACGTCCACCGGCGGCTGCGCCCGTACACCTCGCTGGAGTACAGGGTGGCCGGCGCCGCCGCGCCCCCTTCGGCCACGGTGGGCAGCTGGAACCACTGCACCCTGACCGTCGTCTCGCCCGGCCCGGCGCCGGGGTCGACGTCGAAGATGGCGTACCCGTGGGCGTCGCCGCTGTCCACCTGGGCCGACCAGGTCGCGTCCTCGACCGCGTCGCGCCCGTTGACCGTGCACCACAGGTCGGCCTGCCGGACCCCGGTGGCCGAATCGGTGGTGTAGCCGTAGGTGCTGTTCGCGCCGCCGCCGCCGAGGATGTAGAAGACGGTGCCCTTGCTGGTGTCGGTGACCTTCCGCCCGCCCACCGTCGCCGTGGCGCCGGAGACCACCGACGGCCGCCGCGTGTCGATCGCCTGCCCGGCGGAGTAGGAGGTGCCGTTCTCGGTGAAAGCGGCGGTCACCGTCCCGTGCGCGCCGCTGTCGTACCCGCGCACCGGGTAGGACCGCTCGTACACGTGCTCGTGCCCGGACAGGACCAGGTCCACCTCGTAGGCATCGAACAGCGGCAGCCACGTCTTCCGGATGCCGAGGTCGGTGCCGTTGCCGTTGGTGTTGGACGACAGCGGGCAGTGGTGCATGAACACGACGATCAGGTCCACCGACTCGTCCTGCCGGGCCTTCTTCAGCGTCCGCTCCAGCCACAGGGTCTGCTGGTTCGGGTACTGGCCGCCGGGAACCAGGGAGTCGGACGCGCCGGGCACCACCGAGCCGGTGTACTCGTACCCGGTGTTGACCGTGCCGGCGTGGATGGTCAGGCCCGAGCTGTAGGTGGTGGTCGTCGTCTCGCTGATCTGGTCACCCTGGTAGGTGATGTCGTCGGCGTCCAGGGAGATGAAGAAGACGGTGCCGACCTGGAAGGAGTAGAAGCTGCCCCGCAGGTGGTTGCCGTCGTAGTTCCGCACGTTGTTGTCGGGCAGGACGAAACGGGAGTGGTAGTGCCCGTTGCCGTAGGGGCCGTTCCAGTACGCGTCCGACGACGGCTTCCCGTCCCGGCCGGATCCGCCGAGCTCGTTCTCGTGGTTGCCGAGGGCGGGCATCCACGGCCGGCTGGCCGAGGAGTGCGCCATGTTCACGGCGAAGTCGCGCCACGCCGTGGGCGCGTTCCCCGGCGCCAGGTTGCCGTAGCACAGGTCGCCGTTGAGCAGGTGGAACAGTGGCGCGCCCTTCCCGTCGCCGGGGTTCTCGATCGCCGCGACGGTGTAGACCGAGGTGTCGTTGGCCTCGCTGGTGATGGACTGGCCGGACGCGCTCTTGTCCGCCTCCGGGGACCCGAGGTCGCCGAAGCTGGAGAACCGATAGGCGAACCGGCCGGTGCCCGCCGTGGTGAACGACGCGCCCGCCGTCGACGCGCGGGCCGCGCCGTCGGTCACCTCGTAGTGGTACTTGGTGTTCGGCTTCAGGCCGGTCAGCGGCACGTGGTAGTGGTACGTCGTGAAGCCGGACGGGCCGTCGGTGAAGCTGACCGCGGTCGCGCCCCGGTGCTGCGCGGACGCCAGGTCCAGCGGCGCCGGCTTGGGCAGGCGCACCACGGTGCCGGGGTTCCCGGCCGTGATCGGCTTCGTGGAGTAGGCCAGGGCCGGGGCGGGCTGCTCCCTGGTACCGGGAGCCGACCACGACACCGTGACCTGCGACGACGGGTCGGAGCCCCAGGTGAGACGGAGCTGCTCGGGCCCGGTCGTCGTCGGGAGCGGAAGGGACGTCACGGTGGACGTGGTGGCCGCGGCCGCGTGCCCGGCGTCGATGGCGCCGCCCACGGTGCCGATCGTCGCGCCGACCGCGAGCGTGCCCCCGATGAACCCGCGCCGGGAGAAAGCGGCCCGGTCGTGGTCCGGGACGTTGTGGTCCGCGTCGGCCAGGGAATGTGTCAGTGAAGAGTCACCCATGTACCGGGACCGTAGCCCCGGCACGTGAACGAGGCCGGGCTAGTTCCCGACGAATCAGCGAACGTCCTCTGCCACTCCTCTGCGCCCTCGCGGCTTTAATGAGTGGCCCCGAACGCCGCCGGGCGTTAAGTTCGTGAGCTTGTGGGCCAGCCAGACGACGATCCGCCGGAACCGGACCTGCGCGGCCCGTGGCGGTACCTGTGGTGGCTCGCCGCCCGGTACCGGTGGAACCTCCTTTTCTCTGCCGTCTCGCACGGGACGTGGCTCGCGGCGATGGGCGCGACGCCCGGCCTGATCGGGGAGGCCGTCAACGACGGCCTGATCGCCCGGAACCAGGCCGCGCTGACCGGGTGGGGGATCGCCGTGCTCGGCCTGGGCGTTGTCCAGGCCGCGTGCGCGCTGATGGGCGACCGCCTCGCCTTCGTCGCGAAAATCGGCAGCGGCCACACGACCTTGCGGCTGGTCACCGCCCAGGTCTGTCGCCTCGGCGCGGATGTCGGCCGGCGGACGTCGGCCGGGGATCTGGTCACCGTCGGCGTCTCCGACATCACGCTGCTCGGCCAGGCGATGGAGAGCGCCACGCGCGGCGCGGGAGCGGCGGCCGCGTCCGCGGTCATCGCGGCGCTGATGCTCACCGCGTCGTGGCCGGTCGGCCTGCTGGTCCTGGCCGGGGTGCCGGCCATCCTGCTGGCCACCACCCGGATCGGCCGGCTGCTGCGCGCGCGGCAGGACCAGATGCGGACCAGCCAGCGCGAGCTTACCGACCAGGCCGTGGACATCGTGCGGGGGCTGCGGGTCCTGCGCGGCTTCGGCGGGGAGGAGATCGTCGCCGCCCGCTACGTCGCCGGATCCCAGCGGCTCCGGTCCGCGGCGCTGCGCCAGGCCCGGGCGACGGCCCTGCTCAAGGCGTCCAGCACGTTCCTGCCGGGCCTGCTGCTCGTCGGCGTGGTGGCGCTATCGTCGGCGTTCGTGCTGGCCCGGAGCCTGAGCGCCGGCCAGATGGTGGCCTTCTACGGCTACGCCACGTTTCTCGCCGTCCCCGTGACCTGGATGACGGGCACCGTGAGCCGTCTCATGCGGGCCCATGTGGCCGCCGCGCACATCATCCGGCTGCTGCGCGCCGCGCCCGCGATCACCTCCGGGCCGTCGCCCGCCCCGATGCCGGGCCCCGGAGGGAATCTCGCCGACGCCGAGTCCGGGCTTGAGATCCCGGCGGGGCGGCTCACCGCCGTCGCCTGCACCGCCGCCGACACGGGACGGCTGGCGGACCGGCTCGGACGGTACGCCGACGCCGCCGGCGTCACCTACGGCGGCGTGCCGCTGCCGGACCTGCCGCTCGACGGCGTCCGCGAGCGGATTCTCGTCGCCGCCCCCGACGCGCGGCTGTTCGCCGGGACCCTGCGCGGAGAACTCGATCCCGGCGGCACGCTGGACGGCGACGGAGCGGACGCGCCGCTGTGGGCGGCGGTCGACGCGGCCGCCGGCCGGGACATCATCGAGGCGCTGCCGGAGCGGTTCGCCACCGTGACCGGGGCGGGCGGGCAGGGCTTCTCCGGCGGCCAGCAGCAGCGGCTGCGGCTCGCCCGGGCCCTGATGGCCGGCCCGGACGCGCTGATCCTGGTCGATCCCGCCAGCGCGGTCGACGCGCACACCGAAGCCGCGATGGCCGACGGCGTCGCGCGCCTGCGCCAGGGCCGGACCACGGTCGTCTTCACCACCAGCCTCCTGCTGCTGGGCCGCGCGGATCACGTCGTCCTGGTCGTCGACGGCGAGGTCGCCGCGGAGGGGAGCCATGAGTCCCTGCTGGCGGACGCGCGGTACCGGTCCCTGATCGACCGCGGCACGGCGGGCGCGGCGAACGGCGAGGGCCAGTGAGCGCGCTGCCCGTCGCGGGCCGGCGCGAACTGGCCGGCTGGGCCCGGGGCGTGATCCGGGGCCGCGGCCGGGAACTCGCCGGAGTGATCGCGCTGCAGTCCGCCGGGTCGATCGCCGGGCTCCTGCCCCCGTGGCTGCTCGGCCGCCTGGTCGCGGATGTGTCCCGGGGCCACGACACCGTCGCGGTGACCGTCGCCGAGATCCTCGCCGCCCTCGTGGCGCAGTCGGTACTGGCCCGGTTCGCGATGCAGGCGGCCGCCTCGTTCGGAGAGAAGGTCCTGGCCGGGCTGCGCGAGGACTTCATCTCGGACCTGCTGGCCCTGCCGCCGGGCATCGCCGAGGACGCCGACACCGGAGACCTGATCACCCGCACCACCCGGGACTGCGATCTGCTGTCGGACACGCTGCGCAGCGCGCTCCCGTCGATGCTGACCTCGGTCGGCACCGTCGTGTTCACGCTCTGCGCCCTGGTGCTCGCGGGCCCGCTGCTCCTGCTGCCCTACCTGGTCGCGGTCCCGTCGCTGGCCGCCGCCGTCCGCTGGTACCTGCGGCGCAGCCACGCCGCCTACCTGCGGGAGGCCGCCTCCTACTCCACGCTGACCGAGTCGCTCGCCGAGACCGTCGAGGGCGCCCGGACCGTCGAGGCGCTGCGGCTGGCCGGCCGCCGCCTGGACCGGGCCGGCGCCGACATCACCGCCTCCCGCGAGGCCGCCTACTACACGCGGCGGCTGCGCAGCGTCTTCTGGCCGGTGTGCGACACCAGCTACGCCCTGCCCGTCGCCGCGATGATCATCGGCGGCGGCGCGCTCTACCTGCACGGCATGGTGTCGCTCGCCGCCGTGACCGCCGCGATCCTGTACGCCTCCCAGCTGTCGGGGCCGCTGGACCAGATGATGTTCTGGTCCGACGAACTCCAGTCCGCGGCCGCGGCCCTGGCCCGTCTCCTGGGCATCGCCCGGTTCAGCGAATCCGCCGCGACGGCCGATGACGCGTTCCTGCCCGAAGGGCCGTCCGGAGGGGACGTGGCGGTCCGGGACCTGCGCTACGCCTACCAGCCCGGCCAGGACGTGCTGCGCGGCCTCGACCTGGACATCTCCCGCGGGGAGCGGCTCGCCATCGTCGGCCCGTCGGGAGCGGGCAAGTCAACCCTGGCCAAGCTCCTGGCGGGCATCTACGAGCCCACGGTCGGCCAGGTCACCATTGGCGGGCAGGACATCGCCGGCCTGCCTCCGGCCCGGCGGCGCGGCGCCGTCGCCCTCGTCACCCAGGAGCACCACGTGTTCCGCGGGACGCTCCGCGACAACCTGGTCATCGCGCGCCCCGGGGCCGCCGACGACGACGTCACCGCGGCGCTGGACACGGTGGACGCGGGGGACTGGGCTCGCGAACTGGGCCTGGACACCGTCATCGGCCCCGGCGGGCACGCCCTGGACCTGGCCCGGGTGCAGCAGATCGCGCTGGCCCGGCTCGTCCTGGCCGACCCGGACACCCTCATCCTGGACGAGGCGACGTCGCTGCTGAACCTGCGGGCCGCCCGGCACCTGGAACGGTCCCTGGCCGCGGTCCTGAAGGGCCGCACCGTGATCGCCATCGCGCACCGCCTGCACACCGCCGCCGACGCCGACCGGATCGCGGTCCTCGACGGCGGCCGCGTCACCGAACTGGGCACCCACGAGGAACTCCTCGCCCGCGACGGCGGCTACGCCTCCCTCTGGCGCGCCTGGAGCGGGCCGGCTCAGTAGCCCATCCACGCGCGGGTGCCGAAGCTTTCGCATGACCGCGCGGCGACTTCGCCCGCGAACCGCAGCGCCGCCGTGAACGCCGTCTCGTCCAGGACTTCGCCGCCGGATGCGATCGCGTGCAGGAACGCGCCGTGGAACACGTCGCCCGCGCCCAGGGTGTCGGCGACCTCGGCGGCCGGGACCGGCACGGTCCCGGCGAGCCCGTCCGGCCCGGCCCAGGCGACCGGCCGCGGCCCGTCGGTCACCGCCGCCCACCGCACACCGGCGCGCAGCAGGAACTCCAGCACGTCCTGCCCAGAGCCGGGCGGCCGGAAATCAGCGGAGCAGACCGCCACGTCGACGCAGGGGAGGAGCGCGGCGGTGTTGCCCTTCCAGCTGCCGCCGTCCAGGACGCACGGCACGCCGCGCGCCCGGGCCTCCCGCGCGGCGGCGTCCGCGAGCGCCGGATGGTGCCCGTCCACGAGCACGGCCCGCGCCTCGCTCACCAGGGACGGCAGGCCGGCCGGGGGAGCGACCGCGCGCCCGGCGGCGTTCCGGGAGACCACGCTGCGGTCCCCGGTCGCCGCCGTGACCACGATCGAGGAGACCGGCGGCGGCCGGTCATCGTCGCCGGCCGCGTCGGCCAGGCGCACTCCCGCCCGGCCGAGGTCGGCCCGGACCCCCGCCGCCAGCGGGTGCCGCCCGACCCCGGTGACCAGGGTGGCGTCCCCGCCGAGATGCGCGAACGTCACGGCGGCGTTGGCGGCGGGCCCGCCCGCCGCGATCGTCTGGTCCAGCGCGGTGACCTTCTCGTTCGCCCCGGGCACACGCTCGACGGCCTGGAGGACGTCGAGCGTGCACAATCCGGCGAACAGCGCGGTGATCGAGGAACCCACGCCCCCGTGGTACCCGTTTAGTGCTTCCCGCCCCGCGCGGCGACGGCGAGTCCGCGCTTGCGGCGCGGGCCGTTCTCGGGCGCGGCGTGCCGCCCGACGCTGGGCGCGGTGACCCCGGCGGCCGCGTGGCCGGCGGCCCCGGCCTCCCTGAGCGAGCCGGGCTTGGCGTGCTTCGGCGTGTACCCCATGACTGCCTCCCGCGTAACCGTCTCTCCGTTCATCGAGACCCATGCTGCCACGGGGGTATGACATTCCAGCGGGTCCTAGGCCCTGTGCCGGCGATAAATTCCGATCATTTTTTCGCCAGGTACGCCTGAGTTGGCCCCTGGACTGAACGTCCCATGGGAAATATGCCTGAGGTCCCGCCTGACCAGGACGTTTGCCCCGTGCCCGGCGATACGCCGCGACCGAGACTAGAGACGTAGCCACGACAAGCAAGGAAGCGATCGACATGACTGCCAACATCGTCACCGCGATCATCGGCGAACCCGCGAAGCGCACCAACCTTCCCGTCTGGGAGACCCTCAAGAGCTCGAAGCTGGCGTCGCTGGTCTGGACGGCCATGCGGGTCTGGCTCGGCGTCATGTGGATCCAGGCCGGCGCCGCGAAGCTGTGGGGTGCCGAGGCCGCCGGGTTCATCCACCACAACGGCGCGGCCGTCGCCGGGTTCGCGGCCCACGGCACGCCCGCCTACTCCTGGTGGGGCTCGTTCCTCACCGGGTTCGTCGCCCCGAACGCCGGAGCCCTCGGCGTCCTCATCGCGGTCAGCGAGTTCGCGATCGGGATCGCCCTGGTGGCGGGCCTGTTCACCCGGGTCGCCGCGCTCGGCAGCCTGGCCCTCCTGTTCACCTACGTCATGTCGGGCACCGCGAGCGTCTGCGCCTTCTACGCCCTGTTCGCGATCGTCATCCTGGTCATGTGGCGGACCTCCAGCTGGATCGGCGTCGACGGACTCATCGCCGCCTACCGCCAGCGCCACCCGGACCTGCTCGCCGGCCGCCTGCGCTTCCCGCGCCGGCACACCCCGGCCCGGCCCGCGGCGATCTAAGCGGAACGACCTGAACCGGCGGGGCCCAGCGCGGGCCCCGCCTCACGTTTCTCCCGCCGCGTGCGTCTGCCTGACGTAAGCCGAAGTCGGGGAGAGCATTGACAACCATGCAGCAGCCGTTCGAGAAAGTCGTGGAGCAGCACGGCGGGACCGTCCTGCGCGTGTGCCGGGTCCTCCTGGCCAGTCATGACGCCGAGGACGCGTGGTCGGAGACGTTCCTGGCCGCGTTGCGCGCCTACCCGGGCCTGCCGGAGACCGCCAACGTCGAGGCCTGGCTGGTGACGATCGCCCGCCGCAAGGCCATCGACGTCCTCCGGGCCCGCCAGCGACGGCCCGTGCCCACCGGCGACGTCCCCGAACCAGAACCAGCACCCGGCCCGGACGACGACCCGGGCCTGTGGCAGGCCGTCGCGGCCCTGCCCGGCAAGCAGCGCCAGGCCGTGGCCTACCACTACGTCGCCGGCCTGCCCTACGCCGAGATCGCCGCGATCCTCGGCGGCACCGCCGACGCGGCCCGCCGCGCCGCGGCCGACGGCATCAGGAACCTGCGCCAGACCTACCCGGAGGCGGTAGCGAAATGACCGAAGACGCCACCCTCACCAGGCTCAAGGACCGCCTGGACCTCGCCGCCGACGCCGAGGGCCTCCTCGACGTCGCCTACACCACCGTCGACTCCCCGGTAGGCACGCTCCTGCTCGCCGCCACGCCCAAGGGGCTGGTCCGCGTCGCCTACGCCGCCGAGAACCACGACCGCGTGCTGGAGACCCTGGCCCGGCGGCTCAGCCCGCGCGTCCTGAAGGCGCCGAAGCGCCTGGACCCCGCCGCCCGTGAACTCGGCGAGTACTTCGCGGGCCGCCGCCGGGCCTTCGACCTCACCCTGGACCTGTCCCTGTCCAAAGGGTTCCGTCAGCTCGTCCAGCGGCACCTGCCGGAGATCGGCTACGGGCAGACCCGCACCTACGGCCAGGTCGCCGAGCTCGTCGGCAACCCGAAGGCGGTCCGCGCCGTCGGCACCGCCTGCGCCACCAACCCGCTCCCGGTCGTCGTCCCCTGCCACCGGGTCCTGAAGGCCGACGGAACC
>Ga0131853_10005669_pt1 | contig 22537 bp, 19 predicted proteins | sample TergutLab28metaG_FD_92764 | JGI IMG/M metagenome (GOLD analysis project Ga0131853, IMG submission 92764) | Labiotermes labralis P1 segment gut microbial communities from Petit-Saut dam, French Guiana - Lab288 P1 (version 2) (version 2) | ecosystem: Host-associated > Arthropoda: Insects >...
CTATGCGGGTTGGGTCATTGGGCCATGCAATGCCGTCTGTATTGGCAACACTTCTTGCCATGGGGATAACACGCTCTATATAGCTTGCAGGGTCGTTTTGGTCGGGTGGAAGCACCGGCAGGGGGACTCCGTTACCATGAAAGCGTATGCTGCGCCCCCACTGGGCATAAACCGTGATATTTCCCGTCATCACAGTATTGCCGGTAAAAGCCAGGCCACTGCCATCAGGTTCAGTATTCCACTGGCTAAAGGCAAAGCCGCCACGGGTGGGTATAAGCGGCATATCTTGGGGTGTTACAGTGTCTGTTACGGGGTCACTTCTGCGGGTAAAGTTACCAGGCCTGATTAAGCCACCGTTGGCAACAAAGGTGACTGTAAAGCTGCCAGTGGTATAACTGTAGACGGAAAGGTGATAGCGGTTCCAGAGGAATCCGATTTCTATTGTGTCATGATAGTCAAAGTGACGCGAATAATAAGTGCCATAAGTGTATAATTCACAATAGCCATGATGAGCATCTCCATCATATTCATATTCGCAATCGCTTTGGTGATAATAATGACTGTTTGCTACATAACCGCACATATAATAATACGGTGCATGTCCAATAAAGCCATATGAACAATACTGCGGCGCATAATTAATATACCCACCGCATTCATATCTGTCATATCCCGGATTGCACGCATACTCTTCGTTACTTACCCAAACAGCATACAATGTTACTCCTTCATAAATCTGCGAGGCAAAGTCAAATGCCCCTCCTTCTGGTGTAGCAGACCAGTGCACAAAGTGATATCCAGGGATTTGCGGTGTCTCGGGTATGCCTTGTATAGTCTGGCCACGGGTTATGGTAATTACTGCGTATAAGTCGTGTATATTTGCATAGTCATAGTCCCAGCCGTCATATGCGTTGCTTATGGCAAAAATTACGCTGCTTGCAAGCACAATAGCAAACACAAAAGCAACTGAAAATCTTGCCCTATTAGAAAGCTTCATGCCCATATATGTACCTCCCTGATTGTTACACTAATATTACAAAGAGCCTTACAACCAGTAAATAAGCAAATATATCGCTCACAAAAATAAAAAACCCACTCTAAATAGCCATTTGACTCAATGGCAAATGGCTGCAAATACTAACTAAACACTGTATTTTTACATGATGGCTATATTTTTATAAAAACATAAACTTCATAAAGCTACATCGGTATTCCACGAAAAAGTTCGTATTTTTTTGACTTTAAGCTTTTTAATTGATATATTTTTTCTGATACCCGATAATGAATGGAAGGAGATGTTTATGCAAACCCCACTTACTGCCTTACCAATAGGCCAAAAAATAAAACAGGTAAGAGTAGCTAAAGGCCTTACCCAAGCCAATGTAGCTAACGATCTTAATAAAGGTGAAATGACCATAGTCCGTATAGAGCAGGGGCAGACAATACCCAATGCCGAAACCTTAACAAAAATAAAAAATATCTTAGATATCCAACACGCTCCGCTTTTGGAAAATGAACTGACCGTTTTCAAAAGGCAGCTATGGGTATGGCGTGCATTATTACAAACCAACCAGACAGACAAAGCAATTGTTATGGAAGAAGAGCTATCTGTAATACAAGACCTGCCATTTGAATGGGACTTAAGTATTATGTTCCAGATGATTCAATCTACACGGTTATTAAGAGAGGGAAATATCACTACTGTCAATGAAATGATAGATAACGCTAAAGCGTCCTATAATGAAATGAGTACAGATGCTAAATGTCTTTACCATGATGCATGTGGTGATCTGGAATCTGATAAATACTACAATAATACTACAAAATCATTGGAACACTACTTAAAAGCCTTGGAATATAAAAGCCCAGACACAGGCGAAGATATATGCATATTGTTAAAAATAGGACGTATTTATGCCAATATGGGTAAACCTTTTAAAGCTATTGAATATTTACAGCCTATACAGCGCTCTGGGGAGCTTACCAATTATCTTTATGCTTGGATAGATGGTTTGCTTGGGGGGTGCTATCTCCTAATTGGTGAATATAGCAAAGCAAAGCGATTATTGGAAAATGCGCTTCGGCAAGCTAGGGCACTTGTTAAAAGTGTATATGTAGCCATAACACTTTCCGACTTGGCCCTTACAAATATGATGCTGGGTAATATAGATGAAGCCCAAAGTCTGTGCGAGGAATCCATGGGCATGCTTAAAGACACCATGCCAATGTATTTGATTAGCTTATCATGCATGGTAAGGATTTTGCTGAAAAAGAAGCAATATAAAAAAGCGAAAGAGGCCATCCAAGAAGGGAAATCCCTTTCTAAAGGGCAACCGGAATTGTTTGCCGTAGTATTTGAATCCCTGGGCCATCTTATGAACCTAAACGACGATAAATCCACAAAATATTTAGAAACTGTTGCTATACCATTTCTGCAGGGCACCATGCAAATTTTTATAGCAATAGAGATATGTAACGCGCTGGAAGAGCATTATAAGAAAAAAAACAGCAAAATTAAAATGCTGACTATTGCCGCTGTTTCCCGGGATATTTACCGTGAGATGATTGGCGATTGGTAATTGCACATTCACACCATTCTAATTTATATTGCAAAGTCGGGGCCGGGGGTATAGTAAGTTAGCGCATATTGCAAATTTCCCGGCCAATGGTCGAAATAATTAAGCTTTTTGCGTTTAGTTATGTTATTTTTATATCCAAAATTAGGTTAATCGCAGCCAATCTTTTCAAATTAGAATGACGTGTTGCACATTAGAACCATCCCGCTGGGGCGGTCTTTTAATGTCTTAGCTTAATGACATTGGCAGGTTGCCGCCCATACGGCATATCATAAATCCTTAACCTGTTGACATTGATTGCCGCACCTGAAAACAGTCCCGCTGCAGCGGTCTTTTTACCATAATCCTGCGTCAGCGCCTCCTTGCCTGCCTTATGGGCAAGCCGCGCCGGCACTTCCTTGGCTTGTGGTAAAAATCCTCGCCCCATCGGGACTGTTTTCAGGTGCGATGACTATAATGTGTGTTGACTATAGTAATTCCCCCTTTAAACGGTCCCGTCCGAGCCGAAAATCCCGAACGCTTCTACGGGGTTTCGGCGACAGGCGGGGCCGATTTAAAGATGAATTACTATATATTACAATATTTGCCCAATCCTAGGCATTTCTTGATCGTCGATATTATCAAAAAACACCGATTCACGGACTTCATACTTCTCAAACTCGTCCAGCTTTTGCGGGCAAAGCTCCACTCCCAGCCCTGGGCCTTCCGGCAATGCAATTGCCCCATTTTTAATCTGCAAGGGCTTGGTAATAATATCATCTGCCTGCAACATGTAATGGGAGTCGTTGCAGAAGGCAAAGTTGGTTGTGGAGGCAATCACATGGGCCCCCGCAATGGTGGCAACACCGGTTTCTGCCCATGTGCCCATTACACACCACTTACCGCAAGCATCGGCTATAGATGCAATGGTATTGGCCCGGGTAAGGCCCCCAGCTTCTGATACATATACAACAAATACGTCGCAAGAGTCACGCTTTATCATCTCCAGCACACGCTCTACAGAGGTGCAGCTTTCGTCTGTTGCAATGGGGACATCAACTGCGCGCCTTACAGCGGCAAGGGCATCCAAATCGTAGTCGGGTACTGGCTGCTCTACATATTGGATATTGTACTTTTGAAGGGTCTTTATCCACTTTACAGCGGTTGGGACGCTCCAGTTCATGTTGGCATCTATCCGGATTTTAATGTCATTGCCTATGGCATCACGTATTGCGGCCAAGGTATTGTCATCCTGGGTAAGGTCACGCCCTACTTTTATTTTCAATTCTTTATAGCCCTGATTTTTGTACTCTAGGGCCCGCTTTGCGTTAATTTCCGGCTCGTCTATAAACAGATACCCGGCGTACCCTATCTCTTTTTTGCACTGGCCGCCCAAAAGCTGATATACAGGGGCACCAAGCCACTTGCCCTTGATATCAAGGAGGGCCATCTCAATACCTGCTATGGCATAAGCTCCAAGCTGCAGCCAGTTGCGGGCAAACTCTTCCATCCGGCGTACCAAAAGCTCTGTACGCAGTGGGTCTTGGCCTACTAGGAACTGGCTAAGCTCTTCATTCACTATTGTTGCAATGGTTGGGATGGTTGGGCCTACACACTCCCCTAGCCCCACAATACCTTCGTCCGTATGCACTTCAAGGATATAAGCAGGTGCTGCGCGGCGTATGCCGCCAGACCATTTGGCCGGGTGTACCAATGGGATGCGGACATTACGCCCTACAATTTTAGTTATTTTCATGACTATCTCCTTTTAATGGAACTTAACTAAGCTATCAATGTCCACAGGCATGCCAGATGCTATGGATTTATTTGCTGCAATACCGGTCAAAATAGACATTGCACCGTCTACATGAGAAGCTGCGCGGTTGAATGGGTCTTCTTCTGGTACGCCAAAAATATCGTTTAAGAGGACTGGGTCACCGCCGCCATGGCCGCCTTTGCCTTCTACAAAAGCTGCCTCGTAAGGTGCGCCAAACATGGGGTGTACCATTACTGACTTAGATTTTAGCGCGCCTTCGTTGGCTTTGTCGCCACCAGCGTTTATATAAGAACGCTCTACAACTTTTACTTCAATACGGCCTTTGCTGCCATTGATTGCGATATTAAAACCTTCCCAGGGCATGTAGGCGTTTAGGGAATAGGTTAATATTGCGCCGCTTTTATACTTTACTGTCACGCCCATGGTATCCTCGATGGAAATGTCGTCTGAAAATACACTTCTGTCCCTTAGGTAACCGCTGTCGGCCTCGGCTTTTAGGTAAAGCTCGCGCAAATCATCATTGCTTTCCAGGTCTATTGCAAAATGGTCACCCTTAGCATTTTCGTTGCCATGGGAACGGTAATAGAAATTCTCTACACCCCGCTTTTCCGCGTTTACCATACCGTAGAAGTTTAAGTCACCAAATGCGAATACCTTCTTGGGCTGGCTGGCAAGCCAGAAGTTTACCAGGTCAAAATGGTGGGTGGATTTGTGTACAAGCAGCCCGCCGCTATTAAGTTTATTTCTATGCCATCTTCTGAAATAATCTGCGCCATGCTCTGTGTTAAGCAGCCATTCAAAGTGGACAGAGAATACATCCCCAATAACACCGTCACGGATAAGCTCCCTTATTTTTGTAGCATGGGGGGCGTACCTGTAATTAAAGGTTACACGCAGGCTTTTGCCTGTACGTTTTTGCACATCCAGGATTTCCTGGGTTTTTTCCGCGTCTATTGTCATTGGCTTTTCGGTGATAACATCATAGCCTTTTTCCATTGACCTGATGATATAATCATGGTGGTTGCGGTCTACACTTGTGACAATTACATAGTCTGGCTTTAAGTCGTCCAGCATTTGCTCGAAAGCAGTATGCAGGTAGGTTGGTACTGCTTTTTGCCCATGCCTGTCTACTAAAATCTTGTTTGCATAGTCCATCCTGGTTTGGGACAGGTCACAAAAACCTACCATTTCGCTGGTAGCATTGTAGGTAGAAGCCACTGCTTCGTAGAAGAATCTTGCCCGGCCACCGGTTCCAACTTGTACATACCTTTTTTTCATGTAAAAACACTCTCCTTATTAATTATTCACTGTATGCCTACTCTTCAACAGTACCGGACAAAAAGCCCTGATACTGGTCAAAGAAGGCTTCAGCAGCTTTTTTCATATATCCGCAAACCTCATTGCCCACAAATGTTAGCTGAAGATTTATAGAGCCTAAATAATCATCTATAGCATATATTGTCCCAATAAATGTTTTATCCTCTGGCCATGCGCCTGCACCTATGGATTTATAATGGGTGTCTTTTATGCCAATGCGGCGGCCATAATATTTTTCTGGGAAAAGCTGGGGTTCGTAATCATCCATTCCAAATATAAGCTCATGCTCGCCGCTTTCGTTTTCATATTGCATATGGCACTTGCTTCCATCTATGTTTAGCCGCAGCCATTTCATTCCTGCTTCATTTTTGTCCAGCATATATTTCCGCCCTGATATTGCCCCTGCCAAAGCAGATATTTTATTGCCTTGGGGGTGCGGCAGTGATAGCTTGCTTATACGCTGGCTAAGACTTTTTTGGGCGTTTTGGTCTTCGGGCAGCGGGTTTGGTGATATCTTGTCCAGCATACGGTAATACGCGTCAAATAGCACATCCCCGGCGCTGTCTGCACCTTGGGTATCCGCATTTGTTATAAGAATTGTACCATTATGGGGCATACATAGGGCATACTGGCTGCCCATGCCATAGAAAGCAAACCCGCCTTTGCGCAATATCCATATTTGATAGCCATAACCACTGCGGTTTTCCACCCCGCTTGCAGATACAGATGTATCTATCTGCCACGAGGTTGCTTCCTTTACATAATCCTGGTTAAGCAACTGCCTGCCATTCCACTGGCCGCCATTCATGCATAAAAGGGCAAAACGGGCTAGATCCCTTGATGTACACAATATACCAGACCCTGTCCAAGAGCGGCCTTCCGGTGTTTCCACACAGTATGCGTCTTTTGAAAAACCTATTTCATCCAGCACAGGCCTCATATATTCTAATACTGTCTTGCCAGACAACTTTTCCACAATAGCACATAATACAGTGGTTGCGGCGGTGTCGTAGTGGAATATTTGCCCAGGCTTGTGCTTTGGCCCATCATCTGTGAAAAATGTTTCTGTAAAATCTGACGAGTTAAAATTATAGGAATTGCGGCGGTTTTGTGTTGCCATCATAAGCAAGTCGCGGATTGTGGCTTCCAAGGTATACTTATGTGCACCCACCGGTACATGCTCTGGGAAAAAGTCCGCGGCTTTACTGTCAAGGGCTATCTTGCATTCTTCAATCATCATGCCTATGGCAATAGAGGTAAAGCTCTTGCTTATGGAGTACATGCGGTGCTTGAAGTTTTCGTCAAAGTGGGGCCAGTATCCTTCTGCTGCTACCTTACCGTGGCGCAGCAGTAAGAAGCTGTGTAAACATAGCCTCTTGTCCTCAATATCTGCTATAAATGCTTCAATTGCGCTTGATGGGATGCCAAGGCTTTCTGGCGATGCAGACATTAAATTTTCTGGTTGCATATGCTCACTCCTTCAGCAATGTTTTCCCTATAAAAGCTAAAACATCTTCCCGCATTGCCCTTGTCTCCAGGTGGCCGCATGGGTAGGTTTTTAGCACAAACCTTCCTGCAGCACCCATTTCTTCGTAAGCTTTATCTAATGCATTTTGAATTTTTACAAGGCCGTTTACAGGGGTAAGGCTGTCATAAATCCCTGCTGTGGAAAGGTGTGGCCTTGGGGCTATGAGGGCGTTTATATCCGCCATGGAAAAATGGTTTTGCAGAGACGGCACATAGTAATAAACCCCATGGGCGTCAAGATTGCCTTCACGTTCAAGCTCATCAAAATCTGTAAGGCAGCACAGGTCAGCGCATGTTTTTATTCTGGTATCAAGGGCAGCAACCCATATAGACATTGTGCTGCCCATAGATATACCGGTAGCCCCTATGCGCCCGCTATCCACATCGCTGCGGGATACCAGGTAATCTACAGCACGTAGCGAGTCGTATACCATCATCCCCCACATTACCTGGCCTTTCCATAACATGGACTTAAATGCCGCTGTCTCGGTGCGGCCATAGCGCTCTCCAAAGCACCATTGGTCTATTGCTAAGCAGGCAATACCCATGTCTGCCATGGCTTTTGCATATGGGACAGGGTAGCCATAATGGGCCGGTGTTATCAATTCCGATTTACCCATACGGTATAACCCGCCATGGGAGTGGGAAAACAATATAACGGGGTATGGCCCATTTATATTTTTGGGTTTTGTATATATGGCTGGTACTTCTTCTATGCCATTTAAACACAGCACAAGACTTTCTGTAATAAAGTCCTCGTTTTCATCAATTGCGATGGTGCGTGATGATATGGGCCGGTTTGCTTCTGGAAGCTTGCCTAAAAGAGAATAGAGTTTTTCCCGGCTTTTTTCATTGGCCATAATCGTCCCCTTTACTCGCTTACCTTTTTACCGCGGTACCTTGCCATTGCGGCAACATCTTTGTCCCCACGGCCAGAAATGGTAACCACTATAATCTTGTCTTTCGGCAATGTGGGCGCATACTTCATGGCATATGCCACGGCGTGTGCACTCTCTATTGCAGGGATAATACCCTCTACCCGGGCCAGATATTCAAAGGCTGCAACAGCTTCAGCATCAGTAATAGGTACATAGCGGGCACGGCCAGTGTCATGTAGGTGGGCATGTTCTGGCCCAACACCAGGGTAATCCAGCCCTGCAGATATAGAGTACACTGGGGCAAGCTCTTCACCGTCTTGTACAAAATAGCTTTCCATCCCATGGAATATACCTGGGCGGCCCATTGTTAGTGTTGCGGCATGGTCATTAGTATCTATGCCCCGCCCTGCGGCTTCGCACCCTACCAATTCCACATCTTTATCCTCAACAAAAGCGTAAAAAGACCCGATTGCATTGCTGCCGCCGCCAACACAGGCTATTACACTATCTGGAAGCCGGCCTTCTGCCGCCTGCATTTGGGCCTTGGTTTCGCGGCCAATAATAGCCTGAAAATCCCGCACCATTATGGGGAAAGGGTGAGGCCCTACTACAGAGCCCAGCAAGTAATAGGTATCTGTGTCACTTGCGCACCAGGCTTCGATTGCAGCGTCTACAGCATCTGACAATGTTGCAGTGCCAGAGGTTACTGGGTGGACTTTTGCGCCATGAAGTTCCATTCTATACACATTAAGGGCTTGGCGCTCCATATCCTCTTTGCCCATATATATTTCGCATTCCATGCCAAACAGGGTTGCGGCAGTAGCTGTTGCTACACCATGCTGGCCTGCCCCGGTTTCCGCTATCAGGCGCTTCATACCCATTTTTTTTGCAAGCAGTGCCTGGCCCAGTACATTGTTAAATTTATGGCTGCCTGTGTGGTTTAGGTCTTCCCGCTTAAGGTAGATTTTTGCGCCGCCTAGGTCTGCGGTCATGTTGCGGGCATGGTATAGTACAGAGGGGCGGCCTGCGTATTGGGTGTATAGCTCGTCCAGTTCCTTTAAAAAGGCTGGGTCTTGTATAAAGCGTTCATATGCCGCTTCTACTTTTGCTATCGATGGCTTTAAAGTTTCTGGTACATGCTGCCCGCCGAATTTGCCAAAAAGTCCTTTTTTCATATATGCCTCCATTATTTTAATATCTCCCCTACCCTAACCTCACGGCCGCGGAGATATTCTTTTGCGGCCATCCTCTTGCCCCCTGGGGCCTGCATTTCCAATATCCAAACCCCGCCGTCACCGGTGCGTACCCGCAGCCCCTTGGAAGGGTCTACTGCCAGCACTGTACCTGGGGGTGCATTTTCTTCCGTGCTTGCTGTTTCTACCTGCCATATTTTTATTATTTCACCATTGTACAGTGTATACGGCCCTGGCCATGGGTCAAAGGCCCTTATTAGATTGTTTATCTGTGCCGAGGGCCACGCCCAATTAATCAGCCCATCTGTTTTTTGTATCATGGGCGCATGGGTTGCGATTGTATTGTCTTGTGGAGTGCTTTCAGCCTTACCTGCTTCCATCAATGCTAGTGCATCAATTATACACTCGCCGCCTAAATTTGCCATCCTGTCATGTAGGCTTGGTGTACGTTCGTCTGGGGCAATCTCTACTTCCTTCTGCAAAATCATGTTGCCTGTGTCTACCCCAATATCCATATGCATAATTGTGATACCAGTAGTGGCATCCCCATTTTTTATAGCAGAATGAATTGGCGACGCACCACGGTACTTTGGCAATAAAGAAGCATGTACATTTACACAGCCCAGCCGGGGCATGTCCAGCACAGCCTGGGGCAGGATTATCCCATATGCAACAACTACAAAAATATCCGCGCCCAGCTTTGCCAGATAGCCGCGGATTTTTTTTGCTTTTTTATTTAATTGAAGGTCTGCATCCCCTAAAGGGGATTTTTTTATGCGTAATGTTTCTGGTTGCAGCACTTCTACCCCGGCAGACAGCGCCAGGGTCTTAACTGGTGACATATGAATTTTATTGCCGCGCCCGGCAGGTCTGTCTGGCTGGGTGCATACTGCTAGTACATCATGGTGATTGAGAAGCTGCTGCAAAGATGGCACTGCAAAATCCGGTGTGCCCATAAATATAACTTTCATTTGCATTCTTCTTTCGTATGATTTCTATAAGGTTATTTTTATTCGTTGTCTTCATCCTTCTCAATAGGCCGTATATTACTGGCACTATCTATATAAAGCACACCATCTAAGTGGTCCAACTCGTGACATAAAATTGATGCCAGGTATTCTTCCGCATCAATAGTATAAATTTCCCCATCACGGTTTGTAGCTTCCACAGTGATATTCATCGGCCTTTCTATATCCCCCTGATACCCAGGTACGCTTAAACAGGCTTCATCACAGGTTTGTGTGCCTTCAGACGCTATTATTGCCGGGTTAATAAGCTCGTAATATTCATCTTCAAGTTCCACAACCACTACACGCCTTAGCACACCCACCTGGGGTGCAGCAAGCCCTACACCATTTGTTTCTTGGAGGGTTTCACGCATATCATCCAGCAATGTAAGTATTTTTTCGTTTATCCCAGCAACAGGCTTTGCCTTTTGCCGCAAAATGTCATCGCCTTCCATGCGAAGCTGCCTTAGTCCCATAATTTACTTACTCCTTTAATCCAGCATAACCGGGTTAAGTGTTAGGTGAACACTAATGTCGGTTAGCGGGTCATTTTCTTTAAGCTTCTTCATACAATATAGCACAAAAGCCTTCAAAGGTTCCTCATCTTTGTACTTGACTAATATTTTCCAGCGGTATTGGTCCTTTATTTTTGACACAAATGCCGGGCTTAGGCCCAATATTTCAAATGGCGGCTGGTTGTCCCGCACCTTGTCCTTGCAATAATCCATAATAGCCCAAAGCTTGCGCAATGCGTCAATCACACCCTTTTCTGTCACGACAGAAAACATTATAGAAAAAAAATGTGCATATGGGGGGTAGCGCATAGTCCTGCGTACCGCTATTTCATAAGAATAAAATGCTTCATAATCTGCCCGGCGGGCCAAATCCAAGGCATAGTGCTCCGGGTTATAGGTCTGAAAAAAAACCCGCCCCTTTGCCCCAAAAGACCGCCCAGCCCGGCCAGCAACCTGGGTTAGCAACTGAAATGTATATTCCCCAGCCCTAAAATCCCCCGTAAAAAGGGACAAATCAGCCGAAACCACACATACCAAAGTCACCTTAGGGAAGTCCAGCCCTTTGGCCACCATCTGGGTCCCTATTAAAATAGAAGCGTCCCCCTTGCGGAAAGACTCTAATATCTTGGCATGGCCATGTTTACCCTTTGTTGTGTCCATATCCATGCGAAGGGTGGCAGCATCAGGAAAAAGCCGCTGTATTTCTTCCTCCACCTTTTGCGTACCTGCGCCAAACTGCCGTATATGTACAGATTCACATACAGGGCAAGCCTTGGGCATGGCAAGTCCACGGCCGCAATAGTGGCAAATTAGCCGCCCGCCATTTTTCCCTTGGTGATACGTATAGTTAACACGGCAGTGGTCACAAGCCATTACATGCCCGCACTGGCGGCAAGACACAAAAGAAGAATGCCCCCTGCGGTTAAGAAACAAAATAGCCTGCTCCCCCTTTGCCAGCACTTCAGCTAGGGCTTCCTTGAAGGCCACCGCAAAAAGGGATGTATTTCCCCGGGTAAGCTCCCGCCTCATGTCCAGTATTTCTACATCTGGGAGAGTTTGGTTTATGCGGTTGGGCATACTTATCAATTGGTATGGCTGGGGGGTATCCCCTATTGCCCGGGAATAACTCTCCAAGCTGGGGGTTGCAGAGCCAAGAATCACTTTTGTATTAGAAATCTCTCCCCGCTTTATGGCAATAGCCCGTGCGTCATACTTTGGGGTAATTTCCGAATGGTAGGTGTGTTCATGCTCTTCGTCTATCACAATCAGCCCAAGTTGCTTAAAAGGGGTAAACACGGCAGAACGGGGGCCTATAACCAGGCTTATCTCCCCATCATAGGCCTGTTTCCAAATATGAAACCGCTCTCCGGCCGTAAGGCGGCTATGTGTTACAGCCACAGCATCCCCAAACCGTGAGGTAAACACACTTACAATCTGGGGTGTTAGGGCAATCTCAGGCACTAGCACAATGGCCTGCCCGCCCTGGGACATAATATGTGCAATAGCGCGTATATATACTTCAGTTTTGCCGCTACCGGTAACTCCGTGCAACAAAAAAGGAGTCGACGAATCAACCCCATTTATTATCTTACTAATAGCATCTTCCTGAGCTGTGGTTAGTGTAATATCACTTTGCGCTTGCTGTACACCCCGGCTTTTTTTCTGCCTTGTACCTGGGAACCGCCCGTCGGCTTTACATGCTGGTATTATGCAGCGTATACATGCAGCAAGGGTTGTGTAATACTTGTCCTTCATCCAATTGGCCAGTGCCAGATTATCGGCAGTAAGCACAGGATAATCCTCGCATACATCAATCAAAGATTTTACCTTTTTTACCGGTACATCCCCGGGAAGATTGTCAGAAAAGCCTATGACATACCCCAATATAGGTTTATTACCCCTGCCAAAAGGTACCCAAACCCGTTGCCCAATTTGCGGGTCCACCCCATTTGGGATGGCATAATGAAAAAGCCTATCCACTTCCGAATGGGCTACATCCACACATATTAACGCATAAACACCGGCATGATTATAGTCATCGCACTTCAAAACTGTCCCGCCTCGGCGGTGTTGTTGGCTCAACCCGGCGTCAGCACCTCCTTGCGGGCCTTCTTGGCCCGCATCGTCAGCACTTCCTTGGCTTAAACCAACAACCCGCGCCGATTCGGGACAGTTTTGAAGTGCGATGACTATAGTATTAATAATTACTCATCCTCGTATACACCCATGTCATCTTCTTCTTCGTCTGCATCGTTGTATGTTGCATAATCATTTTTTTCTGCATCATCTCTTAAGTCGCTGTCGCCATAACGCTCTCGGAAAAGGGCTTCATCGTCATCACCCTCGTCATCATCTGTCCCGTAGGTGACAGGCTCATAGTCAACCTTAAGGTCTTCCCGCACATCGGTCATGTTTATTGCGCTAAAGGGGTCCATACGCCTTTCTAGGTTTGCTTCAAGCAAATCTTCGGGGACTTTAATTGTCAGCTTTCCTTCGCCCATTTCTTTGACCGCGATTGACACTGCCCTATCTGTTGGGGCATAGGTAAGGGGGTTGGCACCTGAGGTGATTTGCCTTGCCCGCTTTGCCGCCGCAAGTACTATTGTGTAGCGGCTAGTGATTTGGCTGTCGACTAAATCGTTGGTGTTGATAATGTCCATTAACTCTGAATAAGAAGGTCTTAGCATACTGGCTCCTTTAATTACTTAATTTATAATATTCCATTGCAACTTGGCTGCTTGCAAAATCTTTTATAGTTTGGGAATTTCTTTTAGGCCGCAAACGCTCTGCCATTACTATAGCATCAACTTTTGCTACAGCCTCTGCTACTTTATCATTTATTACCAGATAATCATAGTGGTTTATTAGTGGTACTTCAACCATTGCTCTTTTAAGCCTGTCTTCAATGGTAACCGCATCTTCTGTTGCACGGGCTACCAGCCTGCGCTCAAGCTCCGTAAAGGTTGGCGGCATAAGGAATACAAGTACTGCTTCTGGGAATTTTTCTTTTACTTGCAGTGCCCCATTTACTTCTATCTCCAGCACTACAATCTTGCCTTTTGATATTTGTTCTTCTACATATGGCCTTGGGGTACCGTAATAGTTGCCCACATATGCAAAATGCTCCAACAGTTTATTTTCTGTCCGCATATCCACAAATTCATCTTCTGTGATAAAGAAATAATCCTTACCGCCTACCTCCCCTACCCTGGGTTTCCGGGTTGTTACGGATATAGAAACGGCATAACCAACCGCTGGGTCAAGATTTTTGACCACTGTCCCCTTACCCGAGCCAGAGGGCCCGGATATTATAACCAACATCCCATCCATGGCCAGCGGGGCTATTCTGCCGTATTGGTAATCGGCTCGTCGGTTGGGCTTGTGAAGCGGTTTGCTATTGTTTCTGGCTGCAGCGCGCTTAGTACCAGGTAGCCGCTGTCTGTATATATTACGGCACGTGTTTTACGGCCTTGGGTTGCATCTATTAGTTTTTGTTTTTCCTTTGCCTCGCCAACACTGCGCTTCACTGGTAAGGAATCGTTGCCTACTATTGCAACAACCCTGTCGGCGGGTACTGTATTGCCAAAGCCTACATTTACAAGCTTAAACTGCATAGTTATTCCCCTTTACTCAATGTTCTGGACTTGTTCGCGTATTTTCTCCACTTCGCTTTTAAGCTCTACCACCAGCCGCGAAAGCTCTACGTCTGCAGATTTGGAGCCTATTGTATTGGCTTCCCTGTTCATTTCTTGTACCAAAAAGTCCAGCTTTCGGCCAATGGCATTTGTTTCATTCAACATTGTTGCCAATTGTGACAGGTGGCTATCCAGGCGGGTTAATTCTTCATCTATAGTGCTGCGGTCTGCAAGCAGGGCTATTTCTGTTAGGAAACGGCCTTCATCTAATTGGTGGCCTAGGTTTGCTATCATCTCAGTTACACGTTCACGCAGCTTTGCAGCATGTTCTTCCACAACAATTGGCGCACGGGCGGCTATCTGTGTTATTAAAACTTTCATGCGCTGGCCTTTTGTATTTATATCACGGGAAAGAGCATCCCCTTCGGCCTTACGCATTTCATTAAATTGCCCTAAAGCGCTTTCTAATGCTTCTTCAAGTGTTTCCCACATTTCGGCCTGGGTATCCGTAGCGCTTACCGCCGCGTCAAATTTGTCGAAGGTTATGATATCTGGGTTTCTTGCCAAAAGTTCTAGCCCGGGCTGCATTGGGACATTTCCGCCTAAGTTGTAACGGGCTGCTAATGTACTCATTGCATCCATATAGGCATCGGCAAAGGCTTCATTTATGTTTACGGCAACGTCTTTTTTGGTAAAGCTTTCGAAGTTAATCCAAACATCAACTTTACCCCTTGATATATCCTTAGAAAGGCGCTTTTTTATCCTATCTTCAAATGAGTTAAGGAAGCGTGGAAGCTTGATTGTAATATCGTTGTAGCGGTGGTTTACTGCTTTTATTTCAACTTTAAAGCGCCGGTCGTATTTTATACATTGTCCCCGGCCAAAGCCTGTCATGCTTTTTGGCATTAATTGCCTCCTTGTCGGTCATGAAGAACACCCCTCATGTCCATGAATATAACTTAATGGTGCTTCCATTTTTACTAAGGCAAACCCTTAACATATATGGGTTGACGCACCTTTGTTGAAAATGACATCCTTCGTTTAATTGCTGCCTATGAACACAGATTCTAATTTTTCTTACTACGAGGGCGCGGCGTATGCCAGCGGTCATGTTCCTTAAGCTTGCGGCGCAGGGATAGTGCCCACCCCATACCTACAAACCCCAATACCGTCCCGCCAATTGCAAGCCAATAAGGCAATCCCCTGACAGTAAAAATATTATCTGTAACCCGGGAAATAAAATAGTCCATATCGCTGTCAAAAGAACGCTCTAACACGCCTTCCGCAGCGTATAACCGACTTTCAAAAATTATCTCCTCACCCACAAAGTAGGCTACTGTACCTATAAAATCCCCTTCTTCTATAGGGGCTTGCAATATGGTGCGGCCATCTTCTTCTTCGTCACTTTCGTCATCATCACTTTGCCTTCTTACCGGTGGCGTCAACAGCAAGTTGTATGTAATGACCCGGGTAAGGTTGGCATAATCATCATGGCTTATCAGCGCTGTATGGGATTCGGACGCATGTATGGCAAAAACATCTGTTTCCCCACGCCGCGGGTTAATGATGCGCACATATTCCAGAAGTTCACCCTCTTGAGCAATTTCTCTAAAGGAATAGTTAAAAAATCCATAATTCATAAGCCGCCAAGTATCGTTCCAGCGGCCTGGGCTTTCCGAGTCAAACACAATTGTAATAAGCGCCATATCCCCAAATGAAGCCGCCCCGGCAAGGCACTCCCCTGCGGGGGTGGTAAAACCTGTTTTGATTCCAGTCATATGAGGGTGGCCAAAAGTGGCTTCTGGCAATGTTAGGTTGTGATTAATCCATGAATAATCCCTAATAAGGGCATCAGGGATATACCGGCCCTCTGTCCCGCTGCTTTCAAAGGAATGCAAACCCGCAATCTCTGCAAGTAAGGGTACTTCCATATAGGCACGGGCAATTAGGGCCAGGTCGTAGGCCGTTGTGTAATGCTGGTCGCTGTGAAGGCCGTATGGGTTGTCGAAATTGCTTGATGTAGCGCCTAAATCATATGCGCGCTGGTTCATAAGGTTAGAGAAAAGAATTTTTGCTTCTTCATATGAAATGTCTGGATTGTTTTGTGTGCGGCGTATGACATTAAGGGCTAATGTGCGCCCAGTTTCATTGCCGGAGCGTATCATTAGGGCTTTAAGCAGCATACGCACAGTTATATGCTCGTCTTCTACGTGGATGTTTGTGGCGTAATTGGTTGGCATATTTTGAATTTCTGGCCCTACAACAATAATTTCGTCTGGGTCAAAATGGTCTAGGACTACCAAGGCTGTAAGCATCTTGGTCATACTGGCTGGGTAGCGGCGCTCATGCTCGTTGTAGCCAAACAGCACCTGCCCTGTGGTTTGCTCCACCAAGATAGCTGCTGTGGCATTAAGAATGATTCCTTGCTCTGGTTCTTCTTGGTTTTCGTCGGCAAAAACCATCACTGGCGACAATGACATGATAATGATTAGAAAAAATATTATTACTTGCATTTTCTTTTGCATACGTAACCTCGCTTAATTTGCTTAAGCAAGTATAACAAAATATGAATCAAAAGAAAACTACGTTGTTTGATTTTTCTATACCTAAGCGGGGGCCGGGTATTCTAATACTTAAGGTTTATGCAAAAGACTCCCGGCCCAATGGTCAAAATAATCATGAATCAAAGGCAAACATATTTAAGCTCATCATTGTACTATTTGGATTAGCTTCTGGGTGGTGGCCGCAATTGTAGCGGGAGAAGTATACGCAACTGCTGCAATCGCTGGCTAGATTTAGGTGGTGAGGGGCGTTTCCGGCATTTTTGTATTTTTTACACTGGCCCATTGTTAAAGTCCTTTCTTAGTATTAATTTATAGTATTATTCCCAAAATGAATGTATAATTTTCCTGGTAATATTTATGAGGAGGAAATATATGAAGGCTATAATTTTAGCAGCAGGCCACGGTAGAAGAATGAAGACAAATAAACAAAAGGTTATGCACCATATTCTTGGCAACCCACTGGTGCAATATGTAGCTGAAGCATGCGCGGAAGCAGGTATACAAGACATCACCCTGGTTGTAAACAGCCAGGGGGAAGAAATCCGCAAAGCTATGCCCGGTTACAATTATGCAATCCAAACCAAGCAATTGGGCACAGGCCATGCAGTGCAATCAGCCGCAGAGCACATACATGCAGATGATGATGTGCTAATTTTATATGGTGACATGCCCTTAATAACAGCTGATTTAATAAAGAATTTTATTAACTTTTATATGACTAAAGACTGCGCTGGGGCCATAGTGGCTGTTTATCAGCCAGAAGTTGGGGATTTTGGCCGGGTTTATATTGATGAAAAAGGTATGGTTGAAAGTATCACCGAAGTAAAGGATATGACAGCTAAAACCCCGCCTACCGATTGGGGTAACCCAAGTATATACATGTTTAAAGGCACAGCTTTAAAACAAGGGCTAAAAGGTTTAAAAAATAACAATAACCAGGAAGAGTTTTATCTGACAGATGTCCCCCAAATATTACGGGATGCTGATGAAAGGATATATACCTATTGTACAAATGAAAGTCTAGATTCTTTTGTGGGTATAAATACCCAAGCCCAATTGGCAGAAGCGGCAAGTATAATGCGCAGCCGTATCAACCTACAGCATATGGAAAACGGCGTACAGATTATGGACCCGGCAACAACCTATATAGATAAATCTGTAGAAATTGCAGCAGATACAATAATCTACCCCGGCTGCATACTGGAAGGGACATGTAAAATAGAGCCAGGGGCTATAATCGGCCCTTACACACACATGAAAGATACAGTAGTAGGCAAAGGCACAGCAGTGCGCCAAAGTGTGTTAACCAGTGCAAAAATAGGCGAAAACACAGAAGTCGGCCCATTTGCTTACTTGCGCCCTGGGGCTGCGGTTGGGGATAGGTGCCGGGTTGGCAACTTTGTAGAGATAAAAAATGCCATCCTGGGTAATGAAACCAAGATGGCCCACTTGGCCTATATTGGTGATGCAGATGTAGGCAGCAAGGTAAATATTGGCTGCGGGGTAATAACTGCTAATTATGACGGTAAAAAAAAGCACCGCTCTGTTATAAGAGACGGCGCGTTTATCGGCAGCAATGCCAACCTTATTGCCCCCATAGAAATTGGAGAAGGGGCATTTATTGCAGCAGGGTCTACTATAACCGAAGCGGTGCCGGATTATAGCATGGGTATAGCGCGGGAAAGGCAGACTACTAAGGAGAATTGGGTAAAGAAGAAGGGATGATTTAGAATCGGTTATACTACAGCAACACCCCAAGCAATTCCCCAATATGGGCTGCACCCATCACCCGCATACCCTCTGGTACACGCAGTTTGCTTTTATTGGCCTGGGGAAGCACACATGATTTAAATCCTTGCCTGGCTGCTTCGGCAACCCGTCTTTCGGCTTGGCTTATTGCCCTAAGCTCCCCGGCAAGGCCAACCTCGCCAATTACCATGGTATAGGGGTCAATGGCTTTATTTTTATAACATGATGCAAGGGCGGCTATAATCCCAGCATCTGCCGCAGGTTCGTCTATACGTAGTCCCCCTGCAACATTTACATAACTATCATATGTCTGCATTTTATAGCCGGCCCGTTTTTCAAGCACTGCAATAAGCATGACCATACGGTTATAGTCCATACCATTGGCAGTACGCCGCGGCATACCAAAATTGGTATAGCTTACCAGTGCCTGTACTTCTGTAAGCAGCGGGCGTGTACCTTCAAGGCTGCACGTAACAACAGAGCCAGGTACATCAATGGGCCGCCCTGCCAGCATATATGCCGACGGGTCTGCAATCCCAGACAACCCATCCGCCCCCATTTCAAACACACCAATCTCTTGGGTAGAGCCAAAACGGTTTTTTACCGCCCGTATAAGCCTATATGAATCTTTGCCTTCACCTTCAAAGTAAAGCACGGTGTCAACCATATGCTCCAGCACCCGCGGCCCAGCAAGGGAGCCTTCTTTTGTAACATGGCCCACAAGCAGCACCGCTGTAGAGAGCTGCTTAGCCAGGTATGTGAAAAAAGCAGTGCATTCCCGCACTTGGGTCACACTGCCTGGGAGGGATGTCAGCTCGCTTAAGCGCATGGTTTGGATGGAGTCAATCAAAAGCAGGGATGGCTGTATTTCCTCTACAGCTGCCTGGATATTGTGCATATCCGTTTCGGCCAAAAGGTAGCAGCCAGGGACATTTACCCCCAGCCTGTCGGCCCGCATTTTAATCTGGCTAGCACTTTCTTCCCCGGTTACATATAAAATAGGAAAATCATCCCTTGCCATATGGCGGCATATTTGAAGCAGCAGCGTAGACTTGCCAATACCCGGGTCACCCCCAAGCAAAAGAAGGCTGCCGCTTACAAGCCCGCCGCCTAGTACCCTGTCAAGCTCTGGGATACTGGTAGGCTTGCGCCCTGTGCCGTCAAAGTCCCCAGGTATGTCAGACAATAAAATTGGTGATTCCATTGCATCATCACCCAAAGCAACCCCCGCCATACGGGGGGGCTTTGGGGTTTCGGGGCGTACTGTTTTTTCTTCAAGGGTGCTGTACTTACGGCAAGACGGGCAAATGCCCAGCCACTTAGATTGTTCGTGCCCACAGGCAGAACATATATATAATGTTTTGGTTTTGGCCATGAAACACCTCAATTTCTTTCGTAGGCACTTACTTTCTTAGTAATTTTCACGGTAAGGGGCAATGCCAGCCACTCATAGCCCCACTTTAGGCATACACTTACGATTATCATTTCGAATACTGCCCCCCAAGGCAAAATAAGGGCAAATGCTATCAATGAAAAAATGGCGGAATCTAATATATGGCCAGCAATAGATGATGCCATTGCCCTAAATCCAAACCCCTCCATACTGGTATGTGACGCGTCATGCTCCAGCCCTTCAAGGCCTAATCGCTTGCTTCTTAAGCGGGCAAAAATCCTGTCATTTGCAAATTTGCCAATAGTGAAGGCAATAAGGCTTGCCAGCACAATCCGCCATGTACCCCCTACAGCCGCGACAAAATAAACACCGCTGTACCAGTAAGGCTGTGGCAATACAATACTTAGCTGGATAAGCCCCGCAAGCAAAGCATTAAGGGCCAAACTTACCCACGCGGCCCGGCGCGCCCAGCTATACCCATAAACTTCAGATATTACCGACGCAAGGATGTAAGTAATAGGGAATGTTAAAATCCCCGCGCTTACTGTCCAATTTACAAATACTAACATGTGGTTTGCCAAGATATTGGCGATTAGCAGACTGGCTGCGTAAAACGCAACCAAGTACACTAACAATGGTTTCGGTTTGCCTGTAACCAGGTTTCGGTTATCCATTGCTTCAACTCCTTATATTTTTTTCGCATACTAGCCAAAATATATGCATGTGTCAAATTGATGCTGTTCTTGACATTGACGCAGCGTCAATTCATATAATGCACCCATGAAAACCACTGCTGGAGGGCACCCTATATGAAAGATATGAAAGTAAAGTTTACAGAAATAAAAAATACAACCGAAAAAAAGCAAGTACAAGAACTTTATAACAAATCAGTCCCCGCACACGAAAAAATCTACTTTCATATTCTTTGGTGGAAAAGAAAGCGCAAACGGGTGTCATTTGTAAGCATTTATCATGAAAACAAGTGGGTTGGCTTTATCTTTTATTCGTACTACAAAGACTTGGTTTATGTATGGTTTTTTGCAACTTACGACACCACCACATCAAAGGAATACGATAGCGCAATGTTTGCAGAACTTAAAAGGCTATACCCCAATCACCGCATAGCGGTGTCAATAGAAGCTGAAAATGAAAATGCGGACAATGCCAAGCACAGCGCTAGGGAAAAACAGTTTTACAAAAAAACCGGCTTCAAAGAAACCGGCTACTTTGTAAAACGAAAAACAGATTCATTTGAAATAATGCTGATTGGCAAGTCCTTTGATATTGAAGAATTTTATACAATAAACAAAATAGAGTACCCGCTTATTGGGCGGTTTATTGTTTCAGACATGAAAAAGCAGATGCAGAAAAATATACATCTTCTGCTACCAGAATAAAATGGACTGTGTTTCGTCTGGCAGCTCCCACACATTTCTGGTTATTCTGTGTAGGTTGTATTGGGCCATTATGCTGTAAAAATCCTCTTCGGTTATTTGGTGTGCTTCCCTTTCATGATGCCGTTGCTGCCATGGATCAATATTTGTATTTGTATATATAAAATATTCTCTGCCAAAGATATGCATATAATCAGGGTCCGTATAGTCTTCAAGCATCCAGCCAAGGGCCCAGTACACTACAGAAGCAACAGTTTTTGCAATGGATAGTTCACCATCCACAAATTCCAGCAATGTGTAGGAAGTTTCACAGATATTGCATGCGCCTATTTCATCAACAATCACTATACGCCCTGCAGGGTTTATGCCAAACCATGCAAAACCTAAAGATTCCATGCGCAACTCACCGCCACAAAACCAAAACAGTTTTTGCTGAAAGCTATGGTGCTGCCCCTGCCCCCGCAATACCCACCTGGAGGCAAGTAAACCTTGTGTGCCATTGCCATCTAAATCCACTAAAATTGCGTGGGAACCATATGGCATAAAATAACCATAAAAATCTTCATAAACTGGCGCAGGTATTAAATCATAAAAAAAGTTATACAATGCCTCTGCAAAAGGGTGGCCATCTGGGGCATTAGGTTGGGGTTGTGGTGTGGGTTTAAACTCGGGTTCATCAGGTTCATCGGGTTCATCGGGTTCATCGGGTTCATCGGGTTCATATGATATTATATCCAATTGCGGTAATTCTTCAATATATCCAGGGTAAATGCACACATCTATCTCCTGATATCCCGCAATTTGATAATTACAAGCCGCTAGCAACAAGACAATAAGCAACATAAAAATCCCAATAAAATTATTCCTCATGCTATATACCCCCAACTTGCCCATAAAGAGCATCTTACACCAGCCAGACATTAAAATTTATTACCGTTTTTCCAAAGGCAAACCCAGCATATATAAGGGCTGATGCACCTTTACCAAAAATGACATCCTCATATTATCATTTCTTTCAGTATCCACTTTCACA